>Ga0181582_10001691_pt1 | contig 17361 bp, 9 predicted proteins | sample 071ome_32_FD_132438 | JGI IMG/M metagenome (GOLD analysis project Ga0181582, IMG submission 132438) | Coastal salt marsh microbial communities from the Groves Creek Marsh, Skidaway Island, Georgia - 071405AT metaG (megahit assembly) | ecosystem: Environmental > Aquatic > Marine > Intertidal zone...
ACGCCAATGTGGTGACGTCGTTCCTGGTGCAGATGCAGCGCGTGCGCGACGCGGACTTTGTCGGTGGCGACGGGGCGCCGGGGGAGGGGTACGGGACGGACGGGACGGACGGACGGGTGCTGGGTGACGGGCAGGCGTCCAGGTATCGGCAGAGCGTGTCTGAGGGGGCGTGGTGCATGCAGTACTGGGGTTCGGAGACGGGGCTCGAGGTCAAGGGGCTGCGTCCTGGTCGGTGCTATGCGGCGTGTGTGCAGTGTCATCCTTCGGTGAAGGATGGGGCGGCGGATGTGGAGCTGCAGGCGCCGTCAGAAGCTGTGTTGTTCCGGACGAGTGCGTCGGTGCCGTCGGCCATGCTGCCGCCGGTGATGATGGAGAAAGGGAGGACGAGTCTGAAGCTGCAGCTGGCCGAGCCGGAGGAGCACGGGGGGTATCCTGTGACAGAGTACGTGGTGGAAGGGACCGGGATTGGCGGGGTGTCGTCGCGGGACGGGTCGGTGCCGTTAGAGGGGGCGATGCGGGAGATATATAGGGGTCTGGGGACGTCGTTCGTATGGGACGGGCTCTCGCCCGGGATGCGGTATACGGTGCGCGCCAAGGCGGTCAATCGGGCCGGGGCTGGTGCGTTCAGCAGCACGGCGTCGTTCCTGACGCAGTGCGCGCCGCCGGATCCGCCCTCGGGAATCCTGTGCATGCCAAACGGGCAGGATATGATAACGTTGCAGTGGGAAAAGCCTCGGGGGAACGGGTTGGACGTGTCGGCGTACGTCGTCGAGTTGGGTGAGGCTGACAGGTCCGGGTCGAGGTCGGCGTGGCGGGAGGTCGCAAGGGTGCAGACGTGCTCGCTGGCGCTGGCCAAGCTGCGGAGGGGCGAGGAGTATCGTATGCGAGTTTGCGCGGAGAACGCGGAGGGGCGCAGCGCGTGGAGTCGGGGGGCGCGGTACGTGGTCGGCGGGGCGATTGTCTGCGGCAGCAGCGGGAGCGGCGAGACGTCGGCGTACAGCAGCGGCGAACTTCGGAATACTGCTTCAAACGCCAGCATCAGCGCCAGCACCAGGCCAGGAACGCCCAAGAACCTGCGGCACGAGCGGCGGAAGAACTCGTCGGTGTTCCTCTGGGACCCGACGGGACCAGCGGTCGCGGATCAAACGTTCATCCTCGAGATTTCAGAGGTGGACGAAAGCAAGAGTGCGGCGCACATCTGGAAGGTCCGATACAAGTCGGAGGAGCCGAGGCACGAGATCCACACGCTCAAGAGCGATCTCAAGTACCAGGTGTCGGTCAAGGCGTGTGTGAACAATGCGAACGACAGCTCGTATTGCAAGACCATCTTGGTCGACATGGAGGAACTCACCGGCAAGGTCAAGGTTCCGGCCACGCCCGACGACTTCACGTACGTGGACGGCAGTCGAGGTGCCAAGCTGGCGTGGCACCTCGACCCGAGGGACGCGGCCGACTGCATTTTCGAGCTGTACGTCGCCGATACGGAGGATCTCAGCCACAAGAAGAACTACGTTCGGAAGAATGCGTTTACATTATTGTACAGGGGGGAGGAGATGTCGTACGCGATCGGGGACGAGCTCGTCGTGGGGAAGCACTACACGGCACGGGTGCGCTCGATGCGGAGCGGGAAGACGTCAGAGTGGAGCCGCGATGTTGCCTTTGAGCGCAAGCCATCGGGGGGGTCGGGGAAGATCGCCCAGCTGCGAGTGGTGGACGTCCATTCGACGTCGGCGTCGCTCGAGTGGGCGCTGGTGCTGGCCGACGAAGATCGCGCACAGACCGCGACCACGGCCGCCAGGGACGGAATATCGTACGCGATATCCTTGGAGGTCGTCGACGATGGATTCCATCACGATGGGTCCAACGAGCGGATCGTGCAGACTGGCGTGCGCGACAAGCACACGGTCGTCGACATGCTGCAGCCAGACTCGGAGTACCTCGTTCGGGTGCGGGCGACGAACCGCGGAACGGCCCACGGGCCCTGGTCGGAGCCGATTACGATCGCCACCGCGCCAGCTCCGCTGAACCCCCCCGAGCTGTTCGTCGAGTCAAAGTCGCAGAACGACATCGTGCTGTCGTGGACCCTGCCAAAGGACCGGAAGGGGCGCGACGTGATCACGAGCATCCACTTGCAGGAAACCAAGTTGGGACACTTTGAGAAGTCCGCTCCTCGAAAGTCAACGCTTGCGCCGTGCAGTCGGTTCATCACCACCGGGCTGACCGTCGGCTCCCTCTACGGATTCAGGATCCGACTGGAGACTGTCGACGGGTTGGGACCGTGGAGCAGGATGCTGCAGGTCGAGACCGAGCCCGGCCCGCCCGACAAGCCGCACGTGCCAACCACGGCGCCATCAGGGATGGGTAATGCGTTCAAGGTCAACTGGAGACATCCACATGACAATGGAAGCAGCATCACCGACTTCGAGCTTTCGCTCTCGCGCGCCGGCCAGGCGGACCGAATCGTCTACCAGGGTCCGGACCTGACGACGCGCGTGCAGAACCTTGAGTTCGGAACAAAGTACAGTGTCTGCGTGCGTGCCAGCAACAGCTGCGGCCACGGCCCCTGGTCGGACCGGGCGGAGATTGCGACCCTCGTCAAGCCCCCAGAGCCCCCCGAACGCGTGTCGGCTCGGATCGAGGACAACCACGTTCTCATCTCGTGGGGACACTCGCGTTCGTCTTCGTCGACCCCGTGTGTCGGGTACGACATCGAGGTCAAAGGTCACAGCGGGGACAAGTATCGCTCGCACCACAAGTCGTCCATGGCGGTGGTCGCCCGCAAGACGTGCAACGCGTCGCTCACCTCCTGCACCATCCCCCAGCCTGCCTGCTCGGGAGAGATCCTGATCCGCATCCGATCCATTGGCGGCCAAGGATCCGGACACGGACCCTGGAGCAGCCCGTGCGTGGTCGTGAACCCGGTCCCGAGCCCGAGAGGCGAGGCGGGTGGCAAGCTGGCAAGGACGACGTCCCCGACGTCCAAGCAGATGCAGGCGTATACTCCGGAGGAAATGGCCGCCGTGCATAAGAGCTTCAACCAGGCCGTCGCGGAAGGAGCCTTTAAGGAACAAGACGTGGACCCCATGCAGAAGTGGCTGGGTATCGAGCCGGGCAGCCCCGGCTCGAGCTCGAAGAAGTACAAGCGCAAGGCGTTCCAGAAGACGGCCACGGCCAAGATTCCCAGGGCGCGCTTCTCGCTCGCCAGCCTCTACCAGGGCACCCGCTTCACGCCCGTGGGGATCTTCTGCGGCTTCTTCCTCTGCCTGATGCTCATGGCGCTGTACCAGACGACGATGGACATCGGCAACTTTGGGAAACCAATGCGCCCGACGAACCGCACGTACGAGTCGACGCCCCGTTTGCAGCCATCCAAGGCGCCGGGTTAAACGGGCAAGCCCCACCAATTTTCCTTGTTGTAATCGAAGCACCGAGTGATTTAAGGAGCGTGCGCGCCTGCATTGCCGATCCACGCACGAGGGGGCGCCAGGCGACAGCGTTTGCATCGCGCCCGTTCGATTCCACCAAAAATGCCACACACCACGGCCTCTGTGCTGCGATCGCTGGCCATGTGCACGCGAGCACGTACTGGGCACAATGCCCGGACGATGCACCCGTTCTCGTTCAAACCCATGCGCTCGTTTGCGAGGCTGAACGCCGCAAAGCAGGCGAAGGAGGTGTCTCCCTCGGACGCCTTCGCCGAGACGTTCGAGGCGGTCATCGGCATCGAGTGCCACGTCCAGCTGAACACAGTGACCAAGGCATTCTGCTCGTGCAGGAACGAGTACGGCGCAGAGCCCAACACGCACGTCTGTCCCGTGTGCCTCGGTCACCCGGGCACCCTTCCGGCGCTGAACAGCGCGGTGGTCGAGAAGAGCGTCTTGGCCGGCCTGGCACTCAACTGCAACATCAGTCGCGAGAGCAAATTTGACAGAAAACAGTACGTCGACGTGGCGGTGTCGTCGATCATCGAATACTGTCGCTCACCCACCCCGCTCGTCGCCCCCCCCTCGCAGATACTTCTATCCCGATCTCCCAAAAGGCTACCAGATCTCGCAGTATGACATTCCGCTGTGCCACGGCGGCTTCATTGACGTGGCCATTCCGGAGGAAGGGACGAAGCGGATCGGCATCACGCGCGCCCACATGGAGGAGGACGCCGGCAAGCTCGTCTACATCGGCTCGGACGGACTCTCGGGCGCACAGTCGTCCCAGGTCGATTACAACAGGGGCGGCGTCCCGCTGCTTGAGATTGTCTCCGAGCCGGACATGCGGACCGGGAAGGAGGCGGCCATGTACGCCGCCGAGCTCCGGCGCATCATGCTCTGCATCGGCGTCTCCAACGGAAATATGGCCGAGGGATCCATGCGGTGCGACGTCAACGTGTCCGTCCGGAAGCGCGGCGCGCCTGAGTTTGGGACCAAGGTTGAGGTGAAGAACATGAACTCGTTCAACGCGATGCAGCGGGCCATCGACTTTGAGTTTGTGAGGCAATGCACGCTGATTGAGGAGAATAAGGAGGACGAGATCGTACAAGAGACGAGACTCTGGGACGAGAACGGGCAGTTCACGGCGCCGATGAGGAAAAAAGAGGGCCTTGCCGACTACCGGTACTTTCCAGAGCCGGACATCCCGGAGATTTGCATCTCGGACGCGTTCATCGACGGCCTTCGGTCGTCACTCCCCGAGCTTCCATGCGACAAACGCGCGAGGTACAGCTCGCTGGGTCTCTCCGAGTACGACTGCCTCGTACTGAGCGACGACGAGGAGATTTCCGCGTACTTTGACGGCGTCCTCGGCTCCGGTGCGTCCGTCAAGCCGGCGGCCAACTGGGTCATGGGCGACGTGAACGCCGCCGTGAAGACGCAGGGCATCAAGTTCTCCGAACTGCAGATGAGCCCGAAGACGTTGGGAGAGATGATCGATCTGATCGAGAAGGACGTCATCAGCGGAAAGATCGGCAAAGAGATCCTGCCCAAGCTCATCGAGGGCGCCGCCGAGCAGGACGGCGTCAACGCCTACGTCGAGGCCAACGGCCTCATCCAGATCTCGGACGAGGGCGCGCTGGCCGACATTGTGCAGGCCGTGTTCGATGCCAACCCCGGCCAGCTCGCAGAGTACCGGGGTGGGAAGGTCAAGCTGAAAGGCTTCTTCACGGGGATGGTGATGAAGGAGAGCGGCGGACGAGCCAACCCCCAGCTTCTTCAAGGCGTCCTGATGCGGATGCTGGACGAGGACAGCTAGGCCATCGTTGTGTTCCGCCCAAGAGCCGGGCCCCACTTCCTCCTTCCAGTTTCTTTTTGTGTGTGATTCACGCGGCCACTGTGTGTAGCATCATGATGAAGGAGAACGTCCTGGACCCAGGACCCTAGAATCACACGCGCGAGCGAAGCGCCGAGTGCAGAAATGTCGACTCGGAACAAACTCGAAGATTTCAAGCGATCGAACCGGCCGGCGCCGGTCGTTGCAGTGGTCGCGTCGCCACAAGCCGACGCTCTGTGCATGAAAGTCTGTGGGAAGGACACGGTCGCCGCGTTTCAGGCGCATGGGTGCATCACGCAGATGAATAAAGGCGTGGGAGGTACGGCGTATTCGATGGGACTGTTGCACAGACGCGCATACTCGCCCGCTCGCCCACCCCACGACACGCGCACTGACTGGACTGACGACATCGTGCACCGTACTGCAGTGCCGATACGGACGCCCGCCGAGTATCCGATCCGGCTGTACGAAATCAACTTGCGGTTCTGTCGGGGACGGGACGTGGCGCCGGTGGACAGCGCAGCTGGGCTCGAGGATTTCGAGCGGCGCTTGTTGGAGCTCGCGCATCTCAAATTACGACTCCATCCTTCTGCTACGAGCGCACAGTGCGCAGAGTACGGCCCGTCGTATTTTGCAGAGTACCGGGAAACCTTCTGTGAGATGCTTCGTTTCCAGGTGCACGAGACGCAGGACGATCCGCTGATGTGCGTGTTCGTGCTTCATACGGACTCCATACCCGAGTATGCGTGGAAAGACGAGTTGCAGCGGCTAGAGGACGGGCTTCCTTCGAAGTTGAAAGCGTGCATGGCGGCGGGGACGGCCGTACGTCACGTTGTGTTCGTCGGGGACCTCGATGCGCACGAGGAAGAGCTGCGAGGCATCGGCAACACGCTCAAGGCGAGCAGTCGGTATGTGCTCCCCAGCACGCTGTGTTTCGAGCACGAGGACGAGGACGCGACGAATGACGCACCGGCGGCGCGTCTGGCATCGACCCGGGGGGTGGATCCGGCGTCGTTCGTCGAGATTGCCGCATCGGTGTGCATCTTGCCCCACATCGAGTCACAGATTCGGGAACTCGAGGTGGTCATCTCGGCATCTCGGAGAGGCCTGAAGAACCAGCTCAAGTCGCTCCTGTTCAGGAGGACGACGTCCGAATCGGACATCTCGTCGGGCGACCAGGCCGCGGGAGAGGGGGCCGGTGCCGTCGGAGGTGGCGGAGAGCACCCTCATGAGCTCTCGGCGACGTTCAAACCGCTGAGACGGGGCGGGGTCGAGGCGGCGATGCGGCAGCAGAGCGACCTGCTCATGCTCGTCGGCGACAATGGGACGGCCATCTCCACACTCAAGCTCCTGTCGAGCGACCTCAAATCGGACAAGCTGCCCTTTCACTACGCGGCGGCGCAGGAAGCTCTAGCGATGGCATCGATCCTCAGCGGGGGGTCCGTGTCGGCGTCCATCATGCACCTGAAGGAGGCATTCCTCAGGTATGCAGAGGTCATCGAGCGGGAGCGGGGCCTGAGCAAGTCGCTGGCCGCCTTGTACTGCACGCGGGTGGCGCTGCGGTGGGCTCTGCTCCTTGAGTCACTTAATCGGCTGTCGGAAGCCAGTTGGATCGTGATGCGGGCGCATTTCCACGAGGGGAACACGCGGGCTGCGTTTTTGCTCGAGTATGCAGCGCACTTCCTCGTGCAGCAGCGCCCGGCCAAGCTGCGGAAGTATGGGTTCTACCTCGTGCTGGCCGCCCTGCGCTACGGGCAGTCTGAGGAGAACTCGCTCGCGTTCATGGCCCATCAGAAGGCCATCGAGGTGCTGAAGGACAGGGGGTGGGACATTCTCGAGGAGCACGTGCACGAGGCGCTTGATCACGAGTGGACGGCGTTGGGCGACGATGCGAAGGCGTTGGAGCACGCTGTGTCCATGCTGCGGTGCTTCAACCTTCCGGCGCACCTCCAAGCTGCCCATATGGCGCACGTGATCGATGTCCACGGCAAAGTCGCCAAGACCGCCCGGACCGCCAAGACTGCTGCGCCCGGGCCGATGCCAATCGGCGTGCCGGTCCTCGACACCGCACATGCGGCCGTGTTGTGCGCCGGAAGCCACGATTACTACGATGAGACGTCGAGGAGTACGTCGAGTCGCGTATGGAAGGACATGGAGCTCGACTTCCCCAGGGCCAAGGCGTTGACGATGCACGGGCGGCACAAGAGCGGTGCTCCCGGGCACGGGACGGCGTGCGTCGGCGAGGACATCGTGGTGAAGATCCCTGTGTCGAACCCACTCAAGGTGTCCCTCGAGATGGTGGACGTGGAGCTTCTCTGCGAGATGAGCGGGGAGCAAGAGGAGCGGGCTGGGCGCGACAGCCAGGAGTTCCAGGAGACCTTGCGGTCCACGACGAACATGATTCTCGGTCCAGGCGAAGAGGACGTGCTCACGCTGACGTGTCAAGCAAGTGCACCGGGATCGGTGTTGATCCACGGCGTCCGGTGGAACCTGGGTGGCGTCCCGTGTATGGTCGAATTCCAGCCGCAGATGTCCCGGTGGTCGCTCGATCCCGAGCTTCGCCCAGCGAGGGGCGGTCCGATTGACATCCAGATCATGCCGCCCATGCCGCGACTGCACGTGCACCTGAGTCCCGGGACGCCGTGTCCTGAGCAGATGCTGGTCGGCGAGATTGCACGGTGTGAGCTCACGCTCTCCAACGTCGGATCGACTGACTTGCACAATGTGCAGTGCGTCACGTCCCGGAACGTCTACCTCGACGGCACGGAGCCGTGCGGCGAGGCCGAGTCCTGCCGACGGTACGAGAACCTGTCCATCGGCGTGGGCGAGACGCGGACGGTGGACATGTACGTGAGGCCCGAGCACGCAGGCCACCAGGACCTGCACGTCGTCTGGAGGTATCAGGCGACTGAATCGTCTCCCACGTCGGCCGCGACGACGCCGACAACAAAAAACAGGGCGCACATGCGGTTCCTGCGGTTCAGCAAGTGCGTCTACGCCTCGCCCTCGGTCCTCGAAGCCCAGGCGTTGATCGTCGACCACGCTGCAGAGGACGACACAGACATGATGTGCTTCCAAGCGAGGACTGCGCGGGACCACCCCATCCAGCTGGACTCGCTGATCATCTCGGCGTCCACCGGCACGCGCACGTTTGACCTCCGCGGCATCTCGGCACTCCCGCAAAGCGATGGGTCGCAGCCCGGGTCTCCCGTTGGCAGCCCCGGGCCCGGACCGGGGTCGGGATCGAGGTCTGCGAACTACGAATTCGACCACCGGCTCTCCGCGGGCCGGGCGAGTGACGGCCTCGTCGCAGAACTATCCCCTGCGGAAGCCCGCTTTGCGCGAATCGTGGTTTCAGCCAACGGAAACGGGCCTGGGAACGGTGGCGGTAGCGGGGACGGGCGTCGCAGCACGAGCACGAGTGCCTCTCCATCTCCGGTCAAGGACAAGCAGCAGGCCACGCAAGCCGACGCGCTCCGCCAAGACTGCGGCGTGCTCCGCTGGTACACGCCCGACAGCGCTCCGGGCCTGACAGTCTTCCGCATCGAAAAGTCCTCCGACCAGGCCGGCCTCCACGGCGGCAACATCGTCGCCAACCTCGTCGCCCCGACCTCCCTCCAGCACAACTTCGCCGACGGGCCCCTGCTGATCTCCATCGAGCTCAATATACAGAGCAGAATGGCCGACATCGTCGGTCGCATCGACGCGAGCTGGATCGTGGGCAACGCCCCGCTCGGCGCCGTCCAACAGCGACCCAGCCGACCCGGCCAGCTGCCCGTCACCGCATCGTCTAAAATCGCATGGAAGGGCGAACGATGCGGCATACAGACGGACATCAAGCCCAACGAGAAACGCTTCGTCATCCTCGAAGCCGTTGCCACCCACGCCGGCACCCTGCAATTCGACCCGGTGTACGTCCAGTGGCATTCTCGCACCGACACTGCCGTCAGCGGATCGATCACGCTGCCTGCCGGACTGCTGAACGTCAGCAACGCTCGGCCCGTCGCGTTAAATCATGAATGAAACGAATCATTTCGGCAGGTCCATGACCGACTTGACCACAGGCCCACGATTATACAATGCATACACCGCCCCTTGCCGCTTGACCACGTCGAGGTCTTCCCGAATCGCCTGCAACGACTTGCCCCCGCCGCCCTGCTTTGCAAACTCTTCCTTCGCCCGTCGCCGGATATACTCGCGGACATTATAGTTCGGGTACGCATCACCTGTAGTACGCGTACGTCGGAAGCGTGTGTGAGTAAGCGTGTGTGAGTAAGCGTGTGTGAGTAAGCGTGTGTGAGTAAGCTCCTCCTCCTCCTCGCCGTACGGTTCCCCTCCACACGCATCGCCCCAGGTGCTACTACTGCCACAGGCGAAACGACGCCCCACGCGCCCGACCGCGCCACGTCTCGACGTCATTCACAACGTACTCGCTCGCATAAATGCCCTGAACAGAGCGCGGAGCTCTGCTTGGGCGCTCATTTCCTGAAAAAACGGTAAAAAAAATAGGAGAATTGAAAACGGCTCGCTCGTTAACCCACCCATCAGCCGTGCCCGCGACAAACAGATTCATCTGACGCATATGAACCAAGGAGGAGACCCGGGGCAGCCCACGAGCTCTGTGTTCGGTGCGTTTCTTGCGATTTTCGCTGTTCAAGTCGAAATTCAACCAAAACAAGCCCTCTTCCCTTCCACACGCCACGCTCACTCGACCCTTCGCACGGACGCCTCGAAAATAACAGTGGGGAACCTTGCGTACGACCTGAGCGAGCAGGAGGTCATCGACTATTTCTCCAGCGTCGGCCCAGTGAAAGCCGTGCGAATCGTCTGCGAGAAGGTACGTCGGAGGGAGGCTTCACCGCGCGCATACGCACGCACCCACGTACCCACGCACCCACCCACGCGCCGACGCACGCACACGCGCTGACTCTCATCATCGTCGCCACCCGCTGCAGGAAACGGGCAAGCCCCGAGGCTTTGGGTTTGTCGAGTTTTACGATGTGCCGACGGCAGAGTCGTGCGTTCGGAATCTGAGTGGGACGGAGCTCAACGGGAGGACGATGACGGTGGTGTTCTCGCGGGATAATGCGGCTGGTGGGGGGCATGGGGGTCCTCGTGGGGGGCGCGGAGGGTTTGACCGAGGGGCGGATCGGGGGTCATCGTTCGGTGGTAAGATGCTGGGGAGTGACGCCGTGGTTCATGCGGCGCGTGGGGCGGGGGATACCATGGGCATGATGTTCGATCCAACGGTGGCGACGAGTCGGATGGTGAGTATTCTGTCGAGGAAGAACAAGAATGATATGTACACGTACTTGGAGCAGGTGCAGCAGTATTGCTTAGATGTGCCGGACCATGCGCGGGAGTTTCTCGAGCAGAATCCGATGCTGTGTCAGGCAATTCTGGTGATGGAGATCCTGCTGGGGCTGGTTGGGAATCCGTTGGACGAGCCCGGACGGCCGAGCGGGGCCAGCGGGGGTGTGGCGCCGAGGCCGATGGTGTCGATGCGGCAACAGGCGCCGGCGCCGGCGCCGGCCGGAGCGCAGGCACCGATTAATGCGCAGCAGGAAGCATTGCTGGCGCAGGTCTTGAACCTGACGGCCGAACAGATCGAGCTGCTGCCGGCACAACAGAAGGCGCAGGTTCTCGCGCTGAAAGCCCAAATGTCTCGGTAAAACCAAAAACTGTAAAATTCCCAGGAGACAGAGGCGGACAGCGGCGGCCGGTGGGTTTGAAGGTCATGGAATAGTATGACTGGACCTCTTAGGCCGCGCAGACCGAGCGCGAACAGACCGACGACGCGGGACGGGGCACGGGATGGCGGACGACGAAGAACTCAACGGACGACGAACTCGACGGCCTCGGCAGCGGACGAGCGGACGACGGGCTCCGATCGGCTCTTCCTCGTACTCCATGTCATTCTGTGTGCCGCCTTGCAACGGACGGCGTTTGCTCCCGACGAACACTTCCAAGGCCCCGAGGTCGCCCACCGGGTGGTGTTTGGGTACGGACATCTCACCTGGGAGTGGATGGCGGGTCTGAGGAGCTACGCTCATCCCATGCTCTACGTGGTCTTTTATAAGACGGCTGCGATATTGGGTCTCGGGGGGTCGTCGTGGGTCACGTGGACGGGACCGTACTGGATACACACTCTTATCACCGTGTGGACGGCCTTGGAGGCGCAGAAGATGGCCGCCTTGGTGATCCCGGTATGCGGTCATTTGACGGAAGACTTAAGCTTTTTCGATCTTCACCTGGTGTCCTGGTTCTTCGGATATTGCATGCCGAGGCCGTTTTCCAACTCGCTGGAGACGGCATTCTGCACCAAGGCGCTCGTCGAGTACATTCGAAGCTCGGTGCAAGGAGATCAGCTGGCAACTTCGTATGAGCGGCGGAGGTCCATACGGTCATGGATTTTCTTCGGCACGTTGTGTGTGGTGGTGAGGCCGGCGAGCGGGTTGTTCTGGGCTGCGCTGGCCGTGCGTGCTCTGATCTGGCCAGTCCGAGATCCGGACAGCTCGCGGCAATCGTTAATGAAAGAACGCGCGACGATTCTATTCATCGGTGTCGCGGTGAGTGGTGCCGTCCTGGGCCTGGCGACGTGCCTAGACTGGTTTATGTACGGCCGGTTTGAGGTGGTGCCGGTGAACTTTCTCAAGTTCAACTTGCTGGACGGCGGCTCGGCTCTGTACGGCTCGAGCCCGTGGCACGCAAACTTCACGATGCATCTCCCGTCGATGCTGCTGCTAAACTTTCCTGTGTTCTGGTACGGCTGGTGGAGCAGTCTGTATTTGCTGGCGTTGAGCCCCGGCGAGCAAGGTAAGCGTCTCGAGGAACTCGAGCGACAAGAGCGTTGGGAGATCGAGGACTACGACGTCCATCGTGGCCGGGATTCCGACGCGAGGTCTAACAACGACAGAGGCAAGACCATCATCCACTATAAGAGCAACGCGCTCCTGGGGGGCTGTGTGTTTCTCTACTGCATGATTTACAGCATCCCGGCGCACAAGGAGATCCGTTTCCTGCTCCCGGTGGTGCCGATGTGCGCCACAGTCATGAGGTTCGGCACACGGGCGCTTATGATGAACGCAAGATGGGGTCGTTGGCTACAGGGATACCGTTACGTGTCCTTGCTCCTCAATACGGCCGTGTTCATCTACTTCTCCATGTTCCACCAGAAGGGCCAGGTCGGCGTGATGTCGACCATCCGAGACCTCCATCAGGCGAGGACGCGGAACCCGTTTGCGCTGGACCAGCCCGCATCCACGCCGACCAAGGTCCTCTTCCTGACGCCGTGCCACTCGACGCCGTACTACGCAAGGCTGCACACGCCCGACATCCTCATGCGGTTCTTTGACTGCTCGCCAGAGGCCTACCGGGATCCGGTCTACATCGCCAACGCCGAGGAGCGAAGCTGGCTGAAACTGCCGGATCTGCCGGCAGGCGTTTCCGAGCGTGCCTACTTTGAGTCCGACCCCGACACGGTGACCGCCGCGGCGCTCGATGCGGGGACGCCACACGTCGTCGTATCGTTCAAGCACAGCGGGGACGCGATCGAGAAGCACGGAGGGTACTCGCTGTTCGAGAGTCACTGGAACAGCTTTTCCGGAGACGAGTCGTCCATACTCGTGTACACGATGAATAACGGATCGTGAATTTTTGAATGATCATCCAAAGATGACGTCAAGCAGACCACTGCCAGCACCGCCACGCCGCCTCCCGTAATACAGCCACTCCAGCCGCTCAAAGTCTCCCGGGTTGCCGCCCCCGTCGAGGATCTGGATCAGACGCCGCATGCCCACGCCGAAAACGTCTGTGCCGAGCACTTCCCGCCGCCTCGCCTCATCCCCGTCGTCGACGTAGTCCCCTTCCTCTATCCACGCCTGTCGCATTGCGATGTACTGCTCGAGACGATCGTCGAGTGCCGTGGCCGCTTCGTCCCGACCGCTTACTCCGACCAGCGACATGGCGCCGTTGAACTCGACGGCCAGATGCACGTCGACGGCGTGGCTGACGAGCACCTCGCCGACCGTATTGGCGAGCGGGAACTCGTACGTGATGACCCTCAAGCACCTTCGAAGCACGCCGCCATCGTCGATGCGATGGAACCTCACGGCTGCCTGCACGTACGCCGGCGTGCGGTTGGACAGGCCGCGCCCGCTGTCGCGGAGGTCCAAGAGAATCCCACCGCACGTCTCGTCCTTGGTCAGCCGCGGCGAGTGGTACATGTTGCACTGTTCGCTGTCCTCTTGGAGCCGACTGTCCATGTTACCGAGGACCTGGAGCTCTCCCGACGTTCGGATGCGAATGGAACAGTCGAGCAGCTCGCCCCGCTGCAGCGCGTCGTGCAGGTCTTCGGCCAGAGTCACGTCGTCGCCTCGGGCCACGTCAAAGACGGCGAATTCGCCCCCGCTGAGGGACGTCACGATGGCGAGGTTCTCAACGCCGGCAATGTCTTCTCCTTGGCCGACAACGTACACGTCGATGCTCAGGCCGGCGACGGCAGCAGCGGCCCCGGCGCCGCTGTAGAACTGTTGAGCCGCATCGTCGAGGATGCCCGATCGCAGCACCGGCGGGTTGACTGCCTCGGTCTTATTGTCATCATCGGCGACAGAGAGATTGGCCATGGCGATTTCGGGGTTGATTGAATCCATGTAGAAGCCCCGCCGCTGCTCGTCCGCCAGCCGCTCGTCCTGCGACAAGACGCGACCGGAACCCTTCCGCGGGACCTTGCAGACAAACGTCGCGATCCGAGACCCAAGCAGCCGGCCGTCGACGTCCAGGTGCGGCACGCCGGCGCGGCTCGCCTTGAGCATGAATCCCAAGAGCGCCTTGATTGCCTCGCCGAAGAAGCAGTTGTGCTCATGCTCTGCTCCCCGCTTCACCGGCTTGGGTTCGAGCTGCGAGACGAGCAGCCCGGCCGCCTTCTTGATAGTCCCGACCCGCCCGAGGACGTCTTTGAGCGCAACCCGGTCCACGATGGTACGGAGGGCCTTGTCGTCCGCAGCACGGACGGTATGGAAGCGGTTGGCGTTCCAGTTCATCACGTACATCGACGACTCGTCGAGCAGTGCGAGCGCGAAATATTGTTCCTCTGGGAGCTGGTCGAGCACGGTCAGGAGGGCCGACCGGAACTCCTCGACGACGTCCGACGTGCCAGTGACGTCGACCACGGCGAAGAAGACCGGGCGGAGAAGTTTGGTGTTGGGTACGCTCTCGCCGCCCTCGCCGCCCTCGTCGCCTTCGTCGCGATCACCCTCTTCCCGGTCGTCCAGAGAGACGTCGTAGAACACGCCCTTGAGCTCTGGTAGCCTCTTCCTTCTGCTGGCGCCGATGTACCGAGCGTTTGCTCGCTGATCGTACTGGTTCTCCTCCAGGCAGAACGTGCACACGTAGCCCCGCTCCTCGAACGGTGTGAACACGTTCATGTACGCCTGACAGTCTCGGCAGCGTCCGATCTCGTCGACGTGCGGCATCGACGAGGCGTCGTCCGTCGCTGAGGGTGAGTCCCGAAACGGTTGGAGCAGGAGCGACAGATGGAGGCCGCTCTCCAGCATTACCGCGCGCGAGATCGGCACTGACACCGTCAGCCGCATGAACTCATGGTGATGATGCTCTTGAAGCGCGTCCGACGTCATGTTGCCCGGCGGAGGGGGAGGCCAGATTTACAAAAAACGGCCACACAGTCAGCAGAGATTCGATCTCCCTTCATTCGCTCCCCCGGCGATGATGAGCAGGCAGGCGACGCCGAGTGCGATCATTTACGGCGGCGCCACAGCAACAGGATCTGCTCGACCGGCACGACGACGGTGTCCGCGTATTTCCCGTCGGCGCTGGGGCCGGTGACGACGACGCCGGCGAGACCGAGGAGCGGCTTGAGGTGGGGCGATCCGAGCGGGTAGTCGACGTACACGACGTGGCCGACGGGTTCACGGCGCGCCCTCTTACTGACTAGTTTCAAATTCTCCGTTTTTCAAATGCGTTTGATGTCTACCCGGCACCGGGACTCGATGCACTCGGCCGCCACCGACCCGTTCGCCCCGTTGACGTACACGTGCGCGAAGGTGCCCGCCGTGGCCCCCTTGGTTGCCCGTCCGGGGTTCACACAGATGACGCTATGCGATCCGGTCGCCTTGACCGGGTTGGACTCGTCGTCCAGGTTGACGCGAAGGTCGCTGATGGTGGCCTGCTTGGCAAATGGTGCCAGGTCCGATGGCGTGAGGACGATCTCCGGGAGCCCGACCATGTCGAACGACTCGGGGTGGCTCACGTCCAGACAGACGTTCGCAGACGTCGGGAACATCGGATAGTAGCTCTGCTGCTGGACGACGTGGGCGGCCAGCGAGGACATCCGGTCGACGTTCTTGTTGGACGTTTTGGAAATCTCCTCCTTGGTACAAGACATGAGCCAGTCGACGGACGAGCACGCGATGCACGTTCCTCTGTACCTCATGGTCGCGGGGTTGGGGAGGCCCTCGGTCTTGCAGCCGTCGTCCATCTCAAAGGCACGCTGCGGGAAGGCAACGTCGTGGTGGACGTCCCGGATGCTCGGCATCATGGCCACTTTCATCGTGGGGACCTTCTCCTGCAGCTTTTCGATCTCGTCGACGACCTTGAGTGCAAATACATCCTCGAAGGTGGCATCGAGCATGCCGTCGCTGATGGACGGGTGGTCCTGGTCGACAAACGGCCCGACGAGCACCAGGGAGCTCGGCTTTTCCCTCTCGCAGTACTCGATGATGGCCTTGAGTGGCTCGTAGACCAGACTATCTGTGGGCGTGAACGGTCCGGCGGCGACGACCATGTCGAACGATGAGGCGTCCTTCGACAGGGCGGCGTCCCTGTTGGCCTTGACGACAGCGTCGGGGAAGGGCATGCTCGGCACGATCTCCTGCGCGACGATGCAGAATCCGGTCGGGTTCTTGCCAACGACGGCGACGACCTGGCCGGGGAACAGCCTGTAATCGCCGCAGGCCTGCAGGTCCAAACGGACGCGGGCGCCCCTCGAGGTCGCGATGGACCCCTCGAGCATGACCGACTGCGGGTTCAGCCTCCCCCCCTCCGTGTCGCAGACGATCCGCCCGCAGAAAACAGCGGTGTCCTGACAGGCGGCCGCGATGGACCTCGTCTTCCTCGGCTGGATCTGGGCGTCAATCACGCGCTCCATGCCGCGGATCCTCTCGTCCAGGTACTGGACCCTGCTCATCAGCGTGTTCATCATGTACGTGCTGGGCGCCGGCTCGTTGTACACGTTGAACGACTCCTGGTGGCGCTCGCCGACGCCCCCTCCCTTGGCGTCACCCTCAACCTCAACCTCTACCTCACCCTCGGCAGCCTCCTGCGCTCGCTCAAACATCATAGACCCGTTGAACGACGTCTGAAGCGCGCCGTTGTGGCTCTCAAACCTGCCGCTGCGCTTCTCAGACAGCTCCGCGGGCGTCCTAGACAGGATCGGGGACGGGGCCGACCCCTTGTTTGGCTGCGAGGCGAGCGGTGTCTTTGCCGCCCCGGCGCTCGCCTCCTTGACGCCCTTGGCGACGGCCCCGTTCGCGACGGCACTCTTCGGAATCTTGGACACGTCCATGTCCTCCCAGTCGGTCTTGGCCGCGAACACCGTGGTCGCGTTGGCCTTCTTGGCCAAGATCGCCGAAGACGAGCTGAAGGCTTCGAAGTCAGCATCCGACACGGACTCTGCGTTCATGCGGTGGATCGTCATAAACTTATCAAAGAGTGCAACGACCTTCTTGGAGTCGAGCTGCAGCTCCGTGCCAAGCGCGGACAGGGAGGAGATGACCGAAGGTTGGCATTGTCGATAAAGCGTTCCCCGCTGGCACAGCAGCTTCTTCAGCTTCTGCTCCGACGACATGGTGCGTACGGTGTTAACGACGGTCAACGGTGTATCTATGCGAAGAAGAGGAGAGAACACTGTGTGGGACTCGACGGAAGGATTTCAAAAATTCAAATTGCTGTGATCACCTGGGTCATGACCCGCGTCCTCACCTGTCTGGCTCGATCGTCGCCTGCTCGACGGGCTTGGTGTCACGCTCGTCGTCCTCCGACTTCTTCTTCGACAAGTTCATGAAGCCCTCGCCGTGTCCGGCAAAG
>Ga0181582_10001704_pt1 | contig 17304 bp, 8 predicted proteins | sample 071ome_32_FD_132438 | JGI IMG/M metagenome (GOLD analysis project Ga0181582, IMG submission 132438) | Coastal salt marsh microbial communities from the Groves Creek Marsh, Skidaway Island, Georgia - 071405AT metaG (megahit assembly) | ecosystem: Environmental > Aquatic > Marine > Intertidal zone...
CCCGGGCGGCCAGGAGCCCCCCCGGGCCCTTCCCGCCCTTGCCTCCCTTGCCGCCCCGGGCGCCCCCACCGGAAGCCTCCTCCCCCCGGAAGAGGAGGTCGTGATCCGACACCCCGGCGCAGAGCGCGAACCCCTCGATGTCCTCGATGTGCCGCCGCACGGCGTCCGTCGCGACGCGCTGCGCGGCGTGCATGGCGTGGAGCTGCCGCTGCGTCTCGGAGACCTCGAGCCCGCGCGGGGAGACGAGGAAGAGCTGCCGGAGCTCCTGCTGCGTGAAGTACCGGGAGACGTCCTCGTCCCCCGTGAGGCTCCGGGCGAGGCCGCCCTTGAAGACCTGGCGGCGGTAGATCTTCTCCTCGACGGTCCCGCACGTGACGAGGCGGTACACGACCACGTCCCGCGCCTGCCCGATGCGGTACGCCCGGTCGACGGCCTGGTTGTCCGCGGAGGGGTTCCAGCTGGGGTCGAGGAGGACGACGCGGTCGGCCGCCGTCAGGGTCAGCCCCAGCCCGCCCACCCCCGTGGTCAGCAGCATGACGGGGCACGCGGGGTCCCCCTGGAACTCCCGCACGAGCGCCTGCCGCGCCGCGCCGCCCGCCACGTCCCCGTCGACCCGCAGGTGCCGCAGCCCCGCCGCGCCGAGCCCCGCCTCGACAATGTCCAGCATCTTCTTGCTCTGGCTGAAGACGAGGGTCCGGTGCCCGTCCCGGGCCAGGCGTCCCACGAGCCACAGGGCGAAGGCCGTCTTGGGGGACGCCTCGACGCCCCCGGACGTCACCTCCCGCCGGATCAGCGCCTCGAGGCCCCCCGCCGCCTCGGCCGCCCGCGTCCACCACCCGGCGTCCACCGACCCGCCCCCGACGATCAGCCCGGGGGTCGCGGGCGGCCCGCCGGGCCCCCCGCTCCCCTCGTCGCCCGAGGACCCGTCTCCCGGGGAGGACCCGCCGTCTCGCGCGCCGCCCCCCCCCCCCCCCCCCCCCCCCCCGCCGGCCCCCCCCCCCCCCGCCCCCCCCCCCCGCCACCTTGCGGCTGGCCCCCTGCACGACGGCCCGCGTCATGTTGTCGCTGAGGAGGGCCGGGTGGTCGCAGAGCTTCTTGAGCACGGTGAGCGCGGCCAGGGGCGAGTGGGCCCGGTTGAGCGCCTCGTGGACCGTCGCCGAGTTCAGGAACGCCTCGTACAGGTGCTTCTGCGCCCCCGACAGGCGCAGCCAGACGATCAGGTCGTTCTTCCGCCCCATCGCCCCGGCGGGCGCCGCCGCGGGGCCGGCCTCGGGCGCCGCCACCGCCTCCTCGCCCCCCCCCCCCGCCCCCCCGCGCCCCTCGGCCGCGCCCCCGCCCCCCCTCCGCCAGTCGGCGGACTTGTCGTGGGTGAGGAGGACGTGGCCCTTCTCCCGCCGCAGGAGGTAGGGCGCGATGATCCCGCGGAGCTCCCGGGCGCAGATCTGCGCGGCCTCGCGCAGGTGCGGGGACGCCTCGCGGTCGGAGCCGGCCGTGATGGTGCGCTCGAAGCGCGCCTTGAAGTGCCCCGCGTCCCCCAGCAGCCCCGGCGCCGCCCAGTCGAACAGCGCCCACAGCTCCGAAAGGTTGTTCTGCACGGGCGTCCCCGAGATGACCACGCGGCACCGCGCCGGGACCTGCCGCGCCGCCTGCGCCAGCTGCGTCTTGACGTTCTTCACCACGTGCCCCTCGTCGAGCACCACGCAGTCCCAGCCGGGGCCGGGGGAGGCGGGGGGCGCGGCGAGCCCGTCGGGGGCGCCCAGCGCCGCCAGGGCCGCCGGGTCCCCGGCGAGCGCGGCGGCGTTGTGGCGGAGCATCCCGTACGTCGTGACGAGGACCCCGCCGTCCGCCAGGACCCCCAGCAGCGCGTCCCGCCGCTGCGCCCGGGTGCCGTCGCAGAACTGGCGCGTCGCCGGCCCCAGCCCGCACCGCCCTAGCTCCGCCGCCCAGTGCGCCGTCAGGCTCACGGGCGCCACGATCAGCGCCCGGACGCCCCGCCCCGCGTGCTGCAGCCCCCGCAGGAAGGCCGACACCTGCATCGTCTTCCCAAGGCCCATGTCGTCGGCCAGGATCCCCCCGCGGGACTCCGCGTAGAGCGCGCCCAGCCACCGCACGCCCTCCACCTGGTGCGCGTAGAGCGCGTCGTACAGGTCCGGCGGGAGGGGGACGTCCGCAGGGACGGGGCCGGGGGAGGTGCGCGCGGCGGGGGCCCTGGGCTGCACGGACAGGCCACCCATCCGAGCCGCCAGGTCATCGTCGGCGGCGGCGGGGGCCGGGGTCCCGGGCTCGTCGCTGCCGCTCTCGCTCTCGCTCTCGACGACCCGGTTGTTCCTCCGGGTCGCCTTCGCCGAGGTGGCCGGGACACGCGGGGGCGTCTCCCCCTCCGAGTCCTCGAGCATCTTGCCCGGCACTGCGGGACGCGTATGAAATCGTCGTTGTTGAGGGGTCCCGGACACCGGCGCGTTTCGGCGATATTCCGAGGGGAATTGGTGGTAGGTCTCCCATTCGGGATGTAATCAGGACTGTTTCCGTCGCAACGGGTGAATCGAACGGGAAAAAAACCCGTTGGGCGGCCCCCTATTTGCGAGGGAGCGAGGGTCCTCGAGCGCAGGCTTCGCCTGGGAACACGCACCGCCCATGTCCGTCGAGGATAGGTTCGGGTTCTGAGCCAGCAGGGCGTGGGCCCCTCGCAGGCCCATCTTCGGGAGCGAGAGGAGCGGGCTGCGGGGAGTGGTCGATGCCCCCTGGTGAGCAGGCAGAGCGCCCTGCAGCGGGTCGGCCAGCGACTCGCGGGACGATGGGCGGTGCGGGCGCCCCAGGGCGGTAGTGGCGACGCGGGGCATGGGCGGCAGGCCCCTCAGGGGGGCGCCGGCGGGCCCCGCCGGCGGCGGGCCCTCGTCGGGCACTGGACGCGGGTAGCCCCGTGACCCTCGCGGCGCACCGTCGGGCCTGACTGGCCACTGTGGCCGGTGCCAGAAGCCTCCAGCGCCCATTAAATGGGGTCTCCCGTCCCCCTCCCCGGCGAAAACGAAACGAACACACCCCCGGGAAGTCTCCTAGAATCCGACGCGCGGGTCTCACGGGAGCCTAGCATGAAGAAGTACGCCCTGGGCACCCTGTGCCTGCTCCCCTTGGCGAAGGTGACTACCCGCGGCTACTACGCCCTCTCCCGAGCTCCCCCTCTCCCGATCCCGGGCGAACGGCTACAACTCTACCTTATGCGCCCGTCTCATCCCAATAGCGGGGGTTACGCCGCGACGATCACGCGGAAACCGCGCGGAGCACGACCATGTGTACTCCCGAACCACAGGCCTTCGACGTCTCCCGGGAGGCGCTCGCCTCCGCCGATCGCCACGCCGTCCATCGGAACGAGCTCTCCGGGCGCCAGCTGCGCGTCTCCGGGCCCGTCCCCGCCCCCGCCGCGGACGACGCCCCCGTCCTGGGCGCCCTGCTCGGCGCCCTCCCCCTCGCCGACGCCCCCGCCGCGGACGACGGCGCCCCCCCCCTGGGGTCCCTGGTCTCGGAGCTCCTGGCCGAGGCGCCGGAGGCCGACGCCCCCGGGCGGAGGCGTCTCTACCAGTTCGGCGCCGCCGCGGCCCCTGGCCCGGAGGGTGACGCGGTGGGGGACCCCCTCTCGATGCCCGGGGCCCTCCTCGGCCCGTGGGCCCCCGGCCCCGCTGCCGAGGCCCCCGCCGCGGACGCTGCCCCGGCTCCCGAGGCCGACGGCGGCCTTCTGGCCGCCCTCCTCGGCCCCTGGGCCCCCGCCCCCGCTGCCGAGGACCCCCCTAAGGACGCCGCCCCGGCCCCCGAGGCCGGCGGCCGCTTCGGTCGCCCCCGCCGCGGGAACCGCCCCCGCCAGCTCCTCCAGGTGAGGGCGGAAGGCACCGTCGTCGACGGCGAGTGCGTGTGCCCCGGCCCCGGCGAGGAGACGGTCGCCGCCGCCCCGGGCGCCGACGCGGCCGCGGAGCCCGAGAACGCCACGGTCGCCTCGGCCGCCCAGCTGCCGCCGGACCAGGAGGCCCTGACACAGGTCGCCGCCGGGTCCGGGCAGCTCGGCCGCCCGGGCGACCTCTGGGCCCCCCTGGTCGGCCCGGAGGGGGGCCCCTGCGCGTGCCCCGCGGGCTCGGCCACCGAGGCGATCGAGGGCCCCGGCCTGGACGCGTCGGCGGAGAACCCCATCATCGGCGCCGCCGCGGAGGGCGTGACGGGCACCGAGACCGCGTCGCCCGTCTGGACCCCGGGCAAGGCCAGCCTCACCGCGCCCGCGCCCCCTCCCCCCTCGCAGCGCAAGCTCGAGGCCCACGCCGACGCCCCCGCCGCGGACGGCGCCCCCGTCCTGGGCGCCCTGCTCGGCGCCCCCCCCCTCGCCGACGCCCCCGCCGCGGACGGCGGCCCCCTCTTCCCCGACTTCCCCGACCTCGGGATGCGCCGCCTCTCCCAGCTCCCCTCCGCCCGGGCAGCGGCCGGCGCAGACGCCGAGGCCCCGGCGGCCGACTCCCCCGCGGCGGTCGGCGTCGTCGTCGTCCGCGGGACGAACGCCGGGCGTCCCTGAGCGCCCCGCCCCCCCACGGCCGCCCGCGCCGGACCCCGGCCTGCCCTGTTGAAGGACCCCGTCAGGCCCGCGCCTCCCCCGCCGCCCCCCCCGCCGCCGCCGGCCTCGCGCCCCCCGCGGGGGGCGGGGGCGGGGGCGGGACCACGTGCCCCTCCGTCAGGCACACGAAGTCCCCGAAGCGCCCGAGCCGCAGCTCCCGGAACTCGTCCTGCGTCAGAGCCAGCCGCCCCCCGGGGGCGGGGCGGACCACGGCGGTCAGGACCCTCGCCCGCGGGGCGTACCGGGCGAGGTGCTCGGGGATGCCCAGCCCCTCCTCGCAGTGGAACCGCCCGCACAGGTGCACCACGAGCGCCCCGCCCGGCCCCCGGCCGAGCGCCCCGGCGATGGAATGGGCCATGGTCGCGTCCCAGAGGCCCTGGGCGGCCAGGAAGTCGGCCGAGGCGGTGAAGCCGGCGGGGCACCCGGGCTGCCCCGCGGCGCCCCCGCGCGCCGCGGCGATCTGCGCCGCGGCCCCGGCCAGCTCCGCCTGCACCTTGGCGGCGAGCGCCGCGGACGGGGCGGGGGCGGGCAGGGGCGCCAGGTGCCCGCGGGACGCCCGCGGGAGCCGGGCCAGCGCCCCGGGCCCCTCCCTGGACACCAGGCCCACGAGCCGCCGGGGGGCGTTGGCCGCCAGGACGGGCACCCCGCCCTCCCGCGCCCCCTCCACCAGGGCCCGGTAGTCCCGCGCGTAGTTGGGCCACGCCCGGCCGTCCCGGACCAGGTCGACCTCCCGCGTCAGGCCCGACAGGTACTCGTCCACGACGGGCTGAACGTCGCGCTCAAACATTTCGAGGCTGAGGACCAGGGGGCGGGCGGGGTCGGCCCGCGGGGCGCGGGAGCGCAGCTCGGCGAACACGTCGGCCTCGAAGCGGTGCGCGCCGGGGTCCCCGTGCGCCTCCCCGACCAGCAGCACGTCGGCCGCTCGGAGGGCGTGCCGGGCCACGTCCGACGCCCGGGCGGGGCTGCCGTCCGCGGCGTACAGGACGTACGTCGGGCCGGGCGCGTCCGAACCGAGCGCGCGCGCCGCGTCGAGCGTGACGCCGACGGACACGGCCGCGGCCGCGGCTGCCGATCGCCACCTCCTCGCCAGGGCCATCATCGTCCCCGTGCCCGGTGCCAAGGGGCGCCCGCCGACTTCGAGTGCGCCGTAGTCGTCGCTGAGCTCCCTGCGGCTAGGATGCGGCTGCTTCTTCCCGCATACGCTCCGCATGAGCCCCGAAAGGGTCGGCGAGGTGGGCAGTGCCAAGTCTTTCGTCGTCCACTTCTGGCATGCTGCCGCGAGAACCTATCGCGCTGGAACTGGGGCTGCGGGCGTAGCGGGTCTCGTTTGGGCGCCGCCTCGCCCCCCATCAGTGCCTAGTAACCCCGCAGGCAAGAATATCTCGCGCATCGCCGATCGCGGTGCTGTCAATCGCCCCCACCAGACCCCCGCGACCCAGCAGTGGGCCGGGACCCGAGCCAGCCTCTCCGCGGCTCCCTTCGACTTCTGACGTCCTGGACGGCGAAGACCAGAGCCATTTATTCTGGTAGCCATGTGCTTCGGTGCCAAGAAGAACCTCCGTACGCGTGAGTCCGCCGTCATCGCCCCTCTCCGGGCGACGACCCTCCCGCCTCCCGGGGCCGGTGGGAGCACAATGCGAGGCTTTGTGCCCTCGTACGGACGAATCCTGCGGCTAATCCCGCATATACGAACCGATCTGCGATAAAATCCCAGAAACGAGGCCGCACCGCCGCTCCACCCCCGGCTCCCCCTTCTGGAACCCCGCCTCGACCCCTCCCGGTGTTCCTCGCCCCGCCTGCAGGGGAGGATGCCGCGTCCGCCCGCCCCAGCGACGGAATGACGGCGAACGATGCGGGCACGGCCGCGGCAGCGGGCAAGGGCGGCGTGCGGATCGACAGGGAGGAGCTCAACACCGTCCTCCTCCTGGTCCTGTCGTCCCTGGGGATATACGCCACGTTCCTGACGCACGGCGTGATGCACGAGCGCCTGGCCACGGAGACGTACGGCGAGGCCGGGGAGCGGTTCCCGGACCTGGCGGCCGTGACGACGCTGCAGAGCGTGGCCAGCGCCGTCGCCGCCGCGGCCATCCTGCTCCTCCAGGGGCGGCTCCTGCGCCCGGGTCCCGGAGTGGCGCCCCTGCTGGCGTGGCTGCCCCCCGCCCTGACGCACTCGGTCGGCCCGCCCCTGGGGAGCTACGCGCTGAGGTTCATCCCCTTCTCCGCCGTGGTGATCGTCAAGGCGAGCAAGATGGTCCCCGTCATGCTCATGAACGTCGTGTGGAACCGCCAGCGCTACTCGCGCGTCGAGTACCTGTGCACGCTGCTCATCGCGTCGGGGGTGGCCTTCTTCTCCCTGAGTAGCAGCGGCCGGGCCACGGCGAAGCTGGCGTCCCACAGCCCGGTGGTCGGGTACCTCCTCGTCGCCGCCAACGTGCTCATCGACGGCTGGACCTCGGCCTTCCAGGACGGCATCCGCAAGCGCTACCCGCAGAGCAGCCCGCTGCACATCATGCTGGGGATGAACGCGCTCGTCTCGGCGGTGTCGGTGGGAGGGCACGCGCTCGCCGAGCTTGCGGGGCCGGTACTCGCGGCGGTGCTCCCTGGCGCGGCCGGGGGGGCTTTCCTCGGGGGGGGGGGTGCGTCGATGGGGGAGACGCTGCGCTTCTCGCTCGCCCACCCGAAGGCAGGCGGGCAGCTGTTGCTCATGTCGGCGGCCGGGGTGCTGGGGCAGATGTTCGTCTTCCTGCTCATCGCGCGGTTCGGGACCCTCGTCACGTCCACGGTCACCACCACGCGCAAGTTCTTCTCGATCCTCTGCTCCGTGGTGGTCAACGGGAGCCCCCTGCAGCCCATCCAGTGGCTCGGGGTGGCGGGAGTTTTCTCCGGGATCGGGATCAAGACGGTCGTCGGGCACCGCAAGGCGGTCGAGGCCAAGCAGGCCAAGCAGGGGCAGCAGGCGAGGAAGGAGGTGCGGTTTGCGGGTGGCGCCGGGGGTAAGGCCAAGGCGAGCTGAGGCAGAGTGACTTTAACCTATCCATACCAGGCGGGACCAGGCGGGACCCCCGAGTTTCTCTACCACTACTGGTGCGCGGCGCCCTGCACAATGGCCGGGAGTGGGGCCCGGGGCCCCGGTGCGGGGGGGCGGGCGGCCCGCCCCTACATCCTCTCCTGGTGGTAGCCGCCCTGGTTGCCGTACCCGCCGTACTGCTGCTGCTCGCCCCCGTACCCGCCATACTCGCCCCCATACCCGCTGTAGCCCGAGTCACCGCCACCGAAGCTGCCGTACCCGCCGGCGTGCGACGGGGCGCCACCGCCCCTGCCGCCACTGCGGCCGCGGCCGCGGCCGCGCCCGCCGCCGCGCCCACCGCCAAAGTTCTCGAAGCCGCCCTGGCCGCCGCCAAAGCCCCCCTGGGGGGCGCCGCCGCCGTAGCTGCCGCCGCCGTAGCTGCCGCCGCCGTAGCCCTGGTCGCCGTACCCGCCGCCCTGCGGAGCCCCGCCGAAGGAGCCGTAGCCGCCGCCCCCGGCCGGGGCACCCCACCCGTCCTGCGAGCCGCCCGTCCCGTGCTCGCCGCCCCACCCGCCACGGCCGCCGCCGCGCCCGCCGCCACGGGGCCCGCGGCTGCGCCCGCCGAAGTTCTCAAAGCCGGCCTGGCCCTGGCCCTGGCCCTGGGCGTACCCCTGGGCGCCGTACCCGCCTCCTTCGTACCCGCCGGCGCCACCCGCGTACGCGGGGTCGCCCCCCATCCCGGTCTGGTCGTCGTGGGCCGCGCGCTGCTGCCGAACGGACTGGTACTTGCCCTCGCGGGCAGCCTGAACCGCCTGCTCCTCGAAGCCCTTGACCAGCTCGTTGAGCTCGGCCTGCTGGGCGGCGGCCTCGTCGCGGAGCTTGGCGGCGAGGGCCTCGTCCTCGGCCTCTTCGGCGGCCTTGGCCTGGTCGAGCACGTCCCGGATCTCGTCCTCCTTGGCGCGCTTGGTCCGGACCTGCTCGGGCGTGAGGCGGATGCGTAGGCCGTCCGACGTAGCCTCCTTGACGAGCACCTCCTTCTCGTCCACCCCGGCGCGCTGGGCCAGGATGGCCTCGCGCGGCTTGGCGGCGCCAAACACCTTGGCGGCCTGCGGGGAAAGGGGTGGGGGGGGGGTTCCCGTGGGCGCCCAGCACGGGGGGGCTCGGAGCGGCCAGTGCGAGGCTACCCGTCCTCCCGGACGGGGCGGGCCACTCCCAGCTCCAGAACGGGGCGACGCAGCGCTGATGGCGCGGCATTACACTCAGGGGAGGGAGATCGAGCCAAAGCGAGGGTACCGTGGGAGGGGGGCGGGAGAAGGGCTGGGGCCCCTCCTCGCCAACTCCCCAAAGCGCTCTCCCCCACAGGTACAGCATGATGCCAGCACGTCACTGGACCAGATTGCCCGCATTACAGCTGCAAAGTCCCCGAATTCCAGTCGTCGGGCCCAATTAAGGACCTGGACCCGCAGAGATCCGGCAAACACCGACATTGCCGAAATCAAGATGGACAGGGGCGCTCCATACACTGTGCGGGGCACTGGCGCGATAGATACAAATGGTAAATGGTGAGTAAGACCGATCTCTGCTCTAAATTTCTCGGATAAAGTTCACGTTGAGACGCGCGGGGGCCAACGACGCCGAAGCCCCCTCGGGGGCCGAGCGAGCCCCCGCGCCTCCTCCTCGGATGGGCGCGCATCCAAGACAGAGCGACGTATCACATATGAAGGTTTGCGCACCTGGGCTTGGCGCTCGGCCTCCGCCTTCGCAGCCGCAGCGGGGTCACGGGGCTTGAGGTTCAGGCGAGGCCTCTCGCGGGGCACACCAGCAGCTCCGTCCATTGTGGGTAGAGATCCTCAGCGATTTCAGAAGGGTGGGGACTGTTCCTTCAGTCGACGGGTATTTGTAAGGAAGAAAAGTCGGCGCGTCTCGGGAAACAAACGGTACACCCTCAGGGCTCCTTGAGCAAGTGGAAAGGGGCACTCTTTGGGGTTGAACTCCAACAGGGATAATCAAATAATGCACCCGGGGCGGCGCATGCAGGACCCCGAGAGCCGCAGCACCCCGCGACGACCGTCCACGCTGCGCGGAGTCGGACCGCAGGCGGCGACGGGCCTGCTCCAGGGTGCCGCTGGAGCGCTTCCCGGCGTCTTCCCCCTGCCCGACGGGCGCGGGATCTGAGCACCGACGCCACGGCTCGCACCCGCCCGTCATGTGTCCCCTCAGCCCCCCGTGGCCGCAGACACCTTCCTCGCCAGGTTCGGAGTGGCTCCGTTCCCCGGTCCATCTCTCGCCCCAGCCTGCACCGTCTCAGCTCCCCGAGTCTGAGGCGTTGCACCCGCTCGCATATCCTGCTAGATGACCAACAACCCGAAGCGTGCATCCGTGACTACCCCGGAGGATCGGGCGGGTGAGTCCTCCGCCCGCGGCGCCCGGCCCCGGCCGCCCCTCGCCCCCGCGGGGCCCGAGCGTGCCGTGCCCCGGTGCCCTTGAACTCCCTCGATCCCCGCGCTGCCCCTGAGAGTTCGATTCGCCCTTTCTATCCCCCAACAGGAGATCCACTCAATTATCGACGCCCTCGCCTCGCGCGCCTGCCCGTTTATCTCCCACACCTCGCGAGCGAGGCCCGTCCTCCTTCTCGAAGGGGCGACCCAGCGCCCCGTGCTTCGGACCCCGCACAGCGCGCGGCCACGCGCGTTGGGGCGTTGACGGATCGGGGCACGGTGTCCATCGGCCAATCTCCTCGTGACGGCGATCCCGCCCCCCTCCCACCGCTCCCATAACCCGACTCCCCGCCCCTTCGTGCCCCCCGCCCGATTGGGGAACTCAGCTCCCCGGCTTCTCCCCGCGCGCAGCCAAGCGTGCGAGGACTACCATGGCTACGAACGGGAAGAATGGGGAGGGACAGATCGACGAGGATCTTCACTCCCGCCAGCTGGCCGTGTACGGCCGGGAGTCGATGGCCAAGATGGCCCAGGTGAGCCGCGCCCCGCCCGCAGGCCTCCCCCCCCACCCCGCGCCGCCTCGTCGCCCCCCTCTGCCCCCACTGAGCCCCCGCCGGTGCTCCCCTTCGCAGGCGCGTGTCCTCGTGGTCGGCATGAAGGGTCTTGGCGCCGAGATCGCCAAGAATGTTATCCTCGCCGGCGTCAAGGCCGTCACCCTGCACGACACGGAGGCCTGCGAGCTGGGCGATCTGTCGGCGCACTTCTACCTCTCGGACGAGGATGTCGGGAAGAACCGCGCCGAGGCCTGCAAGGACGCACTCCAGGAGCTCAACGGCGGCGTCGCCGTCACGGCCTCCACGGAGCCCCTCACTGAGGACTTCGTCAAGAAGTTCTCGGTCGTCGTGATGACGGAGCAGAGCCTCGACCTGCAGCTCCGGATGAACGAGGCCTGCCACGCCGCGGGGGTGGCCTACATCTCGTCCGCAATCCGCGGGGTGTTCGGTCAGATCTTCTGCGACTTTGGCGAGAACTTCACCGTGTACGACGTTAACGGGGAGAACCCCCACACCTCCATTGTGGCGTCAATCGAGGCCGGGTCCCCAACGCTCGTCATGGGCATCGAGGACGAGCGCCTCGAATTCGAGGAGGGAGACGTCGTCGAGTTCTCTGAGGTCAAGGGTATGACCGAGCTCAACGGCGTCAAAGCCCGCGTCCGCTCCGTCAACATCAAGCAGAACACCTTCGAGGTCGACCTCGACTCGGCCGGCTTCTCTGCCTACGTGTCGGGGGGCATCGTCACGCAGGTCAAGCAGCCCAAGACGGTCAACATGCGGCCCCTCTCCGAGGCGCTCAAGCAGCCGGGGGAGTTCCTGCTCCTCGACTTCGCCAAGTTCGACCGCTCCCCCCAGCTCCACGTGGCCTTCTCCGCCCTCGACCGCTTTGTCAGTGCCAAGGGAGCGCTGCCCCGCCCCTGGGATGCCGAGGACGGCAACGAGCTCTTCCGCCTTGCCGGCGAGGTCAACGAGTCCATGGGCCACGCCAAGGTCGACACCCTCGATGAGACTGTCATCAAGCGGCTTGCTTTCACCGCCCGCGGGTATCTCAACCCCATGGCCGCCATGTTTGGCGGCATCATCGGCCAGGAGGTCATCAAGGCTGCCTCGGGCAAGTTCCACCCGATCACCCAGTGGCTCTACTTCGACTGCGTCGAGGCGCTCCCGGCCACCGACCTGACCCCGGAGGAGTGCGCCCCCACGGGCTCCCGGTACGACCCCCAGGTGGCGGTCTTTGGGCAGGCCATGCAGCGCAAGCTCGCGGCCATCAACTCGTTTGTTGTGGGGGCAGGCGCCCTTGGCTGCGAGCTCCTGAAGAACCTCGCGCTCATGGGCGTCGGGTGCGGGGAGGGCGCGTCGCTGACCGTCACCGACGACGACCAGATCGAGCGCTCCAACCTGTCCCGCCAGTTCCTCTTCCGCGACTGGGACATTGGCCAGGCAAAGTCTGAGTGTGCCGCCCGCGCTGCCAAGAAGATCAACGCTGCCCTCAACGTGCGCCCGCTCCAGAACCGCGTGTCTCCGGATACGGAGGATGTCTTCAACGACTCGTTCTGGGAGGGCCTCGACGTGGTTGTCAACGCCCTCGACAACGTCAAGGCCCGCCTGTACGTCGACCAGCGCTGCGTCTACTTTGGCCGGCCGCTCCTCGAGTCGGGGACCCTCGGCCCTAAGTGCAACACGCAAATGGTCATCCCCCACGTCACCGAGAACTACGGCGCGTCCCGGGATCCCCCTGAGAAGGAAGCCCCGATGTGCACCGTGCACTCCTTCCCGCACAATATCGACCACACCCTCGTCTGGGCTCGCTCTGAGTTCGAGGGCATGTTCGACGTGGGCCCCAAGGACGTCCAGAAGTTCCTCCGCGACCCCTCCAAGTACCTCGAGGAGGCCCGTGCGTCTAAGGACGTCCAGACCAAGCAGACCCTCGAGCGCTGCCTGGGCCTCCTCGAGGCCGGCGCCCGCCCCGAGTCGTACGAGGACTGCATCGCGTTTGCACGGAACAAGTTCCAGGAGCACTTCTGGAACGCCGTGGTGCAACTCACGACCACTTTCCCGGAGGACGCCGTCACGTCGACGGGCTCCCCCTTCTGGTCCCCGCCCAAGCGCTTCCCCCGGCCCCTCGCCCTCAACCCGGCGGACGAGTTCACTCGGAACTTCCTCCGTGGCGTGGCCAACCTCAAGGCCCTTGTGCACGGCGTGGCCCTCCCGGACTGGGCGCAGGACGCGGCCGAGGTGGCCAGGAAGGCCGCAGCGATGCCCGTGAAGGAGTTCAAGCCGTCGTCCACGGTCAAGATTGAGACGGACCCCAACGCCACGGGCCAGGGGGAGCTTGACGACGCCTCCGTCATCGACAGCCTCGTGGACCGCCTGACGGCCGTGGCGGCCGGGCTGCCCGCCGGGTACCAGGTAACCCCCGTTGAGTTCGAGAAGGACGACGACACCAACTTCCACATGGACGTGATCGCCGGCCTCGCCAACCTGCGCGCACGCAACTACGAGATCCCTGAGGTCGACAAGTTCAAGTGCAAGCTCATCGCGGGGCGGATCGTGCCGGCTATCGCCACGGCCACAGCGCTCGCCACGGGCCTCGTGTGCCTCGAGCTGTATAAGGTCGCCGCGCACGTGGACAAGCCCGGGCACGTGCGGGAGGAGAAGAAGCTAGAGGACTTCAAGAACACGTTCGCCAACCTGGCCCTTCCCCTCTTCGCCATCGCCGAGCCCATGCCCGCCAAGAAGTTCAAGTACGAGGGGCTCGAATGGTCGCTCTGGGACCGGTGGGTCCTCGAAGGGGACCTGACGGTGCAGGAGGTCCTCGACTGGTTCGAGGGCAAGGGTCTTGAGGCCTACTCCATCTCGTGCGGCGCCGCGCTCCTCTACAACAACATCTTCCCCAAGCACAAGGAGCGCCTGGGGAAAAAGATGAGCGAGCTCGTCACTACTGTCGCCAAGCTGGACATCTCGGGCGCTCGCCACTTCGACGTCGTCGTCGCCTGCGAGGACCAGGAGGGTGAGGACCTTGACGTCCCCCTTGTCTCCATCAAGTACCAGTAGGCGCACGCGGGCGGCTGGAGCTCCTCGCCGAGCTCCACCTTGAGTCGTTGAAGCGGCTTCAATGCGGCGACCCCCCCAAACCCCCTACTCCTCCCCGAGCGCCCCCCTGACCCGGGCCAGCTCCGCCTGCATCTCCCCAATGGCCGTTCGGAGCGCCTGGCAATGGGCCTCTACCTCAACACGCTCCACCGACGCGCGCCGCTCAAGCCCCTCCAGCACGGCCCGCTGCTCCCGCAATTCTGCCAGTGTCGCGATCGTCGTCTTGAGCCGGCCCAGCGCCGATGCCGCGCGCTTCTCCAGCGGCGTCGAGAGGCTCGTTCGTGGCGTGGCCTTGACCCGGTCCAGCTCCTCCCATCGCCTCATAATCGCCCCGGCCCGCTCCTCCAGACCCGGACTGTCCGTGTCCAGATTGGCGAGCTGCTCGATCACCTCAGTAGGCAGTTTCCGCGGCACCTCACTGCGAGAGGAAGGGGACGCGCAGGGAGATGCGGGCGAGTTCGCTGGTTTTCGCCGAGCACGGCACGTTGAGTCATTTTCACGCGGTGGACTCACTGCGAGCCGTCCCCCGCCTCTCCTGTCGTCGGAGCACCACGCGTCGCCATTGTATGGACGTCCGAGCCCCGAACAACCCACCGAACCCACCGATGACGGAGCCTGGAGCACTCAACACACCCTGCGTGGGCTAGACTGGAGCGAATTCACCTTCGTCGCAGGACTAGTCACGGGGGCACGACAGGGGGGAAGTGGCACTATTTGTTTCTATCTGATCCTGACGCGACGACCCCCATTCGCTCGAGGCGCCGGAGTGCGGGGCACCGTGCCCCGCCACCGGTGACCGGTGGTGACACCAGACCACGGTCTGGCGAACGATGGCTCGGGACCTGACGCCAGGCCCCTCGCCAAGCGGCCCCTCTCCCCCATCGTCGGAGAGGTGTCTCCTCCACCCAAGAGTGTTCTCCTGGGCCCACTCGCGACACAACTTTGCCACTCGAACCGCGACTCGGCCCGAGAGGTGGCCTGCGAACTGCCTGAGCGTCCGTCCCTCTCACCACCGGGGCATACCAGAGCGTCATGGCGGGTGCCACCGGGGGCGCGGGCTCCGTCCCACCCAAGCCTCCCGGGAAGGGAGGCGCCTCGGGGAGCGGACCACCCCCGAAGCCACCGCAGCCGGCGAACAAGTGGGTGGCGGGTGCGGCGGGGCTCTGGGCGAGTGTGAAGGACGGGTCGATGGCCGCGAAGACGACCAAGGCGATCGAGGACATCAAGTCGAAGAAGTTCGAGGTTCCTGTACACGTTGATGTCGACTTTATAAAGCCGGTGTACCAGGTACGGGCGCTGGCGGTGAATTCGGGGCGATTTCCAGACGGCCTTGCTACCACCCTCAAACTGCAAAGCCCCGCCGCGGATGAAACCTCGACCCTCTTCCGCTCCCGAACAGTGCCGCGCGAGAAAAGCTCTCGATCTTCCCGTTTCCGATGCGCTCGGGCCCATCCTCCGCCGCCAGGCTCCCCGCGCCCCCGAGCCCCGCCAACACCCTCCCTCCCCCGGCCCTGGCCACGCAGGCAGCGAAGCAAACGGCAGAACAGGCGTGGGCGTCCGTTCCCCTGGAGTTCCGCCCGTACGTGCCCCCGGCGGGGTCGTTCCTGCTCGGGGTGTGGCTGACGTGGTCCGTCAAGGGGCGCCAGCTCCGCGGGGAGCGGGAGAAGAAGCGAAGCCTGCAGAAGCAGGTCCAAGTGCTCACCAAGGAGCGGGACGAGCTGGCCTCCCTCAACCACGGCCTGGAGAAGGCGGGCCGGGGGCCGAGCGACGCGGTGTACGGGAAGACCATCGCCGAGCTGTCGCTAGCGGCTTCCGAGTCTGCCAAGGTAGCGGCGCAGCTGTCGCGCGCCTGCTACATGGACTCAATGGCCACCGACCCCCGGGTGGGGCGGGCGGGCGGGCGGATGACCACGCTCGACTGAGGCCCGGCGCTGCGGAGGCGGACCCGCCGCTTGGCGCGGTGACCGGGAGTGGGGGGGAGGGGGGGGGCTGGTGTTAGGGCGACCTTTCTTGAACCCCTCGAGACGGGTGTTCAAGGAGGGCCCGGGCGGCCGGAAGACTGGCTCCCCACCCTGCGATGCCGGGGGCGTTTCCCCATTCCACAGCCGTGCACTGAAGAGCCCCGACCCCTGTTCCGGCAGATCAGTCGATTCCCGGCTGTGGTACGCGAAGCCACCGGCGCACAGCCTCTCCAGTGACCCGTAGAGGTGCGTTTGGGAGGGGCGTCTTTGGGGGGCGCATGTGGGGATGGAGGAGGGGGCCAAGTCCGATCCCATTCGGATTTACGGCGCGTAAACACGTCGATGGCTCGGAACAATGAGAGACGCGTTGCGCGTCGTCGCCATAACACGATTTGTGCGACCCGCGCGCCCGCCGAAAGGGCCGGGAGGGAAAGGCTTGCGCGAGTTGCTCCGCGGTCCCGGCTCCCCATTTCCCCCATCCTTTCGGCAGCTTCGCCACCCTCGCGATCGGACCAAGACACTTGCGGGGCGCTTTGTCTCGCGTCGGGCCGTTGGAGCTGGGGGACCGGGGGCGGACCCCCGGCCCATGCCTGAGCTGCCCGCAGAGGTCGCTCCCCCATCCCCGAGCAGGGGGGCACGGCGCAGGAAGGGGGGCAGGCGGTCCATGGAGCCGCCTACAGTCCAGCAGCGGGTGAGGATGGTGTCTGTGGCAGAGTCGACCCGCTCAGACGCGGAGCCGCTGATGGAGGAGGAGATGGCGTCGTCACGGCACTTCGCCACCCCCAAGGCGCTCGCCCGCACCAACGACCACACGATCAACCACATGTTCGACAACCTCGGGCTGACCCAGACCCTCAACGCCCTGGCCATCCTCGAGTCGGTCGACGCTGACGCCCTCAGCGGCATGACCTCCCTGGGCAGCATGGTCAACTACTTCACAGCGCCACCCGGGCGGGCCCGGGGCTACTCGCTGGGGCTGGGCCTCGACAGTATGCAGGGGTCGGGGGCCCTGGTCTCGGGCGGCGCCCGCCTAGAGAGCCTACGCTCGCGCGCCCAGTCGACCGCCTTCGTCTCCAAGCCCGCGTCCGCGGCGGGGAGCCCGGGGGCGAGCCTCGACGTGACCCCCCAGGAGAGCCGCGCCGTGTCGCGCATGGTGTCGGCGAAGTCCCGCCGCGCCCACGACACGGACTCCGAGTCCGACGCCGAGGGCCCCCCGCAAACGAGTGCGGCGGCCAACATCGTCGGTCGCGTCAGGAGGGACCACAGCATGCGCCGCCGGGCTCTCCACGCCCGCAGCGTGAGGGCGAACGAGGACCTCGACGGCCTCGAGGGGATGGTGGACGGGGACTCCATGGCGGAGCTCGAGGCCAAGATGGCCGCGCTCGAGTCGGGGGACGACTCGGACGGGGAGTCCCCGTCCCCCCGCCGGTCCAAGCTGCTGCAGCACGGGCTGGAGGACTCGGAGGACCACCATCGGCGGCGGGTCGAGCAGCTCTACCTGAAGCGGGAGGCCGAGGCCCGGGCGCACCGGCAGCTCCGGGAGCGGCTCCGGAACCTCCAGGACAAGGAGCAGAAGGCACGCCTCGTAGCCTTCGTGGAGACGGCCCGCGCCGCCACGACCATCCAGCGCTGTTGGCGGGGCTTCATCACTCGCCGGTGGTTC
>Ga0181582_10001709_pt1 | contig 17282 bp, 10 predicted proteins | sample 071ome_32_FD_132438 | JGI IMG/M metagenome (GOLD analysis project Ga0181582, IMG submission 132438) | Coastal salt marsh microbial communities from the Groves Creek Marsh, Skidaway Island, Georgia - 071405AT metaG (megahit assembly) | ecosystem: Environmental > Aquatic > Marine > Intertidal...
CGAGGGGGGTTGTGGAAAGGGGGGGAGGTGGGCCCCCCCGCCCGCCGCGGGCCCCCCCGGGGGGCCTCCCCCACCGGCCGGGGGGTGCGCGGGCGGGGGGGGGGGGGGGGGGGGGGGGGGGGGGGGGGGGGGGGGGGGGGGCGGGGGGGGGGGGGGCGGGGGGGCGGGGGGGCGGGGGGGGGGGGGGGGGGGGGGGGGGGGGGGGGGGGCGTGGGGGGGGGCGGGGGGGGGGGGCCCGGGGGCGCGGGGGGGGCCTCCCTTGCGAGGCCCACGCACCCGTGGGCTCGGCCCTGATCTCGGCGTTCTTGACGGCGATTTCGTCCGACCGCTCCTTGGACATCTTGAGGAGGTTGCCGGCCTCGCGCTTCTTCTTGACCGTGCGGTGGGTTGTGACGGGCCAGAAGTCGAACCACTCCATGCCCAAGTCGGACCCGTCGTAGTCGAGGGCGCTGAAGCGGACCGCCATGAAGTAGGTGCCGTTGTTGCGGACCGAGGCGGGGACGTCCACCATCAGGCTCTGCGAGGGCGCGGGGGGGGGGGGGGAGGGGCGGGTCGCGGGGGGCCGCCGGGGACGGACGGTTCGCCGGGGGCGCAGGGTGGGGCGCCCGGCCCACCCCGCTCACCTTCTTCAGGGGCTCCTTTGGGATGAGGTCGAGCTCCTTCTCCTCCCACACGAGTCTTTGGAACGGCTCGCTCTCGAGGTTGTCGGTCAGGAAAACCTCCATGTTGACCATGGCGTCGCGGGGGACGAGGGGCACGATCCCCTTCTTGGGGCCGCCCCCGATGCCCTTGGTGACGAAGCCGATGACCTGGTACATCAGGAACATGCGAACCACAGCGCCGATGGCGCCGCCGAAGGAGAACCTGCGCGCGGGAGGGGCGGAGCGTGCCGTGAGGGGGGGAGCGCGCCGTGGGGCTCGGGCCTCCCGAGGGCGCCTCCCCTAGCTGCCCCCGTGCGCGGCGGCCGCGGCCTCAGATGCCAAAGAACCGGGGCCCTCCCGCCAGAACACATTAATAAGTAACTGAGGGCCCCGATGCGAGCGACAGGATCTATCAGGGATCCCGCCACTGGGATTTTTTTGCTTCATCCGTGGGCCGGCGAGTTCGCTGCATTATGCGGGGAATCCCCCGGTAATGGGAGTAACTGCGCCAAAACGTGACGCGGAGTGAACCATGTAGCTGTAACGGGTCTATCGGGGCCAGCGCCTTACCCTCCTCCCTGCTGCTGCCCCTGCGCGGGGGCATCGTCTCCGGCCATCCTGAAGGAAGCGAAGAAGTCCACTGTTGGCCTGCTTCCGGGCACGGATGTCGACTCTGGGGACCCGAGGGGTACGACACGTTGACTAGAAGCCCGGGGGGATCCCCGGTTAGCCCACCCGGGAGAGCCAGGGGGCGTGCCGGACTCGACGAAGGAAGTCAGGCGAGGTCAGGGGGTCCGCGCGACTCCGGGATCCCGGGCGCTCTGTCCCTGGTGGGCCCTCTTACCCCCCTCACCCTCTGCGGGCAGGGTACAGCCGCGGATTCTAGGCGTGGTGGTTCCGCCCCCTGCCTTGGGAAGAAGGGAGCGCGGAGTGAGCCTGCACTGGGAGGCGACTCCTGTTGAGCTCGTCAAGTGCGAGCCGTCCTGGCACGGGAACTCGTTAAATTCTAGTACGGGGGAGGGTAAATAGCGGCTGACCCGGAGTCACCCTGCCATCGGCTCAATCGGCGCGCACGGGTGCAAGATGGCGGGCGAGGACGCCAAGAGGAAGAGGGAGGAAGAGCAGGCGAGAGTCCTCTCCCCACCCCCGTTCCGCGCGCCGCCGGTGCACCGATGTGGCTTGCGACCAGCGAATATCACGGAACATCGAGTGAAACTCCGTATTCCCCGCCGCCAACTCTTCTCTGATGTCCTGCGCTCCGACACGCAGGCCAAGAAGGCGAGGCAGAACGAGACGAAGAAGGTCATGAACGAGGTGCTCGGGACGCCAGCGATGATCTCGAGCGCCCAGGCCTACCGTGAGCACCTCCAAAAGGGGGGTAAGAAGATGATGACGGCTAAGCAGGTGCGACATGCCCAGAAAAGCACCCTCACGCCGCGCTATCGCGCGGAGACCGCCATCCCCCCCCTCCTTGGCCCTGGTGCGCGCGGGTCCCTCGCCCCGGTGTCCCGGCCCCTCACCCGCTCCCGCCCCCCCCTCGCCTCCCTCGCACACAGATAGACACCCTGGGCGCCCAGTGGAAGGTCTTCGAGATCTACGTGAAGGGCGAGCAGCCCGTGAAGAAGGAGGTGGTCGACTTGGCCTGCCCCAAGCACAAGGGGGAGGTGTGGAAGACGCTGCAGGAAGTCGCCGTGAAGCCCGAGAGGCTGGGCGAGTTCCGCACACTGGCCCGCCAGACGTACCCGATGATGAGCGTCGTCGACTCCAAGGACGGTGTCCCTCCTGCGGCCGGCGACCGCCTCCAGCCCCTCCTGTTCGAGATGCTGGTCCGGACCGAGGGGGGGCAGGCGCCCGTCCAGCCGTCCGACCTCCTGCACATCGAGCGGCACCGGCGGGTCACGGCCACGCACCAGTCCATGGTGGACAAGTCGATGTCCACGCTGGGGCTCGAGTCCGGACCGCTGCAGCCCGTGGTGGAGAAGCTCAAGCTGAACCCGTACGGCCGGGAGTTCGAGATCCAGGGGGACGTCGTGGAGATGTCGTCGGTGGAGGGGGCGAAGATGCGGCTGCCGGCCACGACGCTGCAGTTCGCCAAGGACGCGCAGCAGCTGCCGGACGGGAAGAGGCTCGTCCCCGGGTTCCGCGCCTACGACGACCAGTCCGAGCCCACAGGTCCCCACTGGCTGCGCCTCCGGATGCTCCGGCTCAAGGAGTGGCAGGGGCAGCTGCGGGAGCTGGTGGAGGCGCAGACGCTCGAGATGTACAAGGACGTCAGGGGGGCGAGAAACCCGGACGCGGCGTTCAACAAGGCCATGAAGGGCGCCGAGGCTTGGTGGCTCAACGAGCAGAAGACGCGGCAGCGCGAGATCGAGTCAGAGACCAAGCGCAGGCGCCAGGACATTGACAACTGGTTCAAGATGACGCAGCGTCTGCAGCGGGAGCAGCGGGCCAAGCGCAACATGCTCAACCAGGCCGTCCAGCGCCACCACACGCACCTCGTCCGCGACGCCGCGTCCGTGCTCGGCGAGCGCGCCAAGGACCTCAACCAGGGCGACGCCGCCAAGGAGTCGGAGGAGCGCATGGAGGCCCTGAAGAAGAACGACATCGAGACGTACAAGGAGCTCTTGGTCAAGCGCGGGATGGGGCAGGGGGACCCGCGGTTCCACGAGATCGGCGTGTTCCTCGAGTCCACCGAGCGCTACTTGAACAAGCTCGCCCACCGGCTGGCCAAGCAGCGCATGAACGAGCAGGCGGGGGAGGCGGTCAAGCGGGCGATCGAGGACGCGCGGGCGCGGGGGCTGAGCGACGAGGAAGTCAGCAAGGCGGCGCGGGAGGCGGCGGAGCTAGTCGCCGTAGAGAGCGTCGAGCTGCAGCGCTTGCGGAACACGATCGGTTCGGCGCAGAGCCGGTACTACATGATGGCGCACAGCGTGGAGGAGACGATCAAGCGGCAGCCGAGCCTGCTGCGCCCCCCGCCGGGGGCGTCGCTGCGCGAGTACCAGATGACGGGGCTGCAGTGGATGGTGTCGCTGTACAACAACCACCTCAACGGCATCCTCGCCGACGAGATGGGTCTCGGGAAGACGGTCCAGGTCATGGCCCTGATCGCCTACCTGATGGAGAACAAGGCCAACTACGGGCCCCACCTCATCATCGTGCCCAACGCAGTGATGGTCAACTGGAAGTCCGAGCTGCTCCAGTGGATGCCCGGCATTAAGTGCGTCTTCTACGCGGGCCCCAAGGCCTCCCGCCAGATCATGTACACGAAAGAGGTCGAGCCCCTCCAGTTCAACGTGCTGGTGACGACGTACGACTTCATCATGAAGGACCGCAGCCGCCTCAACAAGGTCAAGTGGAAGTACATCATCATCGACGAGGCGCAGCGCATGAAGGATCGCGACTCGAAGCTCGCCGTGGATCTCGAGACGTTCGAGGCCAAGCGGAGGCTGCTCCTGACCGGGACGCCGCTGCAGAACGACCTCAAGGAGCTCTGGAGCCTGCTGAACCTGCTCCTGCCCGACGTGTTCGACGACAAGAGCGTGTTCGAGAACTGGTTCGCCAACATGGGCGCGGACCAGGAGGGCACTGAGGAGAGCTGGCTCGAGAAGGAGAAGCGCATCCTCGTCGTGAACCGCCTCCACCACATCCTCGAGCCCTTCATGCTCCGGCGCCAGGTGGAGGACGTCGAGAAGAAGCTCCCGCCCAAGGTGGCCGTGGTGGTCAAGGTGCCCATGAGCGCCGTGCAGAGCTGCATCTACGAGTGGGTGCGCACGACCGGCGGCATCCGCCTCGACCCGCTGGACCCCAAGTACGCCCGCATGACCCAGCACAAGATCAACGGCAAGCCCCGGGTCTTCGCGCCCGTCCAGAACCGCATGATCGAGCTGCGCAAGGTGCTCAACCACCCGCTGCTGTGCTACCCGACCCAGTCGTACGAGGAGCCGCTCATGGGGGAGAACATCGTGCGCTCCTGCGGCAAGCTCTGGATCCTCGACCGTATGCTCGTCAAGTTCTGGAAGTGTGGCCACCGTGTCCTCCTCTTCGCGACCATGACGAAGCTCCTGGACAACCTGGAGCTCTACCTCAAGTGGCGCGTCATCGACGGCAAGTCGATGAAGTTCCGCCGGATCGACGGACAGACGTCCCTCGAGGAGCGCGAGGATGCCATCAAGGCGTTCAACTCGCAGGAGTCGGAGACCTTCATCTTCCTCCTCTCCATCAAGGCCGCCGGCCGCGGCCTCAACCTCCAGACGTCCGACACGGTCATCATCTACGACCCGGATCCCAACCCGAAGAACGAAGAGCAGGCTATCGCGCGGTCCCACCGCATCGGGCAGAAGAAGGAGGTCCGCGTGATCCACTTCGAGTCCGTGTCCGACATGCCCAAGTACCAGCACGTCGTGGACAAGTTTGGCGGGCCCGCCGCGGGGGGGCAGGGCGTCATGGCCCTCGAGACGGAGCAGCTCAAGAAGGACGTCGATCAGGCGCGCCTCGTGTCGGGTGCCACCGCCGAGGCCGCGCCTGGCGACGACGCGGTCGTCGTCGTGGACGGCGAAAAGAAGGCCGACGCGGTCGCGGACGAGAAGCCCGGGGGCAGCAGCGAGGTGGCCGTCGTGGCCGCGGACGGCGACAAGAAGCCGGGGGCCTCGGGCAGCGACGGGGCGCCCGAGGCTGAGGGGGAGAGGGCCGGGGGAGAAAAGCTCGCGGCGGCCGCTCCGGAGGGGGACGGGGCGGCTGGGAAGGCCGAGGGCGCGCCTGCCGGTGCGGAGCCTGCCGAGGCCGAGCCAACCGGGGCCGAGCCCGCGGCGAGCGTCGCTGCTCCAGCCGCCGATCCTGTCCCTACTGGGGACTCCGCCAAGGCCGAGGAGAAGCCTGCGGACGTTGAGATGGCCGGGTCGGGCGATGCGCCGACAGCAACCACCCCCGAATCCGCTGCGGCCGCCGAGGCCGGGAAGGCGGAGGGCGCCGACGTCGCCATGGCCGACGCCACCGAGGCGAAGGCCGACGGGGGGGTGGAGCCCAAGCCCGAGGCCGAGGCCAAGCCTGCAGCGGAGGGCGTGGACGTGGAGATGGCGGGGGACGCCGACGCCAAGACCGCCCAGGGCCCCAAGAAGGAGGGCGAGGGGAAGGAGGGCGAGGGCGAGAGGGAGACGAAGGGGGAGGGCGGAGAGAAGCTGCCCGGCAAGGTGGAGCTGAAGAAGGAGGAGGGGGCGCCGCTATACGAGTACAAGGAGATCCGGATCCAGGACGTGGAGGTGGAGGGGGACCCGGGGGAGCCAATCGGGGGCTCGGACCGGGCGTACGCGGATAGCGTGGAGACAATCCTGCGCAACGTGCTGCAGAAGGGCAAGATCGAGCTGGCGGCCGAGGTGATTGACGCGGGCAAGTTCGACATGCAGGCGTCGAACGACGAGCGCCGGATGACCCTCGAGCAGATGCTGAATTCGGCGGCGCGGAAGGCGGTCCCGAGCCGGGAGGTGCCGTCAGTCAAGCAGCTGAACCGGATGATCGCGCGGTCCAAGGAAGAGATCGAGCTCTTCGACAAGTGGGACGACGACCCGTCCTTCTTGTGGCCCGGGCCCCTCATCGAGGAGGACGAGGTCGGCTACCTGGCCCCCTTCATCGAATACACCGAGGAGGACATCGTCGAGGCGGTGAAGGCCGTGGCCCGGGAGCCAAAGCGCAAGAAGAAGCCGCTTGACCCCGAAGCCGCCAAGCGCAAGGCCGAGGAGGCGGCGGCACGGAAGGCCGCCGAGGCGGCCGCCAGGGCCGCGGCTGCCCGGGCCGCCGTGGACCTCACGGGGGAGGACGGCGCCGGGGCGGGGGACGCGGCAGACAAGAAGAAGGGCAAGGAGAAGGTAGAACGCCGGGGCCTGGCCAGCATGCTCGACGACATGAACGACGACTTCGACGTGATGGACGCCGGCAACATCGCCGACCAGGTGATCGCCAACCTGAACAAGCCCAAGGAGGAGGAAGAGAAGAAGGCTGCGAAGAAGAAGGCGGAGAAGGCCAAGGCCCTGGAGGTGGTCGAGGCCACGCGGCACTCGAAGCGCGCCGGGGTCGCGGAGGCGCGGGAGGAGCTGCAGGCGCGTATCGGCGAGGAGCGGGCCAAGCTGATCGAGCGGGAGCAGGCGGAGCGGGAGCAGGAGGAGCGCGAGCGTGAGCGGCAGCGGCAGAAGGAGGAACAGGCCAAGAAGGCCGCCGAGGAGGAGGAGCAGGCGTGGGACGAGGGCATGCTTGCCGGCCTGGCCGCCGCCGAGTCGAGCGACGACGAGGGGTCCTCGAGCTCGTCGAGCGACTCGTCCAGCGACGGGCTCGGGGACGTGGTGGCGAACGAGGACATCGTGGACCCCGACATGAGCAGCGCCGAGAGCGGCGGGGAGGACCCCCTCTCCCGCCCGGAGACCCGTATGGGCCTCGAGGCCACTCCCGCCCCCGCCCCCGCCGACGACCTCGACCTCGACCTCGACCTCGACCTCGACTTCGACGACGGCGGGATCGAGCACGACGCGTCCGAGGGCGAGGTGGACGAGGAGGAGGAGGAAGAGGAGGAAGAGGAAGAGGAAGAGGAAGCCCTCGAGGAGGAGGAGGAGGACGATGACGACGAGGTGGCGGCCGGGAACGAGTTCGGCTTTGACGAGCAGGGCGCGGGGGCCGCGGAGGAGGAGGACGGGGACGGGGAGGACGGGGACGGGGCCGACTTCGGCGTCCTCGGGTTCGCCCCCAAGGTCGAGGTCCTCGGGGACGGCGGCGCCGGGGGGGAGTTCGAGTTCGACGTCGGGGACGACGACGCGGGCGACTGGGAGATCGGGGAGGGGGACGGGGAGGGGGACGCCGGGGACGGCGGGGAGGAGCCGGACGAGAAGCGGCAGAGGGTCGAGTAGCGGCGGGGCCGTCGAACGCGCGCACCAAGGCGTCTCCCGCGGCCCCGCCCGCCTGTCCTCCGGAGGGGGGGGCGTTCAACGACGCGCCCGCCGCCGGCCGCCGCCTCACTCCATTTCCTCCTCGAGCTCGGGCATGTCGCTCTCGTTGTCCTCTCCCGCCCGCCGCCGGGCGTCCAGGGCGTCCGCCCAGCGGTACGAGTTGGGCCCGATCTCGACCACCACCTCCATGATCCCGCGCCTCCCGTCGCCGTCCTCGCGGCCCTCGAGCGGTTCCACGCCGAACATCGGGCCCATCATCAGCGCCGTCCGCAGCATGCCGCCCAGGTCCCGCCTCCGCTCCGCCTCGCGGCCCCGGGGTGCCGCGGCGGCGCCCGCGCGCCCGCCGTCGGGGCCGTCACGCCGGGGCGACGTCCCGGGGCCACCCCCCGCCCCCTCCGCGCCGGGGGGGGCGCCCGCGGCGGGCCGGGCCCCGGGACGCGCGCCCGCGCCACCCTCGCCCCCGTCCGGGGCCCGGGCACGGTCCCGCCCCGCCCCGTCCCCCGCTGGCGCATCCTCCGGGGCGCCCCTGCCCCCCCCGCCCGCCCCCGCCAGCTGCGCCAGCACGAGCTGGAGCAGCGCGGTCGCCGGGGACGACCCCCGCGCCCCGGCCCCGCCGACCACCCGCCCGCGCGGGTCCACCCCCACGTCCCGCACCTCCCCGCGGGGGCCGACCACACGGAGCCCCTGCAGCGCGTCGGAGCCGCCGTCCGGGCCGCCCGCCGGCGGGCGGTCGCCGTCCGGGAAGAGCACCCGGGGCAGGGCCGGGAACATCATCTCGAGGAACCCGTTACGCTGGCGGTGCGCGGGCCCGCCCTGCCCGGGGCCCGCGCCCTCGCGCCCGGCCCCCTCGCCGGCCTCCTTCCTCTCCCGCTCCGCCTCCCGCTCCCTCCGGTACCTCTCCTCCTCCTCCGCCGCCCCCTCCATCCGCGCGAGGGCCGCCTCGACCTCCGCGCGCGCCATCGCGCCCAGGCGCCGCAGCAGCCCGTCGTCCCGGGCGCCCCCCGCTCCGCCCCCGGCGTCGGCGTCGCCCCCCTCCTCGGCGACGGGGTGGCTGGCGAGCTCCGACGCCGCGCGGGGGCCGGCCACGGTGCCCGAGGCGGCCGCCCCTGCCGACTCGGCGCCCGGCGGCCCGGCGGCGTGCAGCGCGGCGACGGCGGGGTGCTCCCGCAGGGCCACGCGCAGCGTCGCCAGCGCCAGCGCGGGCGCGTCGAGGGCCGCGGCCAGGTCCGCCATGTCGATCATGTTGGCGGGCTCGACGGTGCGGGCGAGGGCGGCCTCGCAGGCGCGCTTGAGACCCGGCATCATCCACTGGTCGGCCAGGCACAGGGCCTCGGCCCCGGCGGCGGGGCCGTGGGTGGCGGGCAGGTCTCGGAGGGCCCCCGGGGCCGCGTCCCCGGCGCGCCCCCCCCCGGGGAGGTCGCCCCCCGCCGCCTCCACGGCCCCCATGGCAGCCTCAAAGGCCTCCCGCGACGCCACGCCGTGCAGCTCCACGCGGCTCGACGCCGCCTCAGCGAACGGCCCCTCCAGGAGCGCCCGGAAGTAGGGCGACGCCCGGGCCAGCGCCTGGCGGGAGATGCGCGGGGCGTAGGGCTCGCCGCACACGACGAGCGAGAAGTCGGGGGCGGGGCCCGGGGCATGGCCGCACGAGCCGGGAGTGGCCTCCCCGGGGGCGACGCGGCGGCGCTTGGCCGGCGGCGGGGCGTCCCCCGCGGGTTCGGCCCCGGGGGCACCGGCGCCCGGGGCCGCGTCGGGCTCCGGAGGCGACGCGGGGGCCGCCACGGGGGTGGGAACGGCCTTGTCTGGGGCTCCAGGGGCCCCGTCGAGGCGGTCGAGGAGCGCGGACAGGGCCGCGCACGACGCCGCGGCGTCCCTGGCGCCCCCCCCGGCGAGGTCCGAGAGGGCCGGGAGGAGGCCCAGGAGGGCCCCGAGGCCGCCCTCGGGGACCATGAGGCGGTGCAGGTGGAGGGCCGGGGCGTGGGCGGCGAGGGCGGCGGCCGCGCGGCGGCGGTGGGCGGGGTCAGGGGCAGAGAGCATGCGGGAGAGGCGGCGCATGACGTCCGGCGCGGACACGTGGGCGATGACGCGGGAGCTCGTCTTGTCGACGCAGTCGCGGGCCGAGGGCAAGAGCTTGGAGGCGTCATGGCGGGCCGTGGCCTCGAGGACGCCGTCAGCGACGAGGGCGGTGGCGTTCTCCGAGGACTCGGCCAAGGCGTAGAGCGCGAAGCTCGCCATGTGCTGCGCCGTCGACGAGTGCAGCAGGGACAGGAGCGGGGGCACGGCCCCGGCGTCCGCGATCCCCACCTGCGCGTCCCGGTCCAGCGCCAGGCGCCCGAGGGCAAACGCAGCCATCTCGCGGAGGCTCACCACCGGGTCGGAGAGCATGTCCACGAGGGTGGGGACGACGTTGCGCGCGGCGATGCGCCGCTTCCACTCGCGCTCCTGCGCGAACTGGCCCAGCAGCAGGGCCGCCTCCCGGCGGGCCTCGTACGCGTTCCCGGGCGCCAGGAGCCGCACGACGGGCTGCAAGGGGGGGAGGGAGGTAGGGGGTCACCACGTCGGACAGGGGCGGGCGGCGCCGCGAGCGCGGGCGGGAGGCGCGGCGGGGGCCCCGGGGGCGTTGCGGGGCGCGCGGTCACCTGGAGCACGCCCATGGAGAGCATGATGATCTTGGCCTGGGGCAACGAGTGGACGAGGTTGCCGACGACGCCCACGGCCTCCGTGTAGAGCTCTGGCTCGCCGGACTCCATCATGGCGACGAGGTGCGTGACGGCGCCGGTGTGGATGGTGTGGAGCTTGTTGGCCTGGTTCTTCGAGGCCAGGACGCGGAGCGCCACGAGGGCCGACTTCTTCACCTTGGGGTGCGCCGAGGCGAGGAGCTTGACGAGCGGCTCGATCCCACCCGCCTTGCGCACGGCCTCCTTGGCCGGGGAATTGTCCGACACCAGGGCCTTGAGCGAGTCCGCCACGCGCCGGGGGATGCCCCCCGTGTCGGACGCCCCGACGTCGACGTCGACGTCCTGGTAATGCTTCAGGAGGCCGACCAGCTCGGTCACGGCGCCCTGCTCGATGGCAAGCTGCTGCTGGGCCGACGAGGTCATGGTGCACTGGAGGAGGATGCAGATCTCCTTAGTGATCATCTCGTGGCTCCTGCGCGGGCGGGCGGGCGCGGGGCCGTGCCGTCAGGGCAGCCCGGGGCCGGAGCACGGCGCCACCGCTGTTTAAAACGTGCTTGGGGCGTGAGGGGCGGCGGGCTGCGGCGGGCGGGCGAGGGAGCCGCGGTTCCCGGGCGGGGAAGCGCCTCCCGCGCGGCCTCACCTTTGCACGGACTCGTCGAGGGGCTTGGCCAGCTTGTCCGGGGCGGCCCCGTTGTGGAGGGCCCGTTGTGACCTGCCCAGGCCCAGGAGGGGCACCGCCACCTTGAGGCCGTTCGCAGCGTGGAAACAGTGAATGGCAGCCGAGGAGCGAGGCCCACCCTCGCACATGGTAGCGATTAGCCGCTTAACGGCCCCGCAGATGGACTCGACCTGCTTGCGCGGAGGGGAGCTCGGAAGAGGTGGTGCTTCGAGAACCGAGGCTTTTGGATTTTCGAGGCCGCTCTCGACGAATTTCGTGCCAGGCGGACCGCGACCGAGATGATCGATGGTTGCGTCCAAATGAGACGCGTGACGGGGGGGCGGAAATCGGCCGGCTACCGGGTACTCGACTCCGCGCTGGGCCGCTCTTCTCACCTGTTGGGGGAAGAGCAGCTCGGTCCTCCACGGGAGCCCAGAGAGCGAGTCGAGCGCCCCCTGGATCTCGCGCGACACCCGGTCGCCCCCGTTGGAGGAGACGTGATCCTCCATGACGCCCCAGCGGACAGCTATGAGGACTTAGCGGGGGAGAACGACCGGAGAAACGGTTCCAGGAATAGGTGGATGATTGACGCGGCTCTCCTCCGAATTCACCTATACACACAGGCAGTGCAACGCCACGTGATTTTTATAGTCACTGGGGACTGTCGGATGGTGGAGACATCGGAGGGAGATGACATGGAGGGGCAAGGGGGGCCCGTCTGGAAGGGGGAGCACGTCCCACGAGGCCCCTGAGGTCAGGGGTCGAGGAGGAGGCGTGGCGTCAGCAGAGATGGGGTGGGACCCCCTTGGCCTTCAAGAGCGACGCGTACGTCACACCGCACTCCTAAATCACGTATCACGGGTAGAGTAGTGCTCCCATCGTCCCCAGCGGGCGGGCATCACTACCAGCACGGATCTTTCCCCCGACCCTTGGCCCAGCTGCTCACGAGAGGAGTGGTTCTGATGGCCGCGGCGTTACTTGGTGACGTCGCGAGGAAGGGGCTCGGGCGGGGTGCGCTCCTGGTGCTCGCCGGGAGAGTGGGGCAGCGGGTGGAGGGGAAGAGTGGGCTCCTTGCCCTCGCTGGGGGATGTGCGATCGGCTGCATGCTTCACATGTGCGTATAATATAAATTACCCCGTTGATTCCCCTCACGCGTCTCCGAGAAGCCCAGGAACGCCGTGGATTCCGCAGAGGGAGCGGAATCGGCCCCTCTCCTCGGCGCTGAAATCGCCCCTGAAGGCCCCCTCCCGCCGCAGGAGCGAGTCGACGGGCAGCGCCAGTACAGCGTGGAGCGTATTCTCGGCGAGAAGGAGCTTGTCCGTCCTCGGGGACTCCGTCACGGTGCAGGGTCAGGCGCAGGAGCGGCAGGTGAGCACGGAGGCCTCCCACCCAGGCTCCCTCCCAGCGGTCCCGCGGGCGCTTCCTCCGTGCTAGCCGTGCTAGCCCAGTTCCGAGACACCCTGACCCTGACCGATCCTCCTGCAGGAGCTCTGGGTCCCGAAGGGAGCGGTCGGGGCGTGGGGGCGCGTGGTGGAGGAGGACAGCGCCGACTACCTTGAGGCGCCCGGCCCTGCGGAGGCCGAGGGCGCCGAGGCGCCCATCATGATGATCAAGCGGACGTACCAGCCGAACAAGCTGAAGCGGAAGCGGAAGCACGGGTTCCTGTCCCGCCAGGGGACGCAGGGCGGGCGGCGGGTGCTCAAGCGTAGGGAGAGGAAAGGCCGCTGGAGGCTCAGCGTTTGAGCTGGGCGGGTCACCCTGTCGTGAGGGTATTGAAATCCGTCCGTCTCTCTCTCGTATCGAAAACGGGGCAGCAGGGCAGCAGGCTGCCACGCGGGGCCTCCCGCCGCCCGACACCCAGCGGAGGGAGAATTAAACACGGCGCCTAGGCGGAGGCAGCCTTGGCCTCGTCGGCGGGGGCGGCGGCCTCCTTCTCGGCCTTGGCGGCCTTCTCGGCCTGGCGCTCGGCGGTCTTCCTCTTCTCGCGCTCAAGGAACTCCTTCATCATCTCCTTGGCCGTGGTGAGCTTGGAAAGCACCGACTTGTACTGGTTGAGGTCCCGGGTGACGGCGGAAGAGTCGACGCCCATGGCCTTCACGGTGGCCTTGAGCGCGTCAGGGGTGGAGGCCCCGGAGAGCTCAAGGAGGCGGAAGAGCCCGATCGCGAAGAAGCGAGTGTAGTAGAAGTCCCCAGAGCTGATGCGGGCGGCCACCTCGGCGAGCGCCTTCTGCCCCTCATCCCCGGCAGCGTCGGGGCTCACCCCGTCGGCGCTGCTGAGTGCCGAAGCCCAGGCCTCCATCTTCTTGGCGTCCGCCTTGTACTTCTTGGGGTCCTCGTCGAGGGCCTGCGCGGGGGAGGGGTGGTGGGGGAGACGGTCGGGAAGGGGCGGCCGGGGAGGGGGGCGCGCGCCGCGAGCGCGCCTCGGCCTGGGCGTTGGCGGGCGGGGTCCCCTCACGTTCACGTAGGCACCGAAGAGGGCCTCCTGCTCCGCCTCGGAGAGGTCGTCGAGGACCTGGTCGAAGATGGAGCAGACGCCGACGGCGAACACGGGGTCGTACTGGTACCGCTTCTGGTACCGCCACAGGTGCTGCTGCACAAGGAGCTCGTTGACCACCGTGCTGTACATGGGGTTGACGGGCTTGTCGTAGGCCTCCATGAACTTGGCCTTGGTGTCGGCGACGGTGGGGGGGTTCTTGGCGGCCCGGGCCACCACGGCGGCGGCGCGGACTGGCCGCACGGACCTGCGGGGGGAGGGGCGGGGAGGGGGGGCAGCGATTGGTCCCAAGCAGGGGGGGTGGGCGGTGTTCGTGGCTCCTGGGGGTCCGGGCGCGTCCGCGGGCCGCGAGTCCGCTACGGGGCTGGAGTCCGGGGGTTTGGGGAGAATCAAGAGGCGTAGAATGCTTCGCCCGCGGAGGGGTACTGAATCGGGGAGGGGATGTCGCCGACGGGGTCTTTTTTGGAGCCGCGGAAAAGGAGGGGAGGGCGGGGGGAGACACCCATGGGTAGCGGGCGATTCCCGGGCTCCTGATCGACAGGGAGACGGGAGATAAGAAGGAAACAGCATGTGAAACACGAAACTCGGCGGGACGCGGGGATCGGAGCGCCCGGAGTCGTCCTGCCCCCCACCCGATCCATGTTCCCCCGGCTGCGCCGTCGAGAGCCAGCGGCGATGCGCCGGGGTTTCAACCCGCCTTAGGAAATAGATTCGACGGGATGCTCACCTGACGGGCTGGGCGCGAGCCACAGCGACGTTCATGCGGAGAGTGCACCCCTGCATTTTCGTTCCCACGGTTCCCGTTCCTGTGCTTGGTGAAATCCCCGCTGGTGCCTTGTTGGAGCAACTTGCTGATGAGTGTGAGGGGTAGCGTTCGGTACTCTCGCGTCTCGACGGAGCGGCGGCGCGAAAAAAAGCTGGGACGCTGGGGCGTCTGGAGGGGCTGAGGTGGGGTGGCGGGGAAAACGACCGAGTGGCGATGGCTCGGTTGTTGGACTGGGGGGGCAGGGGGCGCTCCGAGCGTGATTGACACACCTCCTCCCCGGCTGCCCGTCCCGGGCGCCTGCCGCCAAGTCACGAGTCCGCTCTCCCCCTGCCAGAAGGAGGATCCGTAGGGGTCGTTCCTGAGCCACGTATTCGGGGTCCGGGCTCACCGCGGTCGGGGGGGCCGATGTTGAAAGGGGGTCGCGGGGGCGCCCATCACCGCCAGATTTCCAGCCCCCCCCACCCGATTCTCCCCCATAACATGACCTTCTCCGCCTCCGTCTCCGCCAGTGAGCCCCCCCGCGTCCCCCTCCATCCCCGCATCGCGCGCGCTTCCCCGCCGTGCGCCCCCGCTCATTCAGCTGTCCGTGCCCCGGGATCGCGATAAACGATGAACCACCGCAAGTAGAGCCCGGCATCACGTCGACGACGGCCCATGCCGGCCCGTCGCGCCCCGAGGGAGAGCACCTCTCATCGCGAGCCCGTCGAGTGGTCGACCCGCGGCCCCCGATCCCCTGACCCTCAGGCCCCCCCGTCCCCCTCCCTGCCCCGCAGCCGCCGCTAGGCGCGTGATGAGCGTCCGCTCCGCCATCCTCGGCGCCCCCGTGGCCCCCCGCATCGGCACCTGCGTCGCCCAGAGGCGCTCGGTCGCCGTCAAGGTGAGCGCCCCTTTGACCCGGTCCTTGCGCCCGCGAGGCTGCCTCCGCGGCCCCGGCGCGCCCGTTACCCCCCCCCCCTCCTCCCCCCACTCCCCGCAGGCCGCGCTTCAGGAGGGCGACAACGTCAAGGACCTCCCCAACTACTACAAGAAGCTCAAGACCAACACGGGGGACATGGTGTCGCTGGCGCAGTTCGAGGGCAAGAAGGCCGTCGTGCTCTTCTTCTACCCCAAGGCCGACACGCCTGGGTGCACCAAGGAGGCGTGCAAGTTCCGCGACGAGTACTCGGCCTTCAAGGACGCCGGCGCCGAGGTGTTCGGCATCTCGGGCGACACGGTCGACGCCCAGCAGGCCTTCGCCTCGGCCCAGCGCCTGCCCTTCCCCCTCCTCGCCGACGAGAACAACGTCATGCGCAAGACGTTCGGCGTCCCCGGCGACATGTTCGGCATGCTCCCCGGCCGCCAGACCTACGTCATCTCCAAGACGGGCAAGGTCGTCCTCGTGTTCAACTCGCAGCTTGATGTCGAGGGCCACGTCACCAAGGCCCTCGACGCCCTCAAGACCCTCGCCTAGGGCCGATGCGGGCCGCCGATGCATTTCATGCTGGTCTGCTGGGGTCTTGCCGCTTGGTTGACGATTAAACAGGTCTAACGGGCGGGCCCACCTCGTGCGGTCCCCCGGCCCGCAGTCCCCGGCTCCCTACTTGTCCCCCCGGGGGCCCTCGCCCCCCCATCCCCCGCGCGACGTGACGAACCCGGCCGGATTCACCCACCCCTTGTCCGCGGCGTCCCGGTCGGCGTACACAACGCTCGTCCCGTCGCGCTCGGCGTCCGAGAGGATGCGCTCCCGGAGCCCCTGGACGCTCTGCGTGCCGTCCCGGGCCTCGGCAGCCTCGACGGCCACCATCAGCGAGGCGATGGCCACGAGGGTGAGGGGCAGGCGGAGGGCCATGAGACGCCTCGGGTAGAGCCCCTTCACGGCGTAGTACATGTCGGCGTGCAGCATGACGAGAAGCGCGTTGGCAAGGTACACCATGTCCCAGGGAGCAGGAATCAAGACGGCGGGGAACGAGGCGACCGAGGGGGCCACGCCCCAGACGAGGCGGGCGGTCAGGCCCCGAGCCGCGGTGGCGGCGGCCGGGGCGGACATGGCCGCGCCCCAGTAGACGCCGCCGAGGAAGGACGCGATGGAGACACCGTACGAGACGAGGAGCGCGTCAGCGTGCTGCACGATGAGGTCGCCCACGGCCGGGGGCAGGAGGGCGCACGCGTCCTCGAGGAACGGGCGGGTCCCCGGGGAGAGGCCCACGAAGGGGAGCAGCCCGCCCACGCCCATGATGCGCGCCGACACGGGCACGTCGGCGATGTTGAAAAGTCCCGCGATGCCCCTGCGGCCGGGGAGGGCTCAAACGGGCGCTCGCTGCGGTTCGGCACCCCGCTGCCGGCCGGCAGGGGCGGAGATGCGCGTGGTTTCGAGGAGTCTCGTGAGTTGCCGTCCGAGAGACTCACGGGGACTCAGCCGACTGCGCGACGCCGTTCGCTCCCCCCGTGGCGATGTTGGCCTCCTTGGGAACCATGCGCCGAAGCTCCTCGTGCGTCGGGGTGTTGGATGTGAGGCGCGCAAACGCCCGGCGCTGGAGAAGGACCAGCTTGGTGTCCCGAGGGGGCTGCCTGAGAGCGGACGCGGCCCCGTTCCCAGACGTGGAGGCGAACTTCTGGGTGCACGACCGCAGGAGGGGGAGGACACTGTCGAGCTCTCCCGCCGCGCTCGAGGAATGGATCTCCCCCGCAGTGGCATGACGCCACGACTCACGCGCGGCCCTGCGCAGCAAAGACGCCATCGACGGCTGCCACAGACGTCGAGATCGAGGATCGGGGAGGAAGGAAGGGCGACCGGCTGAGGGATGCCGTGGGGTCCGTGGAGCGATGCAAGGCCAGACTACGCCCCCCCGTGCCGCGCCGCGCGCACTCGAGCGACACCATGGGTCGGCGGGATGTCAGGTTCAAGCCTGCCCTGGGCGCAGCAGACTCCCAGGTCAGACGCGTGCGCCGCAGCAGTGCATTGGGCCGCCCCGTCAGTTGGACCGCGAGTCTGGCTGGCCCCGGCGGTGGGAGTGCGCGGCCCTATCGGCCGCCGCCTTCTCCCACGGCCACTTGAAGTCCTCGAACGGGATCCGCGGGAGGTCCAGCACCGGGCGGTGGGTGACCTGCACGATGCGGTACGTCGCCTCTTCCTGGCCCCCGAA
>Ga0181582_10001711_pt1 | contig 17281 bp, 13 predicted proteins | sample 071ome_32_FD_132438 | JGI IMG/M metagenome (GOLD analysis project Ga0181582, IMG submission 132438) | Coastal salt marsh microbial communities from the Groves Creek Marsh, Skidaway Island, Georgia - 071405AT metaG (megahit assembly) | ecosystem: Environmental > Aquatic > Marine > Intertidal...
GTAAGAATATATTGATGGACGAGCGTGGAGGACCGCGCGGGAAGAAAGGGGCGTCGAGGGAAGAAAGGGGCCTTCGAGAAGAAGAAGCGGCCAGAAGCTTCTCTTCTTGGTTGGGTAGAGAGAGAGCGGCATCGCCGCCTCGTCATCCCCGCGCTTCGTCTCATCCCCGCGCTTCTTCATCGTCGCTGTCGCTGTCGTCGACGTGAATCTCCCGGAACGGCAGCGGCGATCCACACAAGATCCCGACCCAGCGCCCGTCCTCGTGGTGCTTCCGCTTCCGCTTCTTCGGCTCGGTGGCAGGGTGAGAATCGTTCGTTCGTTTCTTCTCGCGCTTCTCGCGCTTCTCGCGCTTTGGGGAGGGGACGCGGACGCTCGGCACGAAGGCGCCCCGACCGGTGGAGCTGTGGAGGCAGACGTCGGCGCAGGAGGTCAAGCCGGCGCCAAAGATGCTGCCCAACGCGGCCACCTGCTCGCCCGTCTCGCCGGTCGCGGCCGCGCGGGCGGCGCTGACGCTCATCATGGAGACGAAATTCGCGGCCTTGCGGACGCCGGGGTTGGCGTGGGCGGAGGCGAGGATGGCAAGCTCCCAGAGCGGCGTGTAGAGGGCGCCCTCGTGGGCGCCGGGGTCCTCGTTGGCAAACTCGACGCTCGAGAGGGTCGAGTTTGCCGCCGAAGAAGGATCCAATCCACTCCCTTTCCCTTTCTTATTCCCTCTCGATCTCGTTCTGGCTCTCTTGCCCTTGTCGTTCTTGAGGATGGCGCCGTAGTAGCTGGCGCTCGGTCCGGCGCCCTCGTCGTCCTCAATCATGCTGCGGAGTTTGGGGTATCGCTTGAGCATGCGGTAGATGACGTAGAGCATGGTGAGGGCGAGGCCGCTGTCGGTGGTTTGGAGGGCGATGGTGGCGGCGCGCTTGGTGAAGGCGGCCTGGCGGTGGACGTCGAGGGCGCGCCTCGAGTCGAGGAGCATGTCGTCGAGGACCTTGGCGAGGAGGACGGGTGGTGTTTCCTCGAAGGGGATGGGTGGGACGAGGGAGGCGCCGGGGTAGCCGTCGTGGAACGTGGCCCGGGTGAGGAGGGAGGGGAAGGTGGTGTGGTCGTCGTCCTCGAGGGGGACCTCCATCGTGGCGTACATGGCCTTGTAGAGCTCCTTGTAGAGGGCGGCGCGGTCGATGTTGAGCGACAGGCCACGGTGTTTGTGGGCGGGGGCGGGGGCGGGGGCGTGACCCTCGACGGCGAGCGCGTCGTCGCTGGCGACCTGGCCCTTGGCAATCTCCGAGGCGGTGAGGAGGCACCGGCAGCGGATGTCGTGGGGGACACGGGGGCTGTCCAGGATGTCCTCGAGGGTGGATATGATGTCCTGGAAGTAGTCCACGGAGATGAGGTGCGCGAACCTGGCCAGGCCCTGGAGGGTCGGCGCCATCAGCGGGAAGCGCTTCCGGAAGCGCGTGGACGACCACTGGGTGGGCACGTTGGCGACAAGACCTCTTTCGGCACCTCTCTCGTCGACGACAACGACGTCGTCCTTCTTCAGATCCTTCTCGGCCGTCTTGAGCACCCGGAAGTACATCTCGAACATGGCCTCGAGGGCCACGCTCTGCTGGTGCCGCCGCGTGTCCTTGTCGACGACCGCCTGCGCCTCCTTGAACGCCCGATTCACATCCCGCTCATCCTTTCCCTTCCGCTTGCCCTTCTTCTTCTTGCTCTTCCTGCTCCGCTTGGCCTCGGCGAGATCCTCCGCCGACACAATGTCCGGAAACGTAAACGCCATCAGACACGAAACCACCTCTGGCGGCAGTCCCGTGCAGTTGCGCCGCTTCGCGAAATCTGCCAGCAGCTGCGTCGCCTCCACAGCCGCCTGCCCGCTCTCCGTCGACCGCAGACCGTCCTCCACAAGTGCCGACACCGCACCCGCGCACGCCGCCTTGATCTCCGCGTCCTTGTTCGCAATCCCCGGCACGATCACCTGCAGGATATCCCCCGAAAAGTTAAAGTGCGGCAACGCGGTGATGAGCGACGCCAGACACGTCGCCGCCGCCCGCCCGAGTGCCAGCGCCGACTTGCTCTTCGGCCGCTCCTTCTGCCCCTTGAACGCCTTGAGCAGCACCTTCAGGTAGCTCTGGTACGCCTTCAGCAGCGCATTCTCGTGCGCCCACAGCTCTTTCACGTCCTTGCTCTGCACCACGTCCTCCTTCTCCCGCTCGTGCTGGGGCCTGATCTTGTACGCCGGGACGATGTCCCGCATGATGGCAAAGATGCTCAGCATGGACAGCTTGGCGATATGCACGTCGCCGTCCGCCACCAGCTCCAACAGAATCGGCATCTGCTTTCGAAGCTGCCTGTTCGGATCCCCAAGCAGCGACTGGGACGCCTTGGCGATGACCATCTTGGCGTTCTCCCGCCGCTGGGCTTTCGTCGTGCAGCCCAGCAGCGGCTTGAGCGCTTCGTCCTTGTACGTCTCCTCCTGCCTCTGTTGCCGTTCCTGCGCTTCCTGAGCCGCTTCTTGGACTAATTCCTGGGCTGCCTTCCTCGATTCCTCCTTGGCCTTTCTCAATTCCTCCTGTTCCCGTTTGGCCTCGGCCACCCTCGCCGCCGCTCGCTCGGCCGACATCGCTTCTTCCCGCGACGCCCGCCCGTCGTCCAACACCGTCACCCCCTCGAACGCATCCGCATGAATCGCCTGCAACCCGTTCGACTTCTCGAACGCCATCGACCCGTCGGGCAACTTGACAGGCAGCCTAAGAAGCGACGGCGCGCTCGTCGCTGCTGCCGTTGCTGCCGTTGTTTCCTGCTGCTCTTTTTGCTGCTGCTGCTGATGTACTCGCTCGCGCACCCGCTTCCGCATACTCGCCGCCGCGGACGCGCCCGCCTCCCCAAACCCGCCGGCCCTCCCCCCCGGCCCCCTCGGCCCCCGCTCCCACGCCTCCTCCCCGTCACCCTCGCTCTCACCCTCACCCTCGCCACGCGCGTCACCATCAGAAGAAGAAGGGGACGACGTCGCCCCGACCCCCCGCACGCCACCACCGTGCCCCTCCGGATGCCTGGGCACCTTTGCCTTCTCCCGCGCCTCGCTCACGGCCCTATCCAACGCAGCCTTCGGCAACCGACTCAGGAACCCAGTGTCCACCTCATCCAGCAACTCAAACTCCTCGTCGTCCAGATCCACAGAAGAATCAGACGACGTCGACAGCGCTCCCTCCGGCAACGGAACAACCGACTGCGACGACGGGCCCTTTTTCCGTTTCTCCTTCTTGGCGGCGGCGGCAGCGGGCGCCGCTTTCGTCTTCGTCGCCGTCGTCTTCTCCGTCGCCTTCGTCGTCGCCTTCTTCGTCGTCGTCGTCTTCTTCGTCTTCTTCGTCGTCGTCTTCTTCGTCGTCGTCATACTCCGCTTGCCCGCCGACGACGGGCCCCCGACCCGACCGTTCCCCCGTTTCCCTGCGGCTCCCATGCAATACGCGCCCACGTACCCGGCGTGACTTCCGCGCCGCGACCCTGGTATCGATCGATCGATCGATCGATACGTCGAGTGTCAGTCAGCTCGAGGCGTGTTTGAATATGCGAACCAGGAGAGCGATTTTCAGCAACAAACCACACGGAGAAACAGATGGCCCCGCCCTGCTATCTGTCGTCCCGAGTCTTCGTCAGTCGTAGCCGAGGTATAGATCCATCGTCGTCGCGGTCGTCGCGGTCGTCGCGGTCGGGCGTGTTGAGGCGAGCACGAGCAGAGCCGGGCGAGAAGGAGACGGATTGGCCCGGAGCTCGGCCACCCACCACACGCGCCCAGTCCTCCTCCTCCTCCTCCTCGTCTCGGCGTACGAGTCACCGACGTACTCGGTCGTCGAAGAACGACATGCAAGTGTCCAGTGCAGAGCTGCGAGAGGAGCAGCAGCAGATGGAAGCGCAGATGGAAGCGCGGACGGGAACGAAGGGGAAGGGGAACGCCGCGCGGCGGCGAGGTGCGACGACTGCGACGACGACTGCGCTCGATAAAGTCGGCAAACTCGATACGCAACTCGATACGAAATACGCGCTCGGCGCGTTCATGCGCCCCGAGCTGATCGCCATCTCGCTGGTGTACCTCGTGCAAGGCCTGCTCCGCCTGTCCTCGTTGGCCGTGTTTACCCTCTTCAAGGACGAGCTCGAGCTGGATCCGGCGACGGTGGGGCTGCTGACTGGCGTGACGGCGTTTCCGTGGTTGATCAAGCCGCTGTATGGGTTTCTGTCGGATGCGGTGCCGATCTGGGGGTACAAGCGGCGGTCGTATTTGATGTTGTGTGGGGGGCTGGGGGCGTCGAGTTGGTTGGCGGTGAGTGTGCCGGGGTTGGGTGTGGGGACGGTGGTGGGGGCGTTGATGGTGGGGAGTCTGAGTACGGCGTGTGCTGACGTGGTGGCGGATAGTATCGTGGTGGAGTTGAGTCGGGGGAGGCCGCAGAGTGAGGCGGGGAGTCTGCAGAGTTTGTGCTGGGCGAGTGTGAGCGTTGGGAGCGTGGTGAGCGCGTATTTCAGTGGGAGTCTGGTGGAGGTGTACGGGGTGCGGCCCGTGTTTCTGATCACGGCCTGTTTTCCGCTGTTGGTGGGGCTGGCGGCCACGGCGATTCCCGAGACGAGGGTCAAGAGGGAGAGAAGCAGGGGGCGGGGCGACGGGGGCGACGGAGGCGACGGAGGCGACGGAGGCGACGGAGGCGACGGAGGGAATGGAACTTCGCGCTCGTTGCCAAGACTGGACGTGTCCCCCACCGCCCTGGTCGACACGTTTGTGAACCAGGGCAAGGCTCTGTGGGGGGCGTTAAGCGACGAGTCGATTCTGTATCCGGCGATCTTCGTGTTCCTGTGGCAGGCGACGCCGTCGGCCGGAACGGCGATGCTGTTTTTCGAGACGAACCAACTGGGGTTCACGACAGAGTTCCTCGGCAGGATTCAGCTGCTTGCGTCCGTGGCGTCTCTCGTCGGCGTGGGGGTGTACAACGGGCTGCTGAAGGAGGTGGAACTGCGCAAGATTTTCCTCTGGACGGCGATCCTCGGGACGGGACTCGGCATGACCCAGCTGATGCTGATCACGGGCGTGAACCGGACGCTCGGGATCAGCGACCAGGTGTTTGCGTTGGGCGATTCGGCGCTGCTGACCGTGCTGGGGCAGGTGAGTTTCATGCCGGTGCTGGTGCTGGCGGCAAAGCTGTGTCCGAAGGGCGTGGAGGCGACGCTCTTCGCGACGCTGATGAGCCTGCTCAACGGGGGGTCGTTCCTGGGGTCGGCGCTCGGGTCGGGACTGACGGGGCTGTTCGGCGTGACGGCGGATAACTTTGACAACCTGGCGCCGCTGGTGGCCACGTGCACGCTGCTGACGCTCGCGCCTCTGCCGGCGCTGCGGCTCTTGCCGAGCAGCTTTCCGTCCGACGCCGGCGACGAGGACGAGGACGAGGCTGGTGATGGGAAGGACCTGTAAGCACGTGTCGTTTCCTCTCTCTCTCTCTATCCCACCCCACCGCACAACCATCGAAGTGTATCATCTTAACCACACGCTTCCGGCAGTCGGATCACGTATCAGACCGCCTGGTGTCATAGGATTCCACCGCACGTGCATCGAAGTTTATTTTTCGAACGCCGCCCGAGCGTCTGCAGGCCCGTTCGACCCCGTGCTTCTCAGTCTGGGTAGATCATGGTACGTGTCCGTCCTGGGCGGGCGCATCCGCGCCGCCGGCGGCGTCGCGGGGAGCGACGGGGCGAATTCCGTCCGAATCGAAAAAAAGCGCCGTTCGGTCGCTGCCCGCCTCCCTGGCGGGGCGCTCCCGTTGCCGCTCCCGCGACGCCGGCGATAGGATGCTTTGTACTCGTCGGCGGGCGCGCCGGCGCTGTGCGCGCCTCTGCGCCCCGTTCGCGGTTTCCCCTGGCCCACGCCCGCTCGCCCGCGCTCACCCGCACTTCTCGCGCTCGCCATCGTCGCAGTCCAAGTTCTGGGGAAAGAATTCCGATGATTCGGACGAGTCCGAGGACTACTCGTCCTCGGAAGAGTCCTCCTCCTCGGAGGAGTCGTCCGGATACTCGTCCGACTCGTCCGACGCCTCCAGCGACTCGTCCGACTCTGACGCCTCGGGCAAGGGCGCCTCGCGCTTCTTGATGGGGTCGTCCGATTCGGAGTCTGAGGACGAGCGCCGCGTGGTGAAGTCTGCCAAGGCCAAGGCGTCGGAGGAGCTGGTGAACATCTGCAACGAGATCCGCGGCAACATGGACGGGAACGAGTGGGCGGCCATCCAGACGCTCTGGGATAAGCTGCACAAGCAGGTGGACAAGCTTAAGAAGACGTCGGGGATGCTCGGGACGCCCAGGCCCTACGTCAAGATTCTCGCCGACCTGGAGGACTTTTTGAACCAGACGCTCGAGGGTACGTCGGTCGATGCCGTAGATTGTCGTCGCGATCGCGATCGCGATCGCTGTGTTTTGTCTGTCGCTGGGTTTTGGAGCGATTCGTTGGTCGATCGTTGGGGCCTCGTCCGTCGTTTGCCGCGTCGTGCAGCAAAAAACGTCGAGCAAAAGATCCGCGGTGTTGGCAGGATTCGAACCTGCGCGGGTTGCCCCAATTGATCTTCCTTAAATCGGCCAAACGGCAGATTCGAATCAATCTCCTTAACCACTCGGACACAACACCAAGGGGTCGCAATTAATTTGGCGCCCAGGTCGGATGGAACCTCGGGGCGTTGTACTGCGATTCTACGGCCGTTCGCGTCGTTTCGTCGACGCGCGCGCCGCGCTCCGTCGCCCACGTCGATCTCTCACTGCCATGCCGTCTTCGCCCGACCGCGCGCCGCTCGCGAAACCGCAGAGAAGCCAAAGCTGTCGCCGACAAACGCCAAGGCGCTCGCTCGGATGAAGCTGACGATCAAGAAGAACAACGCCGGGTTCGCCGAGCAGATCCAAGCATATAGGGACAACCCGGAGTCGCCCGAGGTGTCTTCCGAGGAAGAGGAGTCCGAGGAGAGCGATCACTCGGACGACGAGTCACTCGACTCCGAGGCGGAGGCCGAGCGACAGTTCAAGACGGCGAGGACCGGCGTGGCCGAGCGCCCCAAGGACAAAATTCTGTCTATGGCGCCGGAGGAGATCACGTACGAGATGGTGCAGAAGAAGCTCGAGGAGGTGGCCGCGGCGAGGGGACGCGTGTCGTCCCTCGACAGGCAGGACCAGGTGGAGATGCTGACGTTCCTGTTCGGGGTGGCGCACGGGGCGGCGCAGAAGATCGAAGTCTTGGTGCACAAGGTGACCGTCATCTTCGACATGAACAACCCGATGACGTCGCCGATGACGACGGCCAACTGGAAGACGTGCATGGCGAGCGTGTTCGACATGATGGCGCTGGTGGCCGCCAACCCGGCGGTGTCCCTGGCGGATAACCCGGTGGAGAACGATAGGACGGCCGAGCCGGCCGCCGACGAGGCCATCACCGTCTGGGGCAACCCGGCGGCGTTCCTGGAGCGCCTGGACGACGAGTGGACCGGGTCGCTCAAGTCCACCGACCCGCACACCAACGCGTACATGGACCGCCTCAGGGACGAGGCCGCCATCATGGCCCTGGCAGGTCTGGTGGCCGAGTACCTGGAGGGCGCCCGCGGCGACGGCGACGGCATGATCAAGGAGAAGACGGCCGGCGTGGCGCTGAGGCGGATGGACCACATCTACTACAAGACGGAAGGCGTTTACGGCGCAACCAGGAACATGGCCCTCGCCATGAAGGACGAGGCGGCCAACGCGAACGCGGAGCCCGTCGCGCCGGCCGCCGCCGGGGAGGGCGGGGACGACCTGGACGCCGGGGACGACGAGGCCAAGTCGACGCCGGCGCTTACGCTCCCGGCGTCGTTCGACCTGCCGGAGAAGGCCTCCGGGCTCATGGAAGAGCTGGCTGCCAAAGTCTACACGAACGTCAACGACAACCAGAAGGGCCACGCCGTGCTCTACTCGGTGTACTACAAGTCGATCCACGACGATTTCTACGGCGCGAGGGACCAGCTGCTGATGTCGAGGATCTCCGAGCAGACCCAGCAGCTCGACATCACGATGCAGATCCTGTTCAACAGGACCACCGCCCAGCTCGGCCTGTGCGCCTTCAGGAACGGCCTGGTCAACGAGGCCTACTACTGCCTGATCGAGCTGTACGGCTCGCTCAAGGTGAAGGAGCTGCTTGCCCAGGGCATGCAGCAGAATAGGTACCAGGAGAAGACGCCCGAGCAGGAGTTGGCCGAGAAGAGGCGCCAGGTGCCGTTCCACCTGCACATCAACCTCGAGCTGCTGGAGGCCTCGTTCCTGACGTGCGCCATCCTGATGGAGGCTTCCAACATGGCCATGTACGGTGCCGTCGGCTGGAACCAGAGGCAGAGCTCCAAGCCCCTCAGGAGGCTGCTCGACATGTACGACCGGCAGACGTTCCTCGGCCCGCCCGAGAACGTCAGGGACCACATGACAGCCGCTTGCAGGGCCCTGGCCACCGGCGACTGGAAGAAGTCATTCGGATACATGTCGGCGCTTCCGTGCTGGAACCTGCTGGGGCAGTCCAAGGACGTCGTCCTGGGCCTGTTCCAGACCAAGTTCCAGGAGGAGGGCCTGCGCGCCTACCTGCTGGCCCACGCCAAGTTCTACACGTCCCTGTCCATGGAGCAGCTCTGCAAGATGTTCGAGCTGTCCGAGAGGAGGGCGCACGCCATCGTCAGCAGGATGATCGCCGACGAGTCCCTGGCCGGCAGCTTCGACCAGCCGACCAACACCGTCGTGATGAACCACGAGGAGGCCACGCGCCTCCAGAAGCTGGCCTCGCAGTTCGCCGACAAGGCGTCCGTCCTGGTCGACTACAACGAGCGGGCGCTGGCGATGCGTACCGGTGTCCTCATCACGGACGAGGACGATGAGTCGGCCCGCAAGGGCCCCGAGTCCGCCGGAAGGAGGACGCGCATGGGCGGCCGGCTGCCCGGCGGCCGGGGTCGCGGACGCGGAAGGCGCTTCAACGACCGCTCCGGCGGCTTTGTCGCAGACGCGGGCTTCAGCGGCGGCGTGTTCGGCAAGGGACGGCGCGGCGGCGGCCAGCAGCGGGACAACTCGAGCTTCATGCAGCTCGGCCGGCTCAACGGCGGGCGCGGCGGCCGTGGAGGCAGGCGGAACGACCGGAACGACCGCGCGTAGTATGATCTGTAATTCCCCCCATCGAGGGATGGGGATCCCCCCCATCGAGGGTCCTCGCGAGTCGTGTTCTCCTCTCCGCTCCTCTCGTGTTCTCAGACCTCAAAACAAGATACGCTCTTTGTTTGATCCCCCATCCAATATACGGAAAACCCGTACCGAGAAAACCCACCGAGAGCGACAAAGAGTGACAAAGATGCCGAGAACTTGCGCACTCTCCCTGCTCCTCCTTCTCGCGCTGTTCGCCACCGCGTCGGCCGTCTACATTCCGTGCTCCAACAAAGTGGGCTATGGGTCCGGCTTGATGAGCTAGCGAGCTAACTCGACCGACGACGCCTCGTCTCACCCCGCACGCTCTGCGACCCCCCACCGCCGTGCAGGTTGAAGGACCCAGAGAATGACAACCCCATGGATGAGGTCTGTGTGCCCTGCAAGGTCAAAGGGTGCACTTCGTGCACGTATGACTACCGCATATGCGAGGAGTGCCCGGTCCGCACGGGCCCGGCGAACGGCGGGAAAAGCTGCAAGAGGTGTCGCAGCAAGAAGTGCGGCGTTTGCGATGAAGGATACGATAAGGGGTGCACCGGAAAGCTGGTAAGGTGCTCCCGTAAGGTCACGACGGGAATGAGCGCGAAGCGCGTGTCCTACGAAGACATTGTGCGGTACCTGCCCAAGATGTGTTTCAAGAACAAGCACTACTTCACCGGGAACGGATACACGACGACCACTGCCTACACCGTTGACAAGAAGGGTCGCTGCGTCGAGTGTCAGGACCCAGGCTGGTGGAGGCCGTTGGGTTACGGCGGCTCGAACTTTTGCTGGTTCGAGCAGGAAGCCCGAAAGGTGCTCGCGGGAGCGCTCGTGGGAGAAGGCAGCAGCTGCACCCGGAAAGACATCGAGAAGGCCAAGCTCAAGGGCCAGTGCACCTCGGACAGTAGGTCGAGTAACGTCAGCATCACGCAGAAGTGGCTGGTCAAGTGTGGTGGCAAGAAGCTCACAGTCTACGTCGAGGCCGAGGGGGATCGTGGGGAGAAGGACTCGGTGTACGACGACTTTGAAGACGGGACCCTCCAGTGGTCGGTCGCCGCCGGATTAGACAGTCCAGGGTGGCTTGAGTAATAGGGTAGCCTTAGCGGCCCGGGGGCGACCGTCGCCCGGGGGGGTCCAGGCAGGCGGAACGATCGGCCGGACGATCGCGCATTTGTACGCATTTGTACGCATTTGTACGCATTTGTACGCATTTGTACGCATTTGTACGCATGGAATGTAACTCGAATGAGAGTAGATTCGCACCACCATCACACGCCCGCCTCTTCCAAGGCCAACCTGCTCGCGAGCGTCTCCTCCACGTGTCGTCGGGTGTTGGTCTGCCGAACGAACGAACGAACGAACGAACGAACGAACGAACGAACGAGCACGTAGCGCGAGTGAGTGAGTGAGAGAGAGAGAGAGAGAGTCGGGGCGTGCGAGCTCACGGTCTGCAAAGTCAACATGCCGTCAGGGTCTCCACCGGCAGCACGAGCAGCGGGTTCTCGATCTGGGTCGCCATGTTCTCGATCGTCGCGCACATGATGGTCGTCAGCAGAACCGCGGGAACCGTCATCCAGCCCATATAGGCATAGAGTGCGAACGGCAGGCCTGAAACGTGCATAGGAGCGTGAGATGACAAGCGAGAGAGAGCAGCGGCGGCAGCAGCAGCGGCGGCAGCAATACCCACCGAGGAGGAACAAGATCACCATCCGGACTGCCACCCGCGTATACGTCAGGTACAATGGCTGCGTGGACAGTCGAATGAGCGGGGCCAGCGTGCTCATGAACGCCACGATGTTTTGCTCGATCGCCACCCGCTCAAACGTCTCGATCGGGGCGGCGACGAGGCGCTTCGAGATCATCGCTCCCAAGGCCACCGGTGGCTGCTTGCAAGATATCACGTAGCGAAGCTCCTTCGCCGTGAGCAAGTCCGCGTTGGCGTCCAGCGGGCGCGTCTCATGGCGCATGAAAGCAGCGCATGCGGGAGCCAGCGCGGCGATCAGCCGGACAATGTCCTCCGCTAGATTCTTGTCTTTCGGCCAGATCCAGGCAACGACGAGGCGGGCAGCGTTCCGCAGCTCGTTCTGCTGGTCTCCCAAGACGCACCGCGCCTCCCACCACCGAGAGTAGCTGACCTGCGTCTTGAAGACGAGGAGCAGGGACAGCGGGATGACCAGGTAGAAGTACGGCTGGAAGTATCCTTCGCTGACGAGGACCAAGCGGCCAGGTGCCTTCGTCTGGTACCTGAAGAAAGAACGAACAAAGTGAGGGGAGTCGGCGGGCAAGCGCAGGTCGAGTTCAATACAGTACAGGTCGTAGTACAGTGCAGCGAAGACTGTCAGGAGTAGGACAAAGGCGATCAAAGGGAGCTCCTGCCAGACGCTGCCCATCCAGTGCCGAGGCTGGACGAAGTCGACGAAGTAGCTGCGAGGGAGGATCAGTTTGCCAGTCAGGATCAGGATCAGGATCAGTCGCCACCGGGGTCGGGTTATTCGAGACTCGTATTGCCAGTCAGGATCAGGATCAGGATCAGTCGCCACCGGGGCCGGGTTATTAGAGACTCGTACCGAGACCAGCTCTGGTGTCTACGCCAGTCTGTGTACGCCCAACACCCGCCCGAGTCCTCGTACTCGGCCTCCAGCGCCAGCGTCCTCTTCCTAATAGTCGGGTGGAGCTCCCTGTTCAGCCAATCTCCGGCCCTTGGCGGAATCTCCTGCGCCTCCAGCGCTTCTTCGACCGAGGCCATGGTGAGCGTGCGATCGAATCGAGTGTCTCGATGCCCGAAAATTTTCAGTTGGGTGCCTCGGATTTCCGCACGAATCTCCGCACAAAAAACTCAAAACCTTGTTCGATACGCCACTGCACATCACGACATGAAGGTCCGTATGCTATACGATCTATGTGCTTGACGGTCACGTGCCTTGCAAGGCAAACACAAGCGGGGTCGCCGAGACGACCATCCCGAAACCGATCGGTTTCGGGATGGTTGGATCTCGCGAGGTCCTGAAACCGCGACGCTCCTTCTCACCCAATATACCCGAAAACGAATATACCCGAAAACCCGAACAGTTCGAGCTCAACGACGACACTGTGCTCCTGTTGAACGGAGCGGCCATGGGATCGTATGCCGTCGAGTGCATGGCGATGCCAGGCGGCTTCTCGAGCCGATATGTTTCGGGTGCCAGGAACGACATGACGGCCGGATGGATCGGGCAGGCCTGCGCGATCACGTCGGCGCAGTCTATCATCTCCGCGACGAACGACAATTTCACTCCGCGCGCGAAGAAGGCGCTGCTCAAGGCGCACGCGGTCTGGTGGGCGACGGCCGGTGCTCGCGCGCTCTACAACAGTCGCGTGAAGGACACGCAGCCTCAGAGCTTGTACGTCAACGCCTTCGTGTGTGCTGCGCCCGTCATGGCCGGGCTGAACGCCTACTTTGGCTTCAAGGACGAGTAGCTGGCCAGGGAATCCCGCTTAAACCACCCATTGTCTGCAAGAACACAAGAACTTTGAAACAAACGCAACGACACCCGCCACCGATGTCTGCTGACCTGGCGGAAGACTTTCGTCGCATGTCGGTCGCGGGCGGCGGTCTGCATGCAGACGGGAGCGCATCTTCACGACGACAAAATTTGGGCGGAGATGGATGCACGACGTCGACGTCCGAATCGCCGGGTGCCTTTGGTGGCTTGGAGGGCATGGACGACGTGCTCGAGTCGCTCCGGGAGCTGATTGCCTGGCCCGTACGGTACAGGGATCAGGCAGCGTCGTTGGGCGTTCGCTGGCCGAAGGGCGTCCTGGTCCACGGGCCGTCGGGGGTCGGCAAGACGGCGGCGGTGCGCGCCGTGTGCGGCGAGTCTGGGGCTGACGTCTACCTGGTGACGCCTGCGTCGGTCATTGGTCAGTATATGGGAGAGTCGGAGAAGCGGTTACGAGAGGTTTTCGAGCGGGCAGAGGCGCGGTCGCGGGAGACAGGGGCGCCGGGCGTCGTCCTGATCGAAGAGGCAGACTCGCTGTTTCCCCAACGCCGGGGCGGGAGTCAGCAGGACGCGCGGCTGGTGGCGCAGCTGCTCACCCTCTTGGATGGAGCGGCAGCCAAAGCGACGGACGAGATGAAGGAAACGAGCGACAAAGACGAGGAGCGTGGCACGAAGAAGTTTCACCACGTGGCGGTGGTGGCCATCACGACGCGGCCGAACGCCGTCGACCCGGCGCTGCGGCGGCCGGGGCGCTTGGATCGGGAGATTGCGATCTCTGTGCCCGGTGTGGACGCGCGCTGTAGGATCCTGCGACGCCTGGCGAGTCGCATGAACTTGGCAGACGACGTCGAGGTCGACGTCGTCGCCGCGCGGTGCCACGGGTACACGGGGGCCGACTTGCAGAGCCTCTGCAGCGGCGCGCTGGTGGCTGCCATGACTGATGAGAAGACTCCTGAGACGAGTGAGACGACTGAGACGACTGAGACGACGAAGACTCCCGTCGTCGTCGCTCGGGCGCACTTTGACCGGGCACTCCCAACGGTCGGTGCCTCGGTCGCGCGTTCCGTGGCGGCAAAGTTCCCGCCCGCGTCGTGGGACGATGTCGGCGGACTGGAAGACGTCAAGCAGCTACTCACGCAGTACTGCGTCTGGCCCATCACCCGCGCCGAAGACTTCAAGCGCCTGGGCATCGACTTCCCCAAAGGCGTCCTGCTCCACGGCCCGCCCGGCTGCGCCAAGACCACCCTCGCCCGCGCTGCCGTCACGGCATCGGGCGCCACCTTTATTCCCCTTCTCGGAACGTCGCTGTACTCCATGTACGTCGGCGAGGGCGAGGCCGAGCTGCGCCGGGCCTTCCAGCGGGCCCGTCTATCGTCCCCGTCCGTGCTCTTTGTCGACGAGCTCGACTCCCTCGTCGGAAACAGGGGAGAATCCGGGTCGAATGCAAGCGCAGGATCGACGGACGTGTCTGCGCGCCTCCTCACGACGTTCCTGACGGAGCTCGACGGCATCGACCGTGCCTCGGGTGTGCTCATCCTCGGCACCACCAACAGACCGTTTGCCATCGACGCGGCCCTGCTCCGCCCCGGCCGTTTCGACCGGCACATCTACGTCCCGCCACCAGACGAACCCGGCCGCCTCAAAGCGCTCCAGGTGCACACCAAACACGTCCCCCTGCACCCCGACGTCGACCTGCGACGCATCGCCACGCTGACCGGGGGCTACACGGGCGCAGAGCTCCAGGCCGTCTGTCGCGAGGCCACCCTCGGCGCCCTCCGTGACCAAGGCATCGAGAACGAGCCCGAGAACGAGCGTTCGGTCGCCATGCGGAACTTCCTCCAAGCCCTCGACAGCATCCCCCCGGCCCACACCGCCGAAGAACTCGAGGCCTACCGAACAGCCATGCCGTAGGCTGGCTACGTCTCGTCTCGTCACGTTACATGTATCATTCCCATTGTCAACTACTCGCCGCCGCCCTGTTGCTGCTCGCGCATCATCTGCGCTTTCATCTCCGCCACCGCCTGGTGGTCCGAGTGCACGCTATCGATCAACCCAGAGATCTCCCGGCCGTAATTATTCGGCACCAACGCCGCAAACGCCATATCAGGCAGCCCTTCACAGTACCGCAAGGCCGTCACCACCTCGATAATCTCGGATTGATACATCCCGCTCAGAAACGCCACGGGCTTGTTATTCACCCCCTCCTCCCACTCCTGCATGTGCACCTCCGCATCGTACACCACGCTCCCAAACGTCTCCGTCTCCACCGCACACGCCGCCTCCAACACCCGCCCCAACGACCGATCCCCCATCGACCCACGCGTGTACCCGATCAACTTCACCTCATCCGCGCCCATCTCATTCATCAACATCTTCAACGACGCAAACTCCTGCGGCGACAGACCCGCCGCCAGAATCGCCAACGGACCAAACGTCTGCTCCGTCGCACCGTCCAACCCACTCGACGCATCGTCCAGCGGCACAAAGTTCGACTTGTCGAACTTCTCGTCCAAATCGTCGGCGTCGGCGTCGGCGTCTGAGGCCGACGCGCGGAGAGGACGAGGAAGAGGACGAGGAAGAGGAGCGTGAGCCTGGGGGTATCGTCGCCGCGAGCGGGCACACTCTGGAGCCTCTCCACCCGCGAGCGTGCGGAGGCTGCCGGCGGGAAGACTGAGGGTCCTGCGATGCGGCTGCGTGGTGCTCCTCCGCGGCGGGAGGCAGCAGCGGGACCACTGCAAACGAACGTTCATGGGGGCCTGTCTCGGAGTCGGCCACGTTTGTTGTCGTCGTCGTCGTCGTCGTCGTCGTCCTCGCAGCGTCTCGACGACGATTCGCGTGCTCGCCAAGTCGTCGGTTGTTGTTGGTACTTCAAGCTACGCCTCGGCAGCTGATTCTTGTCGGCGTACGACGTGAGAGTGAGAAGCAACGAAAAAAAATTTGAACGAGTTCCGTTTTGTGCGCGAGACGCCGACCGACAACAACGCCGCGCGACTGGCGTGCACTGTACACGCCACTGGTCGCACTCGAGACGGAGAGAGAGACGGAGACAGACCGTTCCGCGGATCGCTTCGGTCCCGAGCGTCTGCTTCCTTCCCTCCCAGCACGAACCGAGCGTTCTCGGTAGCTTCAAGCTCAACCCAGAAAAGGAAAAGGGGAAAGGGAAACGATAAAGATGACCCCCTCGCCGGCGCACCTCCACCCCTACGCGGCCTTCGCCTCGTCGCTCTCGCCGGTCACCGCGAACAACCCACCGTCCTCGTCAAAGTCCCCGCTGGTCGTCGTCGGCTCTGTCAACGCCGACCTGGTCGTGCGCCTGAACCGCCTCCCTAAAAAGGGCGAGACCGTCTCCACAGTCGACAACTCGTCCATGCAGTTCTACCCCGGCGGCAAGGGCGCGAACCAGGCGGTGGCTGCCGCCAACCTGGGCCACCCGACCCAGTTTGTGGGCCAAGTCGGCCAAGACGTCTACGCGCCGCTCCTCCGGGACGCCCTTCGGTCCCGCAACATCGACACGTCCATGATCCACACGATCCCCTCCTGTTCGTCCGGCATCGCCTTCATCATGGTCCAGCCGGACGGAGAGAACTCCATCGTCATCGTCGGCGGGGCCAACACCTCGGAAGAATGGCAGATCACCGACGACGTCACGACGGCGATTCAAAGCGCCGGCGTCGTGCTCCTCCAGCGGGAGATCCCCGAGTCTGTCAACGTGATCTTCGCCAAGCTGGCCACGAGCGCCAGGGTCCCCGTCATCCTCGACGCCGGCGGCGCCGACCGGCCCCTCGGCTCAGAGATGCTGAGCAACGTCTCCATCCTGTCGCCGAACGAGACAGAGCTGGGGAGGCTGACCGGGATGAAGACAAAGACGGAGAAAGAGTGCATCGCTGCCGCACAGCAGCTGGTGCATCAGGGGGTGAACAAAGTGCTGGTCAAGTTGGGCGCAAAGGGGAGCTTGCTGGTGGATATCTACGGCAACGTGATCAGGCAGAAGGCGGAACGGGTAGACGCGAGTATGGTGGTGGATACAACCGGGGCGGGAGACTGTTTCACGGCGGCGTTCGCAGTTGCCATGTTGGAGGGCAAGAGCGACGGGGAGGCGATGCGGTTTGCGGGCAAGGCGGCGAGTCTGTGCATACAGGAGCGGGGCGCGATCCCGAGCATGCCAGCAAGAGGAGCGATGGGGGACGGGTGGTGAGGAGGAGGGGGTGTAGTATAGTAACTCTCTCGGTTTGCCACGGACATGGGACTTAACCACCACCACCTGTCACCGAAACCACCTCCCAGTACGACGACGATACCGCGTTGTCGCGTCTTCTGCGCGTATTTAATGACTCTTTATTTCATTTCAGACGGATGTCTTTCCAATTCAGGACGACCCAAGACACCATTTTCATCCGTGGCCCTCCCTGTCGAACGTAAGAAATCTCGAGTTCGATCGACACCATGACGAGATTGACGAGCGTGTTTGCGTTCATTCTGCTCTCACTGAACGTCTCCGTGCATCTTGATGTTTATGCGTTCGGTGTAGCGCAAGGCGGAATTCACGGCGAGGTCAAATGCGGTGAACTCGCGAGTTCGAGAAAAATTACACCGATCGCCCAACAGAATTACCCAAC
>Ga0181582_10001716_pt1 | contig 17261 bp, 15 predicted proteins | sample 071ome_32_FD_132438 | JGI IMG/M metagenome (GOLD analysis project Ga0181582, IMG submission 132438) | Coastal salt marsh microbial communities from the Groves Creek Marsh, Skidaway Island, Georgia - 071405AT metaG (megahit assembly) | ecosystem: Environmental > Aquatic > Marine > Intertidal...
TCACAGTTCTCTTGCAGAAGCGTTGTGGAGTCAAGGACCGGCGATCTTAACTCAAATAAAATGCTTCCAGAAAGGTCATAGCGCAAATCAGCATCACGTAATCAACCCGGAAATGGCACTCTTACTCGCGACAGAACATGTGAACGCGCGAGAGGTCGCGACGGCGTTTGGGATGTCAGTGCGACCTCTGAACTCGCCGGGGACCGGCAAGCTGTATTGCAAGGGAGGACAGAGAGTACACCATGGCTGGGTGCAAGCATGCGAGGCGGCGAGCAGGTTGAACATGAAAGCGACATCACAGTACCGAGAACAGGTCCAATCGTGGATCTCGTCTGGTGAGCACGAGCACGACGCGCCGGTGTCGGCGTTTGGACCGGCGTGCTGACGCCGGTGTTGACGGCTGAACACGTCGAGCAGGCTTCGAATAGACTGGCGCAGGTGCTACCGAAGAATCCGATGTTCCTTCCGATGTATTTTTATGTAATATTCTAGGAATTGCAGGCTATTGCAGATATTGATGTTCTAAGTATCTTCGTCTACTCACTCGTTCTCGACGTCGGCGAATGCAGCGTCGAGCGCGCCTTTGCGCTGTCGTAGACTCTCTCTGTCAACGTCATCGAGAGTCGGTCGGAAATTCGGATCCGCCGACCCTGGAGCCCGAGATGGATCGTCCGTTCGCGCGCGCTTCTCTCCTGTTTTCTGCTGGGGCTCGATCGGCGTCGCCTCCTCGGACAGCTTTTCCATCACCTGCTTCGTCGCGAATCGCTTCGGAAGTTCCTCATATGGAATCGGCGCGGGCTTAGTGTGAAAATACGGGTGCTCCAGCGCCTGCGCCGCCGTGATGCGCTTGTTCGGATCGTACTCGAGCATCTTCTTTAACAAGTCCAGCGCTTCGTTCGTCTCGTTTGGGAACGTATCGCACAGGTTCGGCGGCGGCACATACACAAACTCGATGAAGTCCGGAAGCGCCGACACGCCCGGCCAACTCCTCTCCGTTGGCGTCCCGAGTGCCGCGTACACCTTGCCCAATTGATCGATGTCCGACGAACCCGCGACGAAAGGTCGCCGAAGCATCAGCTCCGCCACGATGCAACCGACCGCCCACACGTCTACGCCCGGCCCGTATGTCTTCGATCCTAACAACAACTCCGGTGCTCGATACCACCGCGCGAACACCTGATGCGTGAACCGTCGATCGGGCGACCCAAAAATCCGCGCTAAACCGAAATCTGCGAGCTTTAAGCACCCATTCGGCGCGATGAGCAAGTTATTCGGCTTCAGATCCCGATGCAGCACCCAATTATCGTGACAGTGCGCCACCGCCCGCAGCGTCATGAGCGCGTACGACTTCACCTCCCCCGCACTCAGCGGCGTCCCTTTATCCTTGATCACCATCTCTAGATCCCCCCCGCAAAACTCAAACACCAAATTTAAATTTTTCTTATGCGCGAACACGTCCACCAGCTGAATCACGTGCTCGTGTCGAATCTCCTGCAGCAATTTTATCTCCCGGATAGCCGTAAAGTTCACGCCCTCCTTGAGCTTGCCCAGACGAATCTTCTTGATCGCGACGATCTCGTTCGTCTGCGCGTTCGTCGATCGCGACGCGTTCGGATATTCCGAACGCATCACGGACCGCGTCAGTCCATCACGCCCGACGCCACGCGCGCGCGATACTCAGCGTTGATTCACGACCACCACGCGCGCAAAACATCGATCGAGTCCGACGCGCTTTCGCGCCTTGGCGCGCACCTCTCTCACGCGCGCCTCGTGCACGACACCGAACGTTCCCTCCCCGAGCGTGCGCCCGCGCTCGTAGCGCTCCATGCGCGTCCAACGCGCGCCGCGACCTCGCGCACCGACGTCTGCGGGCCCACGCGCGCGCGCACGCTCACGACGGCGACGCGCGCGCGCCGCACACGTCCGCGCATGCCGGCGCTGCGCGCGGAGGCGAAGCTATTCGTTCCCGGGATCGGGTCCGTGACTCCGGAGCGCGTCGGAACGCGCGCGGCGCGCGATGCGAGCGAGCGAGCGGTGGACGACCGTTCGAACGCGCGCGCGCTCGATGGATGCGTGGACGCGCGTGAAGGCGATGGATCGCCGAGTGGACTCGCGCTGAGCTCGAGCGAGGAGGCGGATTCGATGTGGGCGCGAGAACTCGGTCGTGAGGACGTGGTGGTGGCGCTGGAGGCGGAGCTGGACGCGAACGCGGAGGCGGAGGCGCGCGCGGAGGCGGACGGAACGCGCGCGCCGTTGCTGGGGAATGGATCGGCGAGGGAGGATGAAACGTACGGGTCGGGAAATACGTCGCCGAGAGTTGATCCGGGAGCGAGCGTGCCGCTGATCGGGAGCGAGAGTGGGCGCGGGGCGTCGTACGGGGCGGCGGAGGCGGAGCGGTTGGACGCGTTTGAGTACGCGGTGGTGGAGCTCGACGCGGAGGCGACGGTTGATGAGACGGCGTTGGACGTGAGCGAGGACGCAGTGCAAAGCGCGGCGGGTGCACCGCTGTTGGCGTCTCCGGCAGGTTTGGCGGAGTACGGCGCGAGTGAGTCGCCGGCTCCGAACGCGTGGAGCGAGGCGCGCGTGCCGCTGTTGCCGGCGGTCAAAGAGGGGACGTACGGCGCGGCGTCACCGATTCGAAAATCATCTCGAGTCGGTAACGCGTGTCGCGTGAAGGAACTCACGGCGCCACCGCCGATCGAGGTCAAAACGAGGGAGCTAGAGGAGGACGCGCTGGAGCGCGCGCGCGCTCGCGTCGATCAAGCCGCGCAGACGCCATTACTCGCGAAGCCTTCGATCGGTGGAAATTCAACAACAAACTATGGCACGATTGATGAAAACGTGCGACCGGATGATGATTTTCGAGGAGCGGTAATGCGAAACACGGCGCCGTACGAAATGTTTGAGGACGAGCATGAGCTAGAGAACAACAACGATGAGGAACTACTTCAGTACTCAGACGACTACAGCGACGTCGATGACGAACGCGCCGATACGCTCGATAATCCACCAGCTCCATCTGCGCCTCCTTTGGAAGGTATGGATTTCGCGAGCGGGCGAGCGATCGTAGATGATTTGTGTTGCATCATTTGGACCGTCGCCCGCGAGCGACTGGATTTGCTTCAGCCGTTGTTTCGCACGCAGGGAACGAATGGGATCGGTCGAATCACTCTTGATCATCTCCGGCAGATTATGGAAAAGCTTGAACCGCAGCGCGCGACTTCGCGCGCGCTCGATCGCTTGGAGGCGACGCTCTGTGCATGCGGCTACACGGAGGATGTCACGCTCTCGGAATTCGTGCACGCGACGCACGCCGGAACGCTCGCGGCAACACGGCTCACCACCGCCTCCGGAGCGCACGACGCGGCAATTCTGTGCGGGTATTTGGACGAATTGATGACGCGCACTCCGGCTTCTGCGCAAACCGCTCTCATGCTCGGCGGAAGGAGGCACAAAGCGTGGCTTGATCTCCCTCGGCTCTTGGCGAAGAATTTAGAGCCGGATCAGCTGTGCTTACTCATTGCAGTTCTCGATAACGCGGACTCTCTCACCTCGAGTGGACGCTTCGTGGACTTCACCGCGTATCAATCATGGCTTAGACGCGCGGCGATCGCGCTGCGCACCGCGCCGCTCCCGCGCCCACCGCTTGAAGTTGCACCATCCGCGCCGTCGATGCCCGTGCCGACTGCTGAGGAGATTGCTGAGCGTCGCGCACGGCGAGAGAGATTGGTGAACCTGTGGGAAGAACGCGACGAGCGCCGACGAGCCGCGTCGAGCGCTTGATTCACGTAGAACACGATCTCTATATACAGTACAAGTGTACCATGCGTTTACATTTCCTCACGACTTGAAGAATGCCTTCAAGTCCTGCTGCCTTGGTTTCTTCGACGGTTGAATTTTCTGCGCCGCGGCTAATCGCGCGCGCGACTGCACTGCGTCATCTAAAGACTGCAAACGACGAGCTACATGCCAGTCAAGATGCTCCGCTTTCTGTTTCAGCGGGAACGTCCTCGTGCACTCGTCGCATGTCCAAGTGTCCTCGCATGATTGTACCATAGCCGAGGCATCCGCCGGCGCCAAGAAATTGTCTATGAGTTTCTGGTCCTCCGGAGCGGTCTCTTCGTGGTCGAACTGGGACACTCGCGCGCCGACGAGTCGAAGGGTCATGTCAGATCCGATGGAGTTTTCGTTACGCATCAACCGCAAAGCGCTGTTCACAATGATCTTCGTGTCGTTCGTCGGCCCGGCGAGCGTGGTCTGACGCTGGATGACGTCGAACGTACTTCGTTTCAGCTTCACGGCGACCATGCGACCCTTCAGATTCAATCTTTGACACTCAAGCGCGACTTCCGTCGCGAGTTCTGTCATTTTGGCATCCAAGTACGCCTTGTCGTTTGTGGCCTTGAAGGTCTCGCTTTTGCTTACGCCTTTACGAGGCGCCAAGCCTTCGGGCGTCTCCCTTGGATGGTACTCCGTACCGATACCCAGCGCGACACCGAGCAAGAACTCAAATGATTTGGGCGTGAAAAGCGCGAGCATCAACGCGCGCTTCTCGAGAAGGTCGCCGCATGTCTTAATGTCGAACTCGTTCAATACTCGCTCGAGCGTCTTACCGATGCCATACATCTTCCGAACCGGCAGCTCTTTCAAAAACCCTATCGCAGCCTCCTTGGTGGTGCCTAATATGTATTGTCCATCTGGCTTGTTGAAGTCCGAGCACACCTTGGCGAGGCGACGAGAGCACGCGCCACCTACGGAGCACGTCAACCCGCCCGTGGCCTCCTTCACCTTGGCGCGAATCTCCTCCGCCACCTCCGCCATCGTCTTGTCATGTTTCTTACAGTACTCCGTCACCTCGATGTACGCCTCGTCGAGCGAACCCGCGATGTAATCCGGATTGTACTGCGCGAACACGCTCCTGGACTCTCTCGAAGCCTTGACGTATTTCGTGAAATCGGGCTTGACGAACACTATATCTGGGCACAATTTTTGTGCGATAAAACCCGGCATCGCCGCCCGAACGCCGTACTTTCGCGCCACGTAGTTGGCTGTCGTCAACACACACGCTGGTCCACCCGCGACGGCGACCGGAACCTTTTTCAATTCAGGGTTCGCCAGCTCCTCGCACGCGGCGTAAAATCCATCCATGTCCACCACCAACCACCGCCGACCGCAATCGCGTCGCGCCTCCATCTCCCGCACACGTTCATCGCTCACCCGCCCCGCGCGCTCCCAATCTGCTCGCGTCATCCCTTTCGCCCGCTCTCGCATCAATGCGATCCGTTTCGACGTCTTCGCCTCCTTCCGCACTTCGTTCGCGTGGTGCGGCGTTCCCGCCACGGCGTTAAAAATCACCCGCTGAATCTTCTCCCTATCCACGTCTTCCATCCCCGCCTTAGCGTGCGTGAACACGCTCCCGTACGTCAACGCTTTCGGACCATCCGATGCGACGCTCCGTCCTCCCTCACGCGCGCTCATCGACGCGCAAACCTCGTCGCACCGACTCGGCGGCACAAACGTTCCCACCGCATCATCTTCCCTCCGCGCCGCGCTCACCGCACGCTCGCCCCCTCGCTCGGGCCCGTCGTCCTCACAATCATCATCCTCACTCGCCCAATCGTCTCCGTCCTCGACGCGCTCGTCATCGAGCGCGAAGTCGTCGTCAAACATCCTCACCCGCCGCAGACTGCGGTGCCGAGAATTCAATCCATGCCCGCGCGTCCCACGCCGGGCGTCCCGCACGCCGTGCGCGTGGGCGCGAGCGCGCGCGAACTCATCTCCGACGCGTCCGCGGTCTCCACCGCGCGCTCGAGCGAAGACGCGCGACCGCTGACGGTGTTTCGGTACGACTTTCGCGCGTCGAACGCGGACGAGGACGCGCGCGCGAGCGTGACGGCGACCGCGGACGGCGCGGTGGAGGTGACGTACGAGGCGAAACGACCTCGACGCTCGGACTCGGGCGCGGACGAGACGTCGGGGCGGGTGCGGTATCGTGGAATGCGCGTGCGCGAGGGCGGGACGCGCGCGCGCGGCGGTCGGGAGCGAGAGCACGAGCCGGGCGAGGCGAACGACGAGGGTGAGGTCGAGTGCGCGCTGGTGTTTGACGGAGAGACGGGGACGTTTACGTTGGAACGGGTGGAGGGGACGATCGGGAGCCTGCGGATCGCTCGGGAGGAGCGGGCGACGGCGGGCGCGGGCGAGCTGGGCGACGCGGCGGCCGAGGAGCGCGCGCGTCGGGAGCGCGAGGCGAACGCCGCGGGTGACGTCGGGGTGAACGCGACGGGTCCGTCGCAGCTTCCCTCGTCGCTCGAATCGCCGTCACGGAAGAAAAGGATGACGAATTAGACGCGCGCGCGCGCCGCGCTCGGACGTTGCGACCAACCGTCCCGCACTCGCCGACGCGCCGACCGTCATGCCGCTTCCAACGCGCGTGCGCCTTCGTTCGAACGCGAGATGACGACACCTCGCGTCGCTGAGCGCGTGCGCGAGCTCCTGAGCGCGCTTCCACGCGTGGAGCACGCGCTGGCGTACGGTTCGGTCGTCCTCAGGGATGCCTCGGTCTCGCGCTCGGAGCGCGCGCTCGACGTCCTGGCGCTCGTGGAGGACCCGTTGACGTGGCACGCGGCGAACATGGCGCAGAATCCGTCGCACTACGCGCCGCAGATGCGCGCGATCGGCGCGCGAGGGGTCGTGGGCGTGTCCAGGGGACTCGGGTGCGGGACGCACTACAACGCGCGTCTCGCGGACGCGTCGGGACGTGGATACAAGTACGGCGTCGCGAGCGTGGAGGACGTGGTGAGGGATTTAGTGCGGTGGGAGCACATGTTTGTCGCTGGACGCATGCAGAAGCCGCATGAGACGGTGGTGGAGAGCGAGGCGTTGCGCGAGGCGAGGGAGAGAAACGTGCGAAACGCGGCGAGCGCGGCGCTGCTCGTACTGCCGGAGACGTTCACGGAGTTTGAGTTTCATCGCGCCGTGGTGCGATTATCGTATGATGGAGATATTCGTTTCTTATTCGCCGCCGAGGACGAGAAGAAGATCGAGCGGATCGCACGATCCAACGGCGATGCGATGCGCGACATGTACGCCGACGCACTCAGAGAGATAGGCACTGGCGGCGATCTGGAGGCGACCACGACGAATTGGAGTCAAAACAAGAGCGCCGCGGCCCTGGAGCGACGTTTGCTGGCGCTGCCGGCCGCGGTACTGACTATGATTCGCAGTCATTTGGGCCTAACAGCCGTCGACGACTCGGCGCTCGCCACCGCGGTACGCGAAGCGCTCAAAGACGACACAGAGCGCATGAGCTCACTCGTCAAGGCGTGCTTGAGGCGAATCGTACGCACCAGTAGCCTTAGACAGGCCCTCTCGGGTCTCATTAGCACATCGCCCGCGAAGACGCTCGCGTACGTCGGGGCAAAGTTTTCAAAGTCGGCGAGGAGTCGGCTCGAGTAGATAGATAATTATGAGCGCTGGCGAGAGGCGGCAAGGTTGTGATTAGACTCAATCAGAATCGAATTGAATATCGGACGTGTTCATCCTTTTCCTAAGGGTCACGAAAATACTCATGCGCGCACGCCTGAGCGCGCGTACTCTCGAAGAAACTATGCGGCGGCGAACCTGAGGGCGCTCAGGCTTCTTAGATTTGGAAAACGCTCGCGAGCTTATCCACTTGCCCCTTGACGGACATGTCGATGAAACCAGAGCCATCCTTGCCGTATTGAACGACGAAACCACCGAGAAGGGACTCGTCGACTTCCGGCTTGAGCTTGATGTTCTTCGCGCCGGTCATCTCTTGCAACTTCTTCGCGATCATGAACTGTTGCTCGTTTTCGAGCTTGACGGCGGAGGTGACGGTCGCGACTTGCGTGTCCGTCGCGTCGCAGAACAAAGTCTCGAACTCGGCGATGATGGATTCGATTTGGTTCTCACGGCGCTTGTCAACCAACAAGTTCAAGAAGTTGTTCGTGTAGGAGTGGAAGCCCGCCTCCTTGCCGATCTTCGCCAAGATCTCCTTCTTCTTCTCCGGCACCACGGTCGGGTTCGCGAGGAAACCGGCGACGGAGGCGTTAGACTTCACGTACGAATCGAGCGTCTCCATGTCCGCGTGCACTTGTTCAAGCACACCGTTGGACTTGCACGCATCGACCAAGGCAGCGGCGTATCCAGAAGACACCGGGTTCGCCTGCGCGCGCGCACTCCACGGTCAGTCCCCGAGCGGATAGCGTCCCCAACGATCCCGCGTCGCGAGTTCACCCGTCCCTCCGCCTCCGCGACGTCCCTCCGCGCCCAAGCGCGACGCGAACAAACGATACAAAATATTCCCAATCACGTCCGCGCTCGCCATCGTCGCGCGCGGGCGATCGCACGCGCGCCGGCGAGATACGCGCGCGCGCGCGCGATCACCCCCGGGGTCGATCGCGGGACCATCGATCGCGCGCGTGGCGGTCGTCGCGCGCACCTTGGTCGACTTGACGGCGACCGAGCGCTTGGCGGCGCGCGTCGGGCGAACGGTCACCGCCTTGGCGGCGACGCGGGAGGCGCTGAGCGTGAACATCGTCGGGCGCGGTGTGCGGCCGTCGCGCGGGGCGCGCCGGACGCGCGCGGTTCCCGCGGGGCCACCGCGGGGTCGATTTGGCGAGTCGTGACCAGGACGGGAGGGGGGTCTGGGAAACCCTAATGGTGTCCACAGGGACGATCCTCACAGAGTACGGGCGTGATCCTCGTACTGCGCGATGATTTTAGACTGTCCGCGCGCGATGCGCGTCCGCGCGACGCGCGTTCAAACGCGATGCGCGTCCGCGCGACGACGCACGGCGACGCGCGCGTTCGAACGCGTGTGCGCGCGCGCGCATCATGACCGCACCCGCGTCCGTCGCGCGCGCCGCCTCTCGCGGTGCGTTCGTGCTCTTCGAAGGTGCCGATCGATGCGGTAAGAGCACGCAGGCGCAGCGCCTCGTCAAGGCGCTCGAGCAGCGCGGCGTGCGCGCTGAGCTGTGGAGATATCCCGATCGAACCACGGCCACGGGGACGATGATCGATGAATATTTGCGGTCAAAGTCGGAGACCACGGATGGGGCGATTCATCTGCTGTTCGCGGCGAATCGATGGGAGAAGAAGGAGCTCATGGAGCGCAAGCTCGCGAGCGGGGTGACGCTGGTGTGCGATAGGTATTCGTACAGCGGTGTCGCGTTCACGGCGGCGAAAGGGGTGAAGGGATTAGATTTGGCGTGGTGTCGAGCGCCGGAGGTTGGATTGCCGCGACCGGACGCGCTGTTGTATCTGGAGTTGTCGTTGGAGGACGCGGAGCGACGCGGCGGATTCGGAGAGGAGCGATACGAGACGACGGAGATGCAGCGCGCCGTGAAGGAGAACTTCGAGGCGATGCGCGAGGATTGGTGGGACGTGGTCGATGCCAATCGAGATCCCGACGTGATCGAGCGCGAGGTGCTGGAGATCGCCATGAGCGCGGTGGAGAGGTGCAGAGCCGGCGCCGAGCTCGGCCGTCTGTGGAACTGAGTAGTTGGAGCGATGTAACGCCTCGTCGCCGTCGCACTCGATGTCGCTCGCCGCGCTCGCGCGAGAATGCGATGATAAGCTCACCAACGAGTTCGCCCGCGCGTTCGGGGACGACGTCGCGCGCGAGCTCGAGGAGAGCGGCGACGATGCGCTGGCAAGCGACCTGCGGCGGATTTTGCACGAGAACGACGCGCTCGCGGCGGTGCGCGTCGCAGAACGAGCGTACGGCGCGCTGACGCGAACGAAATCGTGGCCAAAGCCGTCATGGCGCGAGTGTTACGTGCTGGCGCAGCTTCGCACGTGCGTGGCGTCACTGGTGGAGGCGAGCGAGGGAAGCGGCGAGGGACGACGCGCGGCGGCGCGAAACGCGGCGCGCGCCTTGGACATGACGCTCATCGTCGGCGCGCCGGCGGATGCGTTGAGCCCGTTCGTCGCCGCGGTTGCGATCGCGCACGACGTGGAAGCGGTCAGGGAGAGGTATGCGCGGAGCGATCGCGAGAGTGGTTGGTTATTTCCAAAGTCGGCGCCGACGCTGGACGGAGAGCACCGCTGGCTCGAGCACGTCGATGGGCGCGCGTTGGAAGCCAAAACGTTCAAGCGCGAGTACTACTCTGCGGAAAGACCCGTCGTTTTGAAGGGACTAGGCGCGACTTGGCCGGCTATGAACAAATGGGACGACTTGCGTTGGTGGAGGGATTTTCATGGCCATCGAAGCGTGCCTCTGGAGATCGGAAAGTACGATGACGTCGCGAACTGGCGCGAAGAGGTGAAAACGATGGCCGATTTTGTCGACGAAGACATGTTACCATCCGTTTCCGGTCGTGAAGGCGCAGATGTCGCGTACTTGGCGCAACATCAGCTCGTCGAACAACTCGCTGACTTGGCGCATGATTTCACACCGCCGGAGTTTTGCTCCAAGTCACTTGAACGAATCAACGTGTGGATGGGCACGGCCGGGACTGTGACACCGTGTCACTTCGACACGTACGATAATTTACTAGGACAGGTACGCGTGCGTACATTTTCCCTCATTTTTCACCCGGGAGTTAAACGTGAAGCCGACCTGTGAGAGCTGTGACAGCGGCGGTGATACTGACTCCCAACAATAACAGGGCGACGATAGAATCGATCACTCAGAGCTGTGATTATCGGTCTACACATCGCCCGACATTTTAAGCGTCCAGTGGCGCGCTCGACTAACATTTTGAGTTCCTCCCTCGCAGGTTGCCGGGTACAAATTCGTTCGCCTGTACCTCGAGTCGGACACGCCGTGGATGTATCGCACGAGTTCCTCCGGCCGCCACTCGCAGGGCAATTTCAGCGCTGTGGACGTCGAGCATCCCGATCTCGATCGCTTTCCAGATTTTATCAACGCGACACCATTCGATGTATTGCTTGCGCCGGGTGACTTCGTCTTCATCCCCGCTAAGTGCTGGCACTACGTCCGCTCGCTCACGCCCTCCGTTAGCCTCAACTTTTGGTTTTAGCAAATCAGAGTACGTCCCCGCCTCACTCCGTCCGCACACGACGCCTCGCGCTCTCTAGCGAAGCGACCGCGTGCGCCGTTACTCGTGCACCGCTCGTCTGACCGCTCGATCGCTTACCTCGCGCGTCAACATGCCGGCAAAGAAGCTGTCCGCGCTTTCCGCCCTCGACCTGGACTACCTCCTCAAGGCCGGTGTGCCGGCGATGCATCGCGTGCTTCCGCTCACGATTGCGTGGACAGCTCTGTACATTGTTCTTCGGTTCGTCTTGCTGCGACGACGCAGCGCGGATTTCAACAATCGCGTCGTGAGCTTCGTGCACGCACTGGTGGCGATCCACATGTGCGCGCGCTGCCTCCCGACGTGGGGAGCGCTGCTTGAGAACGTGGGGGGTAAGAATACGCAGGAGCACTTGGATTGCTTGATTGTCTCGTTGGCGTACTTTGTGTACGATTTTATTTATTGCCTGCTGAACAACGAGATTGAGAACGTGATTCATCACATGTTCACGCTGGGCGGACTGGCGAGCGGCGTCGTCACGGGACGAAGTGGGCCGGAGCTCGTGGGATGCCTATTCCTGATGGAGGTCAGCAATCCAAGCTTGCATCTTCGCACGATGCTGCGAGAGTTGAACATGAAGGACAGCCTCTTGGCGACCGTGAATGATTTGGTGTTCGCGTTGTTATTCTTGTTTTGCCGACTCATCGTGGGCCCTCCGTTGGTGTACAAAACAGTGGTGAACAAGTCGAACACATACCTCGTGAAGGCGGGAGCTTTGGGTATCTTGATCGTTTCGTTGATGTGGGGTTGGAAGATTATCATGATGATCGTGCGAACGGTCGGCAAGCTTGCCGGCGGCGGCTCAAAAAAACAGAAGAAGGTGTAGACTTTGTCTCTCACGCCGAGGTTCATCTGTGCATCAGTTCTACATTATTATTGATTCTAATAACAGTAACAACACCTATCATGCGTTTACTCTACTCTAAAGCTCGTCATGCTTCTCGGGCACCGCAGCATCGCGCCAGTGCCATCTCGTTGGCGACCGAACAGCACCTACAATCGCGTCGGCCCATAGCTTGTGCGCATCTGAATTTCCGAACAATTTCTTGTGCAAAGCGGCCTTGATCATCGCCCGTGTGTTCCGCTTCACGGCCTCTTCGGCGTTCGCCGTCGATGTCGCGATCGATACGTAATCGTCCTCGTCACGCGCTATGAAATTTTCAATCCCCATGACTTTGTAATACGCCTGTGTCCATCTTTGACCAATCGTCTTTCCTGGAAGCGTCACAACAGGCGAGCCGACTTCGAATGCCTCGCGCGTCGTGGTATCTCCTCCGAAATATACGCTATCCAGAACAACGTCCGACAGTTTATACATCGCCATGAGCTGATAGTGCTTCATTCTTGGAACGAAGACGACTCGCTCCAGGTCCACGCCTCCTTGCTCCTGGAGCCTCTGGATCACCTTGGCGTGCAACGCTGCAAGCTCGGCGTCGACAAGCTGCATGAGGATGATAACTGCATTCGGATCTTGTTTTTGAATTCGACCCAACAATCTGTCGAACGTGACATGATACTTGAACGCCGCCTGCGGGCAAAAGTACCAAGTTGATCCTGGAGTGGAGAGCTTTTGTTTTTCCACATCCGGTATGAAATCGATATTTTTGCGTGTGTAATGCGAGAAGTCCACCGCGCCCTTGATAATGGAGACTTCATCTTTTGTTCGAGGCACAAAATATTCCCAAGCCTTGTTTTTGCTGTTCACTAGTAACAGCTTCTCCGTGTAAAAGTCCTGCGCTCGCTCCTTGTCGGCAAGTTCGGCTAGCTCCCAAGAAAGGAAGTAATCCATTATATGCTGAGGAATGCCAGACGTCACAGGATGTCCGTGCGTCACAATCTGTACCGGTGCGAGTTTGGCCATGGCATAATCGTGCATTTCGCCCGTCATGAACAAATCGAGATATAGCAACGCATCAAACTTTCTTGATTCAATCTGCTTGCGATTCTCAACCAGCGCATCATCATCCGATTTCCTCAAATAAATATTTGATTCAGGTCGCAACGACAGATGCGCATCAAAAGTTTCGATTGTCTCACGTGGGTAATAGATCATGTCCACCTCCAGGCGCGCGTCCTGTTGAAGCCCACGAACGATGTGCCCGAAATTCCCCCAAATGCTCGAGTCCGGTTTGAAAAAGGATGACACAACGCCCAACTTTATCTTCCGTTTTTGAATCGCATTTTGGATCTTCGCGCTTTGTTTGCCCTTCAAGTACGTGTCCGCCGTCTCGTATACGAGATCAGGTGAGATGTACTGTAGGTCTGGATATAGCTTTGCTCTGAGTTGAACCCACTTCGAGTATTCCTTTTTGTAATCGACGCCATCAAAGTAGTACGCGATGGAGAACGGATTCGCGAGGGCCATGCTGCCGCGACAGAACAGAGCAGGACGAGTTATGAGTGCGTCGACTCGGTCGTTGAAGCTCGCAATCGTGTCCCGCTCTTCTTCAGGAGTAAGTGGAAAGTGCGGCACCATCGTCGCTCGATACACCTCCCAGCAGTCATCTTCACCGTTCCTCGTCGTGTTCAAACCTTTATCAAAACTGATGACCGCGCGAGCTTTTTGGCTGCGTGTCTCCCGATAATACCCACTGCGCATCGCCGCACCATAATACGCTGCGGAATTCGGATCTAGTAGTGGGCTCAGGCCATCCGCGTTGTCAATGGCGAATTCCAAACGTTCAACTCCTCTAAGCATTTGCTGGAAGTCTCTGGAACCCTCGCCAGAGCTCATTTCTAACGTGCCCATGCTAATGAGCGTGAGCGAATTTAAACTATTGAATTCAAGAGATTTGGTGTACAGCTCGAGCGCTTTGTGCGCGTCGCCGCGCGCTTCTTGTACTCGACCAGCGACGAAGAGCGCGTCTGAGAACTCCGAGTCAGAGTCGAAATCTCCTCGCTTGAGCGGCCTAGCGCCGTTGAACGTATCGTGAATAGAGCCCAAAAGTCGAACCCAATCGTCAGCGCGACCTGAAAACCCGGCTGTTCCCCAACCGAAAACTTGAGACGCGTATACTTGCTGCACTCGTCGCATATGCACTTTCTGCGGTTGCCAGAACTCCGAAATCGCTTGACTCAAAGCTTTTCCGAACGCTTCAAAGTGCTTCTGTTTGTCTTCTACGTAATCGTACACGGTCGCGAACCCATTTAAGGTCTCGGGCAGCGCACCGAGGCTGGAGGTGACGACGTGAACGCCGGCGCTGAGCGCCTCGATAGCGGCCAAGCACGACGTCTCCATCCACGTCGACGGGTACGCAAAAATGTGCGCCTTAGCAAGCGCACCTCGCACCTCTTCGTTTGAAACCGCCCCGTGGTACTCGCAGCCCGGATGCCGACGACACATTTCGAATAGCGATTCAAACGGCTCGTCGCGATGATCCCATCCGTAAATCGAAAAGCTAGAGTACACATCCAGGCGCAACGCGCCGTCAAACGCATCGTATAACCGCGCGAACGCGGGGAGCAATATATCCAAACCACGATGCGGCGTCGTGTGATAAATCAACCGCACGACCCCGCTCTCGTCCCTCTCGACCTCCCTCCGCGCGAACGGTTCGATCGCGTTCCGCAGCACCACCGCCTTGTCGCCGAACACGTCCCCAAAGTACCCCTCATACGCCCGTCTCTGCCACTCGCTCACGAACACAAACACCCGAAACCGCGCCCTCGACGCCGCGTCCGCCAAGTGCGCGCTCTCCGGATCACCCGGAAGATCATGCAACCACAGCGCGTTCGGCCGCGCCGCCGGATCCTCGCTCGTCTCCCGCACCCGCGACTTGATCACGTGCACGCGATCCATCAACACACGCGGCGCGCGACGCGATAGCCCTTCCCACATGAGTTCCGTCCCACCGCGCGCGTTCGGCGTCGATCCATCGTCCAGCGCGCGCTCTCCGGCGCGCTCAGCGCGCGGAGACGTCCGTTCCGTCGTCGCGCGCGCGCGTCCCGCGCGCGCGATCGCGATCGCGATCGTCACGAGCGTCGCGAACGTCGCGCGCGCGCGCCGCGAACGCGAACCCGCGCGTCGACGCATCGCGCGTCCCACGCGAATGCGCCCGCGCGTCGCGTCGTCACGACCACACCGACGACGCACGCGCGCGTTCACACGCGCGTGGGAATCTAACCGTCGTGCCGCCGGCGCGTATTTTTAGACGACGATCCACGTCGCGCGCGGCGTCACGCGCGCGCGCGGCGTCGATCGTCCGTCGCGCGTTCGTCGCTCGATCCGCGCGTGACGTCTCGCGCGCGCTGAACGACGCGCGCGCATGCCCGCGCGCGCGACGCGCGTCGCGCTCGCGGCGCTGCGACGACGAACGATGGATGCGCGAGCGATGCGCGCGCGCGCGGTGACGTGTGAGACGCGCGACGATCTCGTGCCCGTGGATGAACCGGTGCGAGCGATGCGTGAGGTGTTGGCGACGCTGGGTGGTGACGAGGGCGCGCGCGCGTGGGATGATCGCGTGCGGGCGATGGCGACGGCGAATCGGTTGGTGGCGCGACACGCGGAGGTGGTGGCGGGACACCTGCGACCGTTCGTCGTGGTGGTGAGTTCGTCGTTGGATTCGGTGCGGTCGAGCGTCGTGAAGGCGGCGTTGGATTTGGTGCGGGCGACGGCGCGTCATCTCGGTGGACGTTTGGATGGAGAGGTGGGGTGCGTGCTGCCGAGCGTGCTGAGACGGGCGGCGGAGGCGAGTTTTCTCGCGGCGGAGGCGGATGACGCGTTGCGCGTGCTCATCGAGGTGACGTCGCCGCACGCGGTGATTAAGACGTTGTTTTATCACGTGAGAGAGAATCGTCGACTTCAGGCGAAGATCGCGCTCGCGCTGACGTACGTCGTGGAGCGCGACGGCGAGCGCGGCGCGTTTCGCGGACGGCGCGGAAGCGCGGCGTTGGACATGACGCTCGTCGTCCTGGACGAATGCGCGCGAGGCGGCGCGGTGGACGCGAGATTGTACGTGAAACGATGCTTAGCGAATCTCCGCGACGTGCTAGGCGTCGAGGAATTGGTGAAAACGATGAGAAAGTTTCCAGATTTATGCGCGATTGAGCAGCTCAATGTGAGACATTAAATTATCGCGACGCACCAACGTCGAACAACTTGCGACGCGCGATCTCAATATAGGATTGGGTGTTTAACCTTCAATCTTACCGGCTTCGTTCTCTTCGGTGCGGTATTGCTCGCGCCAGGCGTCGCCCTTATTGTTCTTCGGCACGCCCATCTCGACGTCGGTGGAGGACAGGTTGAGCTTGGAGCCGAGCGCCTTGTCGTCAAACTTGGTGACATCAACGTCGTAGTTCTCGACCGTCATGCTATCCTTGAGAGTTTCCGTCACCGGCTTGGAAAGGAGACCGTCCTTACCCTTGGTGTCGGCCTCGGCTTCGAACTCCTTCGTCTTGTTGTTCGCCATGCCCAGAGCGGAGGCGGCGAGCTCAGCCTTGAGCTTCTCACGCGCCGCCTTTTGCTCCGGCGTCTCCTTCTCGCGCTCAGCCTTTTGACGGGCGATATCGGCCATCTGTTGACCGAGCGGCGAGTTCGGATCAACCTCCTTGGAGATCGAGTTCAGGCGTTCCGTCGCGTTCTTTCCTCGACTGTCCTCGCCGAAACCGCCGTACGCGCGACCCTCCGTCTGCAGCACCTTGAGCACGTTCTCCGGCGTCTTTTCCGTCAATCGAGCGATATCTTGCGCCTTGGGCCAGAACGACTTCGCCCCCAACGGGAGCACCAACCACGAGACGCCCTCGAGCGCGCCCAGAAACGTCCCCGGGAGTCCGTGTCCCGTGAGTCCCTTGCTCAGCAGCGACAGCGCCACGATCGGCACCGTCACCGCCGTCACCAACGGCGGAATCTTATACGTGATCTCATCGTACTTAGCCATGAGCTTTTCCGGCGTGAAATCGCTCTCACTCGCGCGCGCGATGGGCGCGATCCCTCGCACCGGGCGCGATCGAATCACCGCGCGGTTCGGCGCGACGGTGCGCGACGGTGCGCGACGGTGCGCCTGCGCGGTAGCGCGCGTCTGCGCCACGGTCACGTGCATCGTTCGCGAGTGCGCGGGCGAAGCGATGGATCGCGCGCGTGTGACGCGGACGCGGATGGATGCATTCATTGATTATGATTAATCCAGCCCCGTGCGGCTGGGTGCTTATCCGCGAAGTGCGACGCGCGAGACGTCGCGATCGAGCGCGCGCGTGAGGTGA
>Ga0181582_10001718_pt1 | contig 17260 bp, 14 predicted proteins | sample 071ome_32_FD_132438 | JGI IMG/M metagenome (GOLD analysis project Ga0181582, IMG submission 132438) | Coastal salt marsh microbial communities from the Groves Creek Marsh, Skidaway Island, Georgia - 071405AT metaG (megahit assembly) | ecosystem: Environmental > Aquatic > Marine > Intertidal...
AAAGAGAGAGAGAGAGAGAGAGAGAGAGAGAGAGAGAGAGAGAGAGAGAGAGGGAGAGAGGGAGAGAGAGAGAGGGAGAGGCAGAGGGAGAGAGACCTGGGACGAGCCGTGGCGTCGTATCAAAGACGCTGGGCTCCCTGTCCGCCACTCGGTGTTCACGCCACCCGTCCCGTGGGGCGTCGTGTGTGGACGACTGGACAATGTTGTCAATGTTCCGTGTGTAAGACGACTGCCGGCTGCCGATGTACTTCGATGTGCTTCGCTTCGCGTGCCGTCGCCCTCGACGCCGCGGGATTGGCCTCCCTCGGTGGGTGATTCCAGCATCGCCGATCCTCGTCTTGTGTCACCCTCTCTGCTCCCTCCAGCCATTGAATAGATAAAGCACACGCAATGGCACCTATTACTGCGTGCAGTGTCCCCAATGCGGGGCTTGCCAGCCCCGTGGGCACCTCTAGAAACAGCACAAACGGCAAATTCCCCTGTCTTCAGCAGGCCGCTCTGCGATCTGTCGTGGCCGGGCGGGTCGCGTCGCCTTGTATGCTGGCGAGGTCATCCGCGCGGCGCGTGGTGGTCGCCGGTCTGAATAACAGTGGGCGTACGTCGTTTTCTGCTTCTCGTGGATTTGTTCGGAGGAAGAATTTCGCCTTCCCTACGCGCACATTGCCACCACACGCTCACTGACTCACCTCCGTCATCGTCTACACACTCCAGCGGGATCCAACGGATCGAAGGCGGCGGCTCCCCGAGACAACCTGCGCCTCGCCCTCCCCTCGAAAGGCCGGATGGCCGAGGACACCCTCCAGCTCCTCAAGGACTGCCAACTCAACGTTGTCAAGCCCAATCCTCGGCAGTACGTCGCAGAGATTTCCCAGCTGCCCAACGTGGAGGTGTGGTTCCAGCGTGCGACGGACGTGGTCCGCAAGCTGACCTACGGGGACGTCGATATCGGCTTTGTCGGCCACGATATGGTGGCCGAGATTGGCGATGACAACGAGGAGCTGCTCATTATTCACGATTCGCTGGGCTACGGGAAGTGCCACCTGGCGCTGGGCGTGCCGGCGACGGGCAAGTTCTCTTCGATCAACTCGGTGGAGGACCTGAAGAACATGGGGTGGAGCGAGGAGAAGCCGCTTCGTGTGGTCACCGGGTACCATAATATTGCACGGAAGTACTTCTTGCGGATTGGCATGCCGGAGAGCCACGTGGAGCTGCTGTCGGCGGATGGCGCACTGGAGGCGGCGCCGGCGATGGGGTGTGCGGATATCATCCTGGACCTGGTCTCGACGGGGGTGACGCTGCGTGAGAACAACCTGAAGGAGCTGGAGGGTGGTCAGATTATGACGTCGGAGGGAACGCTGGTGGTCAACAGGACGAGCCTGTTGAACCGCCCGGGCATGCTGGAGCTCGTGCATGAGCTGCTCGAGAGACTAGAGGCGCATCTCGTGGCCCAGGGCTATTACTCGGTGATTGTCAATATGGCCGGGTCGGATCCGGAGGAGATCGCGGCGAGGCTGAACGGGTCGGGGCTCGGTGGGCTGAGCGGGCCCACGGTGAGCACGGTCTACCCGCAGGGCAAGGACGGGGGGCTGTTCGCGGCGGTGATCTGCGTGCCGAAGAAGGAGTTGTATGATGCGGTGAAGAAGCTGAGGAAGATGGGGGGAAGTGGGGTGCTGGTGCAGCCGATGACGTATATTTTCGACGAGGAGCCGGCGAGGTGGCGGAAGCTGACTGCGGATCTCGGGATCGAGAGCAAGAGCAAGGACTTTGCTTGAGATAGTTTGGCTAGCATGTCGTATTTCGTTATATTTATTGGATTTTGGAAGACGAATGCGACGGAAATGCGCTCAGCGCGTGTGTGTCTCTCTCTGCTGGTGCTGGTGTCTGGGCGGCGCTCGGCGGCCACCGTCGCGACCACCCTCGTCGCCCGCGCGCGACGCGGTGGACTTGGACATGGGATCCATCAAGGCGAGCGACCTGGCCAGCTTGATCTCGCGCATGAGCTCGCGGTGCAGCTTGGCGGGGAGGGACGACTTCCGCCGCGGCACGAGCTTGCCGCTGTCCTTCAGGAAGTAGGTCAGAAAGTTGGTGTTGCGGAAGTCGGCCTGGTCTGCCACGACGTCCTTCGGGATCGAACCACGCTGCGTCGTGAGCTCGGACCGCATGACGACCTCCTTCGCCTTGTACGGGTTGAGCTCCTCGGGCGAGTACTTGGCCCCCGGATAAAACAGACGATGCGGATGAATGCGCCGCGGAGAGATCTCGGCCGCCCGCGCCGAAGCCCCGGCCACGACCTTCGGGGCGTCCTCGGCACGCCCGATGAGCTCGTACGTCGTGTCCTCGTTCATGAGCAGCGTCCCGCCCGGCGTGAGGAGCTCGGCGACGCGCTCCTGCGCCGACTGCAGCGACTTGGACATGGCCGTCTTCCGGCTCCGCTGATGCGGCGGCCGGGCGTGGGCGGTGTTGCGGGCGTTGCTGTTGCGGTCGTTGCTGTTGCGGGCGTTGCTGTTGCGGTCGTTGCTGTTGCGGTCGTTCTCGCGTCGCTGCCCTCTGGGCTTTGCGTCGGCTGCATTCGCCTCCCTCGTCCCCTTGTCCTCCCGGTCGCGACTCCCGGCCTCGCTACTGTATCGAGACACGCTCTGGCCGCGACCATGTGCCCAGGGCGCGGCGCAACGTGCCACATGTGAGAGAGAATCGAGCAAGCCGAACGAAGAAGAACGAGAATTCTCAGGGGCTATGCGCGCCGAGGACGAGGCCAGGGCGCCGCGCAGGGCGCGAGAGAGTGATACTGATACCGATACTGATGATGGCATTGTTGTGTGTGTGTGCGACTCTCCCGTTTGCGATGGAGGTAGCGAACCGTCCCAAGTCGGACCGCGATCGGTCCGTCAGACGGGAGATCAACCACAAGTTTGAATTTGAAGCCAACCCAAGTTTAGTAACTAAACCAAGCCATCTAGCTCTCTTCTTCTTCCTCGACCTTTGACTTCGAGGCGTCCGACTTGAGGGCCAGCTCGTCGAGCTGGTCGTCGCCCACACCGCTCGGCGCCTTGGTCAAGAGGCACTGTGCTTGCGTCGTCTTGGGGAAGGCGATGACGTCCCTGATGGACGCCGAGTTGGACAGCAGCATCGCCAGCCGATCCAAACCGAACGCGATACCGCCGTGGGGCGGCGCACCGACGCTCAAACTCTCAAGAAGGTGGCCAAATTTCTCCTGGGCCTCCTGCTCGCCGATGCCGATCGCATCAAAAAGCATCGTCTGCACGTCCTCCCGGTAAATGCGGAGACTGCCGCCGCCGATCTCGACACCGTTGTACACCAGATCGTACGCCACGGCGCGACACTGCTCGAGCGGCAACGTCTCGAGGTCGTCCGGGTTGGGCGCCGTGAACGGGTGGTGGAGCGACTCGTACCGCTTGTCGTCCTCGTTCCACTCCAGCAGCGGCCAGTCGGTGATCCAGCACAGGTTGTGCTCGCCGTGCGGAATCTCCTCGAGCGCGTGGCCCAGGTAGAGCCGGACGCGATCGAGCGCGCGGTTGACCACGCCCTCGTCCCCCGCGATCAGCACGATGAGATCGCCCGGCGCCGCCCCCGTCTGCTCTATGATCGACTTTCTGTGCGACTCCGTGAGCCCCTCCATCACCGCCTTTGCTCCCGTCAGCTCGCCGCCCTCCTCGACCCGCACCGGGATGAGCCCCGGGGCGCCCGCCTCCTGCGCCTTCCCGAACACGTCGCCTTTGTTCTTCAGTCTCGAGTTGCTGATCCGCTCTCCCTTGCTCACCACCAGCCCCTTCACCTTGTCAGCGCCCGAAAAGACCTTGAACGACGAGTCGGCGACGATACCGGTGATGTCCGAGAAGGCCATCCCGAACCGCAGGTCGGGCTTGTCGCTGCCGTACTTCCCCATCGCCTCCGCATACGTCATCCTGTTGAATCCACCCTCGCCCACGTCCACGCCCGCCGCGTCCTTGAACACCCTCCGGATCATCCCCTCGACGAGCGCCATGATCTCCTCCTGCGACATGAACGCCATCTCCATGTCGATCTGCGTGAATTCCGGCTGTCTATCCGCCCGCAAATCCTCGTCCCGGAAGCACTTGGCAATCTGATAGTACTTATCGTAGCCAGCAATCATCAGCATCTGCTTGAACAGCTGCGGCGACTGCGGCAACGCGTACCACTCCCCGTGGTGGATCCTCGACGGCACCAGGTAGTCTCTGGCACCCTCGGGCGTACTCTTCGTCAGAATGGGCGTCTCAACTTCCACAAAATCGTGCTCATCCTCCAAAAACCGCCGCACCGCCTTTGTGATCTCGTGCCGCATCCGCAGCTTGTTTGCCACGGCCGGCCGCCTCAGGTCGAGCACGCGGTTCTTCATCCGCAGCTCCTCCCGCAGGTCCTCTTTCTGCTCCTCGTGCTCGCTGAGCGCAAACGGCAGCGGCTTGGTCACCACGTTCAGCACCTCGATATTCGTCGCCGACAGCTCCACGGCCCCAGTCTTCATCTTCGGGTTCGGGTCCTTCCTGTTCCTCACGGTCCCCGTGATTGACACCACCCACTCGTTCCGCAGCCTGTCACCCACCCGGGCGACGTGCTCGCTCGCGTCATCGTCCACGACGACCTGGACGATCCCCGTGTGGTCGCGGACGTCCAGGAACAGCAGCCCGCCCATGTTCCGGTAGCGATCCACCCACCCGTTGATCGTATGCGTCTTACTGGCATCCTCGGCGGTTATTTCCCCACAATGCGTCGTGCGAGGCGTCCAGTGCAGAAACGAGTGCGTCATAAAGTCGAGCCCCGTCGAGGCCATGTCCATCGATTCGTCCACCACGGCGCCCGTCCGCGTCGCGTGCACGAAGCGCCGCGTCGGTGTCGCCGTCACCGACCTCGTATTCTGGAGACTCGCGTGCCGGCCGAGGTTGACCATGCGCCCCAATCGCCGAAGCGAGCCCGACGACGCCATGCTCGAAGGGCGAATTTGCGTCGATTTGCAGAAATTCACAGTCAGCGTGGGGCCTGGCATAGCTTCGACGCGACGACGACGACAAAGCGAATATGGGAATGCGGTATGAGAAGTACCAAAATCGTAGAGAAGTACCAAAATGCCGGGTTTTCGATCACAGCTCGCCCCTGTCTCTTCCGCTTTCAGGAAGGCCCGTGAGTGCGTTGTATGCTCTCCCGCCGTCCCTTCGGGGAACGATACCTTTCCAACCCATTCCCAACTGGTTCCACTCTACCCGCCCGCCCAGTTGCTCCTCGCAAATCTCCTCGGAACACGTGCACCACGAGTAGGAGGACGAATTCGATGCCGAGCGGATCACGTCCGCCAGCGGGTTGTAATTGCCGTGAGGGGAGTGCGGGTTCTCTGGCATCTGGATATCAACACAGCAAACGAAGTGATGGCTCCCTGGCGACATTGAGCGCGGGCGGGCGGGCGGGCGTGAGCGTGGGCGTGAGCGCGCGGGTCGAGGCCCGTTGGCCGGTCAATACCCACCGTCTTCAGGAAAGCAATGCTGGGTGAGCTCGCTACGCAAGTCGAGCGTTCCACACCTGGCCAGACGAACGCGATGGTGAGTGGTGACGACGAGAACGTTGGGGCCGACGTACAGGGGTAGGTCTTGGGCAGGTCTTGTATGGACGGAATCAAGACGCACGGTGCGGGTGGAGACGGCGCTGCAGCAATGCCGCTCGCGACCATCATCAGCACTGCATATGCACATGCTGCTGCCCCCCTCGACACCAAACCCGTCAGCATCTTGACATACTCGCGCTCGGCAGAGAATAAAAAAGGTTCCCCAACCGACGCGTACACCCTTCACCACGTCCTCCCGCGATGTCTGCACGTGGCTGAGATATGTTCCAATCCACCCGACTGGCCGCACGGTCGGGGCCGCCCCGCGCAGCGAGGACGGTCGCCAAACAGCAGGCCGTCTGGAGGGTGAAGCCCGGCACGCCGGCTTCCCAGAGCCGGCCGGTCGAGCGCGTGCTCGTCGCTCGAGCGTCGTACGAAGACGTCGGGTCGTTCCTTGATCGCGTGGGTTCCTTCAGCCGGTCGGGAGAGTACGCCAGGGCCGTGGCCGAGATCGAGACGTATTTGGCGGCCCGTCTCTCCGGAGAGGAAAAGGAAGACGAGGGCGAAGGAGGCGGGGCAGGGCCGAGCCTCCACCCGACGCCAAAGTCCAAGCTGATGCTGACGCTGGCGAACCTGTATCTGAAGCAGAACGAGCACAAACGCGGGGTGAAAGTCCTCGAGGCAATCGCCAAGGAGGCGCCGGAGGACCCGAGCGTCTGGACGGTGTGGGGTCGGCACGAGTGGCGGATGGGGAGGTATCGGTCGGCGAAGGAGAAGTTCGAGTATGGGATGACGCTGCGGCCGCATTCGCCGCTGTTGGTGGCGTACGCGAGCATGGAGTCGCAGCGAAGGAACCGCACAAAGGCCAGGACGCTGCTCAAGCAGGCGGTGGAGGTCGGCGGGGAACAGAACCCGCACGCGTGGGTCTCGTACGCCCAGTTGGAGGGTCGTCACGGGAATGCCAGGAAGGCGATTCGGATATGCCAACAGGGTCTCGAGAAGTTCCCGGAGAACTGCTACCTCTGGTGCACCCTTGGTTCCGTGCACGAGAACGCCGGATCCGACGAGCAGGCGACCGAGGCGTTCGAGCGGGCGCTGTCGATCGACTCGCAGAACACGTTTGCCATCCACGAGCTCGGGAAGCTCGCCAGTAAGCACGGCGAGCTGGAGGCCGCACGGCGCTACTTCAGTATGGGCGTGGACTCGGACGACCCCAAGGGCGTCATGTTGTGCGCGGAGAGCCTCGCCAATGTGTATGCCTTTCAAGGGAAGGAGGATGAGGCGCGGGCGCTGTTCGAACGCGTGTCCGTGCGGTACGAGGGGGCGGTCAACAGCCGGTTCCTGCGGGCGTGGGCGTCGTTCGAGAAGAAGAGCGGCGACGTCCAGAGGGCGTCCGGGCTCTTCTCGGCGTCGGCGAAACTCAACCCGCGCGACGAGAGGACGTGGCTGCAGTGGGCGCAGCTAGAGCGCCGGCGAAATAAAGACACGGCGCTCGAGTGTGTCCGCGCGGGAGTCAACGTCTCCCCGTTGAATCCGTTCCTCTGGCAGCTCTACGGGAGCCTGAGCTGGGAGGTCGAGGGCGCGGAGAGCGGTCGCGATGTGTTCACGAGAGGGGTGGCGAGCTGCTCGAGGAACCAGCAGCTGCTCATGGCCTGGGCCATCATGGAGATCCGGGGCGGCGAGCCTCGGCGTGGGTTGGAGGTGCTGCGGCGGGCAGACCTCAGCCGGCGGGGCCGACACGAGCCGCTGCTCGACCTGTGGGCGCGAACGGCCAAGAGCCTGGGCGAGGAGAAAGAGGCCGAACGAATCGAACGGGAAATGGATGGGGAGGAGCGAGACGACGAGAGAGAAGAGACGAAGACGAGCAACCTCATTTAACTTAAAACGAACTCACGTTGTCATCTCACGATGAGCGTCCTCATCGAGACGTCAAAGGGCGACGTCGTGATCGACCTGTTCACAGAGTCGTGCCCGAAGACGACGCAGAACTTCCTGAAGCTCTGCCAGGTCAAGTATTTCAACCACTGCATCGTGCACAATGTCCAGTCCAATTTCCTCCTCCAGACCGGCGACCCGACGAAGACGGGCAAGGGTGGCGAGTCGATCCACGGCCTTCTGTACGGTCCACAGGCCCGTTTTTTCGACGACGAGATCGTCCCCGGGCTGAAACACAAGGAGAAGGGCGTCGTCGGCATGGCGAGCAGCGGGCCGAACCGGAACGGCTCTCAGTTTTACATCACGACAGCGGCCGGATTGCACAGTTTGGACGGTAAACATACCGTGTTTGGGCAGGTGGTCGAGGGATGGGACGTGCTCGAGGCGATCAACGACATGCCGTGCGACAAGGACGGGCGGCCGCTGCAAAACGTTCGGATACGGCACACGGTCGTGTTGGACGATCCGACCCCGGCGGTACCGAAGCTCGAGGAAATGTTTGCCGCGGCCATCGAAGCGTCTCCCGAGCCCCATATTTCCGAGGACCCGAGCCGTCTCGAGGACGACTGGTGCGTACCCGACAAGCCCCTTCGAGCGGTGGTCTCGCGCTCTCGTGTATCGTGTATCGTGCTTTGCGCTCACTCGGTCGCTGTTCATTCCATAAATGCTTGATAGGGACCCGAACGCGGCGAAGGGCGAGGTAGACTCGAAGGCGGTGTACGAACGACAGCAGGACCAGGAGGCGCACAACCGGGCGGCAGTCCTGGAGATGATCGGTGATTTGCCCGAAGCGGACGCTGCACCGCCTCCGAACGTGCTATTCGTGTGCAAGCTCAATCCTCTGACCGAGGAGGAGGACCTCGATATCATCTTCTCGCGCTTTGGAAAGCTGACGTCGTGCGATCTGATCCGCGACAACAAGACGGGCGAATCTCTATGCTACGCGTTCATCAGCTTTGAGAAGGAATCGAGCTGCGAGGAGGCGTTCTTCAAGGTGCGTCGTTGCACTCGACCGTCGTTGCACCCGTGCACCGTGCACCTGGCCTTTTGAACTCACTCGCTCGCTCGCTCCTTGCCGCCGCAGATGAACAACGTCCTTATTGACGATCGACGGATCAAGGTGGACTTCAGCCAGTCGGTCGCAGGACTCTGGAAGAGCTTCAAGAGAGGGGGGGCGATGAGCGGGTACGATGATGGCAAGAAGACGGACAGCGAACCGGGACGATCGCGGATGCAGCTGAAGGCGAAGCATGCCGGCGGCCATCATCGGGGTGCCGGTGCCTCCGTCGGTGCCGGCGGAACGCGGGGCTACGACTACGTGTTCGACGACGGGGACGATGTCGGCAAGGGGAGGGTCGAGAAGCGACCGCGGAGGTAGGTAACTCCCTCAGGAAGGGATTTAAATCCGCTCTTAAAAACCGTTCTTCAGGAACCACCCTCGCGCCCTCCAAACACCGCCTCGGCGTTGGGCGTCGGGCGTCGGTGCCCATGCGCCTGGCGATATGCGCCTGGCGTACAGCGCGGTGAGGTACGCGACGGCAGCTTGTTTGTCTCGCGACACATTGTCGATCGACACGCCCAGTCCTCACAGCACCCACTTGCTTAGATCGCGCTTCTTGGAGAGATCCTTGACGCGGGCGAGGACGTCGTCCCGATCGACCGCGATCGTCTTGACTCCCTTTTCCCGCACCAGCTCTGGCGCGTCGAACGAGATCTCAGAGGTCACCGCCTCGACGATCTGATACAGCCTCCTCGCGCCGATGTTCTCGACGTGCTCGTTCATCGCCTCGGCCTGGGCGGCAATCTCCCGGAGCGCGTCCTCAGCAATCTCCAACGTCACGCCCTCGGTTGCCAACAGCGCGACTTGCTGCTTGACGATATTGCCCTCCGGCTCTGTCAAGATCCGATAAAAGTCGTCCCCGGTGAGCCCCTTGAGCTCGACCCGCACCGGGAGCCGGCCCTGGAGCTCGGCCAACATGTCGCTCGGCTTGGCCGTGTGGAAGGCCCCGGAGCAGATAAACAGTATGTAGTCCGTCTTGACGTTGCCGTGCTTCGTGCTGACCACCGACCCCTCGATAATGGGCAGCAGGTCCCGCTGCACGCCTTCGGAGCTGGCATCAGCCCCGTACCGCCGCTCTGGCCCGCTGACAATCTTGTCAATCTCGTCGATGAACACGATTCCGTCCTGCTCGACCGCGTCGATCGCTTCCCTGTTCACAGAGTCGGGATCCATGAACTTCTCCGCCTCCGAGTCCTCCAAGAGCACCTTGGCCTCGGCCACCGTGCACGTCTTCTTGGTCGACCCCATCCCGCCTTGACCCCCGTTCCTGAACAGCTTGTCCACGCGTATGACCATTTCTTGAAGCCCGATCTGATCCTGGGGACCGCCCACGCCGCTCGCCTTTGTCCCCGGGACGTCCACCTCGACTTCTCGGTCGTCCAGCTCGCCCTCCCTGTACAGCTTCTTGAAGCTCGCGATGGTCTCCTTGGAAGCGTGCTCCCCGATCATCGCCATCACAATGGTATCTTCCACGGCCGCGTCGATCGCCTGTTGGTGCTTCTTCCTCATTCTCGTCTTGACCATCGTCAGCGCGTTGTCGACCAGGTCCCGGATGATCTGGTCCACGTCTCGCCCATGGAAACCTACTTCCGTGAACTTGGTGGCTTCCACTTTCACAAACGGCGCGTCGGCCAGCTTTGCGAGCCGCCTCGCAATCTCCGTCTTCCCGCACCCAGTCGGGCCTGAATACGAAAACGAGCGCGAGTGAGCGTCGAGCGCGTATAAAGAAGTGTGAGTGGAGGAGGGCGTCGAACGTGCCCGAGCGTCAAGCAGGTCGGTCGAATCAGTCGAATCGGTCGAATCAGTCGAATCGGTCGAATCAGTCGAACCAATACCCACCGAGCATCAGGATGTTCTTCGGCACGATTTCTTCCCTCAACGGCGCCGGGACCTGACGCCGCCGCCACCGAGACCGCAGCGCGTTGGCCACCGCCTTTTTGGCGTCGGCCTGCCCCACGATGTGCTTGTCGAGCAGTGCGCAGATTTGCTTGGGCGTCAGGCTCGATTGGGACGTCTCTGGCAGTCGCGGCGGCTCTTCTATCTTGATGACGGCCTCTTCCACCGGCGCGGGCTGCGGAACGGCCGCGGACGCGTACCGAGCAGACGCCGACGGGAGGGAGGTCTCGGCGAGCGAAGCCCTGAGGACGTCTCGTCCCTGTGCCAGGCGAAGCAGCCTCCGCGCTACCTCGCGTTGCATTGTATATACTATACTGTATATACTATATACAGTCTTCTGCACGACCCAGGTGGCGCGTGTTGACGAACGAACGAACGAACGAACGAAGGCACGACCCGATTGTTTTAATGCGAGGGTCGGACGGACGGACCACATACCCAGAAATTTTGTTCACTACGAGACACGGCACGGAGAATGATTGCTACACAACATACAATACAGTGCATGCGGTGCGGGGGCGTGGCGCGCTCCGTGCCCCGGGTTTGCGGGCGGATGCAGAGTCCCGGCCGAGCTCATGCACGATACACGCCGCTGAAGGCGTCCGTGGACGACGTCGATCTGACGGATGAGGAGGACGGTCTGCTGGTCGGGGTCCCGGACGCTGCGCTCCCCGTCAACACCGGTGGGGCCGTCGAGGACGACCAAGACACGAGGGCGTTTGCCCTGGCAATGTCGAGGATCGCGTGGGAACTCAAGGGGGAGGACCTGTTGCTGCTTCACGTGGCGCCTGTGGTGTACTGGACGCGGTATATGTTGTTCGTGACCGTGTTCAGTCGGCCACAGCTGCAAGCGGTGTTGGGGAAGATCGAAAAGGCGGCGATGGAGGGGTACGGGGTGACGTCGGCCAGCAGCACCAAGACGTCGAGCTGGGAGCTGTTGGACTTCGGGGACTTTGTTGTCCACGTGATGACGGCGGAAGAACGGGAGTACTACGATTTGGAGAGTTTCTATGCCGCTGCGGAGGAGGTGGAGCTGCCGTTCGACGGGGAGGCGCAGAATTTGGACTGGAGATCAAAGATGTAAGTCTTGTAGGTCACAGGTTGAGGTCGCCGAGGTCACCCAGACAGTTCGGGAGGTACATGAGGATGGCGGCAAAGGGCGGGTGGATGTCGATGCCGACGATAGAGGTTTTTCTGTGGGTGCTGTCGCTGGCGTTGATGTTGATCGGCAGCGTGTCGCCGGCGTTCATGTCGACGACGAGCACGACAAGTGGCGCGCGTTTCGGCGCCTCGAGGACTGCCAGGGTCCGGCGACGGGCGTGCGGCACGCGTCGAAGGCTGAAGTGGGGGAAGGGGGTGGTCTGGGCGTCGCCAGAGCCACTCCGCGTGGCCCAAGACCCCCAGTCGGCGGGCGTCCCGGGTTTGTTCGTGTCGACGACTTCAGTCGAAGTGATGCCGATGCCGATGCCGTCACCGAACAGCGAGCGAAGGTACGTATCGGCGTTTCCTCCGCGGCGCCCCTCCGCGCCCCAGACGTGCACGGCAAGGCTGCCGCCACACGGCACCAGCGCCGAGCACGTGACGCTCACCACGTCGTATTTGGCTTGTTCTTGCGTTGGAGATTGAGTTGAAGATTGCGTTTGCGTTTGCATCCGCGCTGCTGTTCCGACACAGGCACGTCGGAGCAGTCGAAGCGAGTCGTTCGAGAACTCGGCGTGCTCTTGGCGGAGGCGAGCCCGGTCCGAGCCACCACACGGCGTTCGGAACGGCCACGATAGGGGACACGCGTGGTACGAGGTCTCGATGCCGTGTTTCTGGAGGCAGAGGAACTTCTTCTTCGCCTTGGTCGCGTGAGGAAAGGCCGTGTGCACGGTGCCGCACCACCCCGCCTCGCGTGCCGAGTCCTGCAGCAGTTCGACGTCTTCCTGGTTGCGAGGGTACAGCTGCGCGATGAAAACGGCACTTTCTTTCGTGACGCGTGCAAGCTCTCGGAAGAACAGCCGGGGCGACGAGGCTGGTGTTCCGTCCTCCGTCGACCCCGCGCCATTCTTGCAGCACAGCCACTGGATCGCCGAGACGGAAATCGCGTGGTCAAAGCTGGCATCGGCGAACGGCAGTCGCCCGAAGCAGTCGGCCTGCACGAGTAGTCCGGCGAGCGATGACGGCGCCTCGCGCAGCATCGGCCGGCTGACATCGGCGCCCACCCAGCGCATCCCGTGGCGAGCGATGACGGACGAGCAGTAGCCGTTCCCGCAGCCGACGTTCAGGAGGACGCTCGATTCCTGGGGAGCCGAAGCGGGAGCGGGAGCGTGACGTGCGAGCAGCTGAACGCACTCCAGAGTCAGCTCTTCTTGGATGGCCTTCGTGGCACAATTCTGTGCGTACCGCGCGCTCTCCTTGGCGTCCAGATAGATGGGAGTCGACGCATCCTCCGGTTTCGTCTCACCCTTTCGCCGCCGTTTGCCCCTGGGAACGCGACCCATCAGGGAGGGTATCCGAGATATCGGACTGGGTCGAACGGCGCGACGATCGACGACGAGAAAGAACAATTGACGTAGTACATTCTCAACTGACCAACTGGACAAAGTCCCCATACAGCGTGTACGCGTTGATCTTATTCACCTTGGCCATCACCAGCTTGCCCTTGTACGCCTCCCCGTCGATCCCGGACACGAACATGATCTTGTTGTGGCTCGTGCGCCCCATCGCCGTCGTCGGGTCCCGCACGTTCACCCCTTCCACCAGCACCTCCAGGGTCCGCCCCTCGAACCGCTGCGCCCTCGCCTCGGCAATCTCGTTCACCACCGCATTCAACCGCACCAACCGGTCCGCCTTGATCAGATCGGCGACCTGATCTTCCCGGTCTGCCGCGGGTGTCCCCGGCCTCGGCGAGTACGCCGCCGTGTTCACCCGGTCGAACCCGACGTCCCGTACCAGCTCGACCGTCCGCTGAAACTGCTCCTCCGTCTCCCCGGGGAAGCCCACAATCACGTCCCCGCTGATGCTCGCGTCGGGCATGTAGCGCCGAATGCTGTTGATAATCTCCTTGTACCTCGCCGCCGTGTATCCCCTCGCCATTTCCCTCAATATGTCGTCATCCCCGCTCTGGAACGGAATGTGAAAAAACTGGCACAGCTTGGGCAGCTCGGCGCACGCCCTGATGAGCCGCTCCGTGAAGTACCTCGGGTGACTCGTCGCGAACCGAATCCGCTCAATGCCCGCCACGTCGTGAACCGCATACAACAGGTCCGTGAACGTGTTGGCCCGCCGCCCGCTCCCGTCGCTCGCAAACCCCGGGAGGTCCCTCCCGTAGGCGTCGATGTTCTGCCCCAACAGCGTCACCTCCTTGTACCCGGCCTCTCCCAGCGCCTGCATCTCCCGCCTGATGTCCTCCGGCCGCCTCGACTGCTCTTGCCCGCGCGTAAACGGAACAATACAATACGTGCACTTCTCATTGCAGCCGTAGATGACGTTCACCCACGCGGTGATATCGCTGTCCCGCCTGGCCACCGTGATGTCTTCCTCGATCTCCACGTGCTCCGTCGCCACCACCTGGTTCCCCGCCTCAACCTGCGCAAGTATATCCCCCAGCCGATTCGCATGATGCGGCCCCATTACCACGTCCAGCTCCGGCACCCGCCGCAGCAGCGCCTCCCCCTCCTGTGCCCCCACGCACCCCGCCACCACGATCTGCAGCTCGCCCATATGCTGCCGCTTACGCTTCGCCTGCCTCCCCAGCGCAGAATACAACTTTAACTCCGCCTTTTCCCGGATCGAACACGTGTTATAGATCAGCACGTCCGCACTGGACGCGTCCGTCGAGCAGCGGTAGCCAATGTCCTCCAGGACGCCCGCCATCCGCTCCGAGTCCGCCAGGTTCATCTGGCACCCAAACGTGTGAATAAAGTACTTTTTCCCGTTGGCCGGCGTGTCGGTTGTGTCACTGGCGGGCGCAGGCCGGTCCATAATCGTCCTGTTGGTTCGTGAGAGGTTCGTGAGGTGAGCAGGAGCGTGACGACGACGACTCGACAACAACAACGACGACGCACCCGTCCAGACCGCAATGCATGTCGTCCTCAATGCCCGCGTCGGGGATTTCCGGGACTGGGACCGTCGAGAGTTCGACAGCACGGACAGCCATGCGAGGTGAAGATTTGAATCGGGGCCTCCAGTGCCGCATTGGCATGAACACGGTGCCCGGATGCCCGCACTGGGCACGCAATGCACGCATCGTGTTCGAGGTCGCGCGAGGAACGTGATGAACGTTATTGTGTACCCGATGCGGCCAGACTCGTTCCCTTCCATCCCTGTACAGGGATGCTGACCTTTTCCAAGGCCCTTTTCAAACTCTTGTCTTGCCTTCCTCGGATCTCAGGACTTGAGTATACCCATTCTATTCTGCATTTTGTATTTCATTCGATCGTTTGGTCCACGCGCGTGTGCGTCGACTTTCATTCTCTTCCCGCGCTGCATCCATATCAGCACATTTAAATGTGTTGCCCGGACACCATGAAGGCCGACAAGAAGCGTCGTTCGTCTGGTATGTGTTGTCATACCGTTTTGAATGCATAGGTCGCGTCCGAGGCCGATCCGCCGCCTCGTGCTCTGCGTGGCGTCGACCCCGAATTGGCCAGATACGAATCCGAAAGACAAAGCCGCCCACTGAATACCTCTACCTTACGAGCACCACGTCGTTTTCTCACCGCGCAGAGGAGAAGGCCGCCAAGAAGGCCGCGAAGAAGGCCAAGAAGGAGTCGTCCTCTTCGCCTTCGAAGAAGAAGAAGACCAAGGTCGTCTCGTCCCCGGCCGCCTCGAGCGAGGCGTCTGAGCAGACGGCGAAGATCGCCGCCGCCGTGACCACCGAGACGTCATCGGAGCCGTCGGTTCCGCTTTCTCCGAACGCGGTCGACAACTTTGCGCTGTCGGCGCCGCTCAAGTCCCTGCTGCGCGAGAAGGGCATCGAGTCGCTGTTTGACATCCAGGCGGCGTGCTTGAAGCCCCTGCTGGAGGGGAAGGACCTGGTGGGTCGCGCGCGCACGGGTTGCGGCAAGACGCTGGCGTTTGTGCTCCCGATCGTGGAGTCGCTCTCCAAGGACGTCTTGGAGAACAACAGGCGCGCCTACGGGCGCAACCCGTCGGTGGTGGTGCTGGCGCCGACGCGCGAGCTGGCCAAGCAGGTCGCGGCGGACTTTGAGCACTACGCCAAGGCCGCGAAGCTTTCCACCATGTGCCTGTACGGGGGTACGCCGTACGGGCCGCAGGAGAACGCGCTCCGTCGTGGGCTGGACGTGGTCATCGGGACGCCGGGCCGAGTCAAGGACCACGTGGAGCGCGGGTCGCTCAAGCTGAACGACTTGCGTTTCCGTGTGCTCGACGAGTGCGATGAAATGCTGAACATGGGCTTCGTCGATGACGTGGAGGCGATTCTCACGGCGAACGTGGACGCCGAGCGGGTGCAGACGCTGCTCTTCTCGGCGACGCTGCCCCAGTGGGTGCAGGATGTCAAGCGTCGGTTCCTGAAGGCGGATCACCAGACGGTGGACCTGGTCGGGTCGGACGTGATGAAGGCGAGCAACTCGGTGCGGCATATGCTGCTGCCGTGCCATTGGAGTCAGCGGTCCCAGATGGTGATCGAGCTGGTGAAGTGCTACGGGGCGGCCGGGCGCACGATCGTCTTCACCGAGACGAAGCGCGACGCGAACGACCTGACGGCGAGCCTGGCGGAGAGCACCGGTAGCAGGGCACTGCATGGGGATATCCCGCAGAGCACGAGGGAGCAGACGCTGGCCGGGTTCAGGAGCGGGAAGTTCAACGTGCTCGTCGCGACCGACGTGGCGGCGCGCGGACTCGATATCAAGAACGTCGAGTTGGTGCTGCAGGTCGAACCGCCGAAGGATCCAGAGACGTATATTCATCGTTCTGGAAGGACGGGAAGGGCGGGGAGCACGGGGATTTCGATCACGCTCGTCGACAGGAAGAAGGAGGGGCTGATCCCGTACATCCAGAAGAAGGCCGGGCTAACCTTTGAGCGCATCGGCGCGCCCCAGCCGGCGGACGTCGCGGGGATCGCTGCGCAGCGTGCGATCGAGAGCCTCGGGGACGTGAGCGAGGGGGCGATCAAGCACTTCCGCGAGGCGGCGGGGAAGTTTCTCGAGACGTCGGGCAAGTCGCCCGAGGACGCCCTGGCTGCGGCGCTGGCGAAGATCACCGGGTACAACGAGCTCAAGGAGCGGAGTCTGCTGACGGCCACAGACGACTACCTCACGTTGCAGTTCGAAAACGGCAAGGAGTTTGAGCGCGCCGGCTACGTGTTTGGATTCATCCGCAAGCGGATGGACGAGAGCAAGGTGAACGAGATCAAGCGGATGGCGTTGACCAAGGACGGCTCGGGTGCCGTCTTCGACGTGCCCGCGCACCTCAAACAGGAGTTCCTGGACAACTGCGGCGGGGAGGAGGGCGTCCCTCGCCTGTTCGAGCCGACTGGCCTGCCCGACCTCAAGGAGCGCCCGCCGATGGACAACCGCGGCGGTGGCGGCGGTTGGAGCCAGGGGTCTGGCAGCTGGAACGGCGGTCGAGGCGGGTACGGGAACGGCGGTCGGGGCGGGTACGGGAACGGGAACGGCGGCCGTGGACGCGGTGGTTTCGGCGGGCGCGGCGGCGGGGTCGGCGGGGGTGGGGGCCGGGGCGGCGGCCGGGGCCGGAACTAGGCTCACGGGTGGGTGAGTCAAAGGGTGCGTCTGTCCGTTCGGATTCGCACGGAAACTTCGAATGTTATATTTGATACTGGGACACTCCCAATT
>Ga0181582_10001727_pt1 | contig 17225 bp, 11 predicted proteins | sample 071ome_32_FD_132438 | JGI IMG/M metagenome (GOLD analysis project Ga0181582, IMG submission 132438) | Coastal salt marsh microbial communities from the Groves Creek Marsh, Skidaway Island, Georgia - 071405AT metaG (megahit assembly) | ecosystem: Environmental > Aquatic > Marine > Intertidal...
CCGTGACGCCGTGACCTACACGGAGCACGCCCGCCGCAAGACCGTCACCGCCTTTGACGTGGTGTACGCGCTCAAGAGGCAGGGACGCACCCTGTACGGATTCGGAGCGTAAATCGCTTCGGGATATATCCGAACCAAACTTACCTGGTGTTTATTCAACACCACCATGCATCGCAATGGAACGAACGAACGAAGAAGAGGTGGAACATCGACGCCGCTCGGAAGAATTGCAGTCTGGTGGCTCTTCGCCCTCGGCTCTCGATTGCCCTTGCCAAGAAGGAGAAGCCGCTCGTCTGCCCGCCCGCACGCCCGCCCGATCAGAGTTCGCTTGTACGTCAGTCAGTCTCTCCGATCGGAGCCCCTCGCGAGAATCCCCCCCGTTATTTTCTATTGCGTCCCTCCCCCTGGCATCGTGATGATGATGATCACAGCAGCAGTCCAGTCCACGAGGTATGCAGTCTGACGGCTGTCGCGAGGACGCGACGCGAGCCCGCGTTCTGCTTGTCCATGGACGAATTGACTCGCCATTTCCGCCCTCGTCCTTGCGTTGGAAGGCCCTCTGCGTCTCCTACAGGCCAAAATGATTGGTGCGCGCCCAATGTGCGACGCGGAAGCCCGCCAATTCTCACTCGCTTCAACGGCCTTGCTCGTCTCTGCAGCACGTTGTTCCGGCCGGTCCGCGCGGTCCGCTCGGTCAAGTCCCATGCGTACAAGGTCAACCTGAAGACCATTGATGGCAGGTATTGAATTAGATCGAGTGGCGATCGCACTTCCAGTGTCCAGACTCTCACTCAGCCTCGCACTACGTGCTTCGCTCGTTCGCCAGGCGCTGTCACGACTCTGGAGGTCGGCGAGGATCAGAGCATCCTTGAGGTTGCTTTGGAGAGCGGAATGGAGGGCCTGCCGCACGACTGCAAGGTGCGCACAAGCTCGACCGACGTGCGCTCGATCCGCCTCTCACGCTCGCGCAACGCGCTTTGCTCGTTTTCTCTCTCTCTCTCTCGCCAGCTCGGGGTTTGCATGAATTGCGCGGCCAGATTGACGAACGGGACGCTGGATCAGGGCGCCGGCATGCTCCGGGACGACATCATCGACAACGGCTACGCACTCCTGTGCGTCTCGATCCCCAAGTCGGACGTCGACGTGGAGATCATCGAGGAGGAGGAGCTGCTCGCGGAGGTCATGGACGGCTAGATGGTAGCTTCTTGTCAATTAATTAAACCTTGTGTATTATTTCGTTCAAATCTTGTTCAAAGCGTAGTCGACCAAATCGTCGGCGCCGCCCTCGCAGATCCGGGTGAGCCGGCGCTGGTAGCTTTCCGTCAGCGTCGTCGTAGCGACTCCGCCGGCCTTCCCGCCTTCCAGGTACTCGCGCACGTATCGCTCCTCCCCGACATTGAGCCTCAACACGTTGGCCAGTGTTCTCTCAGCGGCCAGCTTCGTCGCCCCGGTAGCCGATTTGGTGCTGGCGATCAGTGTGGGCACAATGTCCGAGAAGTGTGGCACGAGCGCGTCCGGTTCGGCCATTGCAATCGCCCTTAGGACCGCCATCGACTGCTTTTGGCACTCGACGTGCTGGTCGGGGCCGAGGAGCGCGAGGAAGACGTTGACGAGCTTGGCGAGGGTCGAGGGAGCCGCGAGCACGACCCGCCCGGCCGCGACGGCCGCCAACATGCGCACGTCGACCGAACTCATGTCTTTTGAGAGCTTGATGATGCTTTCGACGAAGGGGCCGAGCATGCCGCTGAGCTTGGTCGAGGCCAACGGCGCGACCAGCGAGGCAAAGGTAACGGTGCAGAGGCGACTTCCGAGTCCTGGCAAGGCCGCTTTCAGCGGCCCAAAGCCATCGTGGTTCATCAGCCGATCCAACTCCACGACGCTGCAGTGCTGCGAGTACTCTCCGAGAGCCATGGCGGCGTGCTTGACGACCGCCTCCGAGTCCGCGTCGATGGCTTCCGTGGCCGAGGCGACGATTGCCTCGGCGGCGCGATCCATGGAGTCTTCCTTGAGCTTGTGGCCCGAATCGTGCAGGATGGCGGCCAGCGCCGCCAGGTAGGCCTCCTTCGGACCGTCGATGTCGGCCGACATGCAGTTGGACGAGATGTCGATCACGAGCTGGTCGAGACGCGGAGCCATCTTGGACAGCGAGCCGAGGTTGCGCGCTCCTTGCAGCCTGACGTCCCTCGCCGGGTCGGGAAGACACTTGACAAACGTCGTCTGCAGCTGGGGAATGAACGGGCGCAGGGCCAGGCCCGCCTTTTCCACGAGGATGCCCATGGTGCGGAGGATGGCCGTCTTGGTGTGCGGCGGGAATTTGTCTCCCACGATACGGATCAGCGGTCCGGTGATCTGGATGACAAACGGCTTGAGGGTCGCCTCGTCCGTCAGCTGGACCAGCTCGCCGATGGCCTCTGCGGCCAGCTCACGCAGCTCCGCGCTCGAACCCTGCAAGATACCCTGCAGGTACGTCGTGAGGAACGGGGACAGCGCCTTGGGGAGCAAGAGTCCCGGGAGGCACGCAGTCGGCTCGGCGCCGCGGCGAATCATCCTGTCCTTGGCCGACGTGACAGCGTCCTTCATGGGCCTCACGAAGGACGGCGCCATCTCCTTCGGAATCTTGTCGGTCACCGCGGAGAGGGCGTCCCAGGCTGCCTTGAGGGTCCTCGTGTCGTCGGCTGCAGCATCGGCCAGCTGCGGGACCAGCATGGTCAGCATGCCGCCAATGTGCTCCTGGAAGTCGAGGGACGTGTTCCTGCAGAACAGACGCAGCGCCACGCACGCGCCGTAGGTGGATTCGGGCGTGTCGAAGCCGCGATTGATCTGCTGGACGAGCAGATGCAGTCCGTCCTCCTCGACGGCCATGCACACGCCCAGCAGCGCCTTGGTGGTCGCCTCCTGGACGTCCTCGTCCTGGTCGTACATCCTGAAGAGGGGAGGCAGGACCTTGGACAGGAAGTTGTGGATGGCCTCGCCGGAAACCTCTGAAAGGGCTCCCAACGCAATGACATCCGTCTTGGAGAGCGGGGGCTCCACGAGCTTGGGCACCATGACGCCGAGCAGCTGCGGACGGACGCTGAGGACAACGCGGAGTCCCTCGAGCGACTTAGCGACCTTCTCCTCATCTCCGTGCAATCCATTGAGCAACGATGGAATGACCGAGTCTGCGGCAGAGCCACCGCCCGTCTGGAAGATGACCTCGAGGGCACCTCCCGCCGACTGGCGGACCTGGTCGTCCTCGTCACAAAGCAGCCTCTGGATTTCGGTCAAAATGTCGGCCATGAACTCCGTCAGTTGGGTCTTCGAGGCGTTAGAGGCTACCTCGCGCATGCCGTTGAGCACACCCACCCTCGTCAGGGGATCGTCCGAGTGGGCGCCCTCCATGAGGATCGGCACAATCCTCGGCAAGACGCGGTCGCCCAGCTTCTTGACGAGCTCGCCAAGGCACTGGCCGGACGAGTTTCGCTGCTCCTCGCTGTCGTGAGACAGTCCAGAGATCACCCTGGCCATGAGGACGGGGAGGATCTCGACGAGCGTCTTGGGCGTGTTCGTGACGATAGTCTTCCACACGTGCAGGGCGGCTGAGCGCACCGTGTAGGCCACGTCGGCCCTCGCCAAGTAGAGGCGAGCGAGGACGTCGTTCCTTCGCTCGAGCCCTAAGACCGAGATGATGGCCTGACCGTGCGACTCGACGGAGATGCCCTCGCTCTCGTCGTCGTTCAGGTCCTGTTGGATCCTGCCGCTGGTTCCGGCGACCTTAAACAGGAGGTCGCCCAGCAGCTCGATCGAAGACTGTCTGATCCTCCAGTTTCCGTTGGCTGCACCAGCCTCGACGGCCGGCAACACAAGCGGCAGCGACGTCTTGGCGTAGAGGTCGACGGCGACCGACCCAGCCGCGAAGGACGCCTCCCTCACGCCCTCGGACTCGTCCGCGAGGCCACCGAGCACCCTCGGAAGGATTTCCGGAAGGACCTTCTGGAACTCGTCCGTCATGGCATGGGGCAGGTACTTGAACAGCGTGATGCTTCCCTCCCGGGTCGCGGCCGACCTGGCATCGCAACCGGCAAAAATGTCCGGGAGGATCTGATCCAGGTAGGTCGCACCCTTGACGGAAATGATTTCGGCCAATCCTTGTGCCGCACCACTGCGCTCGACGGACGAGCTCTCTGATCGCATCGTGTCCAGGAGCCACGGGCTGATGTCGACCACGGCGCTGGCCTGCAGGCCGGCCATGCCCTTTGTGAGCGCGCCGAGCGCCTTGGCGGCTGCGCCACGGACCTCGGGCAGCGGGTCAACGAGAGCACCCTGGAGCTCCGGCATGAGGCTCGCGAGATAGGGCGACATGTCCTTGGGGTCGTTCATCAGCGTGCAGAGGTTGCCGACAATCCTGGCGGCCCGCTTTTTCACGTCTCCTGACCTGTCCCGGAGGCCCCGATGGACGACCGGGATGATGAGCGCCAACGACGCAGAGTCGACTGTGTTGACGAAGATGGTGCTCAGCAGGGTGTCGAGCGCCTTCTTGTTGTGCTTGTTCGGGTCCGCGAGGGCCTTCATGAGGGTCGGCACGAGCTTGGCGACCTCGGGGTTCTTGATGACGGCGCCAACCTCGTCCATCGCGTCTTTCGCCGCAGCAGACACCTTGGGATGCGGATCTGCCAGCGCCTCTCCGAGGACGGGCACAATCTGGGGCAGGCACGAGCCGAGCTGCTTGGGGGCGCAGTAGGCCATCGAGCCGAGCAGCTGGATGGACCCCTGTTTGGCGCGCCACTGCTTTTCTTCGGCACCGCCAAGGAGAGATGGAAGGACGAGTTTGACCCCTTGGGCGGTCAGCTGGGACATGATGACTCGGGAGGCCGTGTCGGCGGCCTCGCGCACCTCGACCTTTCCGTCTCCCAGGGATGAGAGGAGCATCGGCAGGATCTGGATGACATATGGCTCGAACAACCTTCCGAGCTTGCTGGAGAGACACTCGAAGGCAAGCAACGCGCCCTCTCGGGCGTTGGTGTCCTTCTTGTTCTCGACGCCGCCCTTGAGAGCCTCCATGATGCCGAACGACTTGAGGCTCGACAGGCCGAGCCCTTTCACGCATCCCGACAGGCCATATGCGGCACCACGACGGTCTCCATACGTCTCTCCCGTCAGGCACGTCTCAAGTAGGCCGGCAACGGTCTCCTCGACGAACTCCTTGTTTATGCCCAGCAGCGACTTGACCAGGGGCGGCAGCCTGTCCGATACTGACCGCTGCACGACCTCCGACGGCGTCATCAGAACCTCGAGCAATGTCTTGACGATCGACACGACCTTGGGGTTGGACGGGTCCAAGTGCTGGGCGGTGGCCCCGATGCACACGACCGCTCCGAGCCGCACATGGTCGTACTGCTCCTCGGAGAGGCCCCGATCCTTCGGGTTCTCCAGGTATTTTTCCATGATTGGCAAAATCGCTTCTGCCTTCACGGCGTCGGCACCGCCGATCACGGCCACGCCGGCGGCCATCATCGACGTGCGCACGTCGGGGTCCGTGTCGAGGAACCCTTGCGCGAGCAAAAACTCCAGGCTGGTGAAAACTTCGTCGCCCGACAGATGGACTCCCAGCTCTTTCAGACACTGGGCAGCTCCGAGTCTGCGGGAAAGCGTGGTGCCGGCCGCGTACATCTCGTCGGTGACCCGCGACAGGGACAGCCCGATGATGGCGGGCTCGGCCTCCTTCAGCGAGTCGATCAGGGAGCCGAGCGCCTTGCAGGCCGAACCGCGGACATCGACGGCATCATGAGAGCAATACGTCACCACGAAGTCCACCATAGACGTCGAGGTCGAGCAGCCGCAGCGGTCCCAGACGGACCGGCCAACCGCCGCAATGTCTTCGTCCACGTCGTTGCACGCGACCCACATCAGGCTCCGCGCGTGGTCGTCAACAGACACGGAAAAGAGCTCTTCCGACGCGTTGCTAATCGCAGACATGGCGGCGAGTCGCGAAGAGGCCTGGCCGAGGAGCACCCCCTTGACGGCCGCCGCAAACACCCTCGCCCTGCCGGCGTCATCCGACTGGGAGCACAGCTTCGTCAACAGGTCCTGCGCTGTGCTCTTGAGCGCCGGCACGACCTCGAGCACATGGAACAGAAGCGAAAACTCGTCCTCAGAGGACAGATCTTCGCTGGAAATATCCGCGTGGAGCTCGATAAACTCGAGGAGACAGCGGTGGAGACCGGTCGGCCTGCTCGAGCGGAGGATCGCGTTGGCAATCGGGAACATGAATGCATACAGCTGAGACGAGAGACGGGTCGGCGGCTCTGCGTTGACTGTCGCCTGCACGAGCACGTCGGCCCCCCGCTCCAGGAACGGGCTGGCCGCGACGACGTCGTAATTCGGCCGCGGCCTTGCCTCCTCCTTCCGGATCAGATGATAGCACGCAGCGAGTGTGGTATGAGATCGCCCGATAATGCCTGGAATGCACGAGATGATCAGGTTCATGCTCTCGAGGGCCGCGGACTCGCCGACCAGGGGCGAGGACAGGAACGCCGCGCACGACCTCGTCACCTCGGACAGTCGCTCGCACGTCACGGCGCGGGCCCCGGACGCGAAGTGTCCGACGGCCAGAAGCATCTTGGAGATCTCATCGCGCAGCTCGACGAGCCCGAGGCGGACCTCAGCCTCCTGGACCAACTGGGCCTTGCGGGCCGCCGCGGCCGGATCCTCCTTCTTGCCCTTCGAGGCGGCGGACGCCGCTGCGTCCTTGGCATACTCGTCCAGGAACCGCAGAGACTGCTCGCGTGTCGGATGAAACACTGGAGGCCTGATGGACGTCTTGTCCAACAGCATCTGCTCCATGAGCTCGGACGGGATGAGCCCCCCTTCCTCCGACTCGTTGGTCAGCTTGCCGAAGGGCGTCGCGTACGCGCGCAGCTGCTTGGCCGTGAGCGCCTCGTGCGCCGCCGCCGGACTCTCCAGCTTTTCCGAGATCTTATTCATGAAGGGATTGTAGAGGGACTCGCCGCAGGCCCTGCCGAGCGCCGTCAGGGCGGCCATGGCAGCCCCGCCGACGTCCGCATCCTTCGACCCGACGCCCCACAATCCGTCGCCCAGGACGGTCCCCAGCGCGCCCTCGACGTCCGCCTTGATGCTCTCGACAATCAATTGCCCGGTACCATTGGAACCAGCACCGCACGACGCCAGCACCGAGGCCCAGGCCAAGGTCGCTCCCCGGGCCCGGGACATCATCGGATGGTGCGCCAGGACGCAGATCGCGACGGCAACCTCGGCAGGCATCCGCGAGACGCCCCTCGGAACGCATTCGATCAACACAGTCAGGAACCGCTCGTGCACCGCGTGTGTGCTCACGGCCACTTCGGCGGGCTTGGGGTTGACAAAGTTGATCGTCCGCCCGTCGTCGCAGGCTGACCGCAGGGACGCCAGCATCTCGAGGGCCAGCCGGCCGTCCTTGCAGAGGCTCTTGATGTATGACATGGCAGATCTCCGGACGGTCGCGTCGTAGTGCAAGGCGTAGAGCACGAGCACGTCGCACGCGTCCCGCTTGCACCCGCTCGACATGCCCGAGGGATGCGGATCGACCACGAGCAGCCTGTGCGCAAAGCAGGCCGCCCGTGCCGCGTCCTCGCCCGACAGTCCCTTGAGTCCTTCCATCTGAAGGAAGGGACACTCGTCCTTACCCAGCACGCCCGTGGCGTCCACCTCGGACGACATCCCCAGCTCAGCCGACAACAGGCACGACGCCGCGAGGAGCCCGTCCCACCTCGCTGCCGCCTTCTGCGCGCCGTCCTGGGTAAATTTGACCAAAGATGCAGAAACATCACGTCCCATCTCGCACTCATCTGCCATTAGGGCCAGCATGGCACGTCGCACCGGCTCGGGCCCGGCGAGGGCCGCCTGCGCCACCTTGCCGAACGACGCTGGCTTGGTCGCACCCGTCGCCTTGGCCGCTTCGAGCCACATCCGCAGCGTGCTGATCAAGATCACCTTGATATCTGCCATCGCCTCGCCGTCAATCATCTGACAGATGCCCTCCGGGACGGTCGTTGCGGCAGCAGACTCGCCGCAGCACCGCCCCTGCAGCACCGCCCCGAGCACTGTGGCCATCGAACCTCGCTCCTGCGGCGACTTGAGCTTTCCTGCACCTTTGTCGAGCAGCGCATCCCGCACCGTCTCCCCGTACCCCCCGACGACCCCCGGGTCCCTCGTCCCACGCGCCAGCGCGGCCATCATCTCGGCTGCCAGCGCCCGGACCGTCTCCTTCCCGTGCTTGGCCTGCTGCACCACCAGCTCCACCAGCGCCTCCCCACACCCGCTCAAATCCAATCCGGCACCAGCCATCGCCCCAAGTCCGTGACATGCCACCGCCATGCTCACCTCTGGCGACCGCTTGGCCATCTTGACCGCCGCCGGCGCAAACTCCCCCTCGATCTGCGCGGCCGTAAGACTCCCCAGCACACCCGCGAAACAATCCATGTCATCCACCGACGGCGCCTCCTTCCTCGCTGTATTCGTCATCATCGAATCCATGTAAAACGCAAACAGCCGTGCCTGCACCTGTGCCTGCACCGCAGCAGCATCCTCCGCGGTACGACGGCGCACCGCATCCCACACCACGCCGACCAGCGCATACCCGCTCGCATCCTTCCGCGTACAGTATACCACGTACGCCTCCAAAACCTCCGCATTCTCGGCCACAGACCCCGCCAGCGCCGACCGAATCGACCGAATCGACCCGCCCCGCCCGCCCCGCTTGATAATCGCCCCCAGCACCACCTCCTGACCCTGCGCCATCCCCTTCACCACCTGACGATCCACCTCGTCCATTCCATCGGCACGCCCACCACACGCCCTCACCACCTCCCCACTCGCCCGCAACCAACCAGAGCACGTCCCCACGCACGCCAGATGCCCCCCTTTCCTCAACCCTTTCAGGGCCGCAAACAACGCACCCGCAAACGCTTTCGTAAACTCCCTCGACGCGGCACACGCCGAGGCAACGACTCGCCACCGCGCCTGCTCGCAGTGCCTCGACAGACCCTGTGCGACCGGCGGCAGGAGCGACTGGACCAGGAGCGAACAGAGGTCGTTCGTCCACGCTGAAGTGTGGGCGGGCGGGTGGGTCGGTGAGCGTGAGTGACAAGTCGACGTGGGAGACTGGGAGCGACTGGGAGCGACTGGGAGCGACTGGGAGCGACTGGGAGAGACTGGGAGCGACTGGGAGCGACTGGGAGAGACTCTGGAACGGTACGTACCGTCGCCGTCTTGGTCAGTGACGGCCAACTTCTGTGCGACGGTCGCCAGCACATCTTGCCAGGCGGCGAGGCGATGGCGGCCCTGTGCGCCGGAAGCAATACAGTGCCACATGGACAGCTGTATGTCTTCACGTGCGACGCCGTCTCTGTCCATTGCGATCGTGAACTCCGTTTCAATTGTGTAGACCACCGCGGCTGGTCAAACTGAAAGTTCTGTTCCTCACGCGCGGTAAGGCGGTCCCACACGACTGTACAAGAAGCATCTATACGGTACGTACACGGTCTTGAACTCGCACGGTCCGGTCTGGTCTGGCCTGGTCGAGCATGCACCTTTTCCCCGGTCTCGTTCGTTGTCTTTCTCTCTCTCACTCGTCCGTCACCGTCATCTTGCGCAGGCCCCCACTCCACCCGACTCACACATGGGAAGTAACCCGCGTGACACGCCGATGGGCGACGCGGAGCAGTCGCTGGAGGACAAGGAGGTCGAGCTGTTCCGGTCGGGGCCGCTCTCCGTGCTGACGACGAGCGTCAAGTCCAACTCGCAGATTCTGATCAACTGCCGGAATAATCGCAAGCTGCTGGGTAACGTGAAAGCGTTTGATAGGCATTGCAATATGATCCTGGAGAACGTGCGGGAGTTCTGGACGGAGGTGCCCAAGAGCGGCAAGGGGGCGGCGGTGAACAAGGACCGGTTCATCAGTAAGATGTTCCTCCGGGGCGATTCGGTTATCTTGGTGCTGAGGAATCCGAAATAAGGCAATGACGAAATACAGCTGCGTGTAACTCATAACTGCGTGTAACTTACAGCCTGCGCCTTCCCACGCTCACTCGCTCCTTTTCCGCTTGGCGTTGTCCGCCCGCTCCCCCTCGTCCCGTTTCTTCTTCTCTCGCTTCCCTCTCCGTCCGTCCCGCTTCTTGCTGATGAGCTCGACTTTCTTGGCGCACGTCGGGCAGACGCGGAGCTTGACGAGCGTCGTGGTCTTGTCCTCCCTGCCTTCTTCCCGGTAGACAAACGGCAGCTCAAACGTCGACAGGCTGTCGGCGGCGCTGCAGTCGAGGGCGCCGCAGGTGGCCTGGCCCTTCCCCGACTGGCACTCGGGTTTCGTCCGCCATCTGAGGCCGATCTGCTTGGTTTCGTAGCGACTCAGGTCGGCAAGGGCGTATTCGCGGAACAGAGCCGACTCGTACTCCCGCACGAGCCGCGTTCGCTTTTCCTCTTCCTCGTCGCCCTCGCCCTCGTCGTCTCGTACGAAGCGATACGCACGACGGAGTGCGTCAAGGTCTGTCTCTGGGAGGGCTGGCATGGCCAAAAACCTCAACGGAAACGGTCGCGATTCGAAACTTAAAGGTTTCACCCAGGTTTCATCGCGATGACTCCCTCCATCACCACGTATTACGTGGTCGACGCCTTCACCAGCGTGCCGTTCGCGGGCAATGCCGCGGGCGTGATGGTGTGCGGGGGCGAGCCGGGCGACACCTGTCTGAGACTCTTGGGTGGCCGGTCCCACCCCGCCCGTCTGAGCTGTCTGAGCCCGTTGGCCCGCCCAGCTGGGTCATCTGCAGAAACAGGTGACCCTTCACCGCTGTCTTTGATGCAGCAGGTCGCTGCCGAGGTCAATCTGAGCGAAACTGCGTTCACGTGGAAGGCTGCTGGGAGCGCGGAATACGCCATCCGGTACTTCACGCCGACTGTCGAGATTGCGCTCTGCGGCCACGCCACGTTGGCCGCCGCCAAGGTGCTCTGGGGGACGGGGGCCGTTCCTTCATCCGAGGCGATCGTGTTTCGGACGGGCGTGGGTGGGCAGGAGCTGCGGTGTGCGTTTAAGGGAGGGAGGATCGAGATGGTGTTCCCGGGCGACCAGCTGGATGCGGTCGAGGGCGAAGAGAAGGCCGAGCTCCTGGGCGCGTTTGGTTGCGGCGGTGATTTTCGTGCGTTGGGGGCATACAAGGGCAGGCTGAACCAGGACTACCTCTTGGCCGTGCCGGAGGAGGTCTTCTCGCGGCTGGATCGGTGCCTCAACATGCAGAGGATTCAGGAAGTGAACGAAAGGTACGGGGTACGGGGCGTGATCGTGACGGCGCGTGCGGGAGGTCGGGAGGTTGCGGATGGCGGCGTGGCGGTCGCGGATGGCGGCGTGGCGGTCGACATCAAGAGCCGGTTCTTCTCTCCCAACGCGGGCATCCCCGAGGATCCGGTGACGGGGAGCAGCTTTCCGACGCTGGCCGCCTTTTACAAGCTGAGCAAGTTTGTCGGGCTCCAGGATCATCCGCGGAGAAAAGGCATCGTTCACGTGGAGCGGTTGGAAGAATCTGGGCAGACTGCCATCAGCGGTGACGCGGTCATCGTCTCCCGGAATGAGTGGTTGGTTTGATGATGGGGGTGATTGGCCAAGATTCTCGTGGTTGCACACAGGTGATGCGTCTGCATGATCACGCTTGATCAAAAACTCATGAGTTTTATCAGTCCCATCAACGAGTCAACTGATCGACCTTCTCTTCCTCCCCTGGCTCTCCCCAGATGCCCTTGATCGTATTGAAGACGTCGGGCCTTTCGTCCGCCGCCGACGGGTTCCTTTGCACCGAAGACCCAAAGCTGCTGAGGCTGTTCGAATTGGCCCACGACATCGACGACAGCGACGAAAGGGAGCTGTACAGGTCCAAGCCGTAGCTGGATGAGTCCTGATTGTTGTCCATCATCGCCGCGTTGTTGTTCGTGGTGTTCGTGGTGTTCGTAAAGCCCGAGTTTGAACGGTTGCTGTCCGACATATGATGCTGCGACAGCATATGGGACAGGTCGGACGCAGGCGAGCGGGCACCCCATGGGGTCTGCCACGCAGGCATGCTGTTGGTGTCGTTGGTGTCGTTGTCGTTGTTCCGTTTGTCCTCCATTCTTCTCGAGCTCTCAGGGCTGTCGCCCAGCCCGAGGTCGGCGGCGGTCATGCTGGCCATCATCCATGCCTCCTCGAGGTTGATCTCCGACTCGGTTGGTCTGTGCGTAGGCGCCGCCGGAGAGAGAGAGCTGTTCGACCAGGTCCGATCGGACGTCTCTGTATCCTTCGACGACAGAGGCCTCTGCGTCCGTCCGGCCGGATATTCCGTGTCCACGTGCCAAGCATGTCCAGGGTTTGAGTACCGCTGCCCGTAGGCTCGCTCGTACGCTGTCGATGCACCGTGCCCTCCGCCTCCAGCTCCAGCTCCGACTCCCCTGTTCCCGGTCTGAGACACATGTGCCTTGCCCGAGACCCCCGCACGCTTCTGCAAGGGCGGAAGGTAGTCGGACGCCCGTGGGGACAGCGGCGTCCTGTTTCCAGAGCCGCTGGTCGTCCTCGACGGCGACTTGTAGGCATCGCCGTTCCCGGACCCCTTCCGCTTCACGACAGGCGAGGACAGTTCCTTGGCCTCGCCCTCCCAGACGTCCACCACGGGGATCCCATCTGAAGTCATCCGCAGCTTCGACAGAGACATGGACGCCACAGCCGGCGGCGTCGTCGACGTTTCCCTCGACGCGCCGGCCTCCTTTTGAGTCGCCTTCTTCTTCTTCTTCTTCTTGGTCGCCTTTCCAGCCTTTGTCGGCTTGACACTCTCGAACTCGTCGCCCGACTCCCGCACCAATTCAGATTCCCTGAACTGCACCACCGCAAATCCGGACTTGGGCTGTGGCTTGATCTTCCTGACGGTCGGACGAGGCGACGACGGCGGCGAGGGTGGCGTTTCACGGACCGGCTCGGCGTAGAGCTCGGCGCCAGGACTGTCTGCCGTAGCATCATCCTGAGTCGCCTCGACGGCCGGTCCGCCGGTCGCCACGATTTCCTCCTCGTTTCTATCCTCCTGCTCCATGAGCTCGGCGGCTCCTTCGCCCGATCCCTGGCGGCCCAGGGGAGACACGGCCCGGTGCGGCCCCGGCGTCGGCGGTGACACCCTTTCGACGTCACCGGCAGGTTTCGGGGCCGGCTTCGATGTCTCGAGCGCGCCCGGCGACGTACTACTAGTGCCCACGTCAGCACTTGATGGAGGTGGATTTTCGGCTCCCCCCACCACGGCTTTTTCTCCTTCCCGATACGTCATTGCGCCCAGGGCGTAGGCAATGAAGGTGATCACAATCGTCGCCAACCATGTCAACACATCGGAGACGGAGACAGAGAGGCCGAGCGACATCATTTTCGGATTCGGACACTTCACATTAACGCCAGCTCGTCGCTGTAAGACTCGCGAGGCGCCCTCCGCGCGCGCCTGCGCTTACTGACATGCTACTTCTTCAAACTAGGCGCTGTATACACGAACAGAATGAATGATTGAAGAACTCGGTCGAGGCACACACAGCATGCCAATCAAAGGCAGAGCAAGGCTAATCCGCGGGGTGTGAGCCCCTGTCCGTCACGATGTTGGCGGGCAGGCCCCAGATGGAGACAAAGTGGCGCCGCAACGCCACGACGGTGGACTCGACCATGATGGTGCGTAGGGGCAGCAGCAGCATGAACTTGGACAGCCGGTCGACCACCGTGAGGACGTAGAGGTTGCCTCGCGGCGTCCGTGGCAGGGGCCCGACGAAATCCATGGTGATCTCGGTCATGGGGCGGTCGGGGACCGGCAGGGGCTTGAGCAAGCCCGGCTTGGTCTGGTTGGTCGGCTTGACGACCTGGCAGACGGGGCACTCCTTGACGAAGTCGGCTACGTCCGCGTGCATGCCCGGCCAGTAGAACGTGTGCTCAAGACGTTTGAGGGTTTTATCGCGCCCCAAATGGCCGCCGGAAAAGGCGTCATTCATTCAAGACTCGATCAATTAAGCTCGACGGTTCGTAGCCGATCGTCGTCGACCACGACGTCGCCGGCCTTCATCATCGAGTCGCCACTCGATTTGTTGTCGGCGGCCTCCAGGTCGGCATCGGCCGCGTTGGCAAACGGGGACGAGTCCATGTATGCCTCGAGGGGTTTCGTCTTGGGCAGCAGATACGTCGGACTGAAAATGATGAGGGCCAGAAACGCCAGCAGGACCGGGAGCGTCTCGAGGCAGTAAAATAGCACCTGATTCTCGGCGATGCTCGAGGGTTCGGGATACACGATGGCCCCCTGCAGAAACTCGATGAAGCGGAACACGTTGCGGATCGAGACGAGGATGATCGACAGGTAGACGCCAGCGTAGAGCATGCCGTGCTGCCAGTGCTTCTTGAACGTGTTGTGTTCGTGCTTCTGGATATACCGAGCGAGGACCAGGAACGAAGCGAACGAGATCAGCTGCAATCCCAGTCCGACTACCGTGATGTAGCTTCCCAGCTTGACTCTGTCGACGTCCGGCTCCCCGCTGCTCTTCTCCGAGGCCCAGATCGAGATGCCGACGGCCTGTACGATCAGGCAGCAAACATCGATCAGGATGAAGAAGATGGAGATGAACTTGGCCGAGAGGCAGCCGCCCTTCTCCGAGACGTTCCCGACGCGAGCGATCTGTCCGACCGTCCTGTAGACGGCGGCCTGGAGGATGTTTGGCGAAAGGACGATCAGGCACTGCATCGCCACGTACCCCGAATACAGAGACGTGGTCCCAGTCGCGTAGATCATCCAGACCAACGCGATGTACCCTCCGCATTCTGCCAGCGCGGTGAAGACCAGGAGCCACGAATACCGCGCGTTGGGGTTCCGCGAGAAGAACACCTGGAGGGTGATGATGACTGCGGCCGCCAGAAACAGGGCGGCGGCTACATAGGCGAGCGCTAGGGACGGCGAGTAGCCGAAGTACTGCTCTACCGTCAGCCCAGACACGTTATACGAGATGGGTGGCGGTGGGGAAGGAGCGCTCATGTCCGGCTAGCCGTGGTGATGATGAAGGTGATGATTGGTGATGATCGTCTCTCGGACGTTCGGACGATTCGATGACCGTATGTTATGTATGTATCGACGTTTAGGGATTCTTTTGGGTGTTTGTTTGTTTGGGATTCTTTCTTGACGTATTTCTTTCGTTGACGACCGCGGTGCATTCGGGAGGGGCGCGGACCCGCGTCCATGGACGCGGGTCCGCGGGAAGAACGTGGGCGCTAGTTGACGGTTCCGGCCACCATGCCATCGAGCCGTTCCGCCAACCTGTCGACGGCCTGCTTCGAGTACTTGGTAAACCCGAGCGCCAGATGCTTCTTCTGCACCCGCCGATCCAGGTAGAACGCCCCGCCGACGACATCTTCCTGCGGGGCCACCGCCAGGTAGACGACCGTGTCCGCCCCCTGCTCGACGGTCCGCAGCTTGTCCTTGAACGCCTTGTGAAACCCGGGAATACTCGTCCGCACGCCCTCCGTATCCGCCCATCCCGGATGCATCGAGACGGCAAGCACGTTTTCACCCTGCGCCTTCCACCGTTCGTCAAAGTACTCGGCAAACGCAATCTGCCGACGCTTGTCCGCCGCATAGTACTGCGATCCGTCCTTGCCCAGCCGCTCTCCCTGCAGGTCCTCCACCTCGAGATGACTCGTGTACGCGCCCCCCGAACTCACCATGATCACCCTCGAATTCTTCTCGGGCTTCCCAGACGCCTTCAGGACCGGCTCCATGCCCCTGGTCAGGGCCCATACCCCCAAGCTATTGGTCGCAAAGTTGATTTCGTTCCCGTCCACAGACTTCTGCCTCTTGGACGTATCCTCGTGATGGATGAGCACGCCGGCATTGTGCACGAGCACATGCAGCGACCGCTTGCTCCTCTTCCACTCGTCCACGAACCGCTCGACGTCCCGCAGCGACGACACGTCGAGCAGCACGAGGTGCACGTCCGGGTTGGCGCTTATCTCCTTTACCTTGGTCACCGCGTCCTTGCCCCGCTGCTCGTTCCGACAGGCCATGTAGACGGTACCGTGCCGCTTGGCCATCTGCAGCGAAATCTCGAGGCCAAGCCCCTGATTGGCCCCGGTGATCAGGCACCTGGCCACCGACCGACCGAACGAACGAGCGAACGAGCAGAGCGCGAGTGAGGTGGAGAATCAGGGCCAGTAAAGTCGGGGGCTTAACTGAACGTACACCGTGTCCTTCAACGCGTCGAGGTCGCCCATGGCCGTTGCCGTGGCGGGGGCCTCTGCAATCGCCCGCTCGTAGCCGGCACGAGTAAAGTTCTTGAGGCCAGTCACGAGGAACGCGGGCGTACGGAGTAGCGACGCCATTGCTGGGGCCTGAAATCTGGAATTTTGACTCGCTCCGGATCCCAAAACGGGGTCCCAAAACGTTTTCCATCAGGTTCACCGGCCGATTCGCATACGGTCGTCGTATAGATACGTATTGAGACGTACGGTGTGTCGGGGTGGACCCACAGGCAGCGCGAGGGCGCGAAATCGCGCCGAGTCGATTCGACTGAACTCATCATCAACGAATGTCGTCCGTGATTGACCTCTGCGACTCCGTGGAGGCCTCTCCCGGCGTTGGTATGGACATAGACACGGATATGTTCCCGTTCGATGGTGGTCGAGGCGACGAAGGCGACGGAGGCGACGGCCAGGGAGGCGACAAGGAGGAGGAGGAGAAAGGGGGTGACGAGGAGCGGGCTCGGGCCGGCTCTTCCGATGCCGGAGAGGGAGGTGGCGCCGCTGACGAGGAACGAGCGGCCGGCGGGAAGTCGTCTGAACGGAAGGCACGGCTTTTTTTTGTGTGGAGCCAGCATCCGGAGGCAGAACGGGTGTTCCTTGCGGCCGTGCGTGCGGTGGGGGGAAATGTCACAGCGAAGCCCGTGGCGGCAAAGATGCGAGCGATTTACGAGGAGGAGAAGTTGGAATGGCCGGATTTGCTGAACGACCAGCGGATCGCAAACCACGTCAGCACTTACAAGAGCAAAGTCGCCGGCGCTGGGAAAGGTTTGGAGGCGACACCGTGTGCGGCTGGTGGGACGCCTTCAGGAGAGGGCGTCGACACGAGAGATACCACCGGCGTGCCCCTCGGCCCTGATGATTTTGATGCCAAGGAAATGTTTGACGTCCAAAACAATCCTCTCGGGGAGTGGGACGAGCGTAACCAAGGTGAAAAAAA
>Ga0181582_10001730_pt1 | contig 17214 bp, 12 predicted proteins | sample 071ome_32_FD_132438 | JGI IMG/M metagenome (GOLD analysis project Ga0181582, IMG submission 132438) | Coastal salt marsh microbial communities from the Groves Creek Marsh, Skidaway Island, Georgia - 071405AT metaG (megahit assembly) | ecosystem: Environmental > Aquatic > Marine > Intertidal...
ACACGAGCGGCGGAAGCGGCGAGAGCAGCAGCAGGCGAGGGTGAAGCGTACGGCCGAGAAGTTGCTGCTGAACCGGCTGAAGCAGTATGCCGTGAGCCAGGTAGAGAAGGGACTTTTGGGGGAAGATGGAGGGGGGAGGAACATGGAGGGCGAAGCGGACGGGACACAGGGGTTGCCTCGACGTCCGCAGCCGGACGACGTGAAGGTCTTGGATGACGGCGATGACGGCGATGACGAGGATGACGAGGATGACGAGGATGACAGCGATAACAACGAACACGACGATGACGACGATCTACTCGGGTTTGAGGTGAACGTGGAGAATGGGGTGGATCCAGAGGTGCTGTCGACGCTGCCGCCGTCGATGCAGCTGGAGATCATGCTGCAGGTGCGGGAGAAGAATATGAATGCGGCACGCAGTGGGTTCGAGGTGCGGAATGGGAAGCCAGAGGAGTTTTCGCAGTACCAGATTCAGCAGTATCTGAACTCCACGGGGCTACGGCGGCAACTGGACGCGATCCGTGGGGTTTCGAGGCAGGACACGGACGTCGCAAGGCGGGTCGCCGGCGAGGAGGGGACGCATTATGTGTTATATCGGGATGAGGAACCAGTGGAGGTGCCGGTTGGTGGTGGTGGTGGTGGTGGTGGCGGGCGCGCGCAGACAGGTCCCGTTGTCGTGCCTGCGGTTGCTGCAGCGGCTCCTGCTGTACCCGCCGGACCTGCAGCCTGTCGACCGCTCAAGATTTCGTTTGACGTCAAGCCCGAGGCAACGGGTCTTGACGATGACAGCGATTGGGAAGAGGTGGACGAAGGGGACGAAGGGGACGGTGTGGGTGCGGCGGATGCGGCAGATGCGGGACGGCACAAGCGGTCAAAGTACTGGAGCCTGTCACACGGGTTTCAGAAGGGTCGGTCCCTCGGTAGTTGGGGAGGCGATGTGGGGAATGCGGGAAACGCTGAGAACTCCGAAAACGTCACCAAGCCTGAGGCTGCTGGCAGCGCCGAAAACGCTGAGGACGTCAGGGCGGCCGTGCCCGCAGCCGTCACGGCCGACGCAGACGATGCGAGGCGCGTCAGTGAGGCGATTGGAAAATCGTTGGACGATCTGATCGATGACGAACAGGGTATGCTCGACGAAGCAATCCGCCGGAGTCTGCAGGACGTGCCCGAATCCGGCCGGCGCCTTACCGTTCCGATCGACCTCACGGCACCGGCGGCGGCACCCGAGGCTGTCAAGACGGATGCTGCGGAGGAGGAAGTCGTGGTGATTGATCCAGAACCTGTCTCGGTTGTCCACCGATCCACCGATCAGGTGGCACATTCACGCTTCGGGAAACAGGCCGGACCGGAACCCGCGGCGCTCGCTCCGGCGCCGACCGCGACTGGGGAGAAGGAACAGCTTGTGGACGTGCGCTCCAGTGGCGACGCCGGTCCGCCAGCCGAGCCTGAGGATACACTTGTTCGGAATCAAGACGTACCCAACACCAAGCCCACGAGCTTCGCTGGGGTCGGCGAGCTGCAGGAGGAAGGGATTCCCAGCGAGGCAGCGCGCGTGCGGGCGCAGCCCTCGGCGTCTCCCGCGCGACCAACCCGGCCACCGGCCCGAGAGGAACCTTTCCAGCAGAATCCTCCCCAAGGATCCGTGGAGGGGTTCTTGGACCAGCAAAGACGGCCCCAACCACCGACCCATACCCACGCGCCGCTGCCCGACATGGACGAGCTCATGAAGGAAGAGGCCGTGCTTCTTGCCGATAGGCGAAAGGCATCCGGACAGGGCGACTCACCCACGGACCAGATGTTCACAGAGTGCCAAGAGCTGCTGCAGCTTTTCGGTATTCCGTACATAATCGCACCGACCGAGGCAGAGGCCCAGTGCGCCTGGCTCGACGCCAACGGCCTCGTCGACGGCGTCGTCACTGACGATAACGACGCCTTTCTGTTCGGCAGCCGTCGCGTGTACCGCCACATCTTTGAAGAAAGCAAGTACGTCGAGGAGTATAGAACGGCCGATATCGAGCGCGAGCTCGGCCTGTCCAGGGAGGGTCTGATCTCGCTCGCGTTGCTGCTCGGCTCTGACTACACGGCAGGCATCGCGGGCGTGGGGGTGGTCAACGCTGTGGAGATTATGGGCACATTTCCTGGCTACGAGGGCTTGATCGAGTTCGAGAAATGGGTCAACGGTATCGACGACGACATCGTCGTGCTCTTGAGCGAGGGGCGCTCGTCCCGGGGTACGACGACCGATAAAGCAGAGTTCAAGAGCAAACACAAATTGGCGAGGAAGTCGTGGGTTCTTCCCGAAGATTTCCCATCGAAGGAGGTTATGGATGCCTACCGCACCCCGGGCCTGGATCAGTCGAAGGACAAGTTCACCTTTGTGTCGCCGGATTTCCGGCGGCTGGTCGAGTTTGCCATGCACAAGTTCGGATGGGAGGAGAGCAGGATACGGGAGCTGCTCGACCCCGTGGAGAAATCTCTGAAGGAACGAGACACACAACAGACGCTCGACGGTACGTCTTTGAACTCGACCGTATGATCACGGATGGTCACGCCCACGCTCACCCTCGCTCGCGTTGTCGTTCGTTCGCCAGGGTTCCTGACCTTCAGGGAGAAGTTCGCCAAGGTCAAGTCGAAGCGACTCGCCAAAGCTGTGGAGACTGTCAAGCGCAAACAACAAACGCGGGATTCTGGGGAGGTCGAGCCAGACGCAGGGGCCGGGCCCGGGGCCGCCGCCATCCTGGAGCCGACGGAACCCGAGGAACCTCAGCCGTCGACGATGCCAAACAAGGCAAAGAGGCCCAAAAAGCCGCCGAAAAAGAGGGCGAAAAAGGATCCAAACGCTCCGAAGAAGGCCCTGACGGCGTTCATATTCTTCTCCAACGACAAACGTGCCGCGGTGACTGCCGAGCTCAAGGCGGCCAACCCCGACATGAAGGGCGTCGCGGAGGTCGGGAGGAAGCTCGGGGAAATGTGGAGGGCGCTCAGCGACGCCGAGAAGCAGCCTTACACTAGGCAGGCCGATGCCGACAAGGCGCGCTATAGGAAGGAGATGGAGGCCCACAAGGCCGCGCTGGACGAGTCGTTCTTGCCGGGTCATCGGACGACCGACGACTGACGACCGAGGGAGCGATTCCTACAACGACAACAGCAGCATTGTTACTTGGGAATCTGGTTCTGGTAATACTGAATGAGGTCATATACCCCTGTGGTCCACTTGTCGTAGGCGTCGTTGATCAGTCCCCGCATGAACTCGGCCGCCTGCTGATCGCTCATCTCGAGATGGAAGCGGTCCCTGAGAGACGCTACGGGCGCACCTCTGCTGAAGCACGGCAACTTTGACGGAAGCATCATTTCCACCGTGGCCACGATGCTGTCGGCCGCCATCCTCGCCGCCAGGTACCCCTTGATGCACAGCTCCTGGAAGCGCAAAAAGTGGACCGACCTCCGCGTGTTTCCTGGATCGAGAAGCTCCGTCATCTCGTAGCTCAGCTTGAATGCCGCCGATTCGAATCCCATGTTGCCGCCAGGCGATATGCCGAAGATGAACCCAAAGTCGATGTGGATCAGCCTGCCCGCGTTGTCGATCATGATGTTCCCGTTGTGACGATCCTTCGCCTGTAGCAAGTACGAGACGACGGCATATGCGGCCGAAGATTCGATCAGGCTCTGACGTGCCGCCTCGAACCTCGCCGACCCGGGAAGGCCGAACTCGTGCTGGAACACGTCGAGGAGCCCGCCGTCGGTCACCTCGCCCAGCTGCGCCCTCGACTTTGCGTTGGGGACCACCTGGATGATGCCACACTCGTATCCCGTGGGAATAACGCCATAAGGTACCAAAGGCAGGGGGAGACCGACGTCGTCGAACTTGCGCTTGACGAGCTCTGCGACCTGGAGGGCGAGGACGTCCTGTCGGCAGTCGTCGCCGACCTTGAAGATGGCTGCTTCCACCTTGAGAATGCCTCTAGCCTCGGACGACTCGGGGTTTGCGTTTGAAGCTCGGTCCTCAGAATGTCTGCGGCCTGCGTCGCCGTGCCTCGACGCCTTCCGGTCCTCAACGTCGAACGCCACCAGGATCGGGCACTTGGCGGCCGACTGCATCGGGGCGGCAGTCTCAGGCTTGACGCCCTTGATGACCGTGTCCGGGCAGAACGGCATGAACAAATCGTCCCTTGACACGGCGATGCCGGACAAGAAGTCCACTGCCGCCGCCTTCCGCTCGTCCTTGGGAACGGGATACAGCTTGCCCGACACCTCTGTGACCTCGTCGAAGAACTTTGATTCCGCATCGAGGTGCTCCCGGACTTGCCCCTTAAGCGAGTTCAGAAGCGTATGGTAGGCGCTGTCGGCCACCGTCCAGAGTCCAGTATCGGACGGCGGCTGCCAGCCCGCGCGCTTCACCTCGGGGGCAAATGCCTCGTCCGGCGGCGTGCCTTCCGAGAGCAGCTGGCACTTGAGCAGGAAAGCAAAGTACGGCGATCTGGACGCCGCATTCAGCAAAAACGTCTCAACACCCTTGTCCGGGTCATGTCTAAGCAGCTGCACGAGCTGCGGCAGGAAGAACGACACTTCGTTCGGATCGCAGCGCTCGAGACAGCGGATGATGTAGCCAAATACCACCCGTTCCCTCGCGATGGGCTGCGACATGAGCGACATCGAGTGCTCGAGTCCCATGGGAGACCATACCGATAGACGTTCCATTGCTTTGGACTTTGCGGCCGAAGGCGGCGCGGCCAGCATGTACTTGACGGCCTCCGAGAGGCCCTGGGCCGTCTCGTCTTCCGCGTCCCTGATGACCAGTTGCTGCAGAGCGATATGCAGGGACTCAACGCCGGCGAATCTCGCGCCAATTGCCAGCGCAAGGCTAGGGGACTCATTCCAGGCCGCTTCCGCCGTCGAGGCCCACCCCCTCTTGGGGACCGGCACGGCCGGCGCCCGCCCCCCGCCTCTGCCTGCGCCGCCACTCGCCGGCTGCGTCCAGAGCTTGAGACGGTCCATTTCGACGTCAATCAGGAATGCGAGTAGATCCGTGCGCTCCTTGGTCACAATCTTGATGCCCAGCTCCTTGAGGTACACCTCCATGTCGGTCAACAGCGCGCCAAACTCCTTGACGGCCACGTACGACTCCATGGCCATCTCTGGTGCCGTCTCGATCCACGCGACCGGCGCCGCGAACCACGAAAGCGCTGCCCCGACGACATCAGAGTATCTCGACGCGACCAAGCTGTCGTCTCCCGGCTTGAGCTCTCGGATGGCGTGAGAGGCCCTCAGGATCTCCAAGATCAGGTTGAGGAGCCTGAACCGCGTGCTGCACGAGTACGGCTCTTTATTGAGATTCGATGCGTCCGTGTCGCCCACGACGCTCTCGGCAATCCGTATCATGTGCGACTCCAGGTTCCACGGAGGGGACGCTGCCGCCGTCGTTGCCGCCGTGCCGCCCGACGGGACGACGAGCGCGCCCCTCCTGTCTCCGCTTGACCTCCAGATCTCCGTCCAAAAGACAATCCAGGTCCTTTGTACGTCGATACAATTCCTGAGGTCCTCCGACTCGGTGGACGGATCCCGGTCGAAAATGCCGATGCCGACGTTCTGCTTGGAGCACCACGCGTTGGTGATGCCGTCCAGCAGCGATGGAGCCATCTCCGGGCACGCCGCGATGATCCAGTGCCAAGCCAGACACGCTGATTTCATGATATCATCATCGACCAGCATGAGGGGGACCCATGCCAGGAGCTGCAGCGGCGCCTCGGCCTGGGACTCGTCGCGCAGCGCGACGCACGATGCCGCCAGGTCCAGGATGCTGTCGCAGATGACGTTCGCGGGCGCGCCCCTCTCCACATTGGCAATCAGATCTCTCGTTCGTTGCTGCAGCACTTGATTCCCATCGCGTCCCTGGAGCATCAGGCCGTGGACGACACCGAGCGCTCGGATCTTGGCCGACCAGGCGATGACGCCCCTGAACACGCCCATCGAGTCGGGCAGCGAGCAATCGGCCTGCCCCAGCTGGAGAGCCTCCATAACAGATGGTGTGATGCTGCTGGTGATATTATCGCCGTCCACGCCCGCGACGGCCATGTGCCGCAGGGTCTCGCCGACGATTGCCTCGATGACAGACGGGGCCCTGGACGCCGCGTTCCTGATCAGGTCCAGGAGGTAGACAGACGCCGTCGTCGCCTTCATGGATTGATTCGACGATCCATTGTGTGTATGAAAGCCACCGCGCGCCGTGCGTGGGACGACTTCGAGCGGGATTGACCGCGCACTCACTCTGTTCATCTGCTGCTCGGTGGCGACAGCACGGAGCGCCCCGTTGATGGTCTCAGACAAAAAGAACAGCGACGGGAAGCTCGGAAGGATCATCTGCAGCAAATGAACCATAAGTTTGGGAATGTCGTCGTTCGGTCCCTGTTGCACGAGCGACTCGATCAGCAGGGCGGCGGTGTAGGCCGCAGCGTCGACGGCAAATGCTTCCTCGTCTTGGCTGGCAGAGGCCTTAAGCACACCGAGCCGGTCCAAGTACTTGGCAAAGACGACTTGAATGATGTCTTCGTACCACTCATACTCGCACGATCCCGGCAGCGAGAATTGCGCGTGTATGATGCAGTGGTCGATTGGCGACCGGTCCACCCGCAGGTCGTTGTTACCACCGCCGACGTCGGACACCGTGGCATGCAGCCGGGCGATGTATGCGATGGTCAAAATATGACAGCAAAGCTCTGGCTTGATGGATCGCTTCGTGTCTGTAATGTCGATGGTCCGTCGCAAGCTGTCCAGCAGCGACTTGGGCCTGGCCCGACTGCCGAGCGAACTCAACCAGCCTCCAAACTCAGCCCCGATGTGATCCAAGAAGACACTCTCTTGCTGCTGTTCGGAACCGATCAGCAGGATCGGCGTTCTCGATGAGATAACACAGAGCGCGCGCGACCATGCCGACGGCCAGCCCCCGGCAGACCGGATCGAGCCAAAGTCATACACCGCTGCGCAGAACCACAGATGTCTGAACGCCGACGTCTCGACCCGACCCTCCTCCTGAATCTCTTTGAGAGCGTCGAGACTCAAGTCGCCGGACGACAAGACCGAAGAGATCCTCCCCATGACGAACGACGTCGGGATGGACGCAACGGCCGCCGCCACGGCCGGCAGCAGGCTCCCCAGGTCCGCGACGTAGCTCTCGTTCGGCGTCAACAGCGCAAAGTCGGAGAACAATGTCAGCATATGCTTCCGCAAATACTTCCTGAACATCACCTGCGAGACGAGGCGTTTGTGGATTCGATTCAGAGTGAGTCGTCGGGGTGTCATCCTCAACAGCACCACACAAAGCATACCGGCGCGAGATGGATACCCGACGCCAGACGCAAGAGCCCCCTCGACAGGGATCCGGCCGAATCCGTCATACGCTCCGAGACCCGCCCGCCAGAACCGCGCTGTTCCCGCCCGCCGGCGCTGCCGCCGCCGCCACCCCGCCCGTACATCATTTCCGCTGATAGCCGGTGTTCCGGGTACTTGAACAGCTTGATCAAGACCGCCAACGCCGTCGAAAACCCCCAGAAATTCGAATGCGCCGCGCACACCACCCCGATCGACGCCAGGACGTGCACCGCAAACACGTGCGTGGACACGTCCAACCTCGCCCGCTGCACAGCCACCGCGTCAATCAGCGCTGGAATCAGCATCCTCGACGCATCCTCGCCCCCCTCGAGCTTCCTCATAACCACCAGAGACACGGCAAGCGGCACAAACTTGTCCTCCGACACAATCTCCAGAAAGTTATAGTCCTGCTGCGCCTGGCTCGTCCACCCGCACCGCCACGACCCGGCCACAATCCTACCAATATGCTCAACAACCTCCCACACCAGACAAACACGGATATCCCTCAACCGAGCATCCGCCACCGCCATATACACGCCCAACAGACCCTCCGAATATGCCTCGTCGTCGCCCTCCCACCGATCCGCCTCCCCGGCCTCCTCGGCCCCCCCGGCCACCGCCAGCCGACTGCTCCCCAGCGCCAGGGTCAGCAAATTCTCCACCAGCGACTGACACTGGTACGCCTCCATCGCACAAAGGTCATCGTACACGCCACCCTTCAAGTGCACGAGGCACAGCAGGGCCAGCTTGACCAACGTTCGCTCCGCGGCAGCACTGTCGAAAATCTTCGCCGCCAGCCCGATACAATCCCCGGCCATCGCATACAAGTCTTTCACAAGCGTCCTCAGACTCATCTCATCCGCCACAACACACGCAAAATGCAACACATGCTCCAAGAGGACCAGCGTGTCATCGCCGTTCAGACCGACAACCGTAGAGGAAGGACAGGACAGCTGAAGCAACGGCCGCAGCACCCACTTGACGTACCCAACGGCACCGGCACACAGCTCCTCAGCCACCCGGTCCCCGCGACTCCGCACCGGCCTCGACCCGTCGCCGTCGTCGGTTGAGTCTGCGCTGCTGAAGTTCTGAAGAACGCCTTGCCAGAATTCAGCGCTGGCGAGCTTCGGATCATCGTAGATGCCCTTTCGTAGCAATGAGAGTGTCGAGTTTGACTTCAATGACGTGCACACGCCGCTCCGCCTGCCGGGTGAGCGCGCCTGTTCTCTTCCAGCCGAGTTCGAGGTAGGAGCCATTTGAATTGAATTTCTCTCCCGAACGCTTGCGGTTTCCGTCCTCCGCGCACGATATAGTACGTGGCGATGTACACAGAAACGATCGCAAAAACGGGTTTATGACCGGAGGAGACAGAAACGCAAGAAGAAGAAGAAGACTTTGCGGGGCCCCGAGCGACCTCGTTCCAACAGATACATACATGCTGTCCATCTCGGACGCTACGGTGCGAGACTGGCTGGGTCGGATTCGCGACGGCGGTCCGGACACGGCGCACGTTCGGTGCTTTCCACCGCCGCCTGCGGCGAGTTACGACCGCTTCGACCGCGTCGACCGACGTTTCGGGGAAGCGTGCGCTCTCGGACGCTTGTCCTCCAGGACGTACCGCACGTTGGCTGATGTCGGCGGATATCCGTTCAGCGTCACAGCTGGAGAGACGCGGCTCCGCCGCTTTGCGGACAAAAGGGTGAACAGAGGCGTTGCGAGACTGTTTGAGCGCGTCGCAGGAGTGACGGTGGGTATTGACCTCGACGCGCGGCTGCACGCCTCGACTCTCTCACTCGCGCGTCGCGCTTCGCGCATTTGCCAGGGGGCGACGCTCAGTCCGTGGGACCTGCATCACGGTCATGTTGTGTGCCGAGACGGGGTGCACTTCCTGTTTCACACGCAAGAGGTGGGTGGTTAGACGGATGAGATCGATCGACGACGAACATGCGCTCGAGCGTCCAGACTCTGGTCTCACTCACGCGCGACCGTGCGCTTTGCTCGTTCTCCAGTATCCCAGGCAAGACGGCGACGACTTCCCGCTGCACCTAGGGAGCGTGCAGCAGTCGGCGAAGAATCCTTTGGCGTTTCATCGCGAGGGGTGGAAGTGGCGGAACGTGATCGTGACTGCGGGCGGGATCGGGGTGGTCAATGTCGTCGGGGAGGCGCCGATCGAGTTGGCGACTGACGCGTTGTACTTGGACGAGGCGTGTTTGGGGACGCCGTTGGTGGATCTGTACTACGTGAGCCGGGAGATGATGCCGGGGAGGAAGGCTGAGGAGCGCGTGTTCGTTATACCTCGATCGAGGTGGCGCCGACGGACATCGGGGTCAGCTCGCCCTGTCGATGATGGAACCTAGCGGGACTGTCTGTGGGGCATTGGGCGTGAGGGACTTGGAAACTCTGTGGAAACCCCATTCGGTTCGTCCTCTCTCCTGTCTCTGGAAACCCTCGGCCACCCGCCGGGCCGTATATACTACGGAAAATACCAGGAGCGCGCGTGGAGGTCAAAGCCCGCAGAGAACGCGGGTGCGGAAGTTTTCGAACGGATCGCTGGGCGGAGCTCAAGGCACGCTGGGCGTATCCTAGCCGTCAGCCCCGTCACTCCAAAACAAGATGGTGAGCGTACGGTGCTTCAACAAGTCCTATACAGTCAACGTCCCTCCCATGTCCAACGTGGAGGCCGTGATCGACATGGTCGCATCGCTCGCGTTGAGTCCGGCGCAGCGGGCGTCGTTCGACCCAACGAACGCGTCATCCGTCCGCCTCATCCTGCCAGACAAGGGCAAAGTCGACTCTGGCAAGGTTCTCGAGCGCGGCGTCCCATGGAGGTATCTCAACGTTCCGGCCGGCGCGTCGCTTGTGTTGGTCACGGGCATGGAGGTTGTGCTCGGTGCCCAAGACGCGCGTGCCAGCGCCAGCGCCAGCGCGTTGACGTCGGCGGATAGACAGCCCGAGCCGACCGTGCCGACCGCGCCGACCGACCCCGTCGCCCCGGCCGTCCCGCGGACTTCGGCCACGGCACCTGCCACCAGCACCAGCGCGATCGTCGACGGCGTCAAGTACGAAGACATGTATTTGTTCAGGGCGACGGAGGTCGCCTCGGCGCCTGCTGCGTGGAACGAGGAGGTCGACTACGAGGTATCACAACGCGACGCCATGTTGATGCAGTCGAGCTTGGCGAAAAAGACCAAGACCCTGACGTCCGGAACGCTGATGACGCAAAAGATGCGGGACGAGGAGCGCCGGCGAAAGCTCGCCTCGTTGCCGAGCGCGAGGATCCGCATCGAGTTTGGAGGTGCGGCAGACCACTTGGTCGTCCAGTTAGACTTGCCGGCCGCGGCGACGCTGGATGATCTGTACGCGGTCGTCCGTTGCAAAGTATTCGAGACGCCGACCGCGTTCTCGTTCAAGCTGATGGACTGCACGCCGCCTCGGCGGGCGCTCGAGCCGAAGTCAAGCGTGTCCGCCTACGAGGCAGGGCTCTGGCCAGCGGCGAGGCTCGCGATCGATTCGCTCGAGCGGTGCGGACAGCCTGTCGATATGGCGATGCTCGAGGGCGTCTTCGCCCCGCCGTTGCTGCAGCGGAAAGGCGCGATTCCCGCGCCGAGATCGGGGACCGTCGACCCATCCTCGGGGTCGGCCGCGGCCGCGGCCGCGGCACCAACTGCCGCTGCGACCTCCGAGACGTCAAAGTCAACGTCAAAGTCGCGCGGCGTCCCCAAATGGTTCAAAACGTAACACTTCTACAGTCTCACTACTGTTACTGATACTATTTCTGCTATAACGACCGCTACTTGTCCGCCTCGGCCTGACCCATGAGGGCGGCCATCGACGCAATGCCGCCAGACGCCAGGTCGAGAGTCGCCGGCTTGGACACCGGCTGCGGAGTGATCCGCTTCTTCTTGGATGCATCCTTGGGACCCGTGCCAGTCATCGTGGACGACACCGGCGGGGCGGGCGCCGACGCCACGTGTGCCGCCTCCCCGATGGCGTCCTTGCCCGGCGTGGTCGCCGTGTCCCCCACGGGCGTCGGCACAATCTTCCGCCTCTTCACCACCGCCTCCTGACGCGGCTGATTGCCGTCCGCGTTCTCATTTGACGCGATATTGAGCGGCGCCGTCGCGGCTGTCGCTGCCATTGCGGCAGACTTCCCCGCGGCCTTGATTGGCGCGACGGCTGGCGGGCGAACGACGTCCTGCACGACCTGTGGCAGGGTCTCCACGTCTGCAGGCTTCCCCAGATCCCCGTCCTCGAACGAGATGATACTGCAGAAACAGTCCCTGGACGACACGGCCAAGAACTTGCCGTCCTTGGACCACGCCAGGTCAGAGATGGAGTCGTAGTGCAGCTGGCAGAACGCCGCCAGCGGCAAGCTCGACGCCGTGTCGTATATCACCACCGAATCCAGCGTCGCCACCGCGTAAACCATCGTATACGGCATGTTTTCAAACGGACCATCCCGTGCACCGCCGTCGTCCGACCGCTCGAAGACGACCGGGCAAAACCGCACGGCCACGACGGGCTTGGTCTGCCCCGGCAAATGCGCGATGGGCGACGTCCACTTGCCCCTGGCGTATATGTACGCCGTGTGCATCTCGGGAGACTCAACATCCTCCCTGTAAACGCCCGACGGAATCACGACGAACGAACCGTCCGGCGACCACGACAGGCGACGGAAGAAGCTCGGGAGCGTCTCGTCGTGGAACAAGTGGACACGCTTGGTATCCCCACTCGTAGACCCGGCAACCCGCTTGCTAATGGAATCGGCACAGAAAAACTCGTTGATTCGCTCCAAAGTGGTCTTCTTTGCAGCGGCCGCCGCCGTCGTCGTCGTCGTCGTCCCTTCAGATCCCTTCTCCCTCTCCGCCCCCGCTGCTTCAGCTGCCCCCGCCTCCCCCGCCTCCTCCGCCGCTTTTGCCTTGGCCTTCTGTTTGTTGCTCTGCTTCTTGGGCTTGAGCGCGTGCACCTTGCACATGCGGTCGGCGCTGATTGTCAGAAAGTACTGGCAGTGGGGATCCCACGCCACCCCCTGCACAAAGTGCTTGTGCGAGTCAAACTTCCGCTGCAACTTGCCCGTCCCTTCCGGATTCCACACGATGCTCTGGTTATCGATCGACCCGCTCACCAGCGCGCTCCCGTCCCCCGACCACGCCACGTCCATCACATCGTCCACGTGCCCGCGCAACACCGCATGCCGCTTGTACCCCGCCGACGCCTCCTCGTCAGACACCAGATTGCCCGCCACCTTGCCCGACGCCTCGTCCGGCGACGTCGCCACCCAGAGCATCAGCTCGCCACCGTCCGCAGCACTCGCAATCGTCTGCCCGTCCGGGGAAAAACGCACGCAATTGACCGTCTTCGAGTGGCCCACCAGACTATCCACGTGCTCGACCGTCGGATACCCCGTCTCATCGTTCGCCACACGCCACGTCTTGACCTCCTTGTCCGCCCCCGCAGTCGCGAGCAGGCCCGACGTCGGATGGAAATCGAGGCTATACACGGGCTCCTTCCCGTGCCACACGACCTGGATGGTCTTTGCCTTCATATTGGTTGGACGGATGCGGGACGTCTGAGACCAACGGCCGCGGGAGAGATCACCGTATTTCAAGTCCACGTATTCAAATTTTCAAAATCCCCGCAGTTCGATGAAGTCCAATCCCGGCGCGCGTGTAGGTTACAGACATACACGACGAGGTGAGGCGAGACTGATTACGAACGAATCAATGCGAAAATACGAGTCACGACCTCCCTCCCGGCACCTCCCCAATCAAGCCGACGATATCCTGTCCAGCCTAAGCCCAGGCCGCCATCAACGCAACCAAGCCGGCGGCAGCGCTCAGCATCAAGCTCAGGCCCATGCCGACGGATCCGTTCGCAACGCTGATCGCGGTTGCACCTTCGGACCCGACACGCTTAAAGTTACGTATGAACGTAGCAGGACGACACGTCGGGTCATCACATCCCGGCGTCGCAGGTTCCAGGTAAATGGACCACGCCTTGACGAGGTTGCACTCGAGGTCCACCTCGAGAGGTTGCAGGGCCGTGAGGCCGGCGTCGTCGATGTCGGCACAGTCCAGGCCAGCATCGTCGTGCGGGGCCGCGACACAGAGGGTATCGACCCCATTCACCTGCGCAGCAATCTCAGCATTATTCGCAATGGCGTCGGTGGCATTGTATGCGGCATTGTCCGTGTACTTTGACATCCAATAGCGCTCGGAAGGCGCTTGCTCTCCAGGCGGAGTCGTGATGACGAACTGCGCCGTGAAATCCGGCAAAGCGATGGCTTCATTCTCAGCGTTGACGCCCGACCTCGCTGTATACGTGACATCATACACGCCCGAGTAATTGATGGCGTTGTTGTCACACACAGCGGCCACGTGTTTGGAGGCCAGGAGGCACGAGGCTGCCAGGACCGCGGCGGGGCTCGTCCTCGTCTTCGCAAGGTTCTTCGTCGTCATGTTATAGGGCTCAGGGTTGAGTATAGGGTATACTGTTGCTGAGAGGAAACCGAAGCAGGGTTTGCGTGTGAGTGAGACAAAGGAGCCTTTCTTGTTCCGGAACGAATTCGTTCGCGCGCGAGTGGGGTGAATTGAATTCTTCCGAGTCTTCCGAGTCTTGTAGCCGTGAGTCCATACGTACACTATGTTTGAGGCGTGGTAGGTAGATAGGTAGAGATAGATGTAGCCGTCCAGGTGTACGACTTGATCTCCGGAGATCTAGTCCAAACCCACCTTCTCGGTGCCCACCAGCGGCAGCATCTCCACGCCGATCGCCCCGTCCCTCCCTTCCCGCTCCCTTCCGTTCCTCACCCACCACCAGCACCCCGCAGCCACGAACCCGGCCACCCCCAACAGCAGCACCCAATGTTTCCGTACCCGATCCAACAGGAAGATAAACCCGGCGTCGTCCCCGTGCCAGGACGACCCGTGGAGATGATAGAACGCCGCATCACCGCTGAAATCATACTTCCCATACAGAGGCCCATCAATCACCCCAACGTCTACCCGCACGCCGTCGCCCCCGACCGCGTACTGCCCCGTCAGAAACATCGGTCCCTGGCGAACGACGAACAACAAAAGACGCATAGCGCGCGAGTGAGCGAGCGAATACCGAGCGAATACCGAGCGAATACCGAGCGAACACCGAGCGCAGCGTCGCTTGGGCGCGCGATGAGGTCAACACGCGTGTTCGATATCGATGGTGAGAATACTACGCACCGTGCTAAACATGACCTGCACATACTTGATGAACAGCCAGTGGTTCCAGTACTGTAGCCGGTGGATAACCCGCTCGAGGTAGGCGTTACCTGGCTGCGCGGCCATGACGTCGTTGGAGATACCGACGGGGTAGGTGAGGGGGGCGGTGAAGCCGTGTTCCCGCATGAAGGTCAGCTCCCGGTTGCACCCCATGTCGAGGTCGATGTAGATGCCCCCGTACTTATGGAGAATGAAATAGCGGACGGCGTCGACGCGCTGGATACTGTACGGATAGGCCTCGTACGTGGGCAAGAACCAAGGATACTCATCCCGGATGAGCTCCAGGCCCTGCTGGTCGGTCCACAGCTTGTACGTGTAGTTTCCGGCGGCGTGGGCGTCAATGCACGACTGCTGCGCCGCCTGCCACTTCTCCGGAACGTGCTCGTCCACCCACGTCTGATGGATCAGCTTGGGCACGGGCAGGTCGATCTCGCCTTTCCGGGCCCGCGTTTCCCGCGCCGCGTCAACCCAGTTGATCGACTTTGGCAGGATGCCCCAGTAGATGTATGTATAGGCGACCGTTGCAAAGATCCGCACGTACGCATGGAAGACGATCGCCATGAGGGCCACGACGGCCAGCGCGAGGCGAGTCTTGAAGCCCATGGTGCGAGTGGTGCGAATGGCAGGAGCAAGGCTCGTTGATGCGTCTGTTCCTTACCGAGCGACTCTCGCCGTCCGACTCGCTGACTGACTGACGATCGTCGTCGTCGTCCACGCCCTCCAGACTCCACTTAGGTATCCGGAGGCCACCGAGCGCAGGGACATAAAAAACTGAAATGTTCTGCCAGACCTTGACCAAGACCAACGTGACTGCCAGGGACGTGGCTGTCGGGGCCACGCACCCGCAGCACAAGGCTACGAAGCTGATGAACCACAGGTACGTACGAGTTTTGAGGAGAATGCGCCACGGGACGGCCGGACTGACCGCCATCGGCCCGAACGTGCCGATGGGTGCTGCGGCCAACGCGGCCGGTAGAGACCGCTGTCTGCGTGCCTGATTGTTGCATTGCGGTCGGAATGATCAATGCACGGGCGGCGAGTACGCGGAGGAGGGGGATGGCGGAGGACGGGGCGTCTCGCTCTCGTGGTCGCATGTAGGAGGCTCTCGCGGTCGGACTCGCTCGCTCGCTCACGTTCATTCTCGTCCTGCACTCCTCTATACGGACAGGCGGCCCAAGAAGACGAACCCGTCGGACAAGAACCGGACGCCGTGCGAGTACGCCGAGCTCCCGACCCCGCCGCCAGAGTTCAAGGTCGTCTCGAAGAAGTAGGAAGTAGGGAGGTTTGCTTGTCACTCAGTAGTAGCAGCATGTAAGTTATGAATACACGTGTGCAATACGTATGCAACACGTAGCTCAGTGCCACGGACGGTCGTTGATCGCCTCGTCGTTCATCTTCCCCAGCTCTTCGTCTCTGTCGGGAAGGCTCGCCCCTGCCGCGCTCGCGTTTGCACCGTCCGTTCTGCCCGTTCCGTCTGGAGGGGGCGGCGGAGGCTTCCAGCCGGGCGGCGGGGGCCTCCACTGGGTGACCGGCGGTCTCCACTGGTTCACGTTCACGTTTCGCTCTTGCTGTGCGACGAATTCGTCCCATGTGTTCCGGACGGTCGCCCAGGGATCGGCGCAGGCGTGCGCCAGCCACTTATCCGTGAAGAAGAGCGGCTGGTCCGGGTCCCTCGGCCTCTTGTTGTTGCCCGTGTGGCCTCCGCGGGTGTTGTGCCTGCCGCGGCCCCGGCCGCGCATGCTGGAGCGCAGAACAGCCCGGAGTCGACGCTTGAAGGCGCGGGATGCGGCGTGCGGATCGTTGGGAGCGATATCCTGCGAACGATGGGGTCGGATCGGGTCGGAGGTCGGGTGTGGGTGGGAAACGAAACTTTGAAATTGAGGATTCTGCAGAATCGCAGCGTGGCAGCCAACTCGACGCGGCCCTTTCGAGGGGTGCCAGATACCCTGGCATCTGGACTCGGAGCCGGAAAGCCGCGCCGACGCCATAGATAGATATCATAGTCAGTCTATAGGTACGTCTGTGGTGTGCGTGCGCGTGTGTCCGCGGCTCGGGCGCAAACGAACGAAACGAACAATTCGATTTCGTTCGGCCTTCTGCTGGCGCGCTGCGCGGTTCTTTGTGTTCGCCGCGCGCCCCTACGGTGCCATAACAGCGTCGGTTTGCGTCGTGCACTGAGCGGATACGACGTGGTGGCTGGTGGCCGGTGATCCCGCCCCGACGACCCGCTCGCTCTGCTACTGCCCAACACGCTGCGAGGAAGTGCTCACGTTCCTTCGTCCCTTCCTACCCACAGCACTCCCGACCATCAAATGCTGTCTGTGTTGTCGTACAGCGCCGCAGCTGAATTCCTGGGCATTGCCGGGCCGATCCCGCTCGTTCGCGGGGAGCCGGCGAGCCTGGTGAACAACGAGCTCGTCGATGCCGATGCCGAAGACGAGGAGGAGGAGGAGGACGACGACTTTGACGAGGAGGAAGAGGAGGAGTACAATGACGAGTCGGACGGCGACGACGATGACGACGACGACGACGACGGGGGTGAGGAGGATCACCAGAGTGCGGGTGGCGACGGCGGGGACGACGACGACGGGGA
>Ga0181582_10001731_pt1 | contig 17199 bp, 14 predicted proteins | sample 071ome_32_FD_132438 | JGI IMG/M metagenome (GOLD analysis project Ga0181582, IMG submission 132438) | Coastal salt marsh microbial communities from the Groves Creek Marsh, Skidaway Island, Georgia - 071405AT metaG (megahit assembly) | ecosystem: Environmental > Aquatic > Marine > Intertidal...
ACACGACGTCGGAAGGAGCAAGACAATGATTCAGGACACCTATATCGCAACCAGCGAGATGCCATGGCTCGAGTTCGGAAACGGCATCGACTTCAAAATTCTCCGCACCAGCCAGGAAACCGGTGCCTGGACCGTGCTGTTCCGCTGTGCCAAGGGGGCGTCATTCAGCCCGCATCGCCATCTCGGTGGGGGCGAATACCTGGTCCTCAAGGGACGCATGGAGATCCGCGGCGGCAAGGATAAAGGCGGCATCACTGCTGTTGCCGGTGACTACGGGTACGAGCCCAACGGTGTTCTGCATGAAGAGACAGCATTCCCCGTGAAAACCGAGCTCTACTTCACCAATTTCGGCGCCATCCAGTTTCTGACGCCGGACCTGAAACCGGATTTCGTGCTCGACTACGCCATGCTGGAGGAACTGGGGCGCACTGCGCGCAAGGCCGCCTGAGGCAAGCTGGCGTGTGTCGTCAGGCCGGGTAATCCTGTACCCGGTTCTGCAGGATCCCAATCGGCGGGATCTCAATCCGAACCCGATCCCCCGCACGCAGAAATTTCGGGGGGTCGAAACCCGCGCCAACGCCGGCCGGCGTCCCGGTCGCAATCACATCGCCCGGCAGCAGCGTGATCCCCGCTGAGATGGCTTCAATCAACGCGGGAACTTTGAACATCATCAGTTCGGTGTTGCCATCCTGGCGCAGCTCCTCGTTAACCCAGCAGCGGATTGACGTGTTTTCCAGATCCAGCTCCTCGGCAGAGATGGCGCACGGCCCCATCGGGCAGAACCCGTCCTGCGATTTTCCAAGCAGCCACTGCCGGTGCCGACGCTGCAGATCCCGCGCGGTCACGTCGTTGATAATGGTGTAGCCCCAGACGTGAGCCATCGCATCAGCAGCGCTGATGTGCCGACCAGCGCGTCCGATGATGACGCCGAGTTCCGCCTCGTAATCAAGCTCCTGGGTCACCGACGCATCAAGCAGGATGGGCTGCTCTGAGCCGATCACACACTCGGGCAGTTTGGAGAAAACAATCGGTGCTTCAGGCGCAGAATCCCCGACGCCCGTAGTATCGAATCCCGCACGCGCGATTTCCTGGACGTGTGCGTAGTAGTTCTTACCGATACACAGGACGTTCCGTCGGGGCCGTGGGATCGGCGCGAGCAGCTCCACCTCGCGAAGCGTCCGCGTGTGCTCAGTATTCCGCAGCGGCAGCGCCGCCTGACCGGCATCAAGCACGGCCAGCAAGCCCTGGGCCGCGCGGTCGGACGGCAGGTCAAACGGCGTTATCGCAAGTCCGTCCTGAGACACGACACCGACCTCGACCTCACCATCGACGCGATAAGTCACGATACGCATAGAGCAGTTTCCTTCTGTCTGAACCAGGGTTCTCGAGCGCGACATCCTGCCATCGCAGCGATGCGGGGAGCGCGAGCCTAGGAAGCACCCCACGCACTGTCAAGCGGCGGCGCACGCCTCGCTGTGGCTGAGACTGGCATCGGCAGAGTTCTTGTACACTCCCCGCTCCTCGACCACAGCCGCAGCGAACAGCCATGTCAGACGTCGTTCTCACTCAGCGCAATGAAAAAACCCTGCGCCTGATCATCAACCGCCCGGAGCGCCGCAATGCGCTGAACGAAGACGTCTGCCGCCTGCTGGCGGCCGGCATTGACGCAGCGGAGTCCGACCCCGCCATACGGGCTATTGTCATCACAGGTGCCGGGGACAAAGCGTTCTGCGCGGGAGGAGATATGAAGCCGGGTGCAGACGGCGCCCCCTTCGTTGCTGATCCCGCGGATCCCAGACACTACGTCATTGGCCTGTTCCGACGGATGGAGGCGGCCGGGATCCCCATTATCGCGCGGGTGAACGGTCATGCACTGGCCGGCGGACTGGGTCTGGTCTGCGCCTGTGACATGGCCATCGCCGTCGAGCACGCGACGCTCGGCGTGCCGGAAACCCGGGTCGGGCTTTTCCCGATGATGATTCTGTCGTACATGATGCGTATCGTGCCGCGGCGCAAACTTTTCGAGATGACCATTACCGGCGAGCCCTTTACTGCAGAGGAGGCCCTGTTGCTTGGCCTGGTGAACTATGTCGAACCGGCCGCAACGCTGGACGAGCGACTGGACTGGCTCATCGGGCGGATCACAGACAAGTCACCAACCGGGATCCGTCTCGGCAAGCAGGCCTTCCGGGCAATTGAAGACATGCCGCTGGATAAGGCGTTCGAATACACCCAGCTCATGCTGCCGTTGATGGCCATGACCGGAGATGCCCGGGAGGGGTTTGCTGCGTTCAACGAGAAGCGCCGCCCGGACTGGACCGGACGCTGAACATGAAATCTGTTGTGCGCATCGGTTGCGGCGGTGCGTTCTGGGGCGACTCGGTCGAAGGTGCCCGACAGCTGGTCGAATACGGCGAGATTGATTATCTGATCCTCGACTACCTGGCCGAGATCACGATGTCGATCCTCGCGCGCATGAAAGCTCGGGACGGCAACAGTGGCTACGCCACCGATTCTCTCGACGGCGTGATCAAGCCCCTGCTGCCCGCTCTCGCAGCCTGTGGGATCCGGGTTGTTACCAACGCCGGCGGGATGAACCCTGTTGCACTGAAGCAGGCGATCGACGCCGAAGTTGCCGCGCAGGGATTGTCTCTGTCCGTGGCCGCAGTAACCGGTGACGATCTTGCTGACGAGATCGAGCGCCTGCGCTCGCTGGACGTGCGGGAAATGTCCGCGGGGACGCCACTGCCGCAGCGCCTGATGAGTGCCAATGCCTATCTCGGCGCGACGCCAATAGCGGCCGCGCTCGCTGCAGGAGCAGACATCGTCATCACTGGTCGCTGTGTCGACAGCGCCCTCGCGCTGGGTCCCCTGATGCACGAATTCAGCTGGACAGAAACCGACTACGACCACCTCGCGGCCGGCTCGCTGGTAGGCCATGTCATCGAATGCGGCACCCAGTGCACCGGCGGTCTTTTCACGGACTGGGATGAGGTTCCCGGCTGGGACAACATGGGCTATCCCATCGCCGTCTGTCAGCAGGACGGCAGCTTCGAAATCATCAAACCTCCGAATACCGGCGGGCTCCTGACGCCGGCAACGGTCGCCGAGCAGATCGTCTACGAAATCGACGATCCGGCGAGCTATCGCCTGCCGGATGTCACGGCGGACTTTGCCTCGGTCACGGTGGAGCCAGGCAGTCTGGGAGGTGTCCGGGTGGTCGGCGCCTGTGGGCGTGAACCCGGAGCGCACTACAAACTGTGCGCAACCTACAGCGATGGTTATCGAGCGACAGCCACGATGATGATCGGAGGCATCGATGCCAGGGCCAAGGCTGAGCGCACTGCGGCTGCGATCCTTGAGCGCACGCGCAGACTGTTCCAACGTCAGGGCTGGGATGACTATCACGAGACCTCCGTTGAGATCCTGGGGAGTGAAGCAACCTACGGGCCGCATGCCCGGGCGCTGCAGACCCGCGAGGTGATTCTCAAGATTGCCGTGCGCCATGCAGAAAAAGCAGCGCTCGAGCTTTTCGGTCGAGAGATCTACCCCGCTGCGACGTCAATGGCACAGGGCATCACGGGTTTTGCGGGCGGACGCCCGACACCGCAGCCAGTCGTCCGCCTGTTCTCCTGCCTGGTGCCGAAATCCACAGTAAGCGCCGGCTTCACGCTCGGCCAGGGAATTCAGTCAGTCCCTGTAAGCTCGGCGACCGCAGCTGCCATCCCGCCTGTATCGGCTGAAGCTCTCGAGGTTGAGCCCATCGCGAGCAGCGTGTCGCCGAGCGCGGAGGAAACAAGGACCGTGCCCCTCGTCAGCCTGGCCCATGCGCGCTCAGGTGATAAAGGCGACAGCGCCAACATCGGGGTCCTGGCCCGGCGCGTCGAGTTCGTAGACCTGCTGCGCGCGCAGCTCTCCGCGGCCCGAGTTGCCGACTGGTTCCGGCATCTGGTGCGCGGACCGGTCCGACGCTACGAGTGGCCGGGCCTGCAAGGCTTTAATTTCGTTATGGAACACGCCCTTGGTGGTGGAGGCGTCGCTTCGCTGCGCCACGATCCGCAGGGCAAGGCACTGGCCCAGATGCTGCTGGATATTCCTATCGAGGTCCCGCGCGCGTGGCTGGACCACGACGGTATACTCGCCCCACCCGCTTCTTCGTACCCGCATGTTTGACAGTATCCTGATCGCGAATCGCGGCGAAATCGCCTGCCGGGTAATCCGCTCGGCCCGCCGGCTTGGCCTGCGCTGTATCGCTGTGTTTCATCACGTTGATCGCCACGCGCAGCACGTCCGCGATGCCGATGACGCCATCGAAATCGCGGCCGCGTCTCCCACGGCGGCTTATCTGGACAGCCGCGCTATCGTTGCCGCGGCACAGCAGTCCGGCGCCGAATGTATCCATCCCGGCTATGGGTTTCTCGCCGAGAACGCCGCCTTTGCCGCGTTGGTAGAAAACTCGGGGATCAGCTTTGTCGGCCCGCAGTCTGCGGTCATCGAGCTGATGGGCGATAAAGTCCGCGCGCGTGAATTCGCGGCAGAAGCTGGCGTCCCGCTGGCGCCCAGCGTCCGTCTTGACGCGGACTTTGATGCTTTTCTGGCGGCGGCCGGAGCGCTTGAGTTCCCGCTTCTGATCAAAGCCGCTGCGGGCGGCGGCGGCAAGGGCATGAGCATCGTGCGCACGCCGGATGAGCTGCGCGCTGCCGCCCTCACCGCCATGAGTGAAGCCGAGCGCTACTTCGCTGACGGTCGCATCTACGCCGAGCGCTACATCGAGCGACCGCGCCATATCGAAGTTCAGGTGATGGGGGATCGGACGGGTGCTGTCGTCCATCTTGGAGAGCGGGAATGCTCGGTCCAGCGGCGCTTTCAGAAAATCATCGAAGAATCTCCAGCACCGTCCCTGCCTCCGGAGCTGCGTGAGCAGATCCTGAGCGCCGCAGTGGAGCTGACCCGTCGCGCTGCCTATCGCAACGCGGGGACCGTCGAGTTCATCCTTGCACCTGACGGCGCGTTTTATTTTCTGGAGATGAATACGCGCCTGCAGGTCGAGCATCCGGTAACGGAGATGGTGTACGGCGTCGACCTGGTTGAAGCGCAGCTGCGCATTGCAGCGGGAGAGAAACTGCCGTGGGCGCAGAGCGACCTGGTGCCTCGAGGCCACGCCATCGAATGCAGGGTGTGCTGTGAACAGCCAGAACTGGATTTCAGACCGGCCACAGGACGGGTCGGCATCCTCCGTCAACCCGAAGGTGAAGGTATCCGCTTTGATGGCGCGCTGTACGAAGGCCTGACGGTATCCGCCGCGTTCGATTCCATGGTCGGGAAACTTATTGCCTGCGGTGCAGATCGGGATGCGGCCTTAGCGCGTCTGCGCGGCGCGCTGCAGCAATTCGTTTTGCTGGGCGTCAGCCACAATCTTGACTATCTGCAGAAAATTCTCGCCCATCACGCCTTCGGCGCCGGTGAGCTGCATACCGGATTCGTGGAGGAGCACGCAGCCGCCCTGCTCGGGGCCTCGCCGGACGCCGATCTGCAGCACGCTATTCTGACCGCGGCCGCGCTGTCGATCGAAGAGTTCCGGGACCTGGCCTACCTGACCCCCGAACCGCACGCGTCGATAGGCGCCTGGAGAAACTGAGAGATGGCGCTCACGCTGGAGCTCGACAACGAACCGCGAGAGGTGGACATCGCATCACGGCGTCCGCAGCTGACGCTGGAGGTCGACGGTCACCGTTGCCGTGTGGTCGAGCGCGCTGCCGAAAACGGGGGCATTGAGATCGAAGTCAACGGCCACCGGCACTTTGTGTACCGCCTGCTGAGCGAAGATCGGATCTACCTGTGGATCGATGGACAGACGTTTTCGATCGGTTATGCCGATGCCATCGCGGCGGCCAAACGAGCTGCCGGGGGAGATAATGATCTACGCGCGGACATGCCCGGCATGGTGGTCAGCGTCCACTGCAATCGAGGACAAAGCGTTGAGTCCGGCACCACCTTGCTCGTAATCGAATCCATGAAAATGCAGGTCAACGTCATTGCGCCGCGCAGCGCGACGGTCAAAGAAGTGCATGTCGTCGAAGCGCAGGCTTTCGAGCGCGGCGCCGTGCTGGTTTCTTTGGAGCCTGAAACCGATGAATGACCCGCAGATCGCACCCCCTGTCTCCTCGCACGGCGCCGTAGCGCGCACCACGGCCTCCTGTTTTAGCGGAAGGCTGCCGTGACGCGTATTCAATCCAGCCTGCAGACGAATAGCGAAGAATTTCAGCAGCGCTACCGGCACAATCGTGGTCTGGCCAGCGAGCTGCATGCACGCCAGCGTGCTGCTCGCTTTGACCGCCCCCGCAAGGACGTCGAGCGGCTGCAGTCGCAGGGCAAGATGATGCCGCGGCAGCGCATCGAAAAACTCCTCGATCCCGGTACGCCCTTTCTTGAGTTCTCGACTCTGGCGGCAAACATGGCCTACGACGGAGAGGCGCCCGGCGCGAGCTGCATCACCGGGATCGGCATGGTGCGTGGGCGGGAAGTCATCCTGTGCGCGCACGACTCAAGCATCAAGGGTGGGGCCTGGTACCCGCTCTCAGTTAAGAAAATCGTGCGCTGCCTCGACATCGCGATCGACAACCATCTGCCCGTGGTGCACCTGTGCGACAGCGCCGGAGGCTTCCTGCCGCTGCAGTCAGAACTCTTTCCGGACAAGAACATGGCCGGACGCATGTTCCGCAACCAGTGCGTGCTGTCCAAGCTCGGCGTCAAACAGCTGGCCCTGGTTTTCGGTCACTGCACTGCAGGCGGCGCCTACATCCCGGCGCTCTCGGACTATTCCGTCATCGTCCGCGGCACGGGCGCCGTCTTTCTGGGAGGACCGCCCCTGGTCAAGGCTGCCACTGGAGAAATCGTGACCGCAGATGCGCTCGGCGGCTGCGACCTGCACACACAGACCAGCGGTACCTGTGACTACCCGGCGGACACTGAAGACGAAGCGATTGCGATCGGCCGGGAGATTGTCGGTCAGTGGGAACACCCCCAGAAATGGCCGATCCAGCGCGACGCGGTAGAAGCTCCTTACTACGATCCGGATGAGCTCTACGGCATTCTGCCGGACGACATCAAACGCGGTTTCGACATGCGTGAGGTCATCGCGCGGCTGGTGGACGGTAGCCGCTTCCACGAGTACCAGCCCGCTTACGGTACGACGCTCGTTTGCGGCTTCGCCAACCTGTGGGGCTACAAGCTCGGCATACTGGCCAACAATGGCGTTCTGTTTAACGACAGCTCGCTCAAGGGCGCGCACTTCATCGAGCTGTGTAACCAGAACAATACGCCGCTGCTGTTCCTGCAGAACATCACTGGTTACATGATTGGCCGCGAGTACGAGGCACGCGGGATCTCCAAGGACGGCGCGAAAATGATCATGGCGCAGGTGGGTTCACATGTGCCGAAATTCACTGTGATGTGTCACGGCTCGTTCGGCGCGGGCAATTACGGCATGTGCGGCCGCGCCTACGACGGCCGCTTCCTGTTCAGCTGGCCTAACCATCAGATCGGCGTCATGGGCGGTGAGCAGGCGGCGCGCACGCTGGCTGAGGTCAAACTGAAGCAGCTCGAACGCCGCGGCGACGCGGTTGACCAGTCGGTGCTAGATCGGGTCTACAGCGAGACTTTGGAGGCCTACCAGCACCAGCTGTCGGCCTACTACGCGACTTCCGAGCTATGGGACGATGGCATTCTCGACCCCGTCGATACGCGCAATGCGCTCGGCGTGGCCATCAGCGCGTCGCTGAACGCCCCTCTTACGGGATCAGGCTACGGCGTTTTCCGCTTCTGAACCGGCCTTAGCGCGGGTTCACAGGGAAATCTGCAGGACCTTATCCACGGCCTCGATCTGCTCGATGGCGGCAAGCGCATCGGCATCCAGCCCCTTGGAGACAGCCAGCACGGCGATCGCAAATTGCTTGCCGTCGGCAACCCCCACCTGCATCCGCGAGATATTGATCCCGCGTTGCCCGAGCAGTTCACCCAGCGCGCCGATCACGCCGGGCCTGTCGGCATGACGGGTGATGAGGAGATGGCCGTCCAGCGGTGATTCAACCTCGTAGCCGTTGACACGCACCAGGCGGGCATACTGCTCGTCGAAGACCGTACCCTCCAGCGCGATGGTTTCTGATTCGGTGCGGGCGGTGATGCGTATCAGTGAGACGTATCCGCTGGACTCTTCCGAGCTCGTCTCGGTGACGTGGATCCCCTGGCGGCGTGCCAGATGCAGCGCGTTGATGTTGTTGACGGGAACCGAAAGATGCTCGCACAGCAAGCCGACCATGGCTGAGCTCGAGATCGAATGGGTGTCCAGCCGCCCGGCGGCACCGAACACCCCGACTTCTACATCGCTGACCGGTCCTTCCGTCATGCGACACAGCACCCGCCCGAGCCTGGTCGCGACATCCATGTAGGGCTGCAGCTGCACCAGTTTCTCCGGCGCCAGGCTGGGCACGTTGACCGCGTTGATCACTTCTCCGCGGATCAGAAAGGCCGCGATCTGATGGGCGATCTCAACGCCCACCGCGGTCTGTGCCTCGTGGGTCGACGCTCCGAGATGCGGGGTGAACTGAATATTCTCAACGCCGAACAGCGGGCTCTCTCCTGGCGGCTCGTTTTCGAAGACATCCAGTGCCGCGCCGGCCAGGTGCCCGCTGCTTACGACCTCAACCAGGGCCTGCTCGTCGACCAGCCCCCCGCGGGCACAGTTGATCAGACGCGCACCCGGTTTCATCGCCAGCAGCCGCTCTCGACTGAGAATGTTTCGCGTTCCATCGGTCACCGGGCAGTGCAGCGTCACAAAATCCACGTCTTTGATCAGCTCATCGATGTCGGCTTTCTCAACGCCGTGCTCGGCGAAGGTTTTTTCGGTCACGAAAGGGTCAAACGCCAGCACACGCATCTGCAGTCCGCGGCAGCGCTCAGCAACCAGTCGGCCGATAGTTCCGAAACCGACAATGCCGACGGTTTTGCCGGACACCTCGGTACCCAGGAAGCTGTTCCGTTCCCATTTGCCTTCACGTACCGAGCGATCGGCCGCCGGCAGGTTGCGGCACAGCGAAAACATGTGCGCGATAGCCAGTTCTGCGGTCGTCGTTGCGTTCGCGTCTGGAGTATTGAGGACTACGATCCCGCGCTCGGTGGTCGCGTCGAGATCGACGTTGTCCACCCCGATTCCGGCACGCCCTACGACCTTGAGGCGCTCTGCAGCAGCAAGGAGTTCGCCGCGGATTTTGGTGGCCGAGCGCACGATGATGGCGTCCGCTTCCCGCGCATGCGGAATCGCATCCTCAACACTCAGACCAGGAACGAAATCGATTTCAAGTTCGGGGTACTGCTCGAGCGCAGCAATGCCCTCGGGGGCGAGCTTGTCGGCAACAAAAATCCTGTACATGGGAACTCCCGGGTAACTAAGCGGTGGTGGACGTCTGGTGCGCCTGGGAAAGCGTGGCATACGCCCATTCAAGCCAGGGAATCAGGCGTGACAGGTCTTCCGCTTCCACGGTCGCTCCGCCCCAGATCCGCAGCCCGGGCGGTGCGCTGCGGTAGGCATTGATATCGAGCGCGACGCCTTCTTTTTCCAACAGCCCGGACAGCGATTTCGTAAACGCCGCCTGCTCATCGTCAGTCAGGGCCTGAAACCAATCGGCCACAATTTTCAGACAGATAGAGGTGCTCGAGCGAAGCGCGGGCTCGCTCGCGAGAAATGCTATCCAGGGCGTGCGCGCGACCCAGGCCTCGAGCACAGCCAGGTTATCCCGTGAGCGCTGGCACAGGGCTGACAGGCCACCGAGCTGCTCCGCCCACTTGAGCGCATCGAGATAGTCTTCAACACACAACATCGAAGGCGTGTTAATGGTTGCGCCTTCGAACAGCGCCTCGTCCAGCTGCCCCTTTTTTGTCAGCCGGAACAGTTTCGGCAAAGGCCAGGGTGGCGTGTAGCTCTCGAGACGCTCGACCGCTCTCGGACTCAGCACAAGAACACCGTGTGCGGCTTCTCCACCCAGCACCTTCTGCCAGGAAAACGTCACCACATCGAGCTTTGGCCAGGGCAGCTCCATGGCAAACGCCGCCGATGTCGCGTCGCAGATGGTCAGACCCGCCCGGTCGGCATCGATCCAGTCGCCGTTCGCCAGCCTGACCCCAGAGGTCGTCCCGTTCCAGACAAAAACCACGTCATGCGAGAAATCAACCGCTGTCAGGTCCGGCAGCGCTCCGTATGGGGCCGTCAGCTTGCGCGCATCGGCAACCCCGAGCTCATCTAACACGTCCTTCACCCACTCAGAGCCGAAGCTCTCCCAGGCCAGTACGTCCACGGGACGCGCCCCGAGGAGGCTCCAGAGCGCCATCTCCACCGCGCCTGTGTCGGAACCGGGAACAATGCCGATACGATAGGTATCCGGCACGCCGAGCACCGCCCGAGTGCGGTCAATAGCCTCCTTGAGTCGGGCCTTGCCGGCCTTCGACCTGTGGGAGCGCCCGAGCAGTGCTGCCTCGAGCGCCGACGGCTCCCAGCCCGGGCGCTTCGGACAGGGTCCTGATGAGAAACAAGGATTTACGGGTTTTAAGTCAGGCTTGTTCATAAGGCGTTGGGGCGCTTTGCCGCAGTGCAATATCGCGGCGCGAATTGTACGAGTACCACCGTCGATTGCAATGGCGAAGGCGCTGTTACGCAGCCTTTCAGCGCATTGTTTGGCGCCGGATATCGAACATCTCTGAACCACGTCGACGCGCCGCGGCGGTGCTGACCCGAGCCTGCATCGATACCCTAGAATGACGGTCTGCACGATCGCCGCCTCACACAAGGACTGCCTGCTATGCCCAGCCTCGAACGTTTCGCGTTGGACCAGAAGGTCGTCATTGTGACCGGCGCCGGCCGGGGGATCGGTCGGGTGATTGCCGAGGAAGCGTTTGTTTCCGGCGCGAGGCTTGCTATCGGCAGCCGCACGACAAGCGAACTCGACACGCTTGCGCAATCAATCCAGTCGCGCGGCGGCGACTGTTTTGTGCACCCGCTCGATGTCACCGATGTCAGTTCGATGCAGACCTTCATCGACGCGGTCGCGGCACATTACGGCGGCATCGACGTGCTCATCAACAACGCCGGCTACAACAAGCTCGGTAGCCTGCTCGACTACGACGAGGCGACCTACGACCTGATCGTCGACGCCAATCTGAAAAATGTCTTCTTCTGCTGTCAGAACGCCGCGCGGCACATGATCGCGCAGGGCAAAGGTGGAGCAATCGTCAATATTTCATCTCAGGCAGGCGTGGTCGGGGCGCCCGAGCGCGGACCCTACAGCGGCGCGAAAGCCGGTGTTAACAACCTGACCCGTACCATGGCCGCAGAATGGGCCGAGCACGGCATCCGGGTGAACATCGTCGCGCCGACCGTGACCCGCTCACCGCTGGCTGAGCAGGCGCTGCGTGACAGCCCGACCTTTGCCGCCGCCGTGCGGGAAAAAAACCTGCTGCGTCGCGATCTTGCCGAGCCGGAAGAGATCTCCGCCCCGGTGATATTTCTGGCCTCAGACGCGGCATCCATGATCACCGGCCAGATTCTGGTGGTGGATGGCGGCTGGACCATGGTCTGACAGCAAAGCTCAGCTGACACTGCCCCGCTTCAGCGCGGGCGCGCCTGGGGCAGAACCTGACCATCCCGTACTGCCGCGAACACCTCGACCTCCTGCCCGACATATACGGCATCCGGCGCGCATTCAATGACGTTGGTCACGATCTCCGGTCCCTCTTCCAGCGCGACGACAGCCACGCAATAAGGCAGTCGTGCTGCGAAGTACGGGTGGTAGGGCTTGTCGAACACCACGTAAGTCCGCACGTGCCCGCGTCCTGAAACGCTTACCCAACGCAGCCCCTCGGCGGTTCCGCCACAGGACAGGCAGGCCTGGCTGCGTGCATAGCAGGCCCCGCAGAGACAGCGCGCCAGGGTCAGCTGGCCGCGATCCAGCGCCTCCCAGAAAGGCCTGTCTTCGCTGTCCACCACCCGCGGTGGCTGGCTCCCGGCAGGGCTGTCGGGCTGCTCCGGCTGTCGCGTGTTCACGTCCTGTCCTCCCTGCCGAGCACCAGCGCCGTGTGCGCCTGACCTGCGCCCGTGATGCCGATATTCGTGACCAGGGCCGTTCGTGCTCCGTTCACCTGGGTCGCTCCACCCTCTCCGCGCAGCTGACGCACGCCTTCGGCAATGTGAGTGAAACCCTGGACATAGCCCCACGAGTGGAGCGTTCCGGAGGTGTTACATGGACGTGCAGAATCCCAGGCGAAATTTCCGGCGCGCACCCAGTCTGCGGCCTCTCCCGGACCACACAGCCCATAGGCCTCCAGCTGCAGCGCGACCAGGATGGTGAACGCGTCGTAGAACTGGAATACGTCGATCTCGTCAATGCTCAGCCCCGCAGCCCCCAACGCGCGCGAGCGCGCCGGCTCCGCGTCGAAGCTGGCAGGACCAAGCGCGAGTCGCGCGCCTCTGGTGTAGGCCTGACCCACCTCGTGGCAGGCGCCGAGGCCCAGAACCGCCACCGGCGGGCGCGCCAGATCGCGTGCCCGCTCCAGCGATGTCACGATGAAAGCGACAGCCCCATCGGTCACCAGGCAGTAATCGAAAAGCCGCAGCGGACGTACGATGAAGCGTGATTCCTGGTGCTGCTCAACGGTGATGGGTTGCCCATGACGATAGGCGTCGGCGCGCGGCACCGCGTTGTTGCGCAGCGCAACCGCAATCTCGGCGAGATCGGAAGAGCCACGACCAAAACGCTCAAAATAGCTCTGCGCCATGAGCGCGCACTGCCCTCCGGGGGAGAACAGGCCGAAAGCCGCGAGCGCAGTGTCTTCCCCTTCGCCGACAGTCACCGTCTGCGAGCGCGCGTTAGTGGCATGCACGCACATCACATAATCTGCTGTACCTGCCTCTATCAGCCCGATTGCAGAGGTAATCGCAAGAATGGCAGTCGCGCCGCTGCTATTAATCAGGAGCGTGGTGTTGGCCCCCAGCGCCGCGCGGCTCGCGGCCATACCGGTAGTGCGCTCCCCAAAACCCGGCTGAAACACGTAGCCGTCGACCGCGCGCCGCGCCAGCCCCGCGTCAGCCAGAGCTAGCTCTACTGCGTCCCAGGCCAGTCTTTCTGCGCTGGTATCAGGGATGACGCCCTGCGGCGTCACGCCCAGGCCACAGATGGCATAGCGGGGAGCGCGAATGGACATCAGACAGCTCCTGTGCGGGGGCTTTCAGGCCGCCCAGCCCGCCAGGTCGAAATCATCGGCCAGGCGTACGAAGAGCAGCCGGACAGGTCGACCATCCAGCACCCGGGTGCGATGCCCCTGCCCGGCCGTGTCGTCAGCCATGAACAGGTCGCCGCGTGCCATGCGGCGCACCGCACCGTCAGAGGTCTCTACCTCAAGACAGCCGTCTAGCACGCACACAAACTGACGGTTGGGCGCGTTGTGCCAATCCTGATCCAGATTGGCCGGCAGCACGGCCAGCATGGCGTTGGCGTCGCAGCTGCGGGACAGCGTCAGCACATAGCCGAATTCATCGGTTTTGCTGTCCGGGAATCCGATCTCGAGGTCCTCGAAACATGAGCCATGGTCGGCTGTTTCGAAAAAACGCGTGATTTGCATGGATGTCCTCCCCCGCTCTGGCAATGGCGGCTATTGTCGCTGTTTTACCGTATCGGGAAAGCTGCCGCGCGCGCCGGGGATCAATGAAAATCGCGCGACTGCGTCGTCAGTCGACCGAGCCAGGCGCTGTGATCGATGAGCCTCCGGGCGAGCACGTGTATCACCTCGCCTTCGCGCTGCACTTCGCCGATCACGCCCAGCAGACGGGCGCTCAGCAGCACCTGTCGTTGTCGCTCAAACAGATGCGACCAGACGATAACGTTGATACTGCCGCTCTCGTCCTCCAGGGTGACAAACACCACACCGGTCGCGGTTCCCGGCCGCTGGCGCGAGATCACCAGCCCGGCCACACGGACAGCGTCGCCATGTACTGCATCGCATAAATCCTCTGCGCGCCGATAGCGGTGGCGTTCAAAACGATCCCTCAGCAGCGCCAGCGGATGGCGTCCAAGGGTGAATCCACGAGCAGCATAGTCCGCCAGGATGCTCTCGCTTTCGCTCGGCGGACGCAGCATCGGCGTCCCCTCGGCAACACCACTGGTGCGGAAAAGCGGCGCCGGCTGCTCCACGCCCAGTATCTGCCAGGTCGCCTGATGACGATTACCCGCCAGGGTGCGGAACGCCCCGGCCCGGGACAGCGCGTTCAGCTGCCCGCGGTCAAGCCCGGCGCGGTGGGCGAGATCGCTGACTGACGCAAACGGCTGCGTCGCACGCGCAGAAACTAGGCGAGCCATGGTCTGCTGCTTCAGCCCCTTGACCTGGTTGAAACCAATTCGTACCGCAGGGCGCACGGTACCCGGTCCACCGCGCTCGAGCGAACACTCCCAGACGCTGTCCATGACGTCGACCTCGCGGAACTCGACGCCGTGCCGCCGGGCGTCCTGGATTAGCTGGGCGGGCGCGTAGAACCCCATGGGCTGGCTGTTGAGCAGTGCAGCGGTAAACGCAGCCGGTTCGTGACATTTCAACCAGGCTGAGACGTAGGCGAGCAGCGCAAAGCTTGCCGCATGAGATTCGGGAAAGCCGTACTCGCCGAAGCCCTGGATCTGGTTAAAGATCTGCTCAGCAAAGCGCGGACTGTAGCCACGCTCGCGCATACCGTCGGTGAGCTTGGTGCGGAAATGCTCAAGACCGCCGCTGCGCCGCCAGCGCGCCATGGAGCGCCGCAGCTGATCGGCCTCTCCAGGTGAGAACCCGGCCGCCACCATCGCGAGCTTGATCACCTGCTCCTGAAACAGCGGCACGCCCAGGGTACGTTCAAGCACGTCACGTACTTCCTCGCTGGGATAGCTCACGGCCTCCTCCCCGTGCCGTCGGCGCAGGTAAGGGTGCACCATTTCACCCTGGATCGGACCGGGGCGGATCAGCGCGACTTCGATCACCAGATCGTAATAACACGCCGGACGCAGGCGCGGCAGCATCGCCATCTGCGCACGCGACTCGATCTGAAATACACCGACCGTATCGGCGCGCTGGATCATGGCGTAGGTCGCCGCGTCATCCGGTGGGATAGTCGCCATATCAAGACGGCGGCCGTCGTATTGTTCGATCAGCGCAAAGCTGCGCCGGATTGCGCTCAGCATGCCCAGACACAGGCAGTCGACTTTGAGTAAACCCAGCGTCTCAAGATCATTCTTGTCCCACTGGATCACCGTGCGGCCCGGCATCGCGGCGTTCTCGATCGGGACCAGGTCAGAGAGCGGGCCATCGGCAATGATGAATCCGCCCACGTGCTGCGACAGATGTCGTGGAAAGCCCAGGATCTCCCCGACCAGACGGATGACATGTCCGATGATGCGGTTCTCCGGATCGAACCCGACTTCGCGCAGCCGCTCCGGGATGACCGCGCCCTGGTCCCACCAGTAGAGATTACCGGCAAGGCGTTCCACCTGATCAAGGCTCATGCCGAGCGCTTTCCCGACGTCACGCACCGCACTGCGCAGACGGTAGGTTGTTATCGACGCAGCCAGGGCAGCGCGTTCGCGACCGTACTTCGCATAGATGTACTGCACGACTTCCTCACGACGCTCATGCTCAAAGTCGACGTCGATATCCGGCGGCTCGTTGCGTTCACGCGAGATAAAACGCTCAAACAGCATTTCCATCCGCGCCGGATCCACCTCGGTGATGCCGAGGCAGTAACAGACCGCCGAGTTAGCCGCTGAGCCACGCCCCTGGCACAGGATTCCGCGGCTGCGGGCAAACATCACGATGTCGTGCACGGTCAGAAAAAACGCCTCATAGGAGAGCTCTGCAATCAGGCCGAGTTCGTGCTCCACCATCCGACTGACCTTCTCCGGTGTGCCTTCCGGCCAGCGCTGCCGCATGCCGGCCAGCGTCAGGCGGCGCAGATAGCCCGTCGCGGTCTCCCCGTGAGGCACGAGTTCGCTGGGGTAGCTGTAATGCAACTCGTCCAGCGAAAAGCTGCAGCGGGCGGCTATGTTGAGGGTCTCAGCCAGAAGATCCGCCGGGTAAATACGCGCCAGACGCACGCGCGGCCGCAGGTACCGCTCGGCGTTGGGGAAAAGTCGGATACCCGCCTCCATCACGGTCGTGCGGTGGCGGATGGCGGTCAGGGTGTCCTGCAAAGGCTGCCGGGAATGGTCGTGCATATGTACCTGGCCAACCGCTGCGACGGGGAGCCCGGTGCGCTCACCCAGTGCGCGCACATAGGCCACCAGACGGCGGTCATAGCCGCTGTAAAACAGCCCCACGCCGATCCAGGCGCGTCCGGCAAACTGCGCACCTAACCACTCCGCACGCTCGTCGTCCTGTTCGTCCAGCGTCGGGATCCAGAGCAGCAGGCCCGCATCCACGGTCAGCAGGTCGGCGCGCGTCAGCTCATAGCGACCCTTCCGCTGACGCCGTCGACCGGTTGTGATCAGCGAGGAGATCCTGCGGTAAGCCGCCAGGCTGTCGGCCAGCAGTACCACGCGGGTCTGATCGCGCAGCGTGATTTCCGTTCCGATAATCAGCTGCAGACCCGCATCACGCGCGACTACATGGGCACGCACCACCCCGGCGAAGCTGCATTCATCGGTCAGGGCCAGAGCGCGATAACCTAGCTCGGCCGCCCGCTGCACGAGTTCTTCCGGATGAGACGCGCCCCGGAGAAAGGAAAAATTGCTGAGGCAATGCAGCTCAGCGTAGTCAGGCAATGTCGGCATGGGCATTCAAAATACTGTTTTTATATACAGTATCACGCCAGAAGCATGACCCCACCCGACCGGGACAGCATTGAACAAGGGGGAGAAACGCCCCGTGTCTCTGCCACCCCCTCAGAAAGCCATCGACACCCGGGTGGCGGTGCTCTATGTTCGCGACACCAAAACGCCCAGCACCCCATCAAGGAGAGACAGCTATGTACCCACCCCGCTTCGGACTTTTCCTGCTTCCCGATGACGTCAAGATCGCAATTGAAGCCGCGCGGCGTGCTGAAGGGGATGGCTTTTATTCCGTGTCAGTCAACGATCACTTTTATTCCCCGTTCGGCGGCCCGCGTACCCCACAGCTGGAGTGTTTTACCGTCCTCAC
>Ga0181582_10001736_pt1 | contig 17189 bp, 10 predicted proteins | sample 071ome_32_FD_132438 | JGI IMG/M metagenome (GOLD analysis project Ga0181582, IMG submission 132438) | Coastal salt marsh microbial communities from the Groves Creek Marsh, Skidaway Island, Georgia - 071405AT metaG (megahit assembly) | ecosystem: Environmental > Aquatic > Marine > Intertidal...
CCCGCCGGAAAAGCTCCAACATCTCATCCACGTGCGCCTCGTCAACCTCGCCCTCGCCCTCCCCCTCACCCTCCCCAGCCGCTGCCCCGCGCGCCCCCCTGCCCCTGCCGCGCCCCACCCCGCCGTCAACCTCCTCCGCCTCCTCGTAAAACCCCAAGTCCACACTCCCCAACACCGCCTCCCCGTCCTCGTCCTCCTCCCACACGACCCCGTAGTCGTCCCCGCCCCCGCCGCCATCGTCGATACTGATCGGCGGCGGCGCAATCACCCCCTTGTCAATCTGCTCGATCCGCTTCAGCAAATCAAACACCCGCTCAGACCGCTCGATACTCTCGTCCTGTATAAACCGAATCTCCGGCGTCATCCGCAGCCGAATCTGCCGCCCAATATGCTTCCGCACGTACCCCTCCAACCGCTGCAGCCCCTTCATCGCCGTCGCCTTGCCCGCTTCATCCGAGTATATCGACACGTACACCTTGGCCACCTGAAGATCGTTCGTGATCTCCACGTCCACCACGGACGCCATCGCAGACAACGCGTCGTCAATGCCGCGACGCCGCTCCGGACAGATGGCAGACTGGACGACCTTGTCCGAGACGAAGAGCGAGCCGATTTCCCGTTCAATCTGCTTGGACACGCGCGCCACACGGCGAGCGTCCGCCATACATACGATACCGACGACACCGACGAAACCGACCATGCCAATGCCGTGTGAACGTGGTGGTATACGTGGTCGACGTGACGAAACCGAAACCGAGAACCGAGGCTGCATGCCCCGGACCCGACGCGAACGAAACGAACACGCGTCGAGCGAACGTGAAACCCGGGCAAGCATGGGACGAAAGATGAAAGGATCCTGATGAAAGGATGTTGGATGTGTAGAGCTGACGACGAGAGAGCGACGACGACGACGACGACGATGGCGTCGTTGTACCGTGAAGACGGGAGGTAGGTTCGTGTACGAAGGCGAGCGAGCCCCCCTCCTCAGTCGGGGCTTTGATATCAAAGGCACCGCGTTCTTTTCAGGTCTGTCGCGTACCGACAGAGCGACCGACACCATCGACACCATCTCGTGTGGTGCGGACGACGAGGAGACGGGGAGACGAGGAGGAGAAGCTCGGATTTCTTCATCAGGAAGATGGTGCTCGACACGGACATGCAGAACACGCTGGCGGTTCGTCGGTTTGGCTTGCATCAGGAGAAGCTCAAGTCGGAGAAAGAGAGAGAGAAGGCGGAGCGGGAGCGTGGGGAGGGGGAGCGCCGGGGGGAGAGCGCGCGGAAGGATCAGCGGGTTGAGCACGGGCGAACGAACACGGACAATGCGGCGGGGGAGCGGGAGCGGGACGGGAAGGATGCCAAGTCGAAGGACGGGAAGGGGGACGGTATCGGCGACGGGAAGGATGGCACGTCGAAGGACGGGAAGCAGCAAACGACGGCTTCTTCTTCGTCGTCGTCTGCGACCAAGTCGACGCTTCGGGTGCTGGCGTATAGCGACTCGGATTCGGACGTGGAGGACCACTTTGAGTCGGTGAAGACGCATTTATTGCCTGGGGTGGAGAAGTTGAATATAAAGGCTGATACGGGGAACAAGAAGGTGGAGAAGAAAGAGGTGGACGCGGCCGAGGTGGACGTGCGGAGCCAGAAGTCGTCGAGGCTGAGCGCGGCGGCGGCGGGTCGGCTGCTGTCGAAGATCTCGTCGGTGCTGTTTGGGACGGTGTTGACTGGTCCGGTGGTGATGGGTGGTTTGTTTTTGGGTGGGTTGGAGGGGCAGGTGGGGGGGGCGGGGGTGCGCGGGGTGGAGGCTGGGGCGGCTGGGGTGTTTCTGGTGAGGGTGCTGCTGGCGGTCGTGCGGGGAACGAAGGTGCCGCTGCTGGGGGTCGGGCGAAGGGAGAGAGAGAGAATCGAAGGACGGCAGGCAGAGGGAACGAACAGCGGGATTGGGAGCAACGAACAGCGTGGTGCGGGTGCGGGTGGTGATGCAGCCGTGGAGCATCCCCAGGGTCTTTTGGCGGTGGCGTCGAGTATCGGCGTGGTCGGGCCGTTGACGGCGCTGACGCGTGTGGAGAAGTTTGAGCTCGTGAGCGACGCGGCTGTCAAGGCGTCGCTGGTGTATGAAGGTTTCAAGTGGCTGGTGCGGCAACACCGGCGGCGGCGGGACGAGAGAAACAACGAGTCTGCGACGAGTCGGGGGACGCTGCGTCGGGGGGACTCGCGGATTCAGTTGAGCCGCTTGTCGTCGGCGGAGCGGGTCGAGTTGCCGGAGAATGCCGAGGTGACGAGCATGAACGCGTATGCTGCGGCGTATAACCCAGAGATGCGGGAGATGCGGCGGATCCTGCGAGAGTGCGAGGTGACGCTCTCGGAGCGCTTTGACGAGGACAACGAAGAGCTGTTCCGGTTCGCCAAGGCGTGCGGGATCCTGCAGGCGGAGAGCGTCGAGGGCCGGGCGTCGTGCGTCGAGCGGGCGATTCGGCGGGTGATCCAGACGGAAGAGGCACGGGAGAAGGAGTTTGTGCCGATGCAGGCGGAGCGGCTGAAGCGGTGGGAGCGGGTGGTGTCATGGAGGGGGGTCACGCCGGCCGGGAGGCCGGTGCTGGTCGTGCGGCTGGGTCGCGCGCTGCAGTTGACGCAGACGGCGACGAGCCGGCTGGAGAAGTTCGTGCAAGCCGTCAAGACGCAGGTGGATGTCGGGATCCGGGAGAAGATGGCACGGAGCAAGTTCGGTACCATGGTGGTGGTGGTCGACTGCGGAGAGATTACGGCGTGGGAGGCGATTTCGAACTCGAGGCACCTGTCGGGGCTGGCCAAGGCGCTCGTGGTGTGGTTCACGTGCCACTACCCGGAGCGGCTCGAGCGGGCGTACTTGGTGGACGCGTCTATGATGGTCAACCGGATGTTTGTGTCGTCGGTGATATCGACGTTGGACGAGACGACAAAGGGCAAAATCGTTTCGACGACAAACTCGGACGAGTCGCTGCCAGTGACGCTGGCCAGTCTGCAAAAGGCCCGGTCGATCGCCGGGGAGCTCTCGTCTGTGATTAGCGACGCGACGACCGTGCAGGACGAGGATGGTGAGGGAGATGAGGGCGATGAGGGCGGTGAGGGCGGTGAGGGCGGTGAGGGCGATGCTGGTCGGGCGGGGGCTGGTGGGGTGGCTGCGGGGGCGACGACGCCAGACGCTCCGCAGGTCGAGGCGACCGTCGTGGTGACGCCGTCGACGACCACGTCGTCTACCGCGCATGCCGACGCGTTCCACACGCCGTTCGCCAAGCTGACGCCTGCCGGCGTGGGGGCGGATGCCACGAGTGCGTCTTTGGGCGAGGCACTGGCCTCGTCGCCTCAATATGCTTCCGAGAACACTGAGAACGCCGGGAACGCCGGGAACGCCGAGCACGAGAAGGAGAAGGACACGGCGAGGACCACAATCGGAAGTCACTCCCTGCAGCCGACGCCGCTTTCGCAGGGCTCGATCGTCGGCAAGCTGTTTGACAGCGGCGGGTCGGTCGACTCGCTCGACCTGCAGTTCCACCTGGCGCAGTACCCGTGGAGCGGCCTCGACCTGATGCTGGTGTTCTTCCTGCAGCCGCTGAGCACGTTCCTGTCCCCCGAACATCGCGACAGGCGCTCGCACAAGCCTGCCGTCAGCCCGACGATGCGCTCGTCCGGCCTCGGGTTTAGCAGAGAGAACAGCTTTGAGAGCCTGGGATCCAACGCCTCGAACGCCTCGAACGCCTCGAACGCCTCGAACGCCTCGAACGCCTCGAACGGATCCAACGCGCTCAACGAAAAGCCAACGCTCCACCCGATCAGGGGTGGCCTGTTGCCACTGCCGCCGCGGGGGCCACGGCCGGCGTCGGCGCGCTCTGCGACGTCCGACCCGTCGGCCACCGGGTCCCCCGCGATGGCCCGGTCCAAGCTCGCGAGCCCCGCCAAACCGAGCCTGCGCCGCGATAGCTCACTGGCGGACGAGTACGACACGGCAAACAGGAACTCCCTGGGAAGCTACCCGCTGCCGAGGCAGTCGAGCGTGTCTTGGGCCGAGACCCTCGTCAACGTGAGAGAGATTGACGACGTCGCGGTGATCGAGTGGACGGACGACCGGATCACGGATTTGATACACGCGTATTTGGTCGCCCTGCTGCGCACGGCGAGGATCATCGCAGGGTGCTTCATCAGTTGATAGTTGGTAAACCGACCTCGAGCAGGCTGATGGATCGGCCAGTCTCTCTTCCGATTCGCTCGCGCGGGTGCTCATCATTAATCTTACATCTCCCTGGTCAAGGCTCCTCTATTAACGCTTGAACACAGCGAGCGAAGGGCAGACGGACTCATCATGGCTGACGAGCAGAACGGCAACGGAGGAAACGGCTACCTGTCGTCGGCGTGGAGCTTTGGTGCTTCGTTGGTTAACACAGTCAGTGACACGATCAACAGGTACGTCTATTGCGATGCGCAATGCCTCCGTCGCGGGACAAGCCACCGGGTGCATCGACCGCACAGAAAGCCGAAGACCGATCCCTCCGCGGGCGGCAACGGCGCCTCTTCCCTTCCCTATACCCACCCGTTCACCCACCGCCTCTCGAGAGAGGTCGTCACTCACGCACCGCAACAACGCCTCGTACCCGTACCAACGCAGTTTCATGGGATACGAAGACCTCAATGTGATCGACCCGACGACCGGAAAGCCGATCAAGGCGTCGGAGCAGGCCGACATGAACGACCAGCGTGCCAAGGCGTTCACGGACTACAAGCAGTACCTGGGAAAGGACATCACGAGTCTGGTCATCCTCCCCGTCTGGATCATGCAGCCGTTCACGATGCTGCAGAACATGGCGGAGATCATGGAGTATACCGACTCGCTCGACAAGGCGGCTGTGACGGAGGATCCGTACAAGCGAATGGCGCACGTGGTGGCATACACGATGGGTCCTTTTGCGGCCGTGGAGCGGGCCTGGAAGCCGTTCAACCCGATTCTGGGAGAGACGTTCGAGCTGCACAAGGGGGACAAGGGCATCAAGTACGTCGCCGAGCAGGTGAGCCACCACCCGCCCATCGGCGCCTCGCACGCGGAGAACGATCTGTGGGAGTACGACCTGGTGTCGGCGCCCAAGACCAAGTTCCTCGGAAACAGCGTGGAAGTCTACCCCGTCGGCAGGACACGGATCAAGCTCAAGGGGACCGGGGACGAGTTCACGCTGATCCCCCCGCCCACCAAGGCGCATAACGTCATCATCGGCAAGACGTGGATCGACACGTGCGGCGAGTACAAGCTGATCAACACCGTGACGGGCGCCAAGGTGACCATCGAGTTCACCGAGTGCGGCTGGTTCTCGGCCGGTCGGTACGAGATCAGAGGGCACGTGTACGACCCCGAGGGAACCCCAAAGTTGCTGCTTGAGGGCAAATGGAACTCCCACCTTGACTGCACACAGTGCGACGAGGAGGGCAACCCGCTGCCGGACGCCGAGCCAGAGCGCCTGTGGACGTGCAAGCCCAAGCCCGAGAACGACCCGTACCAGTTCACCGAGTTCGCCCACCTGCTCAACTCGATCGAGACGTGCGATGGCGTGGACCCGCTGCCGTCGGACTCGCGCCGGAGGCCGGACAGGGCGCTGCTGGAGCTGGGACGGAGCGGCGAAGCGGCCGTGGCCAAGCACTCGCTGGAGGAGATGCAGCGGGCAGAAAAGAAGCGGAGGGAGGCCGAGGACGATCCGTGGAAGCCGCGCTGGTTCAACGTGCTGCCCAAGGACGCCCACGTGCACGACGGGGAGCCCGACAACGACGCCTGCCCGCAGTTCCAGTTCAATGGCGAGTACCTCAAGCTGACCGCTCGCGGCGACGTGTCGTCCGTCGAAGACGTCCAGGGCGAGGGATTCAATCCGTGGCAGTACGAAGATATGCACGAGACGATCACCATCAAAACGGCCGTCGCATAGTTGACTGACGAACTGAAGAACTCTCCTTTTTCCCACCGAGTCATATTTAATGTCATCCATTGTCATAAGAATTGTCGTGAATTGTCATTTATCGCCGAACGCTGAACTTCTCCATGCGCGCCCGCTGCCGCTCCTTCTTCGCCTGCCGTTTCCTCGCGGCCTCGTCGTCAGGGAGAGCCTCGGCGCCGGCGCCGGCGCGGTTGCGACTCGCCAAGTAGGGACCGATCACCGACGTGTACCCCACGTACCCCGCGTATACGGGGATGCACGCCATGACGAGCCACGCCCAGTCCGTGAACGCGCCGACGGCCAGCGAAAAGATGCACAGGTACGCGACGTCCTGGGCGTAGGACGTCACACCCCCGGTGCTCAGATCCGTCCCGGCGAATATCAGGTTCCCTCCGGCGTCGAAGGCCGGCTCGAGCGCGTGCTTCAGCAGCCCGTGCGAGACATACAGCAGGAACGCGCTGCCTGCCCACGCGACGTAGTGGAGCGTGCGAGCATCGGACTTGAGCCCCAGCCTCACGACCAGATAGATGACGTTGCTGGCGGCGATCCCCAGACGTAGCCTCGACAAGAAGGTCGAGTTGGCCGCGATCCGGCGCTTGTCTGCTTTCGAGATCGCACCCATTGGGGTCTTTTTGCTCTGGTCAGAACATGCTTTTTCGAATTCGAAACTGAGAAAGTCAGTTCCAAGCCCACCGCGACGACGACGACCCTGCATGCATGACGACACCGATGCCTGAAGTACCAGTCGCGAGATAGCCACGCCGCGCCATGCTCTCCGTCGCGAGGCACGCCGCACGGCGTCGTCGTTCGGGCGGTTGGGTGCGCGACGTCGTTCGGTACGCCACCGCCGCGACCGCCGCGACCCCCCAGCGAGCCGAACGCATCCACTGGGCCGTCCGAGAGCACCTCGATGGCGTCGTGAAGCGCCACGACGAGCTTGTCGGCCGCCTGGGGGACGGGACGGCCGCGTCGAGTCTGTCGCAGGACGAGCTGACCGCGGCGAGCAAGGAGATCGCCGACCTGTCCAAGCTCGTCCTGGCCAAGACCAGGATGGACGACCTCGAGAGAGAGATGCGCGACTTACGTGAGATGATGGCAGAAGAAGAAGAAGGTGGCGAAGGAGATGGAGAAGGCGGAGACGCTGACGGGACCGACGCGTCTGCCGCCGGACCTGCGGCCGCGGAACGTCTCGAGCTGGGAAAGCTGGCAGCCGAGGAGCATGGCGCCCTGAGCACGCAGCTCGCCGAGCTGATCGATACGGTGGTCGACGACATGCTTCCCAAGGACGACCTGGACGCCAAGGGGTGCGTGGTGGAGGTCCGAGCGGGCACGGGCGGCGAAGAGGCGTGCCTGTTTGTCAGGGATCTATACAACATGTACCAGAGATTCAGTGCCTACCGGGGCTGGGCGTGGGAGGTGGTCGAGCGGAGCGCGAGCGGCATGGGGGACGGCTACAAGGTCGCCATCGCCACCGTCACGGCCCGGGGAGGCGAGCGAGGAAGAGTCGAAGATACAGAATTGAACCCGTTCGGGGTACTCAAGTACGAGTCCGGGGTGCACAGGGTGCAACGGGTGCCTGCCACGGAGAGCCAGGGCCGGATACACACGAGCGCGGCCAGCGTCACGATCCTCCCCGAGGCAGACGCACTGGACATCGACATCCGAGATGAAGACATACGGATAGACACCTTCCGGGCCAGCGGCGCCGGCGGCCAGCACGTCAACACGACAGACTCGGCGGTCCGCGTGACGCACGTCCCCACCGGAACCGTCGTGTCCATCCAGGACGAACGGTCCCAACACAAGAACAAAGCAAAGGCGCTCGCCGTCTTGCGCGCCAGGATCTATGACGCTGAACAGCAGCGAATCAGAAGCGAGCAGAGCGAGACGAGAAAGCGACAGATCGGCAGCGGCGACAGGTCGGCACGTGTACGGACGTACAACGAGCCGCAGAGCCGGGTGACGGATCACCGGGTGGCGTACTCGGTGCACGGCGATTTGACACGGGGCTTTCTTCTCGATGCGGAGGTGTTGGAAGGGTTGATCGACGAGCTGAGGTTGAAAGAGCGGGAGCGGGGGGTCGAGGAGCTTTTTGGGGGGGACGGGGGGCGTGGGCGAAGAGGGCCGAGCTCCACTGACGATTGACGGCGCCCCTCCGCGCGTCGCCACTGACGGCGCGATATGCACACAATGTACGTCGTGTCCCGTGATGAAGGCCAGTCTTTGAAAGGCTCTGAGAGACACCACGCACCTCGCCTTGGTGGCCCAGATGCCCAGACTCGATCTGGCAATATCTAGCTATCCCCGCAAGATCTGCAAGAATCTGACGAGCGTGATACGCCCCCCCCCGCACAAACCACTCACAATTCCCACAATGGCGACGTCTTCGGAGAAGGTGAGTGCCCTCGTGCACCACCAAGAGTTCTTTCTACCTTGCGGAAGGAGACACGAAGACACACACGCGTCGCATTCAACTCGGGATGTCTCGCGAAATTTTTTTTCACTAGGCACGGGCGAGTCGATCTGCTCTGTCTGTATGGCAGAGGAGCCGCGGCCTGCTATACAAGGTGCGTACAGATGGACGGGTGGAAGAATGGACGGTGGAAGGTGGACGACGGGAGAATCCAGTGAATTCTGTCGGTTCATCAAAATCATCAATTGCCGCGCCTTCCCTGCTTCACCCTTCCCTGGATTGCCACATAGCCCCTCCATTTACCCTTTTAGTCCGGTTCGCGCGAGCTAACGACAAATTCGGCCGCCTGACCGTGAACATTTTGAAACGTGAAAAATCGCTCACCGATCTGCCCCCCCCACCCACCGCAGTCCGGCGTTCGTCGTATCACGACGTCGTGAAGATTGCCGATATGCAGAAGATATGTTCCGTGCAGCACGTGCAGTCGTATGTGATCAACGGGAGCAAGGTGTTCTTCCTGAAGCGAAGGCCGCAGCCTCGCCCGCCTAAGGGCGCGGTGGGCGCGTCGCAGTGCGTCGTCTGCTCCCGGCATATGGCGGACATGAACCTGTACTGCTCTTTGCAGTGCATGTTGGACGGCGAGAACGGTGTCATCCTGGACGAGTCTCACTACGGTCAGCCAGAGACGCCGCTGGCGCGATCCAACATCCGCCCCTTCAAGTCTTCGGCGACCTCCAATTCGTCCGGTAGCGACAGCGATCACCACGCGGACTCGCATATGTCCTGCAAGAGAAGGAAGGCGTTGCCGAAACGAGCGCCGATGGCGTGAGCGAGGGGCGTGGAACGAATACTGTATTGTACAAACGAATGCGTGACGACGATGCCGATGCACGGCGAGGCGGGCTTGAGCGTAGACAAAGCCCCCTCGAGGAGTGCGAATGACTGAATTAATTACGAACGATCGATCTCCCAACAACGAATCACTTTTCTTCGTGTCTTCCGTCGAGTGCTGGGTGTCGAGCGTGCTGGGTGTCGACGGCCGGGTGCCTGTGACTTAAAAGTCCACGAGTATCGCGTGGCCGGCGCCGTGGGTCTCTCCGAACGCTGCACCCTGCACTCTGCACTCGACGGAAAGTGGACGATGGAAGATAGCAGCGGATGCAGAGGATGACGATATAGACGATATACACTAGCGAAGAACGATGCCGAACGAATCAACTGTTGCCTTGCATGAGATGTCCATACTTCTTGGACACTGTCTGTCTTTTGTTTCATGATTGGAAAAAAATTCATCACGTGTCGTTGCGTCTCGGCACGTCACGCAGCACTGCTGCGTGACGTGGCGGCCGCGGGATGGGACGCCTCCTCTCGTGGGCCCGGCGTACGCCTTCTCAGTTAGGGCGGATAGAGAACCCCTTCGCAGACGTACCAGACACAGAAGATTTCTGGGGCGTACTGGGCGTTTTCTTCTGTAGCCACAGTGACCACGACAGACGTGTGCCCGTGCGCAGGACGACGAGAAACACGGGTTCGTGATCTTTGAAATTCAAGAACATCGCGCCAAGATGACGGCGGTTGAGGTGCCTCCGCGCGCCACTCAAGATTTTGCTGAAGATCTTCTGGTACGTGTCAAGCCGGCGAGCAGTCCAAGGCATCGTTCATGTCTTGAGAACGAGTTTCCCGTACGAGAGAGACCGGTCGCCGAGGCGTCCGTCTGTCCCTCGGTCCCACCGCCAACCACGCTCTCTCGCACTCGCTCGCACTCTCCCTATCTCTCTCTCTCTCTCTCTCTATCTCTCTCTCTCTCTCGTACTCACGCGCGCACGCATCCGTCCATGACTCCTCATTCCTGTCCAGCATATGTATGGCTTCTCCGCGGCAAAGTTTCCGGTGGACGCTGTTGAGTCGATCGACGTGTGTCAGAACGTCAAGGTGCCTGGAGACGGGTGGGGTGGGTATCGTATTCTGTCCAGGTTCTTCTATCCGCCCACGCCGGGGAGCGACCCGAAATTCAACAGGTCTGTCGCCGCGAGGCTGCGGCGGGCGCTGAGCATCGTGCTCGAGTCGGCGGCACGGAACGAAAAGGCAGTGCTTTCAGACGCAGAAGCTGACGCCCTCCAGGAGAAGATCTATCTGACGGTGTATCCCGGTGGCAACATGGACATTTCCTCGGGCAGCGAGGACGAGTACGAGGACGATGAGGACGACGAGGAGGAGGAACGTGCGTTTGTGGTGGGGATCAACCGCCGTCGCACGGGGGCCAATTGGGAGAACCTATACAGGGTGGACTTCGGGGGCGGCGATATCCGCGACTTGACAAAGTACGAGCTCAAGCAAGAGTTTTCGGATTACTGGAAGGACATGGTGGCGAGCTTCAAGGAGGCGAACGACAAGGACGTGCCGGCACGGAAACGGCTTGAGGGGAGAATCGGTAACGATACTGATACCGCGACCGACAAGGGGGGGATTGCGAATGCGCGAGCTGCTGACCCACGTGGGGGCGTCGAGGCACGCTCGAGGCACCAGCGGGTCGAGGTCGAGCTCGACGACGGGGAGGTTCTGGGAGACTCTCACGGCGTCTCCGGCGGCAATGACACGTCCCCGACCATGTCTGCGGGTGACTATTACGACAAGTACGACAAGCCCCTCAATGGCAGCACGATGGTGGACAGCACGGACAACGGCAGGACGAAGAAACAACTCGCCACCAGGGACCTGGCCAACTTGGAGACGCGCAACCTGGAGAGAAAACACCGGATGAGCGAACCGGTGAATCGCACCCTGGGCATCATGGCGCACAGGGACATTCAGCTCGAGCGCTTGACCGACACGGGACCGAGCAGAAAGCGTCAACGCCTCGGCACGCCGCACTCCGGCCATGGCGGCGGCGGCTTTTCCGGCTATCTCGCGAGGACGGCCGGGTACTCGGGCAGGAATGTCGGCACGCCGCTCACGGGAGAGCGAGATCTGGCCCTTCCTAGGACGGACACGGCGTCCTTGTCCCTGGAGTTCATGTCGATCGTCTTGCAGAACGAGGAGGCGCTCAAGGCGGAGATCGAGGAGCTTGCTGCGGAGAATAAGCACCTCCGGGGACTCGTCGAGGACGAAGAGCTGGCCCTGGACATCGCTGACGATGACGATGTCGCCGACGCCAAGCGCGAGCGCCGGGCGCGCCAGCGGGCCGAGGAGGTCCTCCGTGCCAGGGAGCAAGAGCTTCGCACGGTGAAGGGATCGCTCAAGAAACTCCAGAACAAGAACAGCCACACGCTCAAGGACCTCGAGCGCGAGGTGGAGGAGTGGAAGGACATCGCAGCCAAGGCCCAGGACGACCTCGAGAAGCAGGCAAAGGCCGCCTTGGACGCCCAGAACGCCAAAGTTGCCCTGCAGGCAGAGAACGCTGGCACAGTGGGCAGATTACAGGGCATCTTGAAGGAGAGGGAGACCGAGCTCAGTCGACATCACGAGGCATGGGGCAAGGCGATGGCGGTCAAGTCCAATGAGGCTGAGCACTACAAGGCTCAAGCCACCATCGCCTACGCCAAGGCGTCGGAGGAACAAAAGAACCGAGTGGTGGTCGAGCAGAAGATGTCCGATGTGCAGCAGGAGCTGTCCGCCGTGCAGCAGAAGCTGTCCATCGTGAAAGAGACGTACGACAAACAGAAGGTTCTCATGAAGGAGATGAAGAAGAACGACGTCGCGCGAGTTGAGGCGATCCGCAAGTACACCGCCGAGGTGAACGCCAAGGAGGCGCAGGTCTCCGCCAACATGGAGAAAGCCTTCGAAATATTGGCAGAGTCCCAGCGCATCGCGGACGCCTGGTCGAAACTGCCAGACGGGCTCATGAGTGTCGACCGCATGCTCGAGTTCGAGGACCCCACCGGCAAGGAGGTCGCGAAACTCAAGGGCAAGGCGGCGAAGGATATGTACCTCAGGCTCCGCCCCAGCCAGTGGGTCAACTGCACAATCCAAGGCGCGAAAGGAACGAACGCGGCGCCGAGCAACGACGGGCCGAGCATCACGTGCATCGTCAAGTGCACCACGCCCGCCGTCGGCGACCAGCCGCAGAAACAGGAAGTATTCAACGTCCCGGTCGAAGAGCTCTGCAAGCGCGACTATTGCATGCGCGAGCTGGCGACCTACTTCCTGGGCAAAGCGACAACGAAAGGAGGAAGGCTTACGGAGAAAAGGGTGACCTTTCAAGGGTGACTTCAAGGGATGAAGACCGCTGTTTTTCGTTCATTCAATTGCAACACGATAGATGACCAATCAACCGGTGCTCGTCGTCCCTTCCCCCCCTGCTTCTGCTGCTTCTGCTGCTTCTGCTGCTTCTGCTGCTTCTGCTGCCTCTGCTGCTTCTGCTGCTCCTCCTGCCTCTGCTCGGCCCGCTTCCGCTGCCAACGACTCGATGACCGCGGCGTCCATTCTCAAGGCTTGGAAGTTGCTATTCCGCACCCCCGAAGCCTCTTCCATGGCGCGCCACACCTTTTTCCGCGTCCCAGGTATCCGCCGCGGCTCTTCGTGCAACCGAGTCCCCCGCCAGGTGAGCAGCCCGTAGCTCTTCCCGGCCGCCCCGGACAGGTCCATCTGCACCTTGACCACGTCCCAGAACGAGTCCTCCTGCCACGTCTTCTTCTGCAACCGAGACCCCACCCCGTGTTTCGGCAGCTTGGACAGCACCTCGTAGGCTACAGTCGTCGTTGTCGGAAGGGCGACGGGTGAGCGACCGAATGGGCTGGACTTTGCATCCGGGATTCACGTACCGTTTCGTGCCATGCGGGCCAGCGCGCTTGCCTTCATGATCTCCTGTAGCTCGTTCGGCTCCACGCAGCCGGTGAAGATCGCAAGGTCGCCTTTGTTGACGCAAAATTTCTGCTCTGGGGTCTCCAGTCGTCCAACTCGAGAACTTGAGGACGGTCCGTCCGCACTGCGCCCTGTCTAATTTTTTAGTTCCAACAACGAGCCACAATGACGACCCGTACGTTTCTGTTTAATGCCTTGCCGGGCGCGATGCGACCGCGTCGAGCACGTTTGGCTGCCGGAGCCGGCGGTCCGGAATTCCCGTCCCTGCTCGTTTCGCGGCGTCCGTGTCGTCTCGTCGTCCCAGCACGAGCATCTATCATCGTTTGTTTGTATGATGGATGGAGCGGCGGACGGCGAGACGGCGCTGGAGGCCTCGAGTGAAAATTCGAGTCGTGGCTGCGTCGCCGGCAATCTCCGCCCGAACGCCTCCCTGCGCCCCCGCCGATGCGTCAATATCGCGTAGGAATACCGGTATTGTGTATTGGCGGAGCGCGGGCGGTGCGCCTTCCTCTCTCGGCCCCTGCTGGGGCCTCTGAGAAATCGCTCGCTCGAGGAGCAGAATCCGCCTCGCCGCGGCGCGCCCTCGAGGCGCCACGCACGACGTACCGCGCACCACGACAACCCTCTACTCACACGACGCTCGACCCACCCACCCACGTTCAAATCCAGGCCTGCGTAAGAACCGAAAGAAGCGCGGCCACGTTTCCGCCGGACACGGTCGTATCGGAAAGCACAGGAAGCACCCGAGCGGCCGCGGTAACGCCGGAGGACAGCACCACCACAGGATCATGATGGATAAGTACCATCCGGGTTACTTCGGAAAGGTGGGAATGCGCTACTTCCACTTGAACAAGAACAAGTACCACTGCCCGGTGATCAACCTGGACAAGATCTGGACGCTCGTCGGTGAGGATGCGAGGATTGAGGCCGCCAAGGATACCTCCACGGCGCCGGTGATTGATGTGACGAACCACGGGATCTTCAAGGTTCTCGGAAAGGGGAACCTCCCGTCGCAGCCGCTGGTGGTCAGGGCCAAGTTTGTGAGCAAGCTGGCCGAGCAGAAGATCAGGGAGGTCGGCGGGGCCGTGCAGCTGGTTGCTTAGAGAAGAAGGATGAGGTGGTGAAGACATGTTTATTTATGATCAAGAGTGTGAATGCTCAGAATTCTGGCTCTAACTCGAACACACAAGAAGAACCACCTCCTTCATTCATACATACACGTGCCACGCCCCCAACGCCAAATGGGGAAGATCAAGAAGAACAAGAGACACGACGCGCAGGCTTCGCGCGACGGGGAGAATGTGCGTTCTCTTACTCGTCCACTTAATCACAGAGGCGATGTCTCTCTGTACCCCCAGAGTTCTCACTTGCACCCATCTATCTATCTATCTATCCTCAGGCCACCGCCACCACGACGACGACGTCGGAGGTGACGAATAATCTCACCGAGCAGGGCTTGCCCGCACCCTCGTTTCCCGCCAACGAGAACGACCACGCGCACCTGCAGTCCCTCCGGGGCGGCCTGAACGGCAGCAACGTCGACCGCGACCGCGACGGCGGGTCAGCGCCAGACATGTCCACACAAACGAATATCGACGAAGACGAAGACGAGGAATACTGCGACCACGAGCACTTCAGCAACCGCGCGCCCTGGCTGCGGGCCATGGTCCTCGGGGCGAACGACGGCCTCGTGTCGGTCGCCGCGCTCATGATGGGCGTGGCGGGCGGAAACGCAGATCTGTCCGTCCTGAGATTGTCCGGCGTGGCCGGTCTGATAGCCGGGGCGCTCTCGATGGCCGTCGGCGAGTTTGTCTCGGTGAGCTCGCAGCGCGACGCCGAGCACGCCGACATCAAGAAAGAGATCGAGGAGCAGCTCAAGGGGCCGGAGGCACAGGCGCGGGAGCTGGAAGAACTGGCACAGATCTACGTGTCCCGGGGCGTGCCCTACCACTTGGCCTTCCAGGTCGCACACCACCTGACACAGACGGACGTCATCCGGGCGCACGCTCGGGACGAACTGGGGATCGACATCGACGACATGGCGAATCCTTGGCAGGCTGCCGGCGTGTCATTCATCTGCTTCGGGATCGGCGCGACCATACCGCTGGTGGCGGGTGCCTTCCTGGCGGAACAGTGGGCGAGGATCCTGAGCATCCTGCTCGCGACGACCGGCGGGCTCGTCATCTTCGGCGTGCTCGGCGGGTACCTCGGCGGCGCGAGCGTTGTGAAGGGCGCGCTGCGGGTAGTGATCGGCGGGTGGCTGGCGCTGGGCATCTCGTACGGGATCGGTGCCGCGTTCAACGTCTCGCCGGCGTAGGAGGCCTCGTAGGGGGCGGTTCCAACCCATGGATGACCCGGCCTTCTCCCCAATGCGAGGTCGGCCTTTTGACTGTCTGCCAAGCCCGCCGCGCATACAACCAGTAATACGTGTAAGCCACGGGCAACGACAACGACGAGGATCGTCCGCGTGCTCAGAACACGGCGCGAGGCGTTGTTCTCCCAGCATCCAAGCCCGTTTTCCCGTTCCTTCACGCGCCTACGACGCCGTGTCTGATCCTATCTGCCTGCCATGACGCATTTCGGCTTGTCTATCCGCGTGCCTGTGGCGCCGGCGCGGGCCGCTGTCCGCCGGAGGTCGATGACGAACAACGCAACCACCTTTCCGCCAAGTCGTCGTCTGGCGAACTTCCTGCCGCCCCGTTCGAACATCGCGCCGGACGGGAAGTACGACGTGGACAACCTGGACGTGGACAGCTTGCAGCTCGACGATCCGTTCGGCGAGGTGGCCGACTTTATGACGGTCAACGGGCTCCGCAGCGCTTCGCCGGGGCAGCCGCTGTCCTCGGCTGCGAGCAAGCTGGACAAGGTGACGGGGCTCGCCGTGGTCGATGCGGACAACGTGGTCGTGGGTGTGATTAGTATCAAGGACATCAACCGGCTGAAAAAACAGGATCCAGCGCTGTTGTCAGAGCCGTGCGAGAAGCACATGTCCAAGCCGCCCATCGTGGTGAGGGAGAAGGCCAAGATCGGAGAGGCGGCGGCGCTGATGCTTTCGAAGAACATTCACAGGCTGCCGGTCGTGGACGGGGAGGGCAAACTGATCGGTATCGTGTCTCGCACGGACATCTTCAAGCCGTTGCTCAATAGGGCGGAGGACGTCTTCCAGGCGCTCTCCGTGGAGCAGCACCTGGAGGGCGCCGACGACAGGGAGATCCTGAAGGACGCAATTCAGAAGACCATGGACGAGGGTCCGGACTGCGTGGTGACGGAGAGCAACTGGGTGATGAAGTACCTGTACGACGGAGACTGCGACATGTGTCTGCAGCTTGTGGATACGCTTAAGCAGAAGGATGACGCCCAGGGCCGCATCAAGTTCGTCAACATCGCCAGTCTGAACTTCAACCCGAGTGAAAACGAGGGTATCACGTACGAGGACGCTATGGAGACGATTCACGCGATTGCTCGCGACGGAACGATCTACACGGGCCCAGACGCGCTGCAGAAGCTCTACGCGTCGGTCGGGTGGGGCTGGATCGCGACCATCATGGCCTTCCCGGTGGTGGACAAGGTCGTCGACATTTTCTACAAGATTCTCGCCAAGTATCGGATCCCGCTGTCCGGCACGTTGACTGCCATGAGGCGCGTGACGCTGACGGACGAGGGCATCGAGCACTGCGTCGACGACGAGGAGGAGTGCGAGGCCGTCAGTTGGTAGGTAGCAGGGAGGGCGAGGTATCCGGTTTATGTAGCCTTCATATGTTTATTTGATTTGATTCGTTGTTTGTTGGCGTTTGGTTTTTAACTGTTAACGGAAACAACGTTGTAGGGAGAGCACGCTGCGAACGTGGGCATCCGAGGATCGTTCACGCCTCTGCAAGGTTTCACTGGCCGACGAGCCTGCTCGGCGGAGAGCAGGTGCAGGTCGACTTGTCCGACGCCGGGTTTGGCTGCGGTGGTGACGATGCGAAGCTGTTGACGATGCGGTTGGTGGAGCGGCGGCTGAGCGCCTTCTCGAAGACGACGTCCAAGTC
>Ga0181582_10001738_pt1 | contig 17176 bp, 18 predicted proteins | sample 071ome_32_FD_132438 | JGI IMG/M metagenome (GOLD analysis project Ga0181582, IMG submission 132438) | Coastal salt marsh microbial communities from the Groves Creek Marsh, Skidaway Island, Georgia - 071405AT metaG (megahit assembly) | ecosystem: Environmental > Aquatic > Marine > Intertidal...
ATAAAGCTCTCATGAGTCTTCAGATGCTCGACTAGCCAGTCTTGATGCTGGCTCAACTTGAAGAAATAATTGCTCTCAGTTATTTCCTCTACCTCGCCGAATATCTCTGGCCACTCGCCATTCTCGTCTTTATCTTTTTCCTGGAGAAACTGTTCGGCACGACGGCTGTAGTAACCTTGATAATCCGCCTTATAGATATCTCCTTGGTCATACAGCTTCTGAAGAATGGCTCTAACTACTTGCTTGTGGCGATCCTCTGTCGTCCGAATGTAGTCGTCATTGGATACATTTAGTTTGGCGCAAAGTCCCTTGAAATCCTCCGCCGCTTCATCGCAGAGTTCGAGCGGCTCGATACCACGAGCTTGGGCAGATTGCTGAACCTTTTGGCCATGTTCATCCAATCCGGTGAGAAAATAAACCTGGTCTCCCATCAAACGACGGAAACGAGCTACGACATCCGTAAGCACCTTCTCATAAGCATGCCCCAGATGAGGTTTTCCATTAGCGTAATCGATCGCTGTCGTTATGTAGAATGACTTCATACCTTAAAAATGGGCGGTAAGCCATAAGGACCTCATATTACGACCGCAACCCAATAAACCGCCCTGCTGAGAGGCGACTTGGACCTAGATCAGCAGCGGTACGCTTCAGCCCGCGTGAGCAACCAATCTCGGCCCGTCCTGAAGGCCGCGCTACGCCAAGAAGGAAAGGTCGACTCCGGGCCTCGCCTACTTACTGTGGCTACCGTCGCAAAAGGGAGCGTTTCCAGTAGTTTTACAGGCGCAAAGAAAATGAGACCCGCTTTTATCCGCTTTAAAAATCTGAGGACGAAACTCCGTTCCTTTGTGGGAACCATCGCAAAATGGCTGATTTACCGATTCCCCGCATGTACAATAAGCATAGGTTTCCCCTTCTTGCAATGCCACTTTAACCGGACCATCTCCTGCTCTCTTCGCTTCACTCATTTCTTTACTCCTTTGTTAAATAGACAGCATTCGAAAAACCCTTTTGGTTCTCCGAAATCTACAGTAACCCAAGGCTAATTCAGCAACTCGCGCAACACTTGATTGACGGACTGCGGATTAGCTTTGCCCCGACTCTTCTTCATTACTTGTCCAAGCAGGGCATTGAGGGCTTTGTCATTCCCCGATCTAAAGTCTTCGACAGGCTTGGGGTTTTCGTCGATAGCCTCCCGGCACCAGGCTTTCACTTGGTCATCATCGAAATCAGGCTTCAATCCCTTCCTCTCGATAATTTCGCCAGCTAGTTCGCCCATTTGAAACATTTCCACGAATACATCCTTAGCGATTTGCTTGGTAATCGTCCCCTTGTCCACTGCCTCTACCAAAGATAGCAGGTGACTAGGTGTGATTTTGCAGTCGGCAAGCGTTCTCCCGCTCTCGGCCAACTCCCGCAACAGATCGTTAGTTACGTAGTTGCCTATCGCCTTCGCGCTCGCAGGTTCCTTTTTCGCCGCCTCTTCGAAAAATTCGCTTAGAGCTCTATCAGGAATCAGAACCGATGTAATCGTATAGGGCAGATCGTATTCCTCCATAAATCGACGCTGCTTTTCGAAAGGGAGCTCAGGAATCTCCGCCTGTATCCGCTTTCTCCATTCATCATCAATCCGAACCGGCAGCAAATCGGGATCCGGAAAATAACGGTAGTCATGCGCATCTTCCTTCTCGCGCATCAGCTCGGTTCTTCCTAGATCCGCATTCCATCTCCAAGTGGCTTGAGTAATGGAATTGCCTTTCTTCAGCTCGCGAATCTGCCGCTTAATCTCATATTCAATGCCATTTTTCACACCTGTGATGCTATTGAGATTCTTCAGCTCGATTTTCGCGCCTAGAGTCGTCTCGCCTATTGGTCGAACTGATATATTAGCATCCGCCCGCATTTGGCCCTTTTCCATGTCGCAATCGGAAACGCCACAATAGATCATGGTTTGCCGAATCGAAGTCAGAAAGGCGAACGCTTCCTCGCCTGAATGCATATCCGGCTCACTCACGATCTCCATCAATGGAGTAAAGGCTCGGTTGTAGTCAACCAGGCTATCATCCGCAAAGTGATTCAGCTTGCCTACATCGTTCTCAAGATGGATACGCGTCAGCTTAATACTTTTATGTTCCCCCATTTCAGCCCGGGAATCGCCCGAAAGCTCGATTTCCACTTCACCCCCTTGGCAAATTGGCTGGTCGTATTGAGTAATCTGATAATTGTTAGGGCTATCAGGATAGAAATAGTTTTTCCGATCCCACTTGCACCAGTCGGGCACCGTGCACTTGAAAGCCAAACCCGCTTTGATGATTCCATCGAGAGCCGCCTTGTTCATCACTGGCAAGGCCCCTGGCAAGCCAAGAACAACAGGATCCACGAGTTCGTTTGGCTCATAGCCATACCCAGCCCGACACCCAGAGAAAATTTTCGATTCCGTCTTAATCTGAACGTGAACCTCAAGGCCAATTACCGCTTCGTATTCCATTTCTTATGTCAGGTCAAATTTCTCCATTCACAAGCTAGGATGATGGTCCTTGTAAGCGTGAGCAGACTCGAAAATCCACCCCAACTTCAAAATTTCGTCTTCCTTGAATGGCTTCCCTAGAACCTGCAACCCAACTGGTAATCCATCAACGTATCCACAGGGCAGCGACAATCCAGGAATTCCCGCCAGATTAGCGGAAATCGTGTAGATATCGCTTAAATACATGGCCAAAGGATCCTCGGCATGGGCCCCTTTTAGCGTAGCGGGTGTCGGAGAAGTCGGGGTCATGATCGCGTCCACCGATTCGAAGGCCCTTTCAAAATCGCTCCGGATAAGGGTGCGGCACTTCTGGGCCTTCAAATAATAGGCGTCATAATAACCGCTGCTGAGAACATAGGTGCCAAGAATAACGCGTCGCTTAACCTCTTCACCAAAGCCTAACGCCCGAGATTGGTGATAGATGTCGATCGAGTCTTTCCCATCGAAACTCTCGGCTCTGGACGTGTAGCGTATTCCATCGTAGCGAGCCAAGTTGGAGGACGCTTCGGCCGTGGCGATGATATAGTACGTGGCCACTGCGTACTCGGTATGCGGCAAGGAAATCTCCTTAAACTCAATTCCCTGCGACTTGTAGAATTCAATCGCGTCGAGTACTGGCTTGATAGCGGCAGCATCCGAGTTTTCTTCTAAATACTCTTTCGGTAGCCCTATCGTCCATTTTCGGTCGCTATCATCCGCCGCCGCCTTTCTAAAATCGGGAACATCGATCTTGTAAGATGTTGAATCATGAGGATCGTATCCAGATATCGCGTTCAGCAGCAGAGCAGCGTCATCGATATTGCGGGCGATCGGGCCAATCTGATCCAAAGATGAAGCGAAAGCTGCCAAACCGTATCTGGAAACGCGACCATAGGTAGGCTTCAAACCCACTACGCCACAATGAGACGCCGGCTGCCTAATCGAACCTCCGGTGTCGCTGCCGAGCGCGACTGGGGTTTCGCAGGCAGCGACAGCGGCAGCCGATCCTCCCGAGCTGCCTCCTGGGATGCGATCCAGATCCCACGGATTGGAAGTCGTATGGGTGCCTGAATTTTCCGTCGATGAGCCCATGGCGAATTCATCCATATTCAGACGACCCCATAATATCGCCCCGTTCGCTTTAAGTTTTTGAATACAAGTTCCATCGTAAGGGGAAACAAATGACTCAAGAATCTTGCTTGAGCAGGTCAAAGGCTGGCCCTTCACCGCCAAGTTGTCCTTCAATCCCACTGGTATTCCATCCAGCTCGCCCAGACGCTCGGCTTTAGCCCGACGTTCGTCCGAGGCTCTGGCTTGAGCCAAGGCATCTTCAGCATCGTAGCTATTGAAAGCTCTCACTCGATCGTCAACCGACTCTACCCGATCAATGAAAGCCTGAACAATCTCGACTGAAGATACCGATCCTCCCTTCAACAGATCGCTCAATTCTCCAGCCGTTTTAAATTGCAGTTCCTCCCCCATGAAAAGCCTCGTTCCGCTTGTTCCGAATTACCTCATCAATCTTATTCAACGACCTTTGGAACGACGATCATGTTCTGCCGCTGCTCCGGGACATTCTTGAGGGCTTCTTCGATCGGCAGTTCGCCCTCGGCTTTATCTTCCCGCCAAACATTGAAAACCGAATGAGGATGGGCCGTAGGATCAACGTTGCTTGTATCCAGTTCGTTGAGTTTATTGATGTATCCCAGGATCGAATCCAGTTGTCCCGATAGCTTGCTCTTTTCCTCGTCAGTAAGGGCAATTCGGGCTAGATTCGCCACTTTTTGTATATCGATAGACTGTTCCTCAGGCATATGCTGCTTTTCCTCTTAGAAGACTCTCTTCCGCTAATCGCGAATTTCGTAGGGCGTCTTTTCCCGAACCATCGTCTGTATAGCGTGAAAAGCGGCGTTAACTTCTTTGTCGTTCAAAGTACGTTCCTTCGAGCGGAAAGTGATGGATACCGCCACGCTCTTTTTGCCCTCAGGAATCCCATCTCCCTGATATACGTCGAAGACATTGACTTGCTCCACATCAAAAGCGCCTTCAGTCGACTTGGCAGCGAACTTGGAGATCGCATTGGAAATCGATCCCGCTTGCTCAGCTTGATCCGCCAGCACGGAGAGATCCTTGGTTGACGGAGGAAACAAACTAAAGGCCTCAAACTTGGGCCTCTTCGGAGTCTTCAAACGCTCGGGCAAAACGCAGAACTCGCCAGCCACAAGAATGCCATCGATGTCCTTATCGCGCGTCCGCTTCAAATTCAACATACCCATGGTTGCAAAAAAACCAGCCTTGCCCTCCGAGATCGCAGCTGCATGGCTACCTTGCCAAACCGAATCTTCTTCGTCAATCGTGCCTATCCGAAAACGCTTCGCGTCGAATCCAGAAAACTCGGCAATCGTGGAAATCCGCTGCTTCGCCTTGTAGAAATCATCGTTCAACGGCTCTGTCCAACTTCTAAAAGCGCTCTCGCTGCACTCGATAAATGCCACGGAAATCAGCTCGACAATTTTGCCATTCGCTTCCCGGAAAACGCGTCCCGTCTCGAAGAATCGCGTCGCCCCGGTTTTTCTGGATTGGTTAAGCCGGGCGGTATCCATCAATCCTTCAAGAAGAGAGAACCGAAGCTCCGTCTGGTCTTCGCTGATCGGATTCTTCAACGCCAAACCCGAGCCCGGGCCATCTGCGAGCCAATCGCTCTGGTCTTCATTAGAACGCAAGGTGTAATTCACCGCCTCGCAATAGTTCTGCCCGACCAGATAGCCAGTGGCCCGACGAACGAATTCCGTTATGGGATGATCCGTTTCAGTCGTAGCGGTGGCCACAATCGAAGCAGTAGGAATCCGGTGCGTTCCGTATATTCGCAAGATCTCTTCCAGTAAATCGATGGGCCGTTCTATGTCGCCTCGGAAACTGGGAATGCCCACCTCCCATGACTCTCCGGATTTGCCTGCGACGTTAAGCCCAAGAGCCTGTAAACAATCCTCAATTTCCTCATCCGAAATTTCAAAACCGGAACGCAAACGCGCCCAGTCTGTGGATAAGTCTACGCTCCGACTGGAAGACCCAGTCTTTCCCACTTTGTAAGAAGGTTCGCAAACCTCGCCTCCAGCCGTCTCCAAAATCAATTGGACAGCCCTGTCCCGAGCGTATTCAAGAGAATGGATGTCTACTCCCCTCTCGAAACGGTAGGAACTATCGGAGGAAAGACCTAAAGTTTTGGACACCCATCGGATCGTTCTTGGATTAAAACACGCGACTTCCAAAACCAAATCCGTTGTATCGTCCTTCACTTCCGAATTCTGGCCACCCATGACGCCGGCTATGGCTAGGGCCCTTTCCGAGTCCGCGATAACAGGCATTCTACTAGACAGGGCCCTTTCTTCTTCATCCAAGGTAGTAATCTTCTCCCCGTCTCTAGCGTTCCTGACGATGATGCGTCCTTCCGCGATATCACGAGCGTCAAAAGCGTGCATTGGATTTCCGCATTCGTGTAAAACGAAATTGGTTACATCCACGACATTGTTTATCGGCCTCAAGCCGATAGAACGAAGCAAGTCCTGCATCCAACTTGGACTCGGCCCAATCTTGAGTCCCTTCACTACTGTCGCGAAATACAGGGGACAATCGTCCGGACACTCCACCTCAACGCTTGAGAACCTGTCGCCTACCGGGGCCTTGCCACCTATTGACGCAAAAGCCTCCACCGCGGGGATCGCTAATTCTCTTCGGTACCAAGCAGCCAGCTCGCGGGCTATACCAAGATGGGATAAGCAATCGGGACGATTCGGCGTAACCTCTAAATTGAAGACCGTATCATTGGCGGTCAGCACATCGTTGATCGGCGTTCCCAGCTCCGGCTCTCCGTCCAGGATGAGCAAACCGGCGGCGTCCTCGCTGGCCCCAATCTCTTTGCCTGAACACATCATGCCCTCCGATTCTACACCGCGCAGTTTCGAACGTTTAATCGCGAATCCTCCGGGTAGGTTCGCTCCTGGCAAGGCTACCGGAACCCGGTCCCCAACCTTGTAGTTACTGGCGCCGCACACGATCGATTTCTCCCCCATCGAAGGTCCAAGGTCTACCCTGCAAACGCCAAGCCGATCGGCATTCGGGTGCTGCTCCCGCTCAAGGACTTCTCCCACGATCACGTGCTCAAGCGGCGGAACTCCTGTCGTTTCGATATCGTCTACCTCGAATCCGAGCAAGGTTAGCGAATCGGCAATCTCTTGAGGACTTTCTGGCAAGTCCAAATACCGTTTTAACCAATTGAGCGAAACTTTCATCTAAAGTAATTCTAAGAAATATATACGACCGCAGATCACGCCGATAACTCGGATCGAAACGAACTGCGACATGTCGAAACCCATTTGAGAGGGTTGCTAGAGATTACATGCGGCAGGGAGGACCGCCTCGGTCCTCCGAAACACGAATACAGAGGACCGAGATGGTCCTCCCTGCCAAAAGAGCAAGTCGACCTTTGACCCGATAAATCCAAAGGTGATTGTTCTGCGAAATCAGTGGTTCCTAAACTCATGACTTATCTACGCGAACTGCTTGAGGAAACGGTGGTCATTCTGATAGAAATACCGAATATCGTCGATTCCATAGACGATCATGGCAATGCGCTCGATCCCCATGCCGAATGCGAATCCTGAATACACGTCTGGATCGTAATCAACCGCCGAAAATACTTCTGGCTCTACCATTCCACAACCAGCAATCTCAACCCAATCGCTGCCTAGCTTGGCCAGATGGCTCGACGAAAAATCCACTTCGAAACTGGGCTCAGTGTATGGGAAAAAGTGGGGACGAAAACGGGTCGTCGTCCCTTTCCCCAACAATTGCTCGAAAAAGTAGTCGAGCGTAGCCTTTAGATCCCGGACCGTCACATGCTTGTCCACATATAGCCCTTCCACTTGATGGAAATTCGCGCTATGCGTAGCGTCCACGGTATCGCGACGAAAGCATCGGCCTGGCGAAATAATCCGCACTGGAGGCTCGGTCTCAAGCATGGTTCTAATTTGCACAGAAGAGGTATGCGTACGAAGCAAATAGCGCTCGTCAGCCTTTTTGGATACATTTTCAAAGGCGACATTATCCTGTAGGTAGAAAGTGTCCTGCAAGTCTCGGGCGGGATGGTTGTCCGGGGTGTTTAAGGCATCGAAACAGTAGTACTCCGTTTCCACTTCCGTGCCTTCAGCCACCGTAAATCCGATCTGCTTGAAGATGCGGCAAATCTCCTCTCGGATCTGCGTCAAGGGGTGCCGACTGCCTGGCCCAAAGTCGGGAGACTCCAAAGAAGCATCTACCGACGGTCCTAATTCTGCCGCTATTTCCGCAGCTTCTACTACTTGAAGGACGCGATCGAAAACCGCTTGTACGGCTTGCTTAGCTTCATTGATCCGTTTGCCGAAAGCAGGCCGATCATCCTTGGGAATGTCCTTCATTCCCTTCATAACCCCGGTCAAACGTCCATTGGGACCGGAGATCTCCGCCTTGAGCGATTCCAACTGGGCTCGCGTCGCAACCGCATCCGCCTGCTGGCCCGTGTAGGCCACTATATCATCGAGTTCTTTTTCCATGCGCCGTTCGAAATCCTCTGGGATTCAATAAAAATGGAGCTCGAGCAGAACCCCGAACCCCATCCGTTTAAAGTCGAAAATCGCCGAGAAGCCGCATTTGTCGGGCCGCTCGGATATTCAATCAATCCGTCTACGCTGCCGCTTTCGCTTTCAGAGCGTCCTTGGCCTTTTCGACCAGAGCATTGAAGCCCTCTTCGTCGCGAACGGCCAAGTCCGCCAAAACCTTGCGATCCAGTGTGATTTCAGCGGCCTTCAAACCTTCTTGAAAGCGGCTGTAGTTAATGCCTTGGGCCCGGCAGGCGGCATTGATACGGACGATCCAAAGCTGGCGCATCGTCCGTTTCTTGGCGCGGCGATCGCGATAAGCGTATTGCAACGCGTGATCGACCGCTTCTTTCGCGTACTTATAGAGACGCGACTTATTGCCGAAGTAGCCCCTGGCTTGCTTCAGCATCTTTTTGCGCCGCTTCCGGTACGCAGGTGAATTAGTGGCTCTAGGCATGTTGTTCCTTTCTTATGTTAGATTTCGGTAGGTCGCCTAATGAATTCTGTTACCTATACGAAATAAATGCTCGCGATCGGAGATTAGAGGCCGTGTGGCAGGCCGCGCATCAAATCAGCCTGACGGCCGGCCGATACACTCTTGTCGCTATTGAGGCTACGCTTCTGCTTAGTGGTCTTCTGGTGAAGATGGTGCCGCATCCCAGGAGAACGACGAATCAACTTTCCAGATCCAGTCAGCTTGAAGCGCTTGGCTATCGATTTCTTAGTCTTTTGCATGACTTTTGAGAAAACCGAAAACAAAGATGCAATTTACCACCCTTGTAAAGGGGAAAGAAGGTCCTTTTTGATTAAAATCATGGGAAAAACAAGAGCTTCTGAGCCGCAAAGGCAGCAGCCGACCTCGCGCCTACACAAAGCTACAGCGACGCAAGCCACTAGGCATTTAAGAAAGCGGGCGATCTCCGCGCACCCGCAGTCATGTAACTCTCTTCATTCCGTAGGTGGGGAGGACCGTCACGGTCCTCCAACGCTAGTCTAAAGGTAAAGACTCGGACTCAAGCGTTAGCCCATGCAAAAGCTGAAACCGTTCCTTCTTCTTACAATCCTCCTCGAGACCATGCAGAGCTGTCTTGCAATTGCTCGATCGGCAAAGATCGTTTAACGAGTCACTTACCAACCTATTTTACCCATGAATCGCAGAAAATTTATTCGAAACGCGGCCGTCATTGCTGGCGCATCCACCCTACCTTCATGGTACCTAGAAGAGTGCCTGGCCCACACCGCCGGAAAATATTCCAGATCAGCCAATGACAAGCTCGGCGTAGCCCTAGTTGGCTGCGGCGGTCGGGGGACCGGCGTTGGAGAAGCGGCCGCCTATTACGGAGAGATGGTGGCTGTATGCGATGTCGACGATAACCAACTAGCCAAAGCCAAAGTCAATTGGCCCAAGGCTAAAGCCTTCAAGGATTTCCGCAAAGTCATGGAGGAGAAGAATGTCGATGTCGTCGTTTGCGGCACAGTCGATCACTGGCACACGCTGGTCTCTATCGCTGCTATGAGGGCCGGCAAGGACGTTTACTGCGAAAAGCCTCTCACTTTGACCATCGACGAAGGCAAGCATCTCGTCAAAGAGGAGAAGAAATCTAAGCGTATCCTGCAAACGGGAACGCAACAGCGAAGCGACCCCCGCTTTCGCTTGGCGTGCGAAATCGCCCGCAACAAGATCATCGGCGAGCTCAAGGAGATCGATGTCTACCTGCCAGCCGGTCAGCGCCTAGGCCCCTTCGAAAAGAAACCGGTCCCCAACGGAATGGATTGGGATATGTGGCAGGGTCAAACTCCGTACGTCGACTACGTCGAGGAGCGGGCCCACAGGCTCTTCCGCTATTGGTGGGAGTACTCTGGAGGCACCATGACCGACTGGGGCGCCCATCACAACGACATCGCCCTATGGGCCACCGGATTCGAACGAAGCGGTCCCATTTCCGCCGAGGGAAGAGCCCTGATCGACATGATTCCAGGCGGATTCAACGCCGCCAGCGAATATGAACTAGAGTACGTCTACCCCAATGGTATCCGACACCGCTGCCGCAGCACCACTGCCAACGCCTGGAATGGAGCTGTCGTGGATCCAAACAGGCAGCAACATGGCCTCCGCTTAACAGGGACCAATGGATGGGTTTGGGTCACCCGGGGCGACATCCAAGCCAGCGATCCCGACATTTTGAATACGCCTCTGCCATCCAGCGCCGAGCGACTCTATAAGAGCGACAACCACATGACCAATTTTGTCGAATCGGTGCGCTCAAGAAAGAAAGCCATTTGCGATGCCGAAATCGGGCACCGATCCGCAACCATGTGCCACCTCGGAGTCACCGCCGTGCGCATGGGCCGCAAGATCGAGTGGAATCCAGAGAAGGAACGCTTCGTCAACGATCGCGAAGCCGCCGCCACCATCTCCCGCCCTATGCGAAAGCCCTGGGATTACAGCATGGTTTAGTCCCATCAAACCTCGCCAAACCCGCGCCATATGGAGACGGTCCAACCGTCATGATTCGGGCGGACATGGACGCGCTGCCAGTCAGGGAGAATTCGGGGCTGTCATACGCGTCTACCAAACGTCAAACGGACATGTACGGGGTCGAGCAGCACGTCATGCACGCCTGCGGCCACGACGTCCACATCACATCCCTCCTCGGGACTGCCGAGCAATTGATGAAACGAAAAGATCGCTGGTCCAGCACGCTGGTTCTCATCAGCCAGCCAGCCGAGGAGCGGGTCGCCGGAGCCCGGGCCATGTTAGAGGATGGCCTTTATAATCGTTTCCCAAAACCGGACTATGCTCTCGCCCTCCATGTCGCGTCAGGCATTCCACTGGGAAAAATAGTCATTTACCCAAATACAGCTTATTCCGGGGCAGATGCAGTCGACATCGTCGTCCATGGCGTAGCCGGTCATGGAGCTTCCTCGCATAGGAGCATTGATCTCGTTCTCGTTGCCTCACAGAGCTAGGATCCCATTTAGGCATCGCAAGGCTGGCTGTCCCCAGTAAGCCATGACAGTTAAGCTGATGATTTTCTGCTGGCTAGTGAAAGCCGGCATTGCCATCTGAAAATCGAGAAGTGACAACCCGGCCTAGGGCAGTCATATTTCCACTATGCATAGGCGACAGTTTATAAAATCGGGTAGTCTTGGCCTGGCGGCCAGTTTCGTAGGGCAATCCAACGCGTTTGCCGCGGTCCACGGTGAAAAGCGGATTTACAACGCCGTCAAGTGGACGATGATAAAGAGCGATCTACCAGTGCTGGACAAATTCAAGATGTCCAAGGATGTCGGATTTGACGGAGCGTCGCTGATGGCTCCCGGCTGGCTCGAGGTGAAGGAAGTTTTGCAGGCTATCGATAAAACCGAACTGCCTGTCCACAATGTTAACGACGCGAATCACTGGAAAGTTCGCCTCTCCGATCCGAACCCAGCCGTGCGCAAACAGGCCAAGCAGGACCTTCGCGATACCATCCAATTTGCCAATGATGTCGGAGCCGACTCTATCTTGTTAGTGGTCGGCAAAGTCACCGATCCGGTCCACGAAAACCACGACCAAGTCTGGGAACGTTCTACGGCAATCATCAAAGACGCCTTGCCGCTAGCGGCCCGGCTAGGCGTCCGCATCCTCCTGGAAAATGTTGGCAACGATTTTTGCCTGACCCCCGATCTATGGAATAAATACATAGACCAATTCGAAAGCCCCTGGGTCGGCGCCTTTTTCGACATTGGCAATCACCACAGCCGAGGGGGCGCTGCCGAATGGCTTCGAGCCATCGGATCGCGAATCGTTAAGCTGGACGTCAAAGGCCACTCCACCGAACGCCGCAAGAACTGCGATATCTTCGACGGCGATATTCCCTGGGAAAAAATTCGCGAAGAGATTGCCCGTATCCAATTCACCGGCTGGGCCACCGCAGAAGTTTCCGGAGGCGGCGAAGCGCGTCTACGCCAAGTCGTCCAGAGAATGAACAAAGCTCTAGATATTGCTTAGGCTGCTACTTTCGACTTCGAAGATTGCCGGCAACGGTATGAGACGCCGACCGCCTGCGAAGGGCCTCGCCCTACCAAACTCCTGCTAGAGTTCGAGAATCCGGCCGCTAAAGCAATTATATTTTATCTCACTTACTAGGGCTTGAATATGGCGATTCGATAGAAGCAATCCGCCTCGAAGTCATAGTCCTCGTCTTTATCAGTCAGAATCTCCGCGGGCTCAACAGTGTTTTGACGCTCCCCTAAGCCGGTCCAGGTTTGCATGTCAGAGCTGTACTGCATCTGGTAATGGCAACCGCTCACGGCAATCCAAGACACCTCGAGTTTTCCATCTTCGCTTTCCGCTATCACTACGGATGGATCGGCGATGCCGTCGAGGGTCAATGCCTGAGCAACCGGCGAATATCTGAGATATGCGTGCAAGCTCACCGGATGAGGCCTCTCCGCCTGAGCCTTGGAGAAGGAGGAACAGTTTCCAGCGCATCGCTCTGAACGGGAACTTCATCGTAATTTTAGATTCATTTGATCAAAAAACTCCCAATATTCGGCCGAGGACGCTCTCAACCGAGGAATGGATTTCGGGCAAATCAGCAAAACTCTTAACCGGGAGTTTTCGCTCTTCGGGAGGCGGTTCGTCAGCCATGGGGTGAAGGGAGGAAGACATGGACGCTCGACACCTAGAGATACCCCTGCTGGGCTTCAAGCCCGTAAGGAGATAAGGTCTTGGATAGCTATTTCAGAGCTATAGAATCTGATAGGCTACGATTACTCTGGAGCCTTTAATTCCGAGTCGCTTTTCTTGGATACTTATGAGGGTTTTGGGAATTGATCTATCCTCTGCCGAAAAAGGCACTTCCGCCTGCGCTATCGAATACGCGGGCAAACTTGGGCGTTGTTCCCGGCCTCACGAGCAATGCTCGGACGCAGAAATTGATCGCCTCATTGAGAATTCAGATGCGGTCGGCATCGATGCGCCGCTCGGCTGGCCAGACAAATTCAAAAAAGCAGTATCCGACTGGATGTTCGAATATTGGAACACTGAGATACGAGACGAACTACGATTCAGAGAGACTGATCGGATTGTTCGCGATCGCATGGGAAGGTGGCCACTCAGTGTATCCTCTGACCTGATAGCTCTGCCTGCCATGCGAGCGATGGCAATGCTGAGACGCCATGGCGTCCAAGACAAGAGCGGAGGGGACGGAAGATTCTACGAAGTCTATCCCGCTGGTAGCCTGAGAATTTGGGGCATTTACGAAAGTGGGTACAAAAAATCCATTGAGGTCCGGCATCGCATGCTCTCTTCCTTGAGAGCCAATTATCCGCTCATACAGATTCCAGACGAGTACGCCGACACCGACGACAATCTAGATTCTCTCATAGCCGCGATAACAGTCGAACAAGCTATTCGCGGCGGCACTGTAGGCCCGACCGCTTCGCAATTGAAATTGGCTACGAGTGAAGGATGGATACATCTCCCCTCAGGCTGATTTAAAAATAAGCAGATCATGCGAAAAGACAAACTGCCCATAAAGATATGTCCCATTTGCGGACGGCCGTTCGCATGGAGAAAGAAATGGAAAAGGTGCTGGGACGAGGTCGTTTATTGTTCCGAGCGTTGTCGACGTAACAAAGGCAAGGCGGGCAGCTTTGAATCCGAAAATCCTTGAGCCTTTGAAATCGCGCGAGCCTGGCGCTGGCGATTAGATTAGGCCTGTATCGTGTTAGAATTAGTCGCTAGCTAACGTCTAGATGTTGTCGACGACGTTCAAATAACCTTCGGTGTTTCGTGGCTCGCTCCGATACCCGTTTCCTCCAAGCGCGAAAGCTACTCCTTTTTAGTTGAGATCGCATGAGGACAGTGACTTCAGATTCGCTCAAACCCGACTTCTCCCGAATCTCCTCGAACGTTATTCGATCGGCCCAGGCAGCCCATATCACCCAGCTCTCGGTGCCTAACTCTGGCTCCGTCTTCTTGACTCTCGTGATTGGTCTTCTGCACTTCCTCTTTCGCACAACGACTTGGATTCCTAATTACTGGTCTTTTCTCAATAAGATTTTGCCGACGAGCAGCCGTTGGACAATCATACGCAGTCATTGGGTTATGGCTCCTGATGGAATTTTACCACCCGCCAGAAATAATGAGTAAATGGTGGATGGTGTTAGCCTATGAATCGATATTCCGCACTCGAATTTATCTTTTGTCTCGTGGCTAGCGGATTCTTGTCTGAAAGCTCGGTTCCTTTTCCAAAGACACATGTATGGGTTATAACAATGAGCCTCTTAGTCAACGCGATCGCTAGCGATTCGATGGGGTTGCCAAAGAGGTGACTGAATAATAGAACTTCCGATTAGGATACACATGCTTAGCTTCTACATAATGGTGGTGTTTACTGCCGCATCGTTCGCGTGTTATGCAACCAGCGCGCTAGTGACGAAACGAATGGTGATTGAGTTCGAGAGGTATGGATACGCGGACAAGCGGGTATTCATTGCCTTTTCACAGCTATCTGGGGCGCTCGGCCTTCTTGCTGGTCTGGTTTTGCCTGCAATTGGCATTCTCGCAGCTGCAGGTTTAACTGCGCAGATGGTCTGGGCCCTCGTAGTACGCCATAGAATTGGCGATCCTTTCTTACAATCCTTGCCAGCTGTGGCCTATCTCGCGATTTCCACCACTCTCGTCGCTACCTACGCAGTGAAAGCTTTCAACTAAGAACGAGAAATAGACACAGCAGAAGCACTGCTGACGCGGGTAATGACTTGATGGCGGGATCCTTGACTTTAACGTGCATGGCTATGGCTACCAGCATGAGTATCGCCAGGATTGCTGCGGATGGGAAAACAAGTTGAGGCGCAGAAAGCCCAATCAAAAGGGACACCGCGGCTGCCACCTTAACGACGCAAACCATCCACATCGCCGGCTCTGGCAAGCCATAGGCAGCGAATTCTTCTCTCATGTTCGACGCGTCTCCAGCTCTGTAAGGAGTCTTGGATCTAAAACGGATGAGCCAGACGTTGAGTACGCCAAGTCCAACTATCAATTGGGCGATCATTCTTAGAGTTTCCATAATCCTCAGCTAACCCCTTATCGGAAAGACACAGGTTGACAATGGCAAGAGCTTATCCAAGGGAGAGCCAAACCGGATAGAGCCATTCCGTTTTGACTGAGTTGTTGGACCGCTAGCGCGAGCCAGAGACTTCCGTCGAAAGTGCCGAACGGGCTAGGGTTTATGGCAGGAGCGAGAGAAGAGGGGTACACCCGAGGGACTGCACCATACATTTGCACAAAAGAAAAAGACGCCCCCCTCAAAAGGCCGTCTTTTCTCCAACGACGATGAGATATCGCCATGCGGGTTAACAACGCGGAGTCTCACTCAAGTGTACTGCGGTGATCAGAAATAGCCCCGTAAAGGCAAGATCAGCCACTTTGGGGAAACTTCCTGGTGATTTTGACGGCGGCAAACGTTATGAAAGCTTGAGGGCAGTTTCCCAGGGTCACTAGATCCTGGCTTACGGCTATATCAGATGGCTGATTCAGGACCCCACTGCTAATTGACAGTCCTTCATGGAAACGCAGCTTACCCTCGAAAATCAAACACCCGACCACTCAAGTCCGCCTTGAAGCAGCCGCTTCCATCTTCGTTTTCGCTTCTTTGAACTTCTCGCGGTTGCAATTGCAGTGCGGGCAAAGCGGCGTGTTATATAGAAGGACAAACTTCTCTTTAAAATTGAGCCGACGCTTTTGCCCTAGCTCCACCATGCGAAGGGCAGTCTCGCAGTTGGGAATGACAGCACCGACGGCGTTGTAAATCCGATCTGTCATTGCGACTTTTGGCTTACTCGCATCACTCATAGACTACGGTTGGTCTATCTTTACGGAATTTGCGATCGAGAATAGTCTGTTTCTGCTGTTGAAGCGCCTTTGAACAAACACAGCTCTATTACCGCCAAGAAAAATTGCCCCTGTGCCGGAGGCGAAGCCGGGCCAGCTTGGTGAGAGGAACAGAGTTGGATATACTATGGACCACGGCCGAAGTGGAGCCGGCGATGGGACTCGAACCCATAACCTACTGATTACAAATCAGTTGCTTTACCAATTGAGATACACCAACAAATTCCTGATAAACAAATACTGGTCAGAAAATAATCTGTAATTTAATCTAAAGCAAAAAAACAGATGCCCAATAAGTGCCTAATAGGATCTTGCCCTACTAGTGGAAACGGGTACCCCAAAGTCTCCTTTCTTAGAGTATCAAGAGCATTCTCTCACAGTAAGGGGCATCGGGGTCGCGAGGGCGCCGCACATCGCAATTATTATGAATCAACTCCCCACAGAAAAAATTGCTGCCTCAAATGGCTTCTGAGGCTGAGAACCCTTATCCTGATCTCCGCCTTGCAAAGGCAAGAGCCACTGCACTAGCCCCTAGAAGGGCCGCTGTGGAACACAGACTCTCTACTTGTGATGATGACGTTGGTCTTGGACTAGTTCCCCGCCCTTAGCTTTCTCAGGAGACGAACCCCAGCGGCTCCCGCCCCAATGAGCGCTAGGCCAACGATGCCAGGACCGCTGTCTGGAACTCCAGCAACACTTCCCTCCCCAGCTATGGCGACTTCGTTCAAAGTAGAGTTGTAGCCATAGCTGTTAAGAGTGAATGCATTAGCACTGTCGATATTGACTTTGAACCAGCCGTACGTATAAGCAGAACCGCCTTGGTCTACCCTAAATCCGAATAAGCCTGTGTCACCAGAAGACATAAAAGCGTATGCACTCCCCGACGAAGTAGGAAAATCACCTGAACCTATTTTATTTCCAGATTTAAAGAATTTCAAATCAAAACCGGTCTTAGTGGCAAGCTCTGTCCCTGCAAAACTGTATGTAAAAAATATACTACTACTACTGGCAGAAGACATGGACATCGAAAAACTTGCCCCTGACTTTATGCCGTTGAGATTCAGCGTGTAAGAGTTCGTGACGTTTTGAACATCCGTTACGATCACCTTTATCATGGCAGCATCGACATCTAGGGCGTTTACCGCAGCCACCCCA
>Ga0181582_10001739_pt1 | contig 17171 bp, 19 predicted proteins | sample 071ome_32_FD_132438 | JGI IMG/M metagenome (GOLD analysis project Ga0181582, IMG submission 132438) | Coastal salt marsh microbial communities from the Groves Creek Marsh, Skidaway Island, Georgia - 071405AT metaG (megahit assembly) | ecosystem: Environmental > Aquatic > Marine > Intertidal...
CATCCCTCGTCGGGCTCCCCGCGCAGGTAGTTCTCGAGCTCAGAAAAGCTCGGGCGCAGCTCCCCGGCCATGGTTTTCCGGCCAAACTCCACGGCGATCTGCGGATTGTAACCTTGCTGCTGCGCAAGAATGCAGGACTTGATGCATTCCAGGACCTGCCCCTGTTCCTCCGCGCGCTGGCCCACGGCCTGGGACAGGGGAGAGACCACCCCGTAGGCAAGGAGGATCCCCAGGAAGGTGCCGACCAGCGCGGCAGCGACGTGGCCCCCGATGGCGGCGGAGTCGGTGTTCGGGTCCCCAAGCATGCCCATGGTGATGACGATCCCCAGCACTGCGGCGACGATGCCGAAGCCGGGGAGGGCGTCGGCCACCTGTTGCAGCGCGTGGGCCGGGGCGTGGCCCTCCTTTTCGTGGGTGTCGAGCTCGGCGGTCATGAGGTTGTCGAGCTCGAAGGGGCTGATGCCGCCGCTCACCACCATGCGCAGGTAGTCGCAGAGAAACTCGAGGACGTGGTGATCTTTCTTGATGGTTTCGTAGCGGCCGAGGAGCTCGCTTTCCTCGGGATCTTCGATATCCCCTTCGATGGCCATGAGCCCTTCCTTTCGGGCCTTGGTAAAAAGCTCGTACATCAGCTTGAGAAGGAGCAGGTAGTAGGCCTTGGTGTAGGGGCTGCCCTTAAAGACGCCGGGAATGCCCGCCATCGCCGCCTTCACCACGGGCATGGGATTGGCCAGCACAAAGGCGCCTCCCGCGGCGCCCCCAATAATAATGAGCTCAAAGGGTTGCCAGAGGGCGCCCAGTTGCCCGTGGGAGAGCACATAGCCCCCGGCGACGGAGCCGAACACGATGACAAGGCCAAGGAGTGCTTTCATGGCAAGTTCCTGAAGTCGTTGACGGCCATTAGCCCTGAAGCAGTGGGCCCATCATCCCGATGCTGGTGTTCATCTCTTCTTCGAGGCTTTTCCGCTCCTCGGGGTTGAAGCCGAGGCGCCGATAGGCCGGCAGGCTATCTAAGGCCGGTAGATCGTTCTCTCGATTTTTCCGCGCCAGGCAATGGCAAGCGGCGGTCTGCACCACGTCGCCGTAGTCCCCCGCTCCGTCGTGCTGACGATCCCATTGGTCCCAGAAGGTCATGGCATCGAGGCAGCTACGGTCTAAATCCCAGTAGCGATGAACCAAGTGAGAAACGGGGCGCGTCAGAACGCGCAGGAGGGCCTCGAGGGTCCCGCTGGACAGTTGGGCGCCGGCGCGTTCCAGTGCGCCCAGCACGGGGACGCGGCCAATCTGATGAACCAGGCCGGCCATCAGTGCCTTTTCGCTGTCGAGCCCGGCACGGCCGGCAACGGCATGGGCGGCGGCGCTGACCGCGACGCTGAACCGCCAGCCCTCGGTGGCCGCTTGTCGAACGCCCCGCCCCTTAAATTCAAAAACTTCCCGCAGCGCGAGGGACAGGACGAGGTGCTGGGTGGTGCGAAGCCCCAGGCGCTGTACGGCGGCCAGGGCGCTGCGGACGCGAGGACCATTGGCAAAGGCCACGGAGTTCGCCACGTGCAGCAGGCGACCGGCGATGGCGCCGTCGGTCTGGGCGATATCGGCCACTTCCTGGAGGTTGACGTTGGGATCTTCGGCGCGCTCCCGGATGCGAAAGGCCACCGTAGGCATGGTGGGCAGGCGCAGCGTCCCGGCGTCGAAATCCGCGAAGAGCCGCTCCACCACCAGCGCTTCGAGGGGAGCTGGGGTAAGGCGGTCGCCCCGACGCTGGTTCTGAAGGGCCTCCGTCGGCACGACAATTAGCTGGGCGCGCTCCGCTTTTCCCCCGTCCCTTAGACGGGCCCCGCCGGGTAGGGGGCTGCGCGCCTGGGGCGTATCTCCGTCTAGCCAGTTAACGCCGCCGTCCCCCTCTAGGCGTAGAGAGCCCGTGAGCACAAAGGTCAGCGCGGTCTCCGGGTCCTCTACGGTGTGGGGGTGCGCCGTCTCCAAGGTGAAGGCGGCGCAGTGATCGGCGATATCCAGGCGCTCTTCCACGGAACAGACGCTAAGGAAATCAAGGCGCCGAAATTGGGCGGCCAGGCGGGCATGGGCGATGAGAGCGTCGGCGTCCTGAGCCGACCCTCCCGAGGCGTTCTTCTTAGGCAGCACCGCGGGACGAACCCTTTCCCGAACGGGAGCGGTTTCCATCATTGCCGTAGGTGGGGGCGGGTGCGCAAGGGCCCTGAAGGAGTACGCGAAGCGCTTCGTCCGTACTCGCCAGCCGGGCATCGATGATTTGCCGGGCTAGCTCGTTCGCTCGCGCGCACTGGCCCATGAGATCGAGCATGGCGTTAAAGCGACTGCTCAGGTGATTGTCGGTCTCGAAATGGGTAAGGGCCCAGGCGACGTACCCCTCCATGGAGGCGGGGAAGGCGGCCGCTTCAGCGGCAGCGGAGGCGCGATCCTGGGCCGCCTTCAGTTGTTGAGCGGCCTTGGACTTACGCCCCGTGGCCTCCATGAGAGCCTCGGGGTCGCGGGCTTGCAGGGCCCGGCGTTCACTCCGAAGGGCCTCAAAAAAGTGCTGACAGGCCGCCTCAAGATGGGCAAGCGAGTCGCTAAAGGCGTCGGCTTCCGCGAAGGGGACTGACGCCGAAGAAGACATCATGATCGGCTCCTTAGAGCGCCTCTTCGAGATCAAGGATGCGATCGGCAACACGGGTCGCGTCTACGGTGTACTCGCCCCGTTCCAGGGCGGAGCGCACCGCATCCACCCGAGCTTGGTTGACCTCGGGGGTTTGGCGGATGCGCTCTGCCGCATCGTTCAGTGCCTGGCCATCGGCGGTAATATCAATGGCCGCGGGACGCAGCGCGTATTCACTGCCCTTTGCGACCGTGTCCTGCCCGACGGTGAGCGCTTTAGCATCGATCGGTGCGCTCTTGGCGCCGGCTGTGGTGCCCGCGGGGCGGGGATCCATGCCATCAATTTTCATTGCGTGTGCCCTCTACTCATTGGCTTCATTCGGGGTATCGGCTGGCTTTGGAGGAACTTAAGGCCCTTTTTCGGCTTTTTTCTAAAAACTAATCTGAACCTCTCCCGGGCCCGTGACCCGGCCTTGGAGAATGCGCTGGCTGCGTCCGTTACGGACGCGCACCGTATCGTTGGCGGAGCCATTCGCGAGGGCCGTTCCGGTCATGCGTACGGCGAGGGGCCCGGTGCCCGCGGCGAGGGTGATCGTTTCCCCCGTGCGCACCCACAGGGGCGCGGCCGTGGCGCGGGGCGGGATGACGGCCCCTTGGCGAAGGGATTGGCGAAGGCGGCGGCCTAACAGCGTTTCAGCGTCGAGGGCGTAGCCTCCCTGTAGCTCATGAAGTACGCGCGTTTTGACTTCGAAGTCCGAGCGCTGAAGGGGCGTGCCGCGGGGAAGATCGCGTCGAGCGATGATCACCGGAGCGTGAAGCTTGGCCTCGCCCTGTAAGTAAAGGCTCCAGCGGGGCGCGGGGCACTGAACGCGAACGCTCAAGGGCCCGCCCGCCGGGGGCAGCAAGGCGGCCTCGGCCTGAAGGGGTTGCTCGCACTGCGAAAAACGCAGGCGTAAGTCCGGCGGATTGAAAGCAACGGTGAGCGCCGCACCGGAAGGTACGTCCATCGCCGCCACCACATGGGCCTTCGCCGCGGCGACAAGCGTCTCCGCTGGCTGCATCAGGCGGTCCCGTGCCTGAACACCCGAGGTGAACCCAAGGCAAGCCAGCAGGCCAAAGCCTGCGTAGCGCTTGAAAGGCATCCGTGCCATTACGCTGACCTCCTACCGTCCTTGGTGGAGACGCCTGTCCCAAAGCGTCGCGTCAAATCTTGGGCGCTTTCGCACCGCCGCCAGGGGTTTTGCAAAGCCCGTGCCAGAGCTTTCCGAGGCAGGCCTCTTAAGGTCGATCCTTGGGTCTCCAGGTCGGTATCGGCGGGGCTCAGAAGAACTTAAGCGCCAAATTAATGCCTCCCGCCGGGGCGACAAAAAAATGGCGCATTTGCCCTGGCAGAAGCGTGAAATTCCCCCCGGAGCCGCCGACAAAAAATTGGCGGGCCTGGCACAGAAGATCACTTATTCCCGATTTTTCAGTGAGTTAAAGATTCTGGCATGACCAATGCAGATGTCCTCGGGCAACGCTGCGGAACGGAGCGGTTTCGCCCCAAGCGGAAGAAGGACAGCGAAAATGGCCAAGGGACTCGACAGCATCTTTAACCCGCACAGCCAGGCCCTGCGCCTGCTGGAGCAGCGTATTGGGCTGATTGGCGGCAATCTCGCCAACGCCAATACGCCTGGCTACAAGGCTCGCGATCTCGACTTTGCCGCGGCCATGGCCCAAGCCACGGGATCGGCTGAGGCGCCTAAGAGCCGCGCGCTCACCCTTCGCCAACCGGGGCAGGGCGGCATCACAGGAAATGCCGTGGGCCTTTTCCCGGGAGAAGGGCAGCGGCCAAGCCTAGGGTCCGCTGCCGAGCAAAATGCCTTCGGGGGGCTCGTGCAATACCGGACGCCCCTCCAACCCAGCCTCGATGGCAACACGGTAGATGCGCAAACGGAGAAGGCCGCCTTTGCGGAGGCCGCCGTGCGCTATGAAAGCACCCTATCGCTCCTGAGCCGGCGTATCTCCGGCTTGCGAGCCGTGCTGAAAGGAGAATAAGCATGGCCCTTGAACAGATTTTTAACGCCGCGGGCAGCGCGATGGCTGCGCAATCGGTACGCCTGAACACGGTGGCCAGTAACCTGGCCAACGTGAACACGGTATCCAGCACCGCCGATGGCGCCTATCGCCCTAAGCAAGCGGTGTTCGAAAGCGTTCTCGCCCAAACCCAGCAGGGCGTGGACGGGGTAAGGGTCGCGGACATTCGCCGCAGCGCCATCGATCCCATGCCGCGCTATGCGCCGGCCCACCCCATGGCCAACGACGAGGGCTACATCTTCGAGAGCGGCGTAAATGTGGTGGAGGAGATGGCGAATATGACCGATGCCTCTCGGACCTATCAAACCAACATTGAGCTCGTGAGCACGGCGAAGCGCCTCATGCTCGCCACGCTTCGCCTCGGTCAGTAAGGAGCCCTCCGATGACGGCAATTAGCGCAAACCAGATGGACATGCTCTCTAAGGCTACGGGGCTCACGGAAAAGCAGGCCGCTCTGGGCCAGGAGCAGTTCCTCCAGCTCATGATGACCCAGCTGCAAAACCAGGATCCCACGGCGCCGATGGAGAGCGCCGACTTCCTGGGCCAGCTGGCTCAGTTCGGTACGGTCAGCGGTATCCAAGGCCTACAGCAGCAGTTTGTCGAAGTCGCGGAAACCCTAAGCGCCGACCGCGCCCTGCGCGGGGCCGCGCTCCTTGGGAAAACCGCCCTGACGCCCGCGGAGCAGCTCTCCCTCGGCCAGGACGGGGACGTGCGCTTCTCCATCGACCTCCCTACGCCGACATCGGAAGTGCAGGTCCAGCTTGAAGATGGTCAGGGCCGCCTGGTGCGTAGCATCAAGCTTGGGGCCCAAAACGAGGGGCTCCTCGACCTTCGCTGGACCGGCCTCGACGACGATGGCCGCCGCCTGCCCCCGGGGGACTACCGGGTTCGGGCGCTGGCCAGCCAGGGGCGGGGCAGTGAAGCCGTAGCTGTGTTCCAGGCCACCACCATTAAGGGGGTTGAGCTGGCAAGCGGCTCGGGCGATCTACGCCTCGAGCTTTCCGACGAACGCACCGTTGAGCTGTCTCAAGTGCGGCGCATTGACGAGTAAATCGAAGACGTCTTCGAACCCAAAACTTTATGCACATGGAGGTGCAATATGAGCTTTAACACGGGACTAAGCGGACTGAATGCCGCCCGCGCCGACCTCGACGTGACGGCAAACAACATCGCGAACGCAAACACCACGGCTTTCAAACGTTCTACGGCGACGTTTGCAGACGTGTTCTCGAACACGCAAGGCGGCAGCGTCGACAAGGCCGGAAATGGTGTCCGCCTTGCGCAGATCTCCCAGCAGTTCGATCAGGGAATGATCGAAGACTCCAACAGCAATCTTCATCTCGCGGTGAACGGCAACGGCTTTTTCACTCTTCAGGGCGAGACCGGCACGGTATACAGCCGGGACGGCGCTTTCCTGCTCGACGAGGAGGGGTTTCTCGTCAATTCCGCAGGCCTCAAGGTTCAAGCCTTTCCGCCCGTTGATACGGGAGACAGCAACACCACGGAAGTCCTCTTCAGTAACGGGGTGCTGGCGGATGTGCAGCTTGACCGCAACATTGGACGCCCTAGCGCTACGGAGAACATCAATTTCGGACTGAATTTCCGTGCCGATATTGATCCGGTGCCCGGTGCTGGCGCAGCCATTGACCCGGCGGATCAGGCAAGCTTCGACTACACCAATACGATTACGGTCTTTGATTCCATTGGTAATCCGCATTCCGTTTCTATCTACGCCAAGCGCACGGAGAACAATCAGTACAGTGCCAAGGCTTACCTCGATGGAACGCCCCTTGAGTTTGACGTCGACGGCGATCCCGCGACCGCCGTTAATACCAACATCATCAACCTTGCGTTCTCCGCCGATGGCACCCTAGAAAGCCTCACCCCAGAAGGTGGCACTCCCGCGGGCCTCGTACAGCTGATGGCGAACGCTCGAGCGGTGGACGGTGCGGAGAATCTGGACCTCACCTTCGACTTCTCCGGCTCGTCCATGTTGGGCTCGTCCTTCTCCATCACTAGCCAAAGCCAGGATGGCTTCTCCACCGGCCGGCCCACGGGGCTGGAAATTGATTCGGAAGGGACGATCACCGCGGGCTATACCAACGGTCGGGTGGAAGTGCTCGGGAAAATTGCGCTCGCAACCTTTGGTAACCAGCAGGGTTTGCAGTCCGTGGGATCGAACGGATTCGTTGAAACCCCCGAGTCGGGAAAGGCAGCCCTGGGCGAAGCGGGAACGTCCACGCTGGGGCTTATTCAGTCCGGCGGTCTTGAGACCTCGAACGTGGATATTTCTCAGCAGCTGGTGCGCCTTATTACGGCCCAGCGGAACTTCCAGGCGTCCTCCCGGGTGATCAGCACGAACGATCAGATCACCCAGACCGCGATCAACCTGGGTCGGTAAGAGAAGGAGGCTAGGCCATGGATCGCATGGTTTTCACGGCAATGGCGGCGGCGCGGCAAACGCAGCGCCTCCAAGCCCTGGCTACGAACAATCTGGTCAATGCGGGGACCGACGGCTTTCGCGCCGATCTCCGCTCGGCCATGACCCTCGAGGTCAATGGTCCTGGCTATGCCTCCCGCGCCTTCGCGGGTCTCACTCCAGGCGGGGTGGACTTAACGCCAGGCCCCATGATGACCACGGGAAATCCTTTAGATGTGGCCATCCAGGGCCCGGGGCTCTTCGCCGTCGAAACGGCGGAGGGCGAGGAGGCCTATACCCGGGCCGGGGCCTTCGCCGTGGATCCCAACGGGATTCTTCGGACCCAGGCGGGCCAGGCCGTGCTCGGCGACGGCGGCCCTATAGCGCTGCCGCCCTATGAACAAATTCTGATCGGTGCCGATGGCACGGTAACCGTTCGCCCCAAGGGCGCAGGTGGGGCACAGCTGGCCCAGGTCGGGCGCCTTCGCCTGATTGACCCGGCGCCGGAGCAGGTGGTGAAGCGCCCCGACGGGCTGCTGGCCCTTGCTGATGGTAGCCGCGGCCAGCCGGCACCGGTGAAGGTGGTCTCCGGCGTGCTCGAAGGCAGCAATGTTAACGCCGTGGGCGCGATGGTCACGCAAATGGATTTGGCGCGCCAATTTGAGGCGCAAATGAAACTGATGAACGCCGCACGGACCCTCGATGAGGGCGGTGATCGGCTACTTCGCCAAGGGTAGGAGCAAGGATCATGAACCCTGCACTCTGGATTGCTAAGACCGGCCTGGATGCGCAGCAAACGCGCATGGGCGTGATCAGTAACAACCTCGCTAACGTCAACACCATGGGCTACAAGCGGGGCCGGGCGGCGTTCTCTGATCTGATGTATCAGAACCTTCGCCAGGTGGGCGCGAACAGTTCTCAGAACACCCAGCTGCCCTCGGGGCTGGCCATGGGGACCGGGGTTCGCACAACGGCGACGCAGAAAATCTTTACCCAGGGGAATATTGCTCAGACGGGGAACACCTTTGATATCGCCATCAGTGGCCGGGGCTTCTTTCAGATCCTTCGCCCCGATGGAAGCCAGGCCTACACCCGAGATGGCGCCTTCCAGGTGAGCCGGGAAGGTCGGGTAGTGACGTCCACGGGCTATGACCTTCAGCCCGCCATCGTCGTGCCGCCTGATGCCCAGAGCATCACCATCGGGGTGGATGGGATTGTGAGCGCGCAGCTGCCAGGGCAGGCCGAGGCGTCCACCATCGGCGCCATCCAGCTGGCGGACTTTGTGAATCCCGCGGGCCTCGAAGCCGTCGGCGATAACCAGTATTTGGAAAGCGGCGCCAGCGGCGCGCCGCAGATCGGCACCCCCGCCCTGACGGGCCTCGGGTCCCTGGTACAGGGCGCCCTGGAAACCTCCAACGTCAACACCGTGGAGGAGATGGTGAACATGATTGAGACGCAGCGGGCCTATGAAATGAATTCGAAGGCCATCGCCAGCGCCGACCAGATGTTACAGACGCTGAACCAGCGTCTCTAAGGAGAGTTTCATGAGTTCGCGCAGCAGGGACGCACGCGAAGGCTCCGCTCAGCGGAGCCGACCTATGACCCCCGTGGGCCTTCGGGCCCTAGCGGGAATCCTCGCCGCGGCGGTGCTGGCTTCCGCCTGCACGGCGATGACGCCGCCCTATCGCGGTCGGGATTTCCGACCGACTCTGCCGGCGCAGGCGCGGCCCGCGGTGGAGAATAAGGGCGGCTTGTACCAAGAGGGCCATGCCCTGCTGCTCTTCGAAGACGCCAAGGCCCGCACCGTGGGGGACACCATCACGGTGATTCTCCGGGAGCGCACGGATGCCACCAAGAGCTCCAATGCGAGTGCCGGAAAGTCCAGTGCCATCGCGGGGTCGGCCTCGGGCTATCTTGACGTGGATGCCCAGGCCATCAACGGCTCCGTAGATTTCCAGGGATCCGGGAGCGCCGACCAAAGCAATGCGCTGAATGGCGAGATCACGGTCACCATCGCGGACATTCTCGCCAACGGCAATCTGGTGGTACGCGGGGAAAAATGGATCGGTATCAATCAGGGTCGAGAGTTCATCCAGCTGGAGGGCATTGTCCGTCCTGAAGATGTGCGTCCCGATAACACCGTCCTTTCCCAGCGCGTGGCCAATGCCTACATCCACTATGGGGGCGAAGGCATGTTGGCCGACGCCAATCGGGCGGGCCTCCTCACCCGCTTCTTCCAATCTCCCCTTTGGCCCCTGTAAGGCCCCTAGGAGCACGTGATGACCTTGCCTTCCTTTATTCGCGTCGCACTGACCCTAGGGCTCCTTTGCTTGGGGGCGTCCGCCGGCGCCGAGCGCATCAAGGATCTTGCGGGCATTGATGGCATTCGAAACAACCAGCTCGTGGGTTACGGCCTGGTGGTGGGCCTCGCGGGTACCGGGGATCAGACGATCCAGGCGCCCTTCACGGTCCAGAGCCTGCAGAACATGCTCATCCAACTCGGCATCACCGTGCCCCAGGGCACGCAGCTTCAGTTGAATAACGTGGCGGCGGTGATGGTGACGGCAGATTTGCCGCCCTTTGCCCGCCGTGGTCAGGCCATCGATATCACCGTGTCGTCCATCGCCAATGCTAAGAGCCTTCGCGGCGGCACGCTGGTGATGACGCCCCTGAAGGGGGCTGACGGCAAGGTCTACGCCGTGGCCCAGGGTAACCTGGTGGTGGGGGGCTTTGACGCCGAAGGCGCCGATGGCTCCCGCATTACGACGAACATTCCTTCCGTGGGTCGGGTCCCTGGGGGAGCCACGGTGGAGCGGGATCGGGCCCTGGCCTTTACGCCCAATGGTGCCCTGACCCTCACGCTTCACCAGGCGAACTTCACCACGGCGCTGCACATGGCGGACAAGATCAACGAAACCTTTGGCCCGGACACCGCGGTGCCCGTGGATGCGGGCGCCGTCGAGGTGAAGATTCCGGAGACGGCGCCGAGCCCCGTGGCCTTCGTGTCGGCGCTGCACAGCCTGCCCGTGCAGCCCGGGGCCGCGCCGGCGCGAGTGGTCGTCTCGGCGCGCACGGGGACCGTCATCATCGGTCAGGACGTGCGTATTACCCCGGCGGCCGTATCCCACGGTTCCTTGGTGGTAAAGATTTCTGAGCAGCTTTCCGTGAGCCAGCCTAAGGGGTTCTCGGAAGGCGAGACGGTAGTGGTGCCCCAGAGCACGGTGGAAGTGGAGGAGCGCGGGGCGGGCAGCATGTTCACCCTCGATCCGGGCGTTTCCCTCGATAGCTTGGTGGAGGCGGTGAACCGCGTGGGGGCCGCTCCCAGCGATTTGGTGGCCATCCTTCAGGCGCTTAAGCAAGCCGGCGCGCTTCGCGCTGAGCTCGTGGTGATCTAAGGAGCTCCGCCATGGCAGACCACGACATTGCAATGGCTCGCGCCGTCCACGACCCCAAGGGCCTGGCGGCGCTCAAGTTGGCGGCCAAGGGCCCGGAAAAAGACGGCGCCCTGCGGGAAGCCGCGGAGCAGTTCGAGGGCCTCTTTATTCAGCAGATGCTGGCGGCCATGCGCAAAACCGTGCCGGAGGACGGGCTCTTCTCCAGCAGTGAGGAGGGGACCTTCCGGAGCCTAGCGGATCAGCAGCTGGCCCAGGACCTTGCGCGAAGCGGGGACTTTGGCATTGCCGATGCGCTGGTGCGACAGCTGGGCTCATCCGAGGGGCAGACGACCGATCCTGCGGCGCTAGGAACCCAGCTTCGCCTTCGGCAGGCCCAGGGAGCCATGAAATGAGCGGACTCTTTGGCATCGCTGCTTCGGCCCTACGGGCGAATCAGCAAGGGCTCTCTACCGTGAGTCAGAACATCGCCAACGTGAACACGGAGGGCTATGCGCGGCAGCAGTTGGAGCTGCGAACGTCCTTCGGAGGCGCAGGGGTCGATGTGGCCCAGGTGCGCCGGAACTTTGATGCCTGGTCTGAAAGCGCCCTGGGCGAAGCGCAGAGCCAGTTCGGCGCGGCCAGCGCCAGAAACGAAGCGCTTGGCCGCTTAGAAAGCAGCTTTAGCGTTGGCCAAGGTAGCCTCTCCGCCGCCTTTGGGCGCCTGCAGGATGCCTTTGCGGCCGTGGCCAGTGCGCCCACGGTGCGCGGGGTGCGGACCACGGTACTTGAGGAAGCCCGCACCGTAGCGGCGCGTTTCCAAAGCCTGGACCGTCAGCTTTCCAGCCTGGACAGCCAGCTATCTAAGGAGATCGGTGCGACGGCGGAACGGATCAATACCCTAACGGCCCAGCTGGCGGAGCTGAATCAGTCCCTTCGCAGCAGCGGTGAAAGCTCGAGCCTTCTGGACCAACAGAATCGTCTTATTTCGGATCTTTCCCTGGAAGTCAGCATTCGCTTGAATCGGCAGGAAGATGGCACGGTCGATGTGCTGTTGCCCTCAGGGCAAGCGCTGGTGCGGGGTACGGAGGCGAGGAAGCTGGAGTCGCCCCTGGGGGCCGCCGGGCCCTTCGCGCCCCAGCTGTCCCTCGAGGGCAGCCCCCGGGATCCAAGCGGTTCCCTTACTGGCGGCCGTTTGCAGGGTCTTATGGAAGCCCGAGCGGAAACCCTCGCGCCGTTGCGCCGGGATCTTGATCGCCTGGCCGTGGGCTTTGCGCAGAGCATGAACCAAGCACAGGAGGCAGGTTTCACCGCCGCGGGCGTCGCGGGAGGTGCCCTTTTCTCTGGCGTTGATGGGGCCGCCCAGGCCTCGGCTGCGCCGGGAAATAGCGGCAGCGCCACCCTAAGCGTTGCGCCGGAGGCCGGTGCTGCCCTTCTGGCGTCCGCCTATGAGCTGACCTTTGACGGCGGCGCCAACACGGTAACCCTCAAACGCCTGAGCGATGGCGCGGAGGTTTATGCGGGCGATCCTGCGAACCTTGGCGCAGACCTTATTGATGGGCTTCGCTTTTCTCTGGACGATGCGGCGCTTTTAAGCGGCGGCGACCGCTTCCGCTTTGACCCCCTGGCCGGTGCGGCGGGGCGCATTACGGTGGCCTTAAGCGATCCCGAAGGCTTAGCGAAAAATCGCGCAGCCGTAGGCGCCTCGGTGACCGACGGCGGCGGTGCGACGCCATCAGACCTGGTCCTTTCCCTGCCTTCGCCCCAGGCCCTGGCAGCGCCCCTGCCGCGCACGGGGACGAACGCGCCCGTGCTCGAAATCGTCGATGATGGATCCGGTACGTTAGTTCTCGAAGACGAGGATGGCGGCCAGTATGCCTTTACCCTCGGCAAGCCCCTCACCCTCGAGCCCTATGGTTTGGAGCTCACCCTCTCGGGAACCGCGGCAGCCGGGGATAGGATCACCTTGAGTTTTGCCAGTGCCGGACCAGCTGACGGCGGTCAGGCTCAGTTATTGGCCGCAGATCGCGCTCTTTTTTCCGACGGCGCTACGGCAGTGGATGAGTACGCGTCCCTTCTCGGCACGGCTGCCGGTGCAGCGAACCGCGCCAGCCTGGCCCAGGAGGCCGGGGCGCTGGTGCTCTCCGATGCCCAGCTGCGCCGGGAAGCGAAGGCCGGGGTCAATCTTGATGAGGAGGCCGCGGATCTTTTGCGCTACCAGCAGGCCTATCAAGCCGCAGCCCGGGTGGTTTCCGTGGCAGACACCATCTTTCAGTCCGTTCTCTCCGTGGTGAGATAAGCATGCGCATCAGCACATCGCAGTTCTTTCAGCGCAGTAGCCAAAGCATGGGCAGTAGCCAAACTCTGCTTTTGGAAGCGCAGCAACGCCTGTCCTCTGGGGAGCAGCGGCTTCGGCCCAGCGACGCTCCCGGCAATGCCCAGGCCAGCGTGCGCTTATCCGCCCGCCTTGATCGTCTCGATCGCCTCTCCAGCAATCAGGATGCGGCGGAGGCCACGCTAAGCGCGGAAGAAACGGCGCTTGCCGGCCTGAGTACTAACCTTCAGCGGGTAAAGGAGCTGGCGATCCTGCTGGGGAACGGTGCCCTTACGGAGGACGATGCGCTCGGCATTGAGGCTGAGCTTCGATCTCTTAAGGAAGAGGCGCTTTCCTTGGCGAATCGCCCATCTCCTACGGGGGAGGCGCTCTTTGGGGGCACCAGCGATGGCGCTCGGGCCTTCGGCTTGGAGACCGATGGTTCGGTCACCTACGAAGGCACGGCCTTCTCCCGCGCCCTCCCCATCGGGGAAGGGCGCAGCATTGCCCTGGGTGGTTCGGGGCGGGAGCTTTTTCAGGAGATTGCGCCCCTGGCCCCGGTGGCCCTTGCGGTGGACACAGGGAATAGGGGGGACGCTGTCTTTGCTGCCCCAGAACTGACGAATCCGACCACCTTTGGCGCTGCGGTCACTCCTCTGAGGGTCACCTTTAACGGGGACGGTACGGCGGACGTGCTGGATAGTTCGACGCCGGCGAACACCACCACCGTCCCGATCACCGATCAAACCTTGACCGTCGAGGGTGTCTCCATCAGCTTCACGGGTACCCCCGCTGCGGGCGACACCCTGACCCTGGCCCCTTCGGAACCCGGAGACCTCTTCGCGGTTTATGACGCGGTGCTCGCGGCGGCCCAGGCGCCCAGGAACAGCGCTTCCGAGCAGGCGGCTTTTCAGAACCAGCTTCAGCGGGCTCAGGATGGCTTAGCGGCGGCGGAGACACAGCTGGGCCGCGCCCGGAGTTCCGTCGGGGCACGCCTCGCTGCCCTGGACGGCGAGCGAGATTTGGTGGAAGAAACGCGTCTTGCCGTGGAAAGCCAGCGATCCCTGATTGATGATCTCGATTACACGGAAGCGATCACGGCTTTTCAGCAGCAGCTGACGGCCCTGCAGGCTGCGCAAAGTGCCTTCTCTCGTCTTTCCGACCTCAGTCTCTTTAATTTCCTCAGGTAAATTAACCCCTTAAAACGCCCTTCGCCCCCCCTCCGGGGGCTTCTTTCCCGCCCTTAAGTTTCCTCCGCTCCGGCCGTTAGCTGGAGTAAGACCCTCCCCCAAGTTCGGCCCAAAAGCCGGGCTTAAGAATCGGTCCCGGCGGCCGACAACAGGGGGGAAGGAAGCCTGCGCAAGGATGCGCAGCTAGGAGGAAAGCATGGACAGCAACGCTTTATCCCCGCTATCGCCCCAGGCGGCCATTCGCGCGCTTACCAATGACGGCGCCGGTGCATTCAACCGCGCGGCGCAGGACGCCGCGCCGATGCAAACCCGCATCGCGCCGCCGCCCGTGGAAGCCGTGGCCGCCGGAAAGGCAACGCTCGTGGATAACCGCGAGCTCCAGGAATCCTTCAACCGTCTGGTCGACGCCGCGGCATCCCTGGATCGCCCCATCAGTCTGGCTAAGGTCAGCGACGAGCCCGGTGCTCAGGTTGCCGTGCGCGACGGGGAGTCGGGAAAGCTTCTTCGGGAAGTGGATCAGGCGGAAATTCAAGCTTTGAGTGAACGGCTCGTGCGCTTCCAGGAAGTGGCCGGGCTCTTCGTCGACGAGAAGGCCTAGGAGCGCATCATGGGTGGCATCTCCTCTCCAGGCGTGGGATCGGGGCTCGACACGGCCTCCATCGTGCGCCAGCTGGTTAGCGCGGAGCGCGCTGGCCCGGAGCGCCGCCTGCTTCGGGCAGAAACGGAAACGAGCACGAAGCTCTCCGCCTACGGCAGCCTTAAGGCACAGGTGGCCGATTTCACTGACGCCCTCGACGGCCTGAAGGGCATCACGGGCACGAAAAAGGCGAGCCCGACAAATGCGGACGCCTTCACCGTGAGTGCTAAGGCCGAAGCAGCCCTTGGCACCTTTAATGTCGAGGTCACCCAGCTCGCTCAGCCCCAGAGCATCGCCAGCGCCGTATTCGCAAGCCGGGATGAAGCGCTGGGGACCGGAACCCTCAGCCTGGCCGTGGGGGACGACGCGCCGGTGGAGATCACCCTAGCAGAGGGCTCGAACACCCTCGCCGATCTGCGTAGCGCCATTAATGAGGCGGATTTGCCGATCAGCGCCAACATCATCAATGACGGCGCGGGGGAGCGCTTGGTACTCCAAAGCAGCCGACCTGGCGCCGCCGAAACGATCAGCCTTACCGTGGCTGACGACGATGGCGATAACGCGGATGGCTCAGGCCTTTCCCGCCTCGCTGAAAGCGCCTTCGAGACCTTGGTGTCGGCGCGGGATGCGGAGCTCAAGCTCAATGGCCTCGCGATCACGCGAAGCACTAATCAAATCACCGATGCCATGGAAGGCATCACCCTGACCCTGAAAGCCCCTAGCGAGGGGGCTGCGGAAACGGTCGCCGTAACCTCAGACAACAGCAGCACCAAAGCCGCGCTCGATAAGTTCGCGAAGGCCTACAACAGCCTGAATGACTTCATCAGCCGGAACACCGCCTATGACGCCGACACTCAACAGGGTGGCCCTCTGCTCGGAGACAGCACGCTCCGCAGCCTGGAAAGCGCCTTGCGTAATACGCTGCTGGCCTCCTCGGAAGCGGTGGCCGGGGCGCGGAGCCTCGTAGACCTTGGTCTTAAAACCTCCGCCACGGGCGCGATCTCCCGTGAGGGAACGGCCCTGGACGATGCTCTCGAGGTGGATCCGGATGGGGTCAACGCCCTGCTCGAGCGCCTTGGGGAAAGCATCGAGAGCCGCTTCGCGCGCTTTGATGGCGCCCAGGGGCTCGTCGCTGCGCGCATTGACGGCCTCGAGGCGCGGCTAGACGGCATCGATGACCGCCGCACGCGGCTGGACCGCCGCATGGAAAGCGTGCAGGCGCGCTATCAGCGGGAATTCAGCGCCCTTGATGGACTCATTGCGGGCATGAACCAAACCAGCAGCTACCTCAGCGCTCAGCTGAGCAGCCTCGGGAGGGCATAGGGATGACGGGAATTTCTCAGGGCCCCTAGGCCTCCACCGGACATCACGATTTTTAAAAGTACTGCGCGGTCCGATCCCGCGCCACAGGGACGCTTTGCCTTAAAAAACCACCGGCCGGGACGCCGGTAAACGGGACCAAAAACAGGAGACATCACATGTCCTTTGCCATGAAGCAGTACGCCCGCATTGGGACGCAGGCGAGCCTTCAGGACGCATCGCCTCACCGGCTGATCCAGATGCTCTTTCGAGGCGCGCTGGATCGCATGGCCACGGCCCGCGGGGCCATGGAGAACGGCGACGTCGCTCGGAAGGGGGAATTCATTGGTAAGGCCATTTCCATCGTCGGCGGACTTCGAGATGCGGTGATTGAGGATGGGGGCGCGCTGTCCCAAAACCTTGACGCTCTCTATGAGTACATCTCGAACCGCCTGGTGGTGGCGAACCTGCAGAACGACGTGCAGATCCTGGAGGAATGCGTGGATTTGCTGACCCCCATCGCCACGGCGTGGGACGAAATTGCCCCGGAGCGGGTGAAAGATGCCCCCGCGAGTGCGTAAGCATGGCCCGGGCCTGGCGCCGACCGCCGGCAAGCTACTGCCGCGCGAAGCCGCAGAGACGGGCGCCGGAGGGCGCTCCCCTGGCCTTTCTCGATGCGCGACCGGGAATCTGGCTGCTTCGGGACCAGGTGCTTCGCGCCTTACTTGGGCGCCAAGGCGCCGGGGTGCTTCGGGTACGCAGGCCCGCCTCGCTGAAACGTCTCTTCAGCGCAGGCTCGGACACGAAATGAACAGAGATATTCAGCGCGGCTTAGCCGCAAGGGAGACCGGGTTATGTCTAAGGCCTTAAGCACCTACAACGCCATGGCGGCGCACGCGGCCCTTGAGGACGCATCTCCCCATCGCATCACGCAGCTGCTCTATCAGGCGGTTTTCGATGCCCTAGGCAATGCGCGGCGGGCCATGGATCGAGGAGATACGCCGACCAAAGGCGCTCAGCTCTCCTATGCCATCGACCTGATGGGTGCGCTCCTCGATGGCGTGAACCCGGAGGCGGGGGAGCTCGCGGATCAGCTCACCAAGCTTTATCGCTACGTCACGCGGCGCATTGTGCTGGCGAATCTGCACAACGACCGGGACGGGCTGAGTGAGTGCGTGGATTTGCTCACGCCCATTGCTCGGGCCTGGGATCGGCTGGCGCCGGCAGCGGCAGCCCTGGAAGAAGAACAAGAAGG
>Ga0181582_10001740_pt1 | contig 17169 bp, 8 predicted proteins | sample 071ome_32_FD_132438 | JGI IMG/M metagenome (GOLD analysis project Ga0181582, IMG submission 132438) | Coastal salt marsh microbial communities from the Groves Creek Marsh, Skidaway Island, Georgia - 071405AT metaG (megahit assembly) | ecosystem: Environmental > Aquatic > Marine > Intertidal zone...
CCACCGACGCCACCGACGCCACCGACGCCATCTGCAGAGCAGATGGCGTAGGGTGCATCCCGGCGGGCGGGGATGCCTCCCGGCGGGATGAATTCGCCGCAGTTGCGCCGGTCGGCGGTATAGTCTCGAGCGGGGTCGCCGGGAATACCGGCCGGAAGGGGCGTCGTCACGTTGTAAATGGCGAGCCGGGCGGTGAACGACGAGGCAATCGCCGGTGGGAGATTGGATCGGATGGCGGCTAGGTAGGTCTCGAAGATGGCGGCCAGCTGCGGCGGGATTTCTTCCGTGGTCGGGGGTGGGAGCGAGGGTGTCGTCGTCGGGACTGGCGGTGGAAGCGGGGTCGCGAGGGCGGCAGGAATCCGGGTGGCAATGGCGACGGGGGCCAGTGAGAGCGAGAGCGAGAGTGAGACCAGGAGGGCTCGTCGTCGTCTGTTGTCCAGGACATTCTCAGAACGAAGCGTCTTCTTCGTCCCGAGATTCTCGGGTGCTGTACTGACCGGCTCCCTTCGCTTCGCCGGTGTCGGTATCGGTGTCGGTGTCGGTATTGGTACCGTACCACTGGTCTGCGTGCTTCCGTGTATTGGGGTCATGAACTGTTTGAACTGAGGGTTCAGTTTCAAAACCAACGTCACGGGGCCGCCATGCAGCCGCGTTTCGCTTCGGTGTCGACCGATACACAGCTGTGGCGACAGCGATACTGTCGAGATGATCGTCGTCGAGACCATCGTCATCGTCGTATCGGCGACCGACGGTTCTTCTTTGTCGGACGTGCAGCCAGGGCGGATTCAGTTCCACCACCAGCAGCGGCAGCGGCGGCAGCGGCAACGTCGCCGACCTCCGCGTCGGGAGGTCGGCTTCCCTCCCCGTCTCATTGGGAGGAGCATGTCAGGGGGATGAAGAGCTTGGGGGAGCGGACCGCGCTGCAGTCGTACATGGGTTTGTTGGAGGCGATCAACGGGATGGAGCCGGAGGTGATGGGCCTCTCGGATGCGGAGCTCAAGGCGCGGACGGGGGTATTGCGGGAACGAGCATCCGCGTTTGCATCTCTTGACAATGACTTGCTGGTCTCGGCGTTTGCGGTCGTCCGGGAGGCGTCTCGTCGGGTGTTGGGCATGCGGCATTACGATGTGCAGATACTGGGCGGGATTGCGCTTTCTCGGGGTCAGATAACTGAAATGCGGACGGGCGAAGGGAAGACGCTGGTCGCGATTCTTCCTGCGTACCTGTATGCGTTGCAGGGTCGGGGTTCGCACGTGGTCACCGTGAACGACTACCTGGCGCAGCGGGATGCCGAGTGGGTGGGGAAGGTGCTGGAGTTTTTGGGGATGACGGTGGGGGTGGTGACGTCCAAGACGCCGCAAGCGGCCCGGCGAAGGCAGTTGGCGGCGGATGTGACGTATTTGACGGCGTACGAGTTGGCGTTCATGTACCTGCAGGATAACTCGGCGCCGCCGTCGTTTCCGGTGGCGTTGGCGCGGCCGTTGCATTATGCGGTGGTGGATGAGGTGGACTCGGTATTGATTGATGAGGCGCGGAATCCGTTCATTGTGAATATGCCCGGGGGGGAGGATGCGGGGGTGGCGGCGAGGTGGGGGGTGGCCGTGGAGGTGGCGATGGGGTTGGTGGGGCCGGTGGGGGTGGCGGGGATGAGTGCGGAGGAGTTGGGGAGGTATTTTGATGGGGTGCCGATGGATGAGTTTATGGATGCGGACTTTATTCCCGAGCCGAGGATCAAGGGGGCGACGGTGACGCGGCGGGGGATGGCGCGGGCGGTGGCGCGTTTGGTGCGAGGGGGGTGGGCGTATTTGGCGGTGTCGGAAAAAGACGGAGACGTAGGCAGAGACGGGAACGGGAACGGGAACGGGAACGGGAACGGGAACGGGGACGTGCGCTGGTATGGGGTGGTGGTGGAGGACGGGGATGTGGCGACGGTGCGGGAGCTCAAGACGGTGGAGAATTGGTTCGGGATGGAGGAGGGCGGGAGCGGGGGGGATTTCGTGGATCGGATGTATGTCTCCGACCCGGGGGATCGGGCGTCGATGCGGGGGCTGCTGCGGGATCGGGGGCTGCGGATGGTCGAGGCGGACGAGGTCGACTCGATCGAGGAAGACGTTTGGCACCTGGCGGTGCCGACGATACTGTGGTCGTCTTCAAAGGCGTGGGGGCGGTTTTTGAACCAATCGGTGCGGGCTGTGCATGCGTTCCACAAGGACGTGGATTATATCGTCCGCGGCGGCGAGATTGTCGTCATCGATACGGCCACCGGGCGGGAGCGGGAGCGCAGCAGGTGGCAGTCAGGGCTGCACCAGGCGATCGAGGCAAAAGAGATGCTGTTAGGGACGGACAAGATGCTGAAAGTGCGACCGGAAGACTTTGATCAGGGGAAGATCACGTACCAGGTGCTGTTTTCCGAGTACGCGACTTTGAGCGGGATGACTGGCACGGCGGTCACGGAGGCGGAGGAGTTTGAGGAGGCGTATGGGTTGTCTGTGGTGCGGATCCCGCCGCATAGACCGTCGTTGCGGGTTGATTACCCGGCCGCGGTATACGGAGGGAAGCCCGCGTGGGCGGATGCGATTCTGGAGGTTGTGCGGGAGGCCGTCGAGCGGGGCAGGCCGGTGTTGGTGGGGGCCATGTCGGTGGAGGCGAGCGAAGAGGTCCATCGGATTATCTCGAACGCGCCGATGGGTGACGTGTCGCTGTCGGATGTTGACCGCGTGGCGCTGGCCGGGGCGCTGGCGCGGGTGCCCCCGGCGCTGCCGCCGCCGCCGTCGCCTCTGGCGTTTGACGCGAACGACGGGATGGACGATGACGTGTCAGTCGATGACGCGACGAGAAAGAATAAAGAAGAGGATCGAGAGCGTCTGAATAATGCGTTGGCGTTCTACAAAGGGCTGATGGTGGACTACGACGGCGTGATGGACTTTGTCCGGTCAGCCGCCACGAGTCCGTCGCTGTCCATGCAGCCCGAAGACGTGCGATACGCGCTGACGGTGTTGCGCGACTCCATTTCGGCGCGGTCGTGGAGCTTTGCCAACCAGACGGAGCTCGACGCCGTCAAAGAGTGCTACGAGGTGCTGCTCGAGGCGCTCGGGTCGGCGACCCTGTCCAAGTCGCACGTGATCAACCTGTTGAACGCGAGGCCCGAGCGCTCTCGGAAGGAGGCCGAGATTATTGCCCAGGCCGGCGTTCCGGGAACCATCACGGTGGCCACGTCAATGGCGGGCCGCGGCACGGACATCCTCCTCGGCGGCAACCCCAAGGGCCTGGTGCTCTCCACGCTGAAATTTCTGTTCGAGGGGCGCCTCTACGGCGTGCGAGGAGATGCAGAGGTGCCTTTGGCGCGGGTGCATCCCGCTTTTGTGGACCGGGAGGCGTCCATGCGGGTGCACCTGCCGGACGCCGTCTTCTCGGCGTACCTGGAGTGCTCGACCGAGCTGTCTGCTTTGGATGTCGACGCGGCGTTTATGGGAGACGTGCCCGATAACTTCTTCGACATGGTGGTCGAGAAGACCGAGCTGATCCGCAGCCACCTGAAGATGACGATGTCGACGGCGACAAAGACGACGGCGTCGAAGGCGGCTCCACCGCTCACCTCACAATCACCCCCGCCCCCCGCGATCACCGGCTATTCCAAGGCCTTTGACGCAGAGGACTGGGCGGCCTACGCCGGCTCGACCAGCATGGTGTCCCAGCTGGAGGCCGAGGTGCCGCACGATACGTTCAGGGGCATGCTCAAGTACGCCCTGTTGCAGTGGGCGTGGTTCGACGCCCAGTGCGGCGCCATGGGAGATCAAATCCGCGGTTCCGGCGGTCTCTGTGTCCTCATCGCGTCGGTGCCAGAGTCCCGACGGTCGGAGCTCCAGCTCCGGGGCCGCGCAGGACGACAGGGCGACCCCGGGGAGACGCACATCATCGCGTCCCTCGAGGACCCGATCCTCGGCGCTGCTTTGCTTCCCAACCAACAGAAGGACATCTGGAGATACATCGAGGAGTCGGGATCGTCCAACGAGCCCCTGCCGTCGCTGGTCATTGACCCGATCATCAAGAGCGTGACCAGGAACCAAGAACAGCTCCAACAGGGCGGAAGGGACGTGTCACGAAAGTACGACGCCGTTATCGATTCGTATAGGCGCCACGTCTACAGGCTGCGCCGTATCCTGACTCGCGGCAGCGAGGCGGCGCGCGCCGATCTCTTCCACGACAACCTGCGCGACCTCGCGGAGGACCTTGTCGAACTTCACTGCGGCAGGGAAGATCGTGGACGCGACGTTCGCCACTGGGATATTGAAGGTCTCGTCGGCGACATGATCAGGCTCCTGGAGGACGTGCGCCTGACCGAGGACTCGGCAGCGGCGTCGACCATCCGGCGCGCGGAGGACGCCTCCATGTCGATGCACCTCATCGACGACGAGTACATCGTCGCGTTGCTCGACGACGACGATGAGGAAGATGGTCCGCACGATGGCACGAGCCCCGACGGCCCCGACGGCCCCACCGGCCTCGGCAGTCAGCTGCGCGCGGCATGCACCTCGCTGCGCTTCTCCCTCGCGCCCTCAACGGCCGCCCTCCCCACGCTCGACTTCCTCAAGACCGCCGTCCCAATCCCAATGGTGCGCTCCAACGCCCTGCGCCACGCCCGCCAACGCCGCGCGGCCACCCCCGCCACCAAAACCATCACCGACAAGAAAGCTGCCGTCCTCGCGTCGTGGGTCGGCGACGTCCTCTCCAGCATGTACGAGACCAAGCGGAGCATCACCACCGAGGCCCTGGTCTGCAGCAAACTCACCACCCAGCCCCTCAACGCGTTCCAAGCGGCCGCCATCGTCCGCGTCTGGGAGCGCGACGCTGCCCTCGACTGCATCGACTCGCTCTGGTCCGACTTCCTGCAGGACGTCTCCGTCCTCCAGCAAGCCAGCCAAGGACGCGCGTTCAGCATGTTTGACCCCGTCGACGAGTTCAGGCTCGAATCTGCCAAGGCCTTCACGAGCCTCCTCCGCCGCCACAGTGCCATCGTCTCGTCGCGACTGCTCGGCCGCGTCGACCTGATGCAGCTGCGATGGCTCGAAACCAGCAGCGGCGGCGGCGACTGGGAACGCTTCGCGGTTCAAGACGACATCAACCTCGACTTTGTCCTCAATGGCGGCGTTGGTGATGGTGGTGATAGCGGCGCCGACGAGTAGAACAACGAGAACGAACAGCCTGCCTGCCTGCATTACACGCCATTTTCATACACTTTAATGCACGAAGACGCACCCAAACCATGCCAATCGCCGGTCGCAGTCGCCAAGGCCCCATCACTCATACACCACGCACATGCGTTGACCAACACCCCCTGTTGTTCCTCCCCCCCTTCACCCTCCGCCTCCCACACAGTACCCACCCGTTCCCACACCCGCACCCCGCCGCCCACGCCCGCCCCCACCCCACTCGCCAAACCCCGGGGTCCGACCCCAAACCGAACTCGCCGCGTCTCCCCGACAAACCCCCGCTTCACCACCCCCGAGCCCACAACCTCCCAGCCCTTCCGCATATCAAAAACCCACACATCCCCCTGTCCCCGGCATCCGACATACAAACACCCCCCCGCCATCCCCACCTGCGTCACCCCAGCCGCAAACCCGTCCACATACATACACTGCGCATTCGTCCTCGAGTCAAACATCGCCACCCGACCACAATACCCCCCCAAAGCCACCAACGACGAATTCGACCCCGCTCCCACCGCCACACTCGACACGATATCGTGCTTTCGCCGCCGCCGAGCACCGACACGACCGGCACGACCGGCACGATCGACACGATCGACACGACCGACACGACCGATGCAACCGGAAAGCGACGATTCCCGATACCCATCATCCCACCGCGGATACATCCCGACGGCATCCTTCCCCGGCCGCGACGCATCCCACCGATACACCGCATCCCTCGACCCGGCATAGATCCAAACATCGTCGGTCGCCACCGAGTACAACGGCTCCACCTCACCACTGTATGCATCGAGCGCGGCGTACGAGGCCAGAAGCCCACGAGACTGTCCGTGGACGCCCTCACCGGCGCAGTACAAACCCACCGGCAGACCCTGGGAAGCCACCAACACCCGATGACGGACGCCGTCCCGCAGCCAACACGCCTCGTGAACGTGCTCCAAACGCGGCGTTACGTGCACCAGAGCACCCGTATGACGAGACACGCTCGCGACGCGGCAGACAGACTGTTGGTTGTCGGTGCGAGTGACGACCGTGGTCAGGAGAGACAGCCGAGAGGGTCCCGGACTGAAGGCAAGGTCGGAGAAATAGCTCCCGGGCGGCGCCGTGGTCAAGACGACCGGGGTCCGCGCGACCGTCGCGTTGTTCGGCGCCATATTGATGGATCCGATGACCTCGAGTGGCCACCACCAAACCCCTCGGCTCTGGCAAGCAACGTGTTGCTGGCATGCCGCGTGGTCACACGCTCAGATGCCAACGTGTGACCCTGGTCTATTCACCGGTATCCCGTCTAGTCTACGCTATACAATACGCGTATGAAGGGAACGCGTTGGTTTCGGAGTTTCCAGTTTCCGAAACGCCCAGCCCTAGAGACCGTTTCGGAGTGTATTCGAGAATAAACAATTTTCTTTTTGTCGTGACACCAACACCGTGTATATCCTTTGTATTCGTATATAGACGACGGGCCTGACGGTCGCGGAGGTCAGCCAGCCAGTTTTCACGAACGAATTTTTCGTTACGTCACGGAATCTCGATTTTTCTGGCCTTGAGGAAGGTTCCTGCGTTCGTTCTGGCGTGAAGATACACGCCCACATATATATTTATTGCCATGCGCCACAGTAGCAGCGCACGCGGCCTGTCGGGGTCGTCATCTCGCGCTCTGTGTACTCGTCGGCCGGCTTCTCCTTGGGGTCACCGACGCCGGTCTTCGCCCGCCCGCGCCTTTCACACGCTGCCGGATGCACAGAGGACTGGGATTGCGCCGGTTCGTGACGGGGGTGCGGGGGGTTCGGGGGGTTCGGGGGGTTCGGGGGCTCCGGGGGGTGGGAATCATCATCATCACCAGGATGTTCGGCAGCAGGCGCTCGATTTTGTCTGGTCGTCCCTGAACCAGGGGTGGCAGCGACACCGGGGGGCCTGGGAGCAGCATGCGCACACAAAGACGAAGACGACGAGTTCGACGGGGACGACGACGTCGTCGACGTTGCCAGAGACACGTGGGAGTGGTCGCGCGACGACTTTGCCGGCCTCCCTGTCTTCGTCCTCGCACGTGAGCCTGAAGGAGCTGATGGAAGGGCAGGAGATGGCAGAGCGGCAACAGGACACCGAGCCATCGGATGCGCTCGACGACCCCGCTTCGACCGTGCTCCCTCCGAACCTCCTCCCGTACCTTCGTGCGGTCGGCATTGTCGAGTTGAATCACCTGCGGGCGATGTCGATGATGAGTACGTTGTGCTATGGGATGGAGAAGAAGGTGAACGAGGGATCCATGCGGCGGTTGGGGTTGGAGTTGGTGACATCGTCGATCGCGTGGGAGCGATGTTTGGAGGCAGAGGCAGCGCGAATTGAGGAGGCGGGGGCGTCGCTTGCGTTTGGAGATGGCATGTCGATGAACGTTTCGCTGGACGAGGGTATTCGTGTTGGTGAGCACCAGCAGCAGCACCAGCAGCAGCAGCCGGCCACGCATCGGCAGTTGGATCCTGGGGGCTCGTATGCGGGGATGGACGCGACAAACGCGACACAGACGTGGAAGCGGGTGCTGAGTCTGGAGTATTCGGACGCGGACCTGGATGTTGCGGTGGTAGAGGAGCCGATCAGCCCGAACAGTCGGAACAATATATCGTTTTTCGGGAGTCGAGGGCGGTTCAGTGAGTTTCAGCAGGCGCAGGAGGACGAGCGGGGGGATGCGGCCGTGGGCGCGGTCGCGGGAGGGCGTGGAGGGAACCGCATCGAAGCCACGTCGACAGCAGCAACAACAACGACGACGACGACCCTCTTCAACCAGCCCTGTGCGTGGTATGTCGCCGACGACCATCCGCACGACGTGAGGTACTTTGTGATCCAGGGCTCGGACAATGTCGACCACTGGAAGCTCAACTTGACGTTTGACCCGGTGCAGTTTGAGTCTCCCGAGCTGGGCTTGAAGGCGCATCGTGGTGTGTATGAGGCGGCGTGCTCGCTGTATGACGTGTTTTTGCCGCTGGTCACGGACTACATCGCGACCAACCCGCGCGGGACGATTGCCTTCACGGGGCACTCGCTGGGTGGCAGTCTGGGCACGATGCTGATGCTGATGTTCATCCACCGAGGTGTGTTGCGCGCGGCCAACCTGGCGCCTGTCCATACATTTGGGTCTCCGGCGGTGTTTTGCGGCGGGGAGGGCTGCACGGGGAGCTGCTCGGTCAACGGGAGCGAGGGCAAGGTGGGGGTGCTCGAGATGCTGGGTCTGCCGCACGATGCCATCAGAAACGTGATTATGCACAAGGATATCGTGCCGAGGGCGTTTGCGTGCGACTACTCCATTCTGGCGGACTTCTTGAAGCGGATCCACGTCAGCTTCAGGGAGCACACGTGTTTGGACGGCAAGCGGAGCGTGATGTTCAACACGATCGGACAGACGCTCATCGTGCAGCCGCACGAGAAGAGCTCGTATGTGAATGGCGAGGGGTACCATCCGTTGCTTCCCGTGGGACCGCAGCTGCTGGCGCTCAAGCACTCAAAGTCGAGGGACCAGCTGCTGCCGTTTGACCCCGTCGCGACGACCACCATCATGGAGGACGACTTGTTCCTCGACGACGAGGGGGTTGACGGGGCCGAGGGGGGGATCGCCGCCGACGTCGTCAGCGAGCGAGAGAAGAGCGAGAGGCCGCGTCGACCGATGCGGTCCGTGTCGTCGACCGAGGAGGCGTATTGGGAGCTGATGAACTCCCCACATCCGCTGCGGATGCTGAGCAACAGGAACGCGTACGGCGACAACGGATCCATCTCGAGATATCACAATCCGAGCAACTACACGAAGGCGCTCGGCGGCGTCTTGAAGAGCAGGATTGGTTCGGAGAAGGTCATGGAACGAGTTGGGGTCTTGAACCTTCGCCGACAGAGTGGGGACATCGTCTACAGGCCTAACCTGGACCCCAAGTGCAGAAACGATACATGTCCTCTATAGACGGATGGGTGGAGAGAGGGCGCAACATGATGATGTACACTAACCGACGGCCATCGTCGGGCCGCCAAATCACGCCGGCGGCTCGACAACAATTTTGACATTCTTTCAGGATCAGCGCATCGACCCGACAGCGATACTGCTACAATTTTCATATTGATACGTATACATGTGTTAACAGTCCTTCTACTCGGGGAAGATGAGCACGTAGGCAGTCAGCGACGAGACGGTCCACAACGACTCGGATCGGTCGTCGGCCGGCATTCTCTCTCTCTTTGATGCCTCCGGGTCCTCGGCGAACGACATTGCGAGGGACGCCTCCTCCTCGGCGGTGAGCTGGGGGAGAATGGCAGGCGCCTCGGCCGGGGAGCCGCCGCGCGCCATCTCGACCGCGCCCTTGAGCAGGACGATCGTGGTCGTCTGGAGGATGGTATCGCCGCGCAGCAGGTGCTTGACCTCTGACAAGAGGAACCCTCGGCGCAACCGGAGCGTGATCTCCTTGGCCATCGACACCGCACGTGCGTGGACCACTTTCTGCGGGACGGCAGTGGCGTCGACGTGCGCCGTATCGTCCACGAGATCGTCCAAAAAGGTCTCTGAGCAGAGAACGTCGCTGAGGCTGACGGCCCGCGAGTGCAGGGGGCCCCCCGGAGTGTGACTCGCGTGCTGGTGGAGTTTGACCGCTCCAGCGGCTCTCATCGCGTTGTACGACAGCACCGTCTCGAGCTGCGACGCCAGCGTGGCCTCGGATGCCTCCAATATGTTGAGCGCCGCGACCTTGGTCCACCGCGTGACAACCTCGTGCATGGTCGGACTGCCGCCCTTTGAGAGGGCCAATATCTTATCCACGTCGCTTTGCATCAAGCGGAACACGACCGTTCCTCGGCCGAGCGCGTTTCCCGTGGAATAGACGACCGTGGTCTGGCGTCCGGTGGCGAGGCCGAGCGCGCGACGCACGCCAAAGCAGCTTCCGACACCAAGATACTCCTCCTTGATCAAAGTCCCATCGTCCTTCGAATAGATGAGCTTCTTCGCCACGCCGCTCAGGATATGGAAGATGCCCGTGTTGGCGTCGCTCGAGCCGCCGATCGCTTCGAGGGTATCCTCTTGGAAGAAGGCTTGGCCCGGCATGTACTCTTGGTATAATCCCGCGTTCCACAGCCAATCGAGCGTCTTTGCGTCCAGTCCAATGAAGGGACGCAGCGACTTCATGATGTCGGAGAAGCGTGCCGGCCGCCAAACGGGACCGGTCAACTCCAGTTTGCGGAGCTTGTCTTCGATGTGGCGATTGACCTCCTCGGACTCACCAGAAGATAGAATGCCTACCTCCAGCAGGGTTTCCACGTACGTCTGGATGTCCTTGAGGACGATGACGGCTGCTCGATATGACTGGATCGCTCGGAACGTGTCGGGTGCCTCGATCTCCCTGTCGATCACGAAGGCGTGCGACTTCTCCGCCTCCTCGTTGACCTCCTCGAGCAGCGTAGCAAAGTACTCATCATGCAGTTTCAGCCAGCTGACGTGCTGGCTCACTGCCAGGGCGAGGGTGTACTCGATGGCCACCTCGCAGCCGATCAGCACCGTTCGGCCCACGTTCTTCCTGATCAGCATCGCAAACACCTCCCACGGGTAGTGTAACAGCTTTCGGACCCAAGAACGCTGCCTCTTGAACCACTTTCCAGACTTGAAGGCCGCCTTGTAGCCGATCTGGACGAGGAGGCCGCCGTGGGCCTTGCGCTCGAGGGCCGCCCACAGCTGGAGCGGGCCGCGCATCTCGATCTGTTCTTGGCACGTCTGGTCCAAGATCCCGAACGCCTCCAGGGAAATCTTGCCCTCGGCCCTACGCTTGGTAAATCGTTGCTTGAGTCCAGCGATGACCCGCGCCCGAATCTCGTCGAGGTTCTCCTCGTGCTCGTCGGGCTCATCGACGCCGTCGGCCCCACCCTTGCCACTCTCGCCGGCACGCTCCCAGTCGCTATTCCCGTCGCCGTCCCCGGCCATGTCCAAGAATCGCTTGGGCATCTCCTCTGGAATCACGCATTCGCCGACTCCGCCAGCCAGCTCAGCGATGCCCGCCGCCGCGACGTTGGATCTCAGCTTGCCAGAGGCCGACTTTGCCAACGTCTCTTGCTTGAGCTGGTGCAGGTTGGACCGTCTCGCCAAGTGCCGAGAGACGTCTCCACCGTCCTTTGACGTGTTGAAGTCTCGGCCGAAGTGCGTCTCGACCGGGGTGAATGCCTGCTTGTTGCCGAGGAGGTCCCTCCCAGAGATGAAAGGGCGGTATATCCGTCGGATCTCTTCCGCCTTCTGAAGCTCCACCTGCAGCTGCTTCGCAGAGGCGCCAGACACAGTATATGAATACTGCAGGCTTCTAGGCCCAGAAGAGGACCTCGGCGAGATGGGCGGGACGGGGTCGACGGCTCGGGGTCCCTCGACGTGCCCAGAAGCATCCCTCGCCGTCGACGCCGTCGACGGCATCGACGGCATCGATGCAATCGACGACCGTGCCTCCATGGGAGAGAACGAAGATCGAGGAGACATAGGAGCGACGGAAGACACCGGGTCGCTCTCGGCGACGCCGGAGAAGATGTCTGAGAGGTCGCGGATGGTCGGTCGGTCGGCGTCAGCGTCGGCCTTGCGCGCTGTCGCGACCGCGGTCGACGACTTCTCAACCCAAACCGACTTTGACCCCGAGAACATCGCGCTTCGCGTCCGCTCGAGGTTCTGCCTGAGGCCCTCGCGGAGCTCGGCCCCGGCCGTTGCGGGCAGACTGCTATAGTACTGCGACCTCCTGGTTCCTGTTTCTGCGTCAAAGTCGGAGCGCTCCTCGTCCTCCTCCTCGAAGTCGTCCTTCTTCTGCTCGAGAATGGCTTCCACGTCATGGCTGGTCTGGGACGCCTTCAGCTCCCTCAGCAGCATCTGCCCTGCAATCCCGCCCAGGCACACCTGGTTCATCTCCTCCATCGCCTCCTTGGCCTGCTGCGAGTGATGAGAGTCCTCGTTCGAATGTGCTGACCGTCTCGAGTCCATAGAGGGACGCGCCTCATCCTTTTCGGTGGAGCGGAGGTAGCTGGCCGGCCCGAATCCCTGCTCGAGGTCAACCGTCGCCATCGATAGCTGCCGCGTCATTGTCCGCTCGATCGCCTGGAAGTGGCATTCATTCTCGAACGCTACGTCATTATAATCCCCATTGTCGTTCTCGTCCTCGTCCTCGTCCCCGGAGCCGTCGGGCCCTGGACCCCCGACCCCCTGGCCGGTCCTCTTGCCGCCGCTCCCGCCGCCATCTCCCCCAGCGTCTGCGTCCTCTTCATCATAAACACTCCTCGAATCATATACACTCTCTTCGTCGGCCCAATTATCCTGCGCACCACACCGAAACCTCACGAGGAGGACCAGCTCGTGCGCGAGATGCTTCATCCACCGCCAAAACGTCACGCAGAGCGCCTTGAGCACCGACAGGTACGACGTCGGGTCCACCGACCCGGCCACGCGCCCCTCGCCAGCCCGCTTCCTCGCTTTGACTCGACCAAACTTCCGCAGCGCCGGCTCCAGGTCCACGTACTTGCTCACAATCAACCAGTCGGCGCCAGTAAGAAACGCCACGGACTCGTCGTCCTGATACTTGGAGATGCACGTCCTCGTATGCTCCAGGATCTTCCCCTTGGCTCGCGCCTGCACCTTTGACGCCGCTCTGGAAATCTTCTTCAGCCCGAAGCTCTTCATCAGCGGCGCAATCAGGGGCCCGTTGACGACCAGCGTGAGGATGACAAACGTCGTCGTCCACAGCGCGATGTCCGACTTGACGTTGACCCTCCCACTCGCGTTGTCTACCAACGAATTAAACCAGACTAGGCCTTCGTCAGACAAGTCAGCAAAGTCGGTGTTTGTCGAGATTGTCGCCAGCAGGATCAGCGACACCGCCCCCCGCAGTCCGCACCACCCCACAAACAATATCTCCGCGGCGGTCAGCGGACGCTTGATCAGATGGAACAACGGGTTGAACAGCGCGACGCACCCCGTCCTGATGATCATCATGAAGAGGTAGATGATGATGATGGACGCATAGACCATCGGATCCTTGGGCACCTCGGAGATCGACGGGATCAAAAAGCTCACGCTCGCCACGCCCGCCCAGAAGAACACCAATCCGTTGGCGAGGAAAGATATCATGTCCCACATCGCGTCATAGTCCCCGCTCTTGAACGCCGAACCAGTCATCCCCCACCTGAGAGCAAATAGAGCGCAGTGCGCGATCGAGCGACCGAGCGACCGAGTCAGCGAGTGAGCGACCCGGCGGGCGGGCGAGTAAGACCACCGCCACGTCTACAGCAACGTACTGCATCGTCGCATTCCCAAAGAGCCCAAACGTCACCACCCCGATCACCCCACTTCCCCCACTCACTTCCGTCACCCAATACACCAAATAACTCATCGCCAGCACAAACGTCGCCTCGATATAATTTCCCGCCCCCCGCCACCTCAACCACCGCAACGAATAAAACGCCACCATCGAAAACGCCAAACCCAAACCCAAACCAATCGCTGACAGCACCACAATATCCTTTATAATCGTCGGAACCACACTCCACACCGACGGCGAATCACTCACGTTCGGGTTATTGATGATCCTCAAGAAGATCTGAAACAGCGTGATCCCCGTCGCGTCGTTCAACAGCGACTCTGACTCTAGCAAATTCGTCAGCACCTGGCGAGAGCGAGCGAGCGAGCACAAAAGCGCGAGTCAGTCAGTCGGGATCAATCATCAATCATCAATCGTCACCAATCGTCATCAATCGACCCGTCATGCTCAACACCAACCGCCGGCCCGTTGCTCTTCTTCAGCACCGACGCGACCGCCAACGCATCCGTCGGGGCAATAATCGCCGAAAACAGCCCTGCAAAGACCCACGTCCACCCCCCACCGTCGAACCCCAACACAAACAGGATCAACGGCGTCAGAATAATCGTCGTCAGAATGACCATCACAACCGCCAGCATCAGACTCGGCACAAAATTCTTCTTGAACAGATAAAAGTCGATCCGGATCGCCTGTTCGACAATCAACGGCGGAAGAAACGCATACAGAAACAAATCTGGCGGCTGAATGTTCAACCACAGCGCGATGGCGTTCCCTGGCAAACGAGCGGGACCGCAGCGCGTGAGCGAAGCGCGTGGGCGTGCGCCAAGAGTCCGGCCACAACCCTGCCGCGAGAATCCAACGCATCATTCATCGTCTTGACAATACCCACCGATCTGCAACAGGTTGACGAAGTAGTTCAGCGTCGCCAACAGACACCCCGTGATGAGCACCCACACCGTCGACAGCTTGCCAAACAGAAAACAGCTCGCCAGCAGCGCCAAAGAGGCAAATAGAAAGGCGTCGTAACCCTCTTCAGGAACCGTACAGAAGTGGTAGACTCCCGGAAACCGAAACCGTTGCGAGTACGTCACGTTCGCCATCACACCTGTCGTGAATTCAAACGAGCGCACAGCGCGAGCGAGTGAGAGCCCCATCGTACTAATCAACGCCGAACGGGCCAAGCAATCCGTACACCCCAGACCCTGATACTGCCCTGTATAGTCCTGGAACGAGTAGATCGAAGGGATATCCGTCACGTTGAGCAACTTGCCAAAACACTGGATCTGAGCGAGCGTCTGGTTCTGGTAGCCCGACTGGGCGGCCGCCCTTTCGAAACAGCCGTCCTTGTACGAGGACCAAACGGCCGCGTACGGGTTCAGCACGGTGGCATTGGTGGCCAGCGACGGGGCGGGAAGGACCGGTGCGAGGTCCGCCATCGGGTATAGGGAGGAGGCCGTACGGTAGGAAGGCCGAAAATCACCGCGCGCGCCCTCTCCTCGTGCCAGTTAGTCAGTCGGCAACGGGTTCTTTGGATCACCAACTGCAATGCATGATACTGTATGCACGCGCGCGCGCGCGTGTGTGTCCCTTGCCGAGACTGGGAGGGACAAGCGCAGCTATGATTTTTGAAGTATCGGATGAGCGCCCGCACGTTCGAGCTGCCGAGGACGGAAGGCCCGCTGGACGGGACGCTCTCACAGCGTAGGGCGTAGAGAATACAGTACATTGCCGGTAGAGTTGCCCCCCGCCCCGCCCCCCCCCGCCGTCCCCCGCCCCCGTGGCGGCCCCGCTGACGCCAGGCGGGCCGGCTGCTGGCCTTTCTCTTCCTTCCTTCCCAGCTCCCTGAGGGCTTCTCCGCGGCGACACGTTCCAGTTCCCGACCTCCTTGGCGAGCTTGGTGCCCTCCCACTGCCTGCCTGCATTACCGCCGCGTCCATGATGACCCTCGGACGAACGAATACACAAACTCGGAGTTCAGTTTCGGACGCCGCCTCACGATCTCCGACCTCGCCATCCCATACAACAAACCTCCCCTCACGTATACCTCGTTACGGCTCCCCGGCGAACACCGTTTCGCCCAGGGACCTCCAAAATGGAAGTCGAATTGCACGTCTCCAGTTCGTCGTCAATTGCCGTCAGGAACGAAGAGTTCAACAGACAGCGGCTGAAGAATGTGGCACCTGGAACCGTGCGCATAACAGACCCGGCGAAGTTTGCCGCGTTACAGGTACGTTCAAGTCGTCGTCGTCGTCGTCGTCGTCGTCAAAGTCGTTCTCAGAATCCCTGAACTGACGTTTGCGTTCCTCCCGTCTTCTACGTACATACAGGCCGAGATGAAGGCGAGGCAGGACGAGCAGGCCAAGGTGACGGCGGCGCGGGAGGAAGCGCGGAAGCGTCGTGAGGGGGCGGACTACAAGACGCCGGAGGAGCGTGCGTCATCCTCGCGGGCGATCAAGTCATCGTCGCAGCAAGTCTCTGAGGACAGCAACGACTCGCCTGCTCGGGTGGTGGAGGGCGATGACGGCAAGTTCGATCCGCATGTGGATTATTACGCCGTGCTGGACCTCCCGTGCTCTGCTGCGTCGAAGGAGATTGTCGCGGCGTATCGCAAGGCGGCGCTCGGGATGCATCCGGATAAGTACAAGAACGAGTCGGAGGAGCAGCAGGCTGCCATTGCCAAGAAGTTTCAGGAGGTCTCCAAGGCGTATCGGGTTCTGCAGGACGAAGAAATGCGGGGGGCGTACGACAAGTGTCGGGATTACATGCAGGCGAATCCGGACAAGCCGAATTCGCTCCCGATTGCGTCGCTGACGAAGGAAGAGCAGGCAATGGTGATGCGAGGTGCGGGTGAGTTGTCTCGGCTCAAGCGGATGGGGCCCAAGTTGAAGAAGCATGACGACTTGCAGCAGCGGGTGGTGTTGACGTTGGAGGAGTTGCATTTCGGGTGCACGAAAGAGGTGGCGGTGGCCAGGCAGCGGGTTGATTACAGCGGGAAACGGTTCGTGAGTGAAAAAGTGTTTCATCTGGTGGTGAAGCGTGGGACGAAAGAGGGGTGCGTGATGCGGTTCGAGGGGGAGGGGGAGGAGACGGTCGACACGCACGCCGGGGATCTGGTGTTTGTTGTGGGGGTGGCGCCGCATCCGGTGTGGCGGCGGTGCGGAGAGCGCGGGGGGCTGGAGGTGTTTGTCAACGTGTACGAGGAGGCGGCAGCGGAGGAGGGGGGCGAAGGCGAGGACGACAAGACGTCGAAGCCTGGGTTTCGGGTGTTTTCGGTGATCGAGTTGGAGACGATCGGGAGGAAGCAGTGCACGTTGGTGTTGCGGGGGGTGTACGAGGCGTTGGTGCGGGGTGGGTGCGGGGGGACATGGGAGCGGGTCGTGGTGGGGCAGGGTTTGTTTGACGGAGTTGGGAGGCCTGCGGGGGATTTGAAGGTGTCGGCGAGGTTTCTGCCGTTGTTTTTGGAGGAGGCACGGGTGCGTGGAGGGGGGCGGGTGCGTGGGTGTGTGCGGGAAGGGGGCGTCTTGGTGTTGGGTGGGAGCGAGGACGTGGTGGGGGCGAGCGTGCTGGGTGGGTGGGTGGTGCACCGCGTGCGGCACCGGATTGAGGCGGGCGCGATGATTGAGGGCGGGGGCGGGGGTGAGGGTGGCAGGAGGCCG
>Ga0181582_10001744_pt1 | contig 17158 bp, 4 predicted proteins | sample 071ome_32_FD_132438 | JGI IMG/M metagenome (GOLD analysis project Ga0181582, IMG submission 132438) | Coastal salt marsh microbial communities from the Groves Creek Marsh, Skidaway Island, Georgia - 071405AT metaG (megahit assembly) | ecosystem: Environmental > Aquatic > Marine > Intertidal zone...
CCCCCCCCCGCCCCCCCCCCCCCCCCCCCCCCCCCCCGCCCCTCGAAACGCCCGCCTCTCCGCCGGGCGCGCCTTCCACTGGGGCGTCTTCGCCCTGAGCATGCCAGCCATGTGACGCGCCTCCCGCCCGCGCGAGCCGGGATCCCCCCCTCACTGCCCCGCAGATGCAGGGGACGGGTGACGATGGGGAGAAAGGGTCCCTTGAGACCGCCCATTCCGACTCCGGGAGCGCGAAGGAGGCCTCCAAGCCCGCCTCGGAGCGGGCCTCCACTCCCCGCTCGGGGTCCATCAACCCGAGCCGGGCCGAGCCCGAGGAGGCAGGCGGCTCGGACGACGGTGGGGTACACATCGAGCCGGCCGCGATGGAGTTCGTCTTGCGCAAGCTCAGGCTCCTGCCTCTGGCCCCGGAGGACGCCGCAGCGGGCCCCGACGGGGGGCCCGCCGTCGCGGGCAAGCGGACTGCCGCAGACCTCTTCCGGCTGGACGAGCACGCGGGCGCGGTTTCCGACTTCCTTGTGACGGGGGAGACCAACCGGATGTTCGCCTGTGTGCGTGCCGGGCGCCTGCAGATTTCTTCGGCGATGCCGGCGGCGTGGAAGCAGCTCCTGTTCTTCGTTCGCCCACGGAAGAACGTCCCCGTGGACGGCAACTACGAGGCCGTCGTGCAGAGCGGCGTCATCGCAAACCAGAACGTCCTCTGGCAGATGCTCAACGCGATGAACAACCTTTACGCGCCCACGGCACTGGAGAACAGCACGTGGCCGGCCTCCATCAGGGCCGACATCGTCGGGTCGCTCCACAAGTTCCTGGCGTCCCTCACGGAGCACGCGTACGAGACCTTCTCCAAGACGGTGCTCTATATCCCGAAGGAGACGATCGAGGACCCGACGGCGGCGGCCAAGGACAAGGCGCTGGTGCAGCGGCTCGAGTCGTCCGTGATCCACTGGACGCGGCAGATCAAGGAGGTGGTCAACTACCTAGACGTCGCAGAGGGCGGGGACGACGACGGCCCGCTGGGCGAGATCCGGTTCTGGGCCGGGCGGAGCAAGGACCTGAGCTCGATCCGCGACCAGCTGGGCAACCCGTTGGTGGACAAGATGACTGAGGTCCTTCGCGTGGCCAAGTCGTCGTACCTGGCGCCGTTCCAGGACCTCTCGTCGCTCATCGTCGAGGAGGCGGCAGCGGCCGAGGACAACCTGCAGTTCCTGCGGTCCCTCGAGGAGCCCTGCCAGGCCATGGCGCAGGCCCGCGTGTCCGAGATCCCAAAGATGCTCCCGGACATCCTCAACGCCGTGCGCATGATCTGGTCCATCTCGCGTCACTACAACACGCGTGAGCGCATCGTTGGGCTCCTCCGCAAGGTCTCGAACGCCATCATCAACCGTTGCGTTTCCCAGATCGACCTCTCCAAGATCTGGGAGGGAAACGTCCTCGAGGTCAAGTCGTCGCTCAAGGACGCCATCGCGGCGGGCCGCGCGTGGAAGGACATCTTCATCGAGGTCGAGGCGGTCGTCAACGGGTCGGACCGTCCCTGGAAGTTCCAGCAGGAGAACCGCGACTTCGTCTTCGCCTACATCGAGACTTTCGTGCAGCGCTGCTGGGACCTGCTCCAGGTTTGCGACGCGCAGCTGCAGTTCGCCCCGCAGACGGAGCTCCCGTCCTTCGGCGGCACGAATGGCCCCGAGATCCAGAAGGGGATCAAGGACATCCAGGCGAGCTTCAAGCAGCTCATGTCGGACCTGCACAACGTTCACAAGACCAAGTACTCGCTGCTCAACGTCGGCATGGCGACGCAGTGGCACGACGACTACAACACGTTCAACAACGGCGTCAAGGACCTCGAAATGATGCTCAGCAACGTCATCACGCTGGCGTTCGGCTCGGCGTCGAGCCTAATCCAGAAGATGGACCTGCTCGAGATTTTCCACTCGATGGCCAAGCGGGCCTTCATCATGGGCACGATTGAGAACGAGCTCACGTCACTGTGCAAGTGCCTCCTGCACGAGTTCGTCAAGTGCGCGCCGAACAAGCCCGGACAGAACAAGGGTGCCGACCCGCACATGCCCAAGTACGCGGGGCAGGCGATTTGGGCCCTGTCTCTCAAGAAGCGCATCGACAAGCCCATGGCGCGCTTTGCGACGCTCAAGCCCAAGATCGTGTCCAACCCCAACCACAAGCTCTCCAAGCAGCTCGAGGAGCACATTGCCAACGTCGAGGAGCAACACGCCCGCACGGTGCAGCAGATCGAGTCTTACGTCGAGAAGCACCACCAGGAGTGGGCCAGCACCATCAACGAGGGCCTCCGCAAGGGCCTCGAGCGCCACCTCATCAAGCGCGAGGAGGGGCCCGGCCAGGGCCTGCTTGCCGTCGACTTTGACGAGGACATCCTGGAAATGTTCCAGGAGGTCTTCTACTGGGAGCGGCTGCAGAAGGACATTCCTTACGACGCGATGATGATCAACGCGGGGCGGGAGAAGTTCCGGGTGCTGCACGAGAACGTTCTGCTGGTCGTGCGCGACTACAACCGCATCATCAAGGCTCTGGACGACCCGGCCCGGAAGAAACCCGCCGACGGGCGCGGCCGGGCCACCCGGGCGGCGTCCGAGCGCCGGCTGTTCCACGACCGCCTGCGGTACCTCGACAAGCGCATCTGGCCCGGCCTGGAGCGCCTCATGTGGATCTCCGACAAGTCCGGCCTCGACGTGTTTGTCCGCGAGGCCCGCAAGTACTGCAAGGAGGTCTGGGGCGCCGTCGAGAAGTGGAAGACTGCTAAGGAGCACATCAAGGAGTCGTGCGCGCTGGTGAACAACACGCTGCTGCTCAACATCGAGAAGAAGCGGGTGTACGACCATGAGGAGTTCTTCAGTTCCCAGATGGACCACATGAACGCGGTCAAGGCCCAGTTCGCCGCGGTCACTGCTTCCATGCAGGAGACGATGGCGTCTATCCACCAGACCTTCGTGGAGGACTCGCAGGAGGTCCAGGACGAGTGGTTCTACTTCACCAAGGAGTGGGACGACGAGCTTAAGGTCGCTCTCCACCACACCTGGAAGAAGTCCCTCCAGGAGCTTCGCCGCGCCCTCCAGGGGGACAGCAAGACGGACGTCTCCCCGCTCTTCCACGTCCAGGTCGTCCTCGAGGACCGCCACACCAACATCAAGCCGCGGATCCAGGACCTCGTCAACGTCACCTACGGTCTGCGCGACGAGCTTGTATGCGTGGCCAAGGTGGTCCCGCGCCTGCGTCAGGAGCGTGAGGTGGACGTCGCTGAGGAGGTGACCGAGGACGGCGAGGAAGCCGGGCCCGGACGGCGCCAGCGGCGCCCCCGGCAGCAGAAGACCTTCTTCCAGCAGCTCGCCGAGGCCAATGCAGAGGACAAGCGGACGTACCAGGCGCTCAAGGACCTGTTCGGGGAGATCGCCTTGCAGCTCCACGAATTCCTCCAGCGCTGGGAAGACAACTACGGCCAAATCTGGAAGCAGGACAAGGAGCGCACGGTGGAGCGCTTCGCCAAGCAGCAGAAGCCGCTCAGGAACCTGGTGGACCAGATCGAGTCGTACCGGAGGAACCAGGAGGAGGTGCTCCAGACCGAGTCAACGGAGAACATGGTATTCCTCCGCTTCGACCTCACGGTTCTAAAGCAGGCCATCGCCAAGCACTGCGAGGAGTGGATCTCCAACTACACGACCCTCCTCCACCGCATGGCCCGCGAGGAGCTCCAGGAGATCGAGGAGTACTTCGAGAGCAACACTGCGGCGCTGGCGAGCCCGCCCAAGACGCTGGACGAACTCAGCGCGACTGTGGCTCTGCACAAGAGGATCGCCGGGGACCGGGAGAAGGGTACGCCCGCCGAGAAGGACGCCATCTTCGACAAGTTCGAGCCCCTCGCTCGCAAGTACGAGGAGCTCAAGAACCAGCTGGTGCAGGTACCCGAGGCGGAGCTCAGCGCACTTGCGGCGCTGGCCGAGCGCAGGGGGGAGTTCGACGCGATGCTCAAGGCCGCGGACGACATGATCCATCGGGCCAAGGACTCGCAGCGCGACGCCCTCGACTCGGACGTCAACAAGTTCGTCGAGACCCTGGCGCAGTTCGACAAGGACCTCGAGGAGCAGGCTCCCTTCACGCCTGAGGGCTTCACGCTCAAGGACGCCGAGGGCACCCTGGACGTGGCCAAGGCCTTCGCATATATCAAGGAGAAGAGCGAAGAGGTTGAGGAGATGAAGCGCAAGTCCAACTCGCTCAAGCGCGGGATGGACATCTTCGACATCCCCGAGCCGCCCTACAAGGAGCTCGACAAGGCGGAGAAGGACCTCAAGATGCTCAACGACATGTGGTCCATCATCCGGCAGTGGCAGATGGCTTTCGACTCGTGGAAGGACACAGTCTTCGCCGAGATCAACGTCGACGAGATGGAGGAGGCGGCCGTCCGGGTGTCCAAGAGCCTGATCAAGATCGGGCGCGAGGTCAAGCACTGGCTCGTCTGGGGTTCTATCAAGGAGACCATCGACTCGTTCAAGAAGACGATGCCGCTCATCATCAACCTGCGCAACCCGGCGATGCGCGAGCGCCACTGGGCGCAGCTCATGGACCACGTCGGGGAGACGTTCGACCCGTCGTCGGCGGACTTCAAGCTGTCGTCGATCATGCGCCTGGGGCTGCACCACCACTCAGACTTCATCTCGGAGTTGTCGACCAACGCGTCCAAGGAGCTCGCCATCGAGCAGGGCATCGAGAAGATATCCGAGACCTGGGCCGAGCTCTCCCTCGACATGGAACCATACAAGGCGACCTTCCGGCTTCGCTCAAGTGACGACGTGTTCCAGGCGCTCGAGGACAACGTGGTCACCTTGTCGACAATGAAGGGCTCAAAGTATTTCCCCGTTTTCGAGAAGGAGATCACGCACCTGGAGAAGACACTGGGCCTCGTTTCCGAGATGATCGAGAAGGTCGGCGTTGTCCAGAAGAACTGGATGTACCTTGAGAACATCTTCATCGGCTCGGAGGACATCCGCAAGCAGCTGCCCAACGAGTCGATCGTCTTCGAGGAGGTCCACGAGGCCTTCCAGGACGCGATGCGCGAGGTGGAGCAGGACGCCATCTGTATCCGCGCCTGCACAGAGGAGCGCCTCAACGAGTTTAACAAGATGGAGGAGAAGCTCGAGTACATCCAGAAGAAGCTCGAGCACTACCTCGAGAGCAAGCGGCAGCAGTTCCCCAGGTTCTACTTCCTGTCCGACGACGACCTGCTGGCCATCCTCGGGCAGGCTAAGGACCCGACCAACGTGCAGAAGCACCTGAAGAAGCTGTTCGAGGGGATCAAGAGCCTCAAGATGTCGATGCCAGGGGAGGACGGGTACAAGACGCACACTGTGTCGCAGATCGTGGCCCCGGACGGTGAGATCCTGCCCCTGAACGAGACGCTCAAGCTGGAGGGCCGCCCCGAGGATTGGCTGAACAACGTCGAGGACGCCATGTTTGCGGCGTGTAAGACGCAGCTCTACAAGGTCTTCGAGTCCAGCAAGTCTGCGAAGAAGGAGAAGTGGGTCCGGGACTCGCAGGGGCAGCTCATCATCACGGCGGGCCAAATCATCTGGACGCACGAGTGCGAGAAGGCTCTCTCGGACCCGGACAACGCCAAGAAGAACATGCGTCAACTCAAGAAGAAGTGGATCAGCTATCTCAACAAGCTCACGGGCCTCACGCGGTCAAAGCTCACCAAGATCGAGCGCAACAAGGTCGTCGCCCTCATCACCATCGAGGTCCACGCCCGCGACGTGATCGACAAGCTCTACCGCGCCGGCGCCCAGTCCGACAAGGACTTCGAGTGGGTCTCCCAGCTCCGCTTCTACATGGACCACGCCAACCACGAGGCCGTGGTCAAGCAGGTCCTGTCCATCTTCACCTACGGCTACGAGTACCAGGGCAACAACGGCCGCCTCGTCATCACGCCCCTCACCGACCGGTGCTACATGACGCTCGGCGCGGCCATGTTCACCCGCCGTGGCGGCAACCCGCTGGGCCCCGCCGGCACGGGCAAGACGGAGACCGTCAAGGACTTCGGCAAGGCCCTCGCCCGGTACGTCATGGTGTTCAACTGCTCGGACGGCGTCACGTCCGTCATGACGGCCAAGATGTTCAGCGGTCTCGCCCAGACGGGAGCCTGGGCGTGCCTGGACGAGTTCAACCGCATCCCTGTCGAGGTGCTCTCGGTCGTTGCCACCCAGATCGGCGTCGTCATGCAGGCCATGAAGGAGAAGAAAAAGCGTTTCATGTTCGAGGGCCAGGAGATCCGTCTCATCTCCGGCTGCGGCATCTTCGTGACGATGAACCCTGGCTACGCCGGGCGTTCCGAGCTGCCCGACAACCTCAAGGCCATCCTCCGGCCTGTGTCGATGATGGTCCCGGACTTCACGCTCATCGCCGAGATCATGATGTTCTCTGAGGGCTTCAGCAGCGCCAAGTCCCTGGCTAAGAAGATGGTGGCCATCATGGAGCTGAGCCAGCAGCAGCTTTCCAAGCAGGACCACTACGACTATGGCCTCCGTTCCTTCGTGATCCCGATCGCGCGCGCCGCGGGCGCCCTCAAGCGCGGGGACCCCGAGGCCCCCGAGGAGGTCATCATGTATCGCACGATGCTCGACCTCATCAAGCCCAAGCTCGTGTACCAGGACCTCCCGCTCTTCATGGCACTCCTCTCAGACCTCTTCCCGGGCGTCGACCTGCCCCAGAGCGACGGCGGGGTGCTGCGGCGGGCCATCGAGGACGACCTCCGGGCCAACAACCTCCAGGTGGTGCCCGAGTTCGTGACCAAGATTATCCAGATCTTCGACTGCAAGCTCGCCCGCCACGGCAACATGATCGTCGGCAGGACAGGGTCGGGCAAGTCCACGGCGTGGAAGTGCCTGCAGCGCGCCATGGCGAAGCTCTCGAAGGCGCACCCGGAGGAGGAGCAGTACCAGCGCGTCCATGTGTCAACGATCAACCCGCTCGCCCTCTCCAACAACGAGATCTACGGCTACTTCAAGGGCGACTCGGGCGAATGGCAGCCGGGTGTCCTGGCGCGCCTGATGCGCGACGCCTGCGACGACACCTCGCCGGACCAGAAGTGGCTTCTGTTCGACGGTCCCGTCGACACCCTCTGGATCGAGTCCATGAACACCACCCTCGACGACAACAAGCTCCTCACCCTCCTCAACAACGAGCGCATCATGATGACCCCGCAGGTCTCGCTCCTTTTCGAGGTGGAGGACCTGTCGGTCGCCTCCCCGGCCACCGTGTCGCGCGCCGGGATGATCTACCTCAACGTCGAGGACCTTGGCTGGAGGCCCTTCGTCACGTCGTGGCTCAACAAGCCCGAGGACCAGCCCGTCGTCCCGGGCCGCGGTGCCGCCACGCAGGTGGTCGACCTCACGGACAAGCCCCCCGCCAAGCCCGAGTCCCTCCGCGAGGCGCTACTGAAGCTCATGAACAAGTACATCGACCCGCTCATCGAGGCCCGGAAGCACCAGATGCCAACGCTCGTCCGTGTCGACACTCTCAACGGCGTCCGCACCCTCTGCAAGCTCCTCGATCACTTTGCCACGCTGGAGAACGGCGTCGACCCGTCGGCCGCGCCTGACGTGCTGATCAAGTCGCTTGAGATCTGGTTCCAGTTCTGTCTCACGTGGTCCCTCGGCGCCGACCTGAACGACGAGGGGCGCAAGGCCTTCGACCTCTTCATGCGCGAGATGGACTCGCGCTTCCCCCCCGCCGACACGGTGTTCGAGTACCTCGTGTCGCACAAGCCCGGGAAGGACCTCGAGTGGGTAAGCTGGGACACCAAGCTCACGGGGGCGTGGAGGCCGGCCCCGGACACGCCCTTCTTCAAGCTGATGGTGCCGACAATCGACACGGTCCGCACGAGCCACATCGTCCACGCCCTCGTCCAGGACAAGCAGCACACGCTGGTCACGGGCAACGTCGGCGTCGGCAAGACGATGATCCTGATGGACGTCCTCGAGTCCCTGCCGGAGGACCGCAAGTACATGACGATCAACTTCAGCGCGCAGACGTCGTCCAACTCGCTCCAGGACACGATCGAGGGCAAGATGGTCAAGCGCAGCAAGGGCATGCTTGGCCCCGACGGCGGCAAGAAGATGGTGTGCTTCATCGACGACCTCAACATGCCGCAGAAGTCCGAGTTCGGGTTCATCCCGCCGCTTGAGCTGCTCAAGCTCTGGTGCGACAATGGGTTCTGGTACGACCGCAACAAGTGCGAGGTCACGCAGGTCATGGACACGCAGCTCCTGGCGGCCATGGCGCCCCCGGGCGGTGGGCGCAACCAGTTCAGCCAGCGCGTGCAGGCGTGCTTCTCTCTTATCAACGTGACAGCGCCCAGCGACTCGCAGCTCAAGCGCATCTACTCCACGCTCCTGAACAACAAGCTCTCCGAGTTTGAGGACGAGGTCAAACCCCTGGGTGACCAGATCGCCGCCGCCTCCATCGCGGTCTACCGCGCAGTCGCCGCTGAGCTCCTCCCGACGCCAGCCAAGTCCCACTACCTCTTCAACACGCGCGACCTGGCCAAGATCGTGCAGGGGGTCATGCAGGCCTCCAAGCACTACTACGACTCTCGCGAGTCCATCCTCCAGCTCTGGTGCCACGAGGCCTTCCGGATCATCGGCGACCGGATGTGGGACAGCGGGGACAAGCAGTGGCTGCAGAAGCAGCTCGACGGGAACCTGAAGTCGGTCTTTGGGGCCGATTTCTCGACGTTGTTCGAGACGGGCGAGATCAACCCTTTCGTCTCGTTCGTGCGCAACATCGAGAACCCGCCTTACGAGCAGGTAACCGACATGGGCAAGCTCAAGGAGCTTCTCACGGAGCGCATGGAGGACTATGGGATGGAGCCGGGGCACAGTGCGATGGACCTCGTGCTGTTCCGGGACGCGCTGCACCACGTGTGCCGCATCCACCGGGTGCTCATGCAGCCCCGCGGGAACGCGCTGCTGGTCGGCGTTGGCGGCAGCGGGCGCAAGTCGCTCGCCCGCCTGGCCACCTACATCGCCGAAATGCGGTGCTTCACGATCGAGATCACCAAGAACTATCGCCACTCCGACTTCCAGGAGGACCTCAAGGAGCTCTACCGCACGGCTGGGGTGGAAAACAAGCCTGTCGTGTTCCTCTTCGACGAGACGGACATCAAGTACGAGACCTTCCTGGAGGACGTGAACAACATCCTGACCTCGGGCGAGGTGCCCAACCTCTTCCCCAAGGACGAGCTCAGCGCCGTCGTGGGCGACCTCAGGCCGCTGGCCAAGAAGGCCGGGATCCAGGAGACTGAGGAGGCCGTGTACGCCTTCTTCCTGGACCGCGTCTCGACCAACCTGCACGTGATCCTGTGCCTGTCCCCGGTCGGCGACGCCTTCCGCGAGCGCTGCAGGATGTTCCCCGGGCTGGTCAACTGCACGACGATCGATTGGTTCACCGAATGGCCCGCGGACGCGCTGTTCGAGGTAGCCGAGAAGATCCTTGAGCCCGTCGCCATTGTCGAGGCCGGGATCCGCAAGCAGGTCGCCGACATGTTCGTGACGGCGCACCAGTCAGTGTCAAAGGTCTCGGCGCAGATGCGGGAGGAGGTGAAGCGCATCAACTACATCACGCCCACCTCGTACCTCGAGACGGTAAACAACTACATCGAGCTTCTCAAAATGAAGCGCGAGCAGCTCCTGAACAAGGCCAACAAGCTCCGTGGCGGCCTCGAGAAGCTCGACGAGACGGGAGAGCAGGTCGGAGAGATGCAGAAGGTGGCCACGGCCAAGAAGGCCGATGTGGTCAAGGCCAAGAAGGACTGCGACGAGCTTCTGGTGCAGATCGTGCAGGACAAGCGTGTGGCCGACGAGCAGGAGAAGCAGGTCAACGCCGACGCCAAGAAGATCCAGAAGGAGACAGCAGAGGCAGATGCCATCGCTCAGGAGTGCAAGGTGGCCCTCGACGAGGCCCTGCCAGCCCTCGAGGACGCCGAGAAGGCCTTGTCCGTGCTGGACAAGAAGGACGTCTCGGAGCTCAAGGCCTACCAGAACCCGCCCCGCCTGGTGGAGCTCGTTCTGGGCGGCGTGCTCACTGTGCTCCGCAAGCCCGTGTCCTGGGACAACGCCAAGAAGGCCATGGGCGACCCTTCCTTCCTCAACCTACTTAAGCAGTACGACAAGGACAAGATCGACGACAGTCTCCTCAAGAAGATGTCCAAGTTCACCTCCAACCCGGAGTTCGACCCGGAGCCGGTGGCGAAGCAGTCCGGCGCCGCGGCGGGCATGTGCAAGTGGGTCCACGCCATGCAGAAGTACGGCGAGATCGCGAAGGACGTGTCCCCGAAGCGGGCCAAGCTCGCGGCCGCCATGGCCTCGGTGAACAAGAAGCAGGCGGCCCTCAAGAAGGCGCAGGCGCAGCTGCGCGAAGTGAAGGAGGTCGTGCAGGCGCTCGAGGACAAGTACAACCAGTCGGAGAGCGAGTCCAAGAAGCTCGAGGCGGAGCTCGCGGAGCTCGAGGGCAAGCTCGAGCGCGCGGAGAAGCTCGTCACGGGGCTCGCCGGCGAGCGGACGCGGTGGGAGGCGACCATCAAGGAGTGCGAGGAGAATGCCGGGAAACTGCCCGGGGACGTCGTGGTCGCCGCGGCATTCATGTCGTACGCGGGCCCGTTCCCGTCCGAGTACCGTGACCGCCTCGTCTCCCAGACGTGGCTGCCCCAGGTCAAGGCGCTCCGGCTGCCGGCCTCTGCGCGCTTTGATTTCTCCATGTTCCTGGCGGACCCGTCTGACGTGCGGGACTGGAACATCCAGGGGCTCCCTGCCGACTCGTTCAGCACTGAGAACGGCGTGCTGGTCACGCGCGGCAAGCGCTGGCCCCTCATGATCGACCCTCAGGGGCAGGCGAACAAGTGGATCAAGAAGATGGAGGGCGACCGGGGCCTGCTCATCACGGACCTGCAGTCGGTAGACATGATCCGCAAGATCGAGAACGGCATTCAGTTTGGGCAGCCCGTGCTCCTCGAGGACGTCGGCGAGGAACTCGACCCGACGCTCGAGCCCATCCTATCCAAGAAGCTGATTAAGCGGGGCAACCAACTCCTGGTCAAGCTCGGCGACAAGGAGGTCGACTACAACGTCGAGTTCAAGCTATACATCACGACCAAGCTGCCCAACCCGCACTACCTTCCCGAGATCTCTACCAAGGTCACGATCGTCAACTTCGCTGTCAAGGAGCAGGGACTGCAGGCACAGCTCCTGAACCTCGTGGTGAAGGAGGAGCGCCCCGACTTGGACGAGAAGAAGAACGAGACGATTGTCAAGGTGGCCAAGGGCAAGCGAACCCAGGCGGAGCTCGAGGACGAGATCCTGGACCTGCTGTCCAACGCAACGGGCAGCCTGCTCGACAACATCGTGCTCATCCAGACGCTCGACTCGTCCAAGACGACGTGGGAGGAGGTCAACGACATGCTCAGGAAGGCCGAGGTCACGCAGAAGGAGATTGAGGAGGCGTCGCAGGAGTACAGCCCTGTTGCCCTGCGCGCCTCAATCCTCTATTTCGTCCTCAACGACCTCACCCGCATCGACCCCATGTACCAGTTCTCCCTCGACGCCTACATTGACCTCTTCCTGCTCTCCATCAAGAAGGCCCCGCAGTCGGACGTCCTCGGGGAGCGTATCAGGTCGCTCAACGACTTCCACACATACAGCGTGTACAAGTACACCACGCGCGGGCTCTTTGAGCGCCACAAGCTCCTCCTCTCGCTGCAGATGTGCGTGCGGATCCTCCAGAACTCGGGCTCTACGTTCAACGACGAGGAGTTCCAGTTCTTCCTCAAGGGCGGTGTCGTTCTCGACCGCTCTGAGCAGCCCCCCAACCCGGCCAAGGCGTGGATCACAGAGCCTGTCTGGGACGGCCTGACCGAGTCGGACCGTCTCCAGGCGTTCAGTGGGATTGTATCGTCCTTCGACACCATGATGATGGAATGGGAGTCGTGGTACCGTTCCTCGGAGCCCGAGTCGGAGCCGCTCCCGGGCGAGTGGGAGTCGCGGCTCAACGAGCTGCAGAAGATGGTGGTCGTGCGCTCCATGCGCCCGGATCGCGTCATCTACGCCGTGACCAACTTCGTCGCCAACGCCCTGGGCCGCCGCTACGTGGACCCGCCCGTCCTCGACCTCGCCGAGACGTACAAGGACTCGTCCCCCCTGACGCCTCTGATCTTCGTGCTCTCCCCGGGCGTTGACCCGACGGAGAACCTGCGCAAGCTCGCCAAGGAGGTGTCGATGGATGAGAAATTCTTCAGCGTCGCGCTGGGGCAGGGCCAGGAGAAGAAGGCCACGTCGCTCATCCGCGAAGGCATCCAGCGGGGCCACTGGGTCTTCCTCGCCAACTGCCACCTTATGACAAAGTGGCTGCCCGACCTGGATAAGCTCATCGAGAGCTTCGCCGGGCTGCGGCCGCACGCCAACTTCCGCCTCTGGCTGTCGTCCAACCCGACTCAGGACTTCCCTATCTCCATCCTCCAGCGCTCGATCAAGATGACCACCGAGCCCCCCCGCGGCCTCCGCGCGAACCTCCTCCGCCTCTACGGGACCATCTCGGAAGAGTCGTTCGTTGAGTGCAAGACGCAGCACAAGTACCAGAAGCTCCTCTTCGCGCTCGCCTTCTTCCACTCTGTGCTCCTCGAGCGGCGCAAGTTCCGCACCCTCGGCCTCAACATCCCGTACGACTTCAACGACACCGACTTCAAGGTCTCGGACGACATCCTCAAGTCATACCTCGACTCGTACGAGGAGACACCCTGGGAGGCCCTCAAGTACCTCATCGCCGAGGCCAACTACGGTAAGGAGCAGCCAGGGGGGGCCTGCCTGCGTCCTCTCCTCGCTCCCGCGGCTCAATGCCCCCTCCCCCCCCCCCCCCCCCCCCCCCTTCCCGCCTCATCCCCCCCCCCCCCCCCCCCCCCCCCCGCCCGCGCGCCCGCCGCCCCCCGCTCCCCCCCGCCCCCTAGAGCCCCCCCCCCCCCCCCCCCCCCCGGTGTTCTCTGACTTTCCCCTCCCCCCTCCGGCTCGCTTGCAGGTGGCCGCGTGACGGACGAGCTGGACCGGCGGGTGCTGAACAGCTACCTCAACCAGTACTACCAGGACAGCGCTCTGGCCGTGTCGCACTTCAGGCTGTCGTCCCTCCCGCACTACTACATCCCGGAGCAGGGCAGCCTGCAGTCCTTCAAGGACTATGTCGTGTCGCTGCCCCAGGCGGACCGGCCCGAGACGTTTGGGCAGCACCCGAACGCGGACATCTCGTACATGACGGACGACTCGATGGTCGTGCTCGACTCGCTCGTGGACCTGCAGCCCAAGACGGGCGGCGGCGCGGCGGTCGGCGGCATGACCAAGGACCAGATGGTGTACAAGATCACCGAGGACATCCTCGAGCAGTGCCCCCCGCTCTTCGACCTCGACGAGGTGATGAAGGAGAAGAGCGACGACCCGTCGGCGCTCCACGTGGTGCTGTTCCAGGAAATCGAGCGCTACAATGTGCTCCTCGGGGCCATCCGGGCCGACTGTGCCGAGCTCCAGCTGGGCATCAAGGGGCTCATCGTGATGAGCGCCGACCTGGACGCGATCTTCACGGCCTTCAGCAACGGGCGCGTGCCCTCCGCGTGGCTCAAGGCGTACCCGAGCCTCAAGGGCCTCGGGTCGTGGACGCGCGACCTCCTGCAGAGGATCGAGCAGCTCAGCACCTGGGCCAAGGGTACCTACCCGATGGTGTTCTGGCTCTCGGGCTTCACCTACCCGACGGGCTTCCTGACGGCAGTGCTGCAGATGACGGCGCGCAAGAACTCGATCCCCATCGACACGCTGGCCTTCGAGTACACGGTCATGGCCGGCGTCGGGGAGAAGGACATCCAGCAGCCTCCCAAGGAGGGCGTGTACGTAAAGGGCATCTTCCTGGAGGGCGCCGGCTGGGACAGCGACCGCGGGCAGCTCTGCGAGCCTGAGCCCATGCGCCTGATCGAGGCCATGCCGATCATCCACTTCAAGCCCGCGGAGGTCAAGAAGAAGGGGTCCAAGGGCGTGTACCAGGCGCCGCTCTACATGTACCCCGTCCGCACCGGGACGCGCGAGCGCCCCAGCTACATGATCAGCGTCGACCTCAAGTCGGGCAATGTCGACCCCGAGCACTGGATCAAGCGCGGGACTGCACTCCTGTTGTCGCTTGCCGTGTGAGGGGGCGCCCGCCCGCTAGGCAGACGCCGTAGAATGACTAGACAAGACGAAAACTTTGAATACCCACTCCGTATCGTCTTGCCTGCGACAGGCAAGGTGGGCCCTGGTTGGACCAAGCAGCCCCGCGTCAGGGAAGGAGGGGGGCGGTCGCGGGGGCGGTGCGAGGGGACGACGCCGCGGTCGGCCGGGGGCGCTTAATGCCCCTCCCGGCCCGGCCCGCCTCTCAACACGGCGCGCGCGTCATTTTTCGACGGAAGCGAGTTCTGGGGCGTGGAGAAAGGGAGAGGTCGCAGTTGGTTAGGCGTTGGACGAAACGATGAGCAAGGGAAAGACGGAGGAGGAGGAGAAGCCCGCGAAGGCTCTCAGTGAGGATGAGATTGCCCTCCTGAAGAGCTACGGGCTGGGCCCGTACGCCACGTGAGTCCCGCCCGGTGGTCGACGGGGGATGCCCATCGTCACCCCCGGACAGGGCGCTCCTGCGTGTCGCGGCGAGAGTGCGAGGGGCTCCCGGTCGGATAATCGGAATGTCGAACGCAATATCGACCCGCTTGGATCCAGATCTCGGGGGTTTTCACCCCGCGGGGGCCTTTCCGGACCCTCCTCCTGCGAACTCGCCTCGCCCGGAACCGCGACCCGCCGCGACCCGCACGATGCGCTGCTGATTAGATCGAACGCGCCACTGTGTCGCAGAAAGATCAAGGACGTGGAGAACGACCTGAAGTCGCTCCTCAAGAAAGTAAACGAGCTGTGCGGGATCAAGGAGAGCGGTGAGTCGCTTTGATTTAACACTTCCCCCCACCTCCCCGCGCCCCTCTCACGCTCCGCAGGGGTCCTCAGCGTCCCCTTCGAGGTCGCCCCTGGAACTCGCCGCGCGAGGCCTGCGACCGGTGCGGAATGGACCTCCGGTATCCCCTCCGTGTCGACTGACGCCCCTCCGCACCCCCCCTCCCCGCAGACACCGGGTTGGTGCCCCCCAGCCGATGGGACCTGGTCTCGGACAAGCAGATGATGCAGGAGGAGCAGCCTCTGCAGGTCGCCCGGTGCACCAAGATCATCAATCCGGGCACCCAGGACGCCAAGTACGTCATCAACGTGAAGCACATCGCCAAGTTTGTCGTCGGCCTCGGAGACAAGGTCTCCCCGACGGACGTCGAGGAGGGAATGCGGGTGGGCGTGGACCGCAACAAGTACCAGATCCAGATTCCCCTCCCGCCCCGAATCGACCCCACAGTCACCATGATGACCGTCGAGGAGAAGCCCGACATCACCTACTCGGACATCGGCGGGTGCGTGGAGGGGCCCCCCCGTCCACGCCCTGCCCCGCCCCGCCGCCCCTCGCGTGCCCCCCTCACCGCCGCCCGCCCCGCCCCCCCCGCGCAGGTGCAAGGAGCAGATCGAGAAGATGCGCGAGGTCGTGGAGCTCCCGCTGCTGCACCCGGAGAAGTTCGTCAAACTGGGCATCGACCCCCCCAAGGGGATCCTGTGCTGGGGCCCCCCGGGGACGGGCAAGACGCTGCTGGCCCGGGCGGTGGCGAACCGGACGGACGCGTGCTTCATCCGCGTGATCGGGTCGGAGCTGGTGCAGAAGTACGTGGGGGAGGGGGCCCGGATGGTCCGCGAGCTGTTCCAGATGGCGCGGGCCAAGAAGGCCTGCATCATCTTCTTTGACGAGGTGGACGCCATCGGGGGGGTGCGGAACGACGACGGGGCGGGGGGGGACAACGAGGTGCAGCGGACGATGCTGGAGATCGTCAACCAGCTGGACGGGTTCGACAGCCGGGGCAACATCAAGGTCCTCATGGCCACCAACCGCCCCGACACTCTCGACCCCGCCCTCCTCCGCCCCGGGCGCCTGGACCGCAAGGTCGAGTTTGCCCTGCCCGACCTCGAGTCGCGCACCCAGATCTTCAAGATCCACACGCGCACCATGTCGGTCGAGCGCGACATCCGCTTCGAGCTCCTTGCGCGCCTCTGCCCCAACTCCACCGGCGCCGACATCCGCTCCGTGTGCACGGAGGCCGGCATGTACGCCATCCGTGCCCGCCGCAAGATCGTCACCGAGAAGGACTTCCTCGAGGCCGTCAACAAGGTCATCAAGGGGTACCAGAAGTTCAGCGCCACGCCCAAGTACATGGTGTACAACTGAGCCCGCGGCGGGGGCGCGGGTTTGAAAGATGTGGGAGGGTCCGTTCAATCGCGGCGGGCGTCGCGGCGGCCCCGCAGGCGGGTCAGCTGCCCCCCCCGAGCACCCCGAGGGGGGCCATGACGGCGGCGATGACCCCGACCTGGACCTTTGGGGCCCTTCGCGAGAGGTCCGTCACCCTGAGGAGGTCCCTCGCGGCGGCATCGGTCACGTACTTGCACTGGGCGTCCGGGGCGTCGCGCCCGAGCTGGCTCAGCTGCACCAGGGCGTTGACGAAGGTTTGCTTGTCGGCCGCCGGGATCGCCCGCTCGGGAACGTCCTGGAGGGCCGCGGCCGCCCACTCCACCGCCGGCTGCCCCATGAGCCGCGTGAGCGACATGAGGGGCTCCAGGATGTCGTCCACCAGCTTGTAGCTCGCCACCCCAAAGAGGCTCGCCAGCAGCAGCCGCGTCAGCCGCGGCCCGACCCCCGGCTCCCCAAAGATGCTCTGCGACAGCGCCATGAAGGCGTGCCAGTTCTGCGGGTTGTTCCCCCGCAGCGAGCTCGGCGACGTGGCCGAGTGCAGGAAGATGGCGATCGAAGCGCACGCGTCCATGTGGTGCACGTGGATCCCGCTCATGGCCGCCGTCACGGTCGCCCTGAGAATCTGGTCGTTCATCAGCAGGTCCGGGCAGTAGCTGAGGCACCGGTTGAGCAGGAGGAACGTGTCGTCCGCGATGTCGGGGCGGTCCGTGAACGCCCTCGCGTCGGGCAGGGCGCTGCGGGGGGGCAGAGGGGGGGGGGC
>Ga0181582_10001749_pt1 | contig 17116 bp, 9 predicted proteins | sample 071ome_32_FD_132438 | JGI IMG/M metagenome (GOLD analysis project Ga0181582, IMG submission 132438) | Coastal salt marsh microbial communities from the Groves Creek Marsh, Skidaway Island, Georgia - 071405AT metaG (megahit assembly) | ecosystem: Environmental > Aquatic > Marine > Intertidal zone...
CGTCATCTGGGGAAAAAGAGACCCGGCGCCGTAAGGCACCGGGGGGGGCTTCGCCCCCCTACCCCCGGGGGCTCCGGTGCTCATTCGGCGCCGTACTGGAGGAGGAGAATGTCCAGGCCCTCGGCAATGTCGCGGCGGGTCGCATTCTCCTTTTTGAACTCACGCAGGGCCTTGTGCCCCACGCCGTGCTTCAGGAGAAGCGCGACAGGGACGAGCGAGTCCATGATGTCGACACCCTCATTCTTGGAGAAGGTCTCCAGTGCGTAGTTCACGCACTGAGAGCCCCCCGAGGTGGAGAAGGACTCCAGAGCCGCCTTCTTCTGCTCCTCCTGCTTCTTCTGGTCCTCCTCCTGGTCGCAGCAGAGGCCGAGCACGAGGTAGAATGCCGCGCGGAAGGCATCTGTGGTGACCTTACCACCGACTCCGACGATGGTGAAGAGGTACCGCAGCACCTTCGGGAACCTGTCCCCGCTCGTGCTCCGATACAGAGCGAACGCGTTGTTGGCAATTTCCGCACCCAACAACTTCTCTAGCTTCTCGAAGACCTCGAGGGCCTCCGTGAGGGTGGTCTTGGTCTTGACGGCGGACGAGACCATGGTTACTGAAGTGCCGTGGGGGGGGGGTTCCCCCCCCATTTTTTCCCTCACCCGTCTCCCGGCTCGCCCTCCATGAGGCCCTCGAGCACGTGGAGGAAGACGTTCCAGTCCTCCTGCTCGACCGTCCAGACGTTCGCGAACGCCGGGTCCCGGCGGTGGCGCCGCTCGATCTCCCAGGCCCGCACGCGCGCCGCGCGCGCCAGCGCAGAGATGCGCACCAGCGCGGCCCGGTGCCGCGCCGAGCCCGCGGCCTCCGCGCGGGACGCGAAGCACGCGCCCGGGAGCGCGCGGACGCCCTCGCCCGTTCCCAGCTCCGGGAACGCCGCCGCCAGCGTCTGCCGGAACGGACGGGTCGTCGCGATCTCCAGCGCCGCGTGACTCAGGGATTCCGCCATCGTGTCGTTGCCGAGAGCGCGCGCCCCGAGCTTACGGGCGAAGCCGCATTTCAAGACGCTACTCCGCGATCTCCCGCAGGGCTCGCTCGCGGCCGCCGCACTGGGCCCCCCAGAAGGTGAACGGGTTCCCGTAAGTCTTGGACGGGTGCGCCGCGTTCCACGCGACGAGGCGAGCCCAGACCCCGTCCTTCTCGTCCTTCGACAGGGCGCGCCAAAACGCGCCCATCCTCCGCATGACCCCGTGCTGCGCGGCGAGCTGCGCCGGCACCGCGCGCTCGGCCGGGGCCTCCTCGACGACCGGGCTGCTCGGCGGGGCCTCCTCGACGACCGGGCTGCTCGGCGGGGCCTCCTCGACGACCGGGCTGCTCGGCGGGGCCTCCTCGACGACCGAGCTGCTCGGCGGGGACGCCGCGCGCCTGGCCCAGGTCAGCAAGGCGGTCTCCGTGTCGCCGTCCGCGACACGGATGCTCTGCTTCCAATTCTTCGTGTTCTCCCGCCCCGCCGCGGCCTCGAACTCGCCCCCCGTGACGGTCTCGGTCGCGCCGCCCCGGGCCGTGTACGTGATGGAGACGGTCCCGTCGTCGCTGACGCGCATCCTGCCCGAGAGGTCGCCGCACCGGACGACGACGTTCTCGCACGGCGGGACCCCGGGGAGCGTGCTCCGCTTCGCCAGCCTGCGGACCCTCTTCTCCGGCGAGAGCTCCTCCTCCTCGCGCGCCCTCTTCGTCGCCGCCGCCCGCGTCCGCGCCTCCACGGCCGCGGCCGCGGCCGCGAGCCGGCTCTCCAGCTCGGCGGGCGCGCCCCCCAGGTCCGGGAGGCACGCCGCCCGCTCCAGCATCGCGAGGAGGGCCGGGGCCGCGCGCAGGGCGAGCCGGCTCCGCTCGTCCGCCGCCGCCCGCCGCGCGTGCGCGGCCTCGTCCCTGGACGCGGCCTCGAGCTGCCGCTTGACCGCGAGAGGGTCCTGCTGCGCCCGCGCGGCCCAGTACGGGTTCTGCTGGAGCACCGGGAGGAACTGGGGGTTCCCCCGGAGGAAGAGGTCGAGCTGCGCGCGCTCCTCCGCGACGCGGACGTCCCTCTCCCGGACCGCGCGGAGGGCCAGGAGCGTCCGCGCGACCGTCGACGGAGAGATGACCGTCTGCGCGACCAGACTCGGGTTCTCCTCGAGGAAGCGCTCGAGTCCCGCCTCGCCGGCCCGCGGGGGAGGCGCGACGAAGTCGTCGCTGTAGCAGAAGTCCGCCCAGAACCCGACGAGCTCCCCGACCGTCCGCCGGTTCTCGCCCACCACACTCTGGAGCTTCTCCCCGAGGCGGTCGCCCAGTTCCCCCAGCCTCGACGTGAGACGGATCTTCGTCTCCTCGAGGACCCGCGCGACGATGCCCTCCCCCTCGTCGCCCCGCTCGCGCATCACCTGCGAGACGCCCAGGATGGCGTACGCGAGCGACTTGCACCCCCTGTTCGCCTTGGGGAACTTCAGCTCCGCGTCCGGAACCAGGCTGTCCCGTTGCGTCGACCCGTCCCTCCGGATCCGGAAGCACGCGCGGTTCAGGATATCGAACCGCGCGTCGCACTGGACCAGGCGGTTCGCCTCGGCCAGGAAGGCCGCGACATAGTTCGTGTCGGAGAGGGGGGGGATCCGGATCATCTCGGCGCGTCGGTAAATGCGCGCCCCCCGGAGGACGCGCCTCCATTTGAGGGGGGGGGCGCCAGAAACGAGGGTCCGACATGCGGTTTCTGGCGTCCGACGCCGGCGCCGAATGCCGCCGTCGAGGGCGCGCCGCGCCCGCTCGGGGGGGCACTTCCCACATTCCCATGCCGATCCGGGTCCGGGAGACGATCCTCCTGCCCCCGGGCGGGTTCGCGCCCCCGGCCGACCGGTCCGAGACCGTCCGCGCCCTCCTCGCCCTCCCGACCGTCCCGCAGAAGAGCGAGGCGTGGCTCGCGCTCCGCCAGGAGCTCGTCTCCGCGAGCGCCTTCGGGCAGGTCCTCGGCGTCTCCAAGTTCGGGTCCGCGGACGACCTGCTCCTCCAGAAGGCCGCGCCGGAGCTCGCGCCGCCGTTCCAGGGGGACGCGCCGCCCCTCCTCTTCGGCGTGCGCCACGAGGACACGGTCATGGGGTGCTACCGCGCGCGCGCCGGCCTCGCCCCCGGGGACGTCCACGAGTTCGGGCTCCTCGTCGACCCCTCCGGCCTCCCCATCGGCGCCAGCCCCGACGGCATCACCCGGGACGGCGTCATGATCGAGCTCAAGGCGCCCTGGCGCCGCGCCCTCGTCGACGGGCACATCCCCCCCGAGTACGAGCTCCAGTGCCAGGGCCAGCTCGCCGTCGCGGACCTCGACGTCTGCGACTACTGCGAGGCCACCGTCCACGAGCACGAGGACGAGGACGTCTGGGAGGCGCACGCGCGCGACCTGGGACCCGACGACTCCGGCGCCATCTGGGGCGTCGAGACGCGCGACGGGAGCCGCTACGAGCGCTCCCCGCCCGGCGCCGCGCCCGACGAGGTCCTCGCCTGGGTCCGGGAGCGCCGCCGCGACCCCGCGCAGCCCGCCGGCGCGCGGGCCTGGCTCTGGACCCTCGACCAGATCCAGATCGTCCGCGTCGAGCGCGACCGCGCGCGCTGGGAGAGCGAGATCCGCCCCAAGGTCTGCGCGTTCTGGGACCGCGTCCTCCGCGCCCGCGCGCGCGTCGCCCGCGGCCTGCCCCCCGAGCCCGGCATGCGCCTGACCATCCCCGTCCAGCGGGGGGGCGCCGCCCCCCCTGACCCCCCCGCGGGCGGGTAGGAGGGGGGCGCAGCCTCCCGGGGCGGAAAACCGCGTCCTTGTTTTCCGCCCCGGGCGCTCCCCCGAGACGCCAGAGCGGGGGACAGGGGGGCGCAGCCCCCCCTTTTTTTGAAGCCAGGGGGAAGATGGGCTCCCTCTGGCTCCGCGGATTCAGCTTCGCCGTCGGCGCCGTAGCGGCGGTCCTCCTCCTCCTCGCCCTCGCGACCGGACCCGAGGTCCGCGAGAACATGGAGACCTGCGCGCGACCCTCCTGGGAACAGATGCGGGACTCCCGCGACTTCCTATCGCTGCTATTCTCCCTCCACGCCTACGACGGAGACGGGGCGACCTGGTCCGTCCCGCCCGGAGGGAACACCGCCCAGTGGTCCCAGCCGGGACCCGCCGGGGAAGACACGGCGCCATCCGTCGTCACAGGCACCGCCCTCCCCGCCGCGCTCTTCCGCGACGACCCAGAATCCGACGCATGGATCGTCGGACTGCCCCTCACGGCAGGGACCACCGTCACGCTCCCGCCCTCGACCGATGCCATCGCGCCCGTCCTCTCCGACATGACATTCGCATGGGCCCTCGCAGGGACCGCCGCCACCAACTCCGGACCCGTCACGCTCCTCGACCTCGCGCCCGCATCCGCCCGCATCACCGTCACCCTAGACGGAAACCGGAGCGTCACCGTCAAGGTCGCAACGGCCGACGAGGATACCGTAGATGAGAACGTCACCGTCTCCGGGACCCGCTTCCTCGCCCTCTCGCGGACGCAGGGCGCCTGGCGCCTCCGCGAGGTCGACGAGGATGGGAACGTCGAGACCCACGACCTCACGGGACTCGGGACAGACCCCCGGGACCTCTTCCTCGCCTCCGCGCGCGCACAGGTCCGCGTCCCCGACGCCGAGACCGGGACCGGGAGCCTCCGACTCGGCTTCCTCGGCGTCTTCGGACGCACGCTCCCGGACCTCGCCCTCGGGTCCCTCGCCAAGTCGGTCATCGCCGAGGTAGACGGCAACTCCGCCGCGTGCCGCGAGTCGCAGCGGACCCTCGAGGCCGCCGCCCGCGAGCTCGTCGCCCGCGCCGAGGAGCGCGAGCGGGAGGCCCGCGACGCCGTCCGCGCGGCCGAGACCGCCTGCCGCGCCGCGGAGCCAGCCGCCGACGCCGAGGAAGTCCCGCCCGAGTGGCGCGGACCCGGAGGACGCGACCTGCGGATCGACCCGTCCAACGTCCTGGGCATCCCGCGAGAAGAGATGGCGAGCCACGCCGCCACGTGCCGCGCCATCGTCGGCGCGCGACCCACCGTCGCCGGAGAGGGAGGCGGGACGGTGCCCGTCGTCCTGGACCCCAGGGACACCACGTGAGGCCACGGGCCAGCCCCCCCCGACAACATCCGCGGAAGACCGGTCGGACAGACTCGGCAGGTCAGACGAGTCAGACCTCGGCCCCCTTGTCCATGGGGGCTGTTGCCTCCCCCCAAGCAGTTCTCCACAACGATTCGATCGATTCTGCCGGATGACGATGACGGACCGGATCCTTCCGGAGGACGCGTTTTTCCCGCACGGGATCGGGAATTCCAGTGGCGTGGTAACGGTTCCCGGTATGGTCCGGCTCACGCGCCCGATTGAGGTCACATCGGGCGTCCGGCTCCTCATCCGGGGGGGGGAGATCTCCAGTGACCTGGACGACCACGTCATCGTGGCCAACGGGGGGGAGATCATCATTGATGATTGTAAGATAAACGGCTCACTGCAAGCCTACAACAGCGGTCGCATCTTCCTCACGGATGTCCACGTCATTGCCCCCCGCTTCGGGATCTTCGTCGACGGCAAGGGCAGCATGGCGGAGGTGACCGGCGGGAGCGTGAGCGGGAGCAAGGTCCACGGCATCCTCGCTCAGAACGGCGGTCACGCGGTGGTCAAGGACGTGCAGGTGAAGGACAACCAGGCGGGCGGGATCCTCGTCGACGGCGAGGGCAGCAGGGCGGAGGTGACGGGCGGGAGCGTGAGCGGGAGCAAGGTCCACGGCATCCTCGCTCAGAAAGGCGGACACGCGATGCTCAAGGACGTCGAGGTCAAGGACAACCGGAAGAGCGGAGTCGCCGTCTTCGACTGGGGCAGCAAGGCGGAGGTGACGGGCGGGAGCGTGAGCGGAAACAAGTTCGACGGCATCAGCGTTTGGAACAGCGGGCGCGCGGTGGTCAAGGACGTCGAGGTCAGGGACAACCAGGAGTGCGAGGTCTTCGTCGACGGCGAGGGCAGCAAGGCGGAGGTGACGGGCGGGAGCGTCAGCGGGAGCAAGACGCGCCACGGCGTCTGCGCCCAGGACGGCGGGTACGCGGTGGTCAAGGACGTCGAGGTCAAGGACAACCGGAAGAGCGGGGTCTTTGTCGCCGGCAAGGACAGCAAGGCGGAGGTGACGGGCGGGAGCGTGAGCGGGAGCAAGGTCCACGGCATCAGCGCTGAGAACGGCGGGCACGCGGTGCTCAAGGACGTCGAGGTCAAGGACAACCATGTGAGAGGGATCTTCGTCGCCGGCGGAGTCGACGGCGAGGGAAGCAAGGTGGAGGTGACGGGCGGGAGCGTCAGTGGGAGCATCTATGACGGCATCGTGGCTGAGCTCGGCGGGCACGCGGTGGTCAAGGACGTGCAGGTGAAGGACCAGGGGTGCGGGGTCGCCGTCTTCGGCCGAGGTAGCAAGGCGGAGGTGACGGGCGGGAGCGTCAGCGGGAGCAGGGACCACGGCATCGTGGCTGAGCTCGGCGGGCACGCGGTGGTCAAGGACGTGGAGGTCAAGGACAACGGGATGAGCGGAGTCGCCGTCTTCGACTGGGGCAGCAGGGCGGAGGTGACGGGCGGGAGCGTGAGCGGAAACAAGTTCGACGGCATCACCGCTGAGAAGGGCGGACACGCGGTGGTCAAGGACGTGCGGGTCGAGGGAAACCAGAAGAGCGGGGTCTGGGTCAGCGGCAAGGGCAGCAGGGCGGAGGTGACGGGCGGGAGCGTGAGCGGGAGCAAGGCGGAGCACGGAATCACCGCTTTGGACGGCGGGCACGCGGTGCTCAAGGACGTGGAGGTGGAGGACAACCAGGTGCACGGGATCTTCGTCGACGGCGAGGGCAGCAGGGCGGAGGTGACGGGCGGGAGCGTCGGCGGGAGCAAGACGTGAACCGCAGTTGAATGTCTCGTCATTGAGCTTCTCGCACTTCGAGACCGCGGCGCCATCTCGCGGTGGCCGCGTAAGAACCTTTTTCCGTGCCCCGAGTAGAAACGTCGTCCTCGGGATGTCAGCTCAGCCCGTTTCCCTGGTCGGCCTGGCCGAGCAGGTCGAGGTCCTCAACGGGGAGATCGGCGGAGCTGTCGGCGTCGGCGGCGGCGACTCGGGCCCCTCGCTCCTCGTCAAGAAGCCCGTGGCAGGGGACGAGAACCAGCTCGTCGAGTACGAGGGCGAGACGCTCACGCACCTGACGCACACGGTCGTCGACCAGGCGACCGTCACGCGCAAGACCCGCGCGCTGCAGGACGCCGGGGCCCTCGCGTCCGCGCGCGACAACCAGCTCGCCATCGAGGCGCGGCTCCTCGCGCAGCAGCAGGCCGTCGGCGTCGGCATCGCCGACGGCGAGACGGGCGGCCAGATCACGTCGTACCGCGACGCGCGCCCCCTCGCGGGACCCGGCGACGAGCTCCCCTTCCTCTACATGGGCAGCCGGACCTTCCGCGACAGCCAGAACCGGTTCTGGACGCACGTCGTCTTCCACGTCGGGCACCGCCAGGTCGCGGGATATCGCAGGATCTACGCCCGTCACCAGCACACCGGGGAGATCGACCTCACCACCTATCGCGACTTCTACGACAGCTGCTACGCAGAGAATTTCGGGTCCACTAACGCCGAAAAGGACGGACGAGTGATTCACGCGTACCAGATCTGCGACCCGACCGGGACCCCGATCGTCATTCACCCCTTCATCTCAACGCAGTTCTGGAACGATGACGACACCAGCATTCGAGCCATGTTCGCAGAGAACACGAGCTATGTCTATGTGAGGGCGGAACGCCGGCATACTATCTACAGCACCAGTAGGAATTACTACTACACGGCGTATTACGACATGTACCTCACGAACCCACGCGACTACGGTGGCACTAGCTCTTCTGTAGAGACTGGGCCGCGTCTCTATCATCGGTATCTCGCGACTACAAACGCGACGTACGACTTTGGGGGGGGGAGCCGGGTTCAACCCCAGTATTCCGGCCATAGTTACGGAACGGGTTACGGAATCTGGAATTCGGCCGGAGGGTATGTGCTGAACTCGAGGAACTACGGGTTGGTCCCGTACCGTCCAGACGCAACCAACCGCAACAGATTCCAGCGGGGTATTGATGGAAGAAGCGATTTGCTCAACACCAATAGTGCGTACAATGTACTGTACTTGCCGGGAGGAGTAGCCTACACGACAAGGGATTACGGCAGCTTATTCGACATGATCGTCCACAACAACTCTTCTACCGTGGCAGCGGCGATCTTCTACAATAAAAGCAATAAACTGCGCGTCCACAAGGCGACCAGCAACCTTACGATCGGGGCCCTCTACACTGCAGTCTACATGGATGGACGGAATCTTCTCGGAGGTTACAATGAAGGCTTCACGTGCTGGAACCCCGATAAGTTCGGCAACCTGGACGCCATGCTCGCGGTCAACTTCCAGGGGAACCGCGCGGGCGTCGCGCAGAACTACGTCCTCCGCGTCCAATCCGTCAGCGGAGCGTTTGGGGTAGCGCCCGCGAACGTCGGGGCCAACTCGTACCTGTTCCGCATCGACGGCGCAATCGGCGGATCGAGCACTGACGGCGCATCGATCCCGTTCCTCAGCTGGACGCCGGTCATCCGCGGCGTCAACGGGGGCCTGTTCGACTTCCAGATCTTCGACATGAAGACCGGGCCCAGCACGGACCAGTCGGACGTCGTCGTCTTCATCAAGTTCGACAACCCGTCGCTGGTCACCGAGGACCTGCAGCCGCTCGAGTTCAACACGAGCATGTCGTCTTTCACCTGGGCCGACGCGTCCTTCACGATCCCGCGCGAGGCCGTCCTGAAGACGGGCGTCATCATGCTCCGCTACAAGCAGAGCTCCTGGAACGCCCGCAACTGGACCGCGCACGACTGGAAGGTGTACGAAGGGGTTGTTCCGACAAGTCGGGATGACCTTCTGGATTGGAACCTCACTTCACGGAAAATGTTCCGCCGGCCGTTCTGGGACTCGCCGGTCCTCGGGAACAGAGACTATACGGACATCGTCCCGTCGTACACCTTCGATCCCGCCTCGCAGGAGACCAAGGACATCCGCGTCGCGGCGTCGATGCTCGTCAGCGGCGACATGCAGATCACCGCCACGGCCCGTGAGGACGGCGTCTTCCTCGCCGCCGGGACCGTGCCGCACACCATGGGCGTGCCGGTCCGCATGCCGAACCTGAACGGGACGCTCAGCGAGATCTGGCTCATGCCGCACCAGAAGATCGTAGAGTCCAACGAGAACATCGAGGGCAACTCGGTCGTCTTCCTGGCCATCTGGAACGCCGAGACGGGCCGGTGTGTCTGGGCCAAGCGGATGTTCGTCGCGGTCACGGCCGACCTCCAGCTGACGCCCGCGTCTGTCGCGCTCTGCGCGGCGAGCATGCGGAATACGAGCGCGATGACGACCGTCGCGATGGCCATCGACGCCAGCAAGGCCGGGCGGATCTACACGCTCGCGAACCAGAGCGTCTCCGACGCGAACTCGACCTCCTCGATCTACGTCGACTACTACGCCGCGGACATCCTCGCGGGGCGCTTCGGGATCCAGTTCGAATGGTCACAGGTGATGAACGACGGGGACGACACGCTGTCGTGGACCACGTACCGCGCGCCGGTCTACTCCCCGTCGATCCACAGCGTCCTGTCGACCTCGATCGACGTCGCGGGCCTCGGGAACGCGACGCCCGAGCGCAAGACCGTCGGCCACGTCGTCAACATCCAGGGGCTCTCGACCGCCTTGAAAGTCTCGTACCGCAACGGGAGCAGCAGCTCGAGCAACATCGTGGATCGCACATTTATCAACATCGGGGCGTACCCGGGGCGGCGGGGGATCGCTATGACGACGTTTAACGTAAATGACGTTCAATCCAATATGACGGAACCTACCTTCGACTTCCCGTTCCTGGCCGGCGGCAAGACGTCGGACGTCGACGCCGGGCGGTTCGTCACGCGCGACCGGAACCTGTACTTCTCCGGGACATACACGGGCTCGGACGTCCGCGTCTACGGCGCGACCGGCTGGGGGCCGGCACATCCGGGATATCTGACCACATACGAGACTGCCGGGGACGTCAAGGACTCGGCGTACGAAGAGACCCTTGCGCGCGTGACGGGGTATGGGAACAACGTGACCTCTGTCGCGAGTACGGGTCCCGAAGCCACGTCATACGCCGGGTGGCCGAAAACCGGCTCCGCCTACGCGTCGAGCACGTCGTACTCCGTGGATATCGACTACGGGTACCGCGGTCTCCCGGCCCGCGTCTTCCACGGCCTGCGGTGGATACTCAGGTCCGCTCCCCGCGCCCTCCGCGTCCGCGTCGACTACTGGGACGGCGCGGCGTGGGTCCAGCACTACACGTCGTCGGCCGACGAGCCGAAGATGACCGGCGCCGGCGACCCGTACGGCTTCGGGACCCAGGAGATCGCGTTCGCGAGCCCGACGCCCGCGACGACCAAGCTGCGTCTGTACGTGACCGACACGGACGGCGACCTCGAGATCGGCGGGCTGCAGTGGCGGACCGACGCGGGCGCGGACCTGGCGGGCCCGTCGGGGGCGTTCGTGGCGCGGTCCGGCGATGACGGCAAGCTGGCGTGGGCCGCGCGCCTGGGCGGCGACGGCGCGGAGCTCCTGGACATGGACGTCGACGTCCGCAACGAGCGCGCGGTGGCGCTGGTCAAGACCTCCGCGAAGGAGGCGTCGGTCTTCGTCCTGGACGTCGCGACGGGCGCGACGACCTTCGGTGGACCGGCCTTCACCGGCACGACCATCGGTAAGGCCAAGGTCCGCGTGACCTCGGCGGGCGGGGTCTTCGTGACGGGGACGTACGGGCCGGTCCTGGCGGAGGAGACCGGCCTGCAGATCCTGAACCTCCAGGACGGGTCGACGCCCGGTGCCGTCGCGCCGCTGAAGCCGAGCCCCGCGACCGGGACCGTCGACGCGTTCCTCGCGAGCTTCGCGGCCGACGGCGCGGCGGTCGCGTGCGCCGAGATGGCCTCGAGCATCAGCGACGAGGCCGTGCCACTCCTGGAGATGGACCGCCACGGCGGGTACCTCGCCAGCGTCACGTGCGGCTCGCGGGACGACCCCGCCGGGCTCATCGCCTCGACGCACAACGCCGTAGGCGACCCCCTGACGGTCACGTACCCGAACGACGTCGCGACCATGACCGGACCGTTCCCGCTGGTGACGCGCGTCCCCGGGAACCTGAACGCGAACCGGCTCCTCGCGCTGCAAGACCCGAGTCGCAACGCGGCCACGACGGGCGGGGGCGCCGTCTACGGGAACGATCACAGTCTGCGCGCCATGAGCACCGACACGTTCGGGACGGGCGTCGACGCGTTCACGGTCGCGATCCTGTCGGCGAACAACAGCTTCTCGAGTCCCGCACGCATCCCGAACCTGGACGGAACGGACTCGGACTTCACCATGACGGGCTCCGAGATGCCGAGCTCGTACTTGTATAATACGACATATAACCAGATCCCCGTCCGACTGGTCAAGTGGGACTCCACGGGCAAGGTCGCGTGGGTGGCGGTCCTCCCGCCGAGCTACGATGGTAGCTACAACGCGATTCAAAACCGTCACAAGTACAAGGTCGTCGTCGACAAGTCGGACCCCGCCGCGCCGGCGATCCGCGTCTACATGCCGTGCGAGATCCCGCGTGATTCGGTGAGTGGCGCCGTGGTCGCCCCGCGGGTCTTCTCCGGGACCGCGCTCCCGACCGACACGCCGAGCGCGACCGTCGTCGCGAACGTCGGTACGACGTACTACGGCACCGGGACGATGCTCGTCGGGTACGCGACGACCGGCGCCGTCGAGTTCGCGTACCTCCAGAGCCGTCCGCAGGATAACCAGAACTACAGACAAAAGGCCCTTGACATGACGATCGGGCCCGACGGCGCCGTGTACACGGCCTGCCAGATGGTCCACAGGATAAACCACGAGATCTACGACCGGGCGTCAAACCAGACGATCTTCAACCAGTCGAACACGAGTACCAATTCCCACATAGGCGTCGTCTATGTCATCAAGACCTCCAGGCTCGGGAGCATCCTCTCGCAGGGCGTCCTCGCGAAGACGGGAGTCTTCGGCACCTTGCAATATTCGCCACGAATCGCGCTGGCTGCGCCGACGGTCGACCGGGTCTACGCGGTCCTGGCGACCCTCGGGATGAACTCGCGGTGGGACGGGACTTACGCCAACTACCTCCTGAGCCCCAAGGACGGGAGCGTCATTCGCCAGGACACCAAGGCTTCGACGAGTCTCGAACTGCATAGCGACGTCTGGCGTGTCACCATGGACAGCTCCGACGCAATGCACGTGCTGGATTCCGGGGTGATCCGTCACACCAAAGTTAGCACCGACAAACACGTCTCCCTGGAGTCCGTGTCGGGCTCGTCGACGTGCTTCCTGCAGCTGAACGGGTTCAGCAACACCGCCAGCACCCGCGAATACCAGGCCCTTCAGAACAGCATGTCCTACGCCGGGAAACCGCTCAATCCGGGGTCCACCTATGAACCCGGGAACTTCGTGTTCACGGCCGTGGTGGACATGGCGACCGGTACTTACAGCAAGATCCATCAGTTCCTCAGCTTTAACGACTCTTGGTTGTACCAGGCCCCGCAGCTCCTGCGGGACCCGAACGGCGGGTTCTACCTGCTGAACAACCTGCAAACTGCGCACTCGCCATTCGCGACGGACATGGACGGCAACATCGTTAGCGTCAACTGCGGCGGGTTCCTTCACCTCGACGACACCGGCGCGATCAAGACGCTGTCGACCGGCGAGAAGCGGAACGTCGAGGTCATCGGACAAGGCTGGTTCACGCACCAGAGCCTGATCGTCCCCTGGACGGGCGGGCTGTTCGTGGACGCGTACAACATGCCCGAGTATGCTGATTTCGGCCTGCAATTCGTCCGGTCCGGGGAGGGGACGGCCGTGGAGACGCACGTGTTCCCCTCGACTCGCGTTCGGTTCCTGTGGCCGAACGCGGAGGCGGAGGACGCGCAGTTCGGCGTCTCGCTGGACATCACAAACTTCGAGACCTGGGTCTCGGACAGTCTCCCGACGGCCCCTTCGGCGGAGGTCCACCCGACGGAGAACCGGACGGTCTGCGTGGGGACCTACGAGGCCGCGTCCGCCGTCGCGCTCAAGAACATGAACGCGACGCAGTCGGCCTTCACCCTCCCCGCGACAGGCGGCGGCGGGGCGGCGACGGAGGTCTACGGCGTGGTCTTCGACGCCAACAAGGAGCTCTCCGGCGCGGGGTCCCTGGCGTCCGTCCAGTCGGGGACCGGCGCGATCCTGTCCGGGTCGGTCCGCGCGGTCCGCCCGTCGGTCGCGACTTCCCCCGCGGACACGGTGGGGTGGTGGCTGGCGTTCGTGGTCCGCGGGACCGACGCCGCGACTCCGACGGTCGTCGCCGTGCGTTCCGTCTCCGGCGGGGACCCGACGCTGGTGACGGTCCCGGCCGGCTCCGGCGACGCGCTGGTCCTGGCCCGGTACACGGACTCGTCGGTCGTCTCGGAGACGATGGCCGGAGTCGTGGCGTCGTGTCCCACGGGCGCGACGCTCGGCCACTGGGCGCTGCACCGGACGATGACGACGGGCGGCGTGGCCGCGACGGTGCACCCTTCGGCGGCCGGCGCGGCGGTCCGGAGCCTGGACGGCCTCGCTGCCTCGGAGGTCCTCGCTGCGGCCGCGCCCGCCGTGGTCGACATCGGTGGCCTCGGCGAGCTGATGGACGCCCGCGCCCTCGCGGACCCCGCGACGGTGGGGACGGTCCTGGACGCGGCGGTCGGGTCGCTGGACCAGGCGGTCTTCCTGTCGACGACCGGCGTGGTGGCTCGCCTGGACGCCGACGGCTCCGTCGCGACCGCGACGGTCTCGGACAGCGCGGTGAAGACGCTGGCCCTGACGCAGGACGACACGGTCCTGGTGGGCCTGGACGCCGCCGCCCTCGCCCGCGTGGTCGTGGGCGGCGCCGAGGCCGCGCGGATCGAGGGCGCGGCGGCTCCGACGCGCGCGGCGGTGGCGTGCCTGGCGCGCGACCTCGGCTCGGTCAAGTACCTCCGCGAGGTCTCGGCTACCCAGCCGACGATCGAGGACCTCCAGACGGACTCGATCCGCGGGGCGTACGGTCTGGTCCGTGGTGCGGACGGGACGACCCTGTACTCGGTCCGTTTCACCTGGACGAGCGGGACCTCCAGTATCACGGAGACGAAGCTCCTCGAGGGCGCGGCCGCGGGCGCGCGCCTTAAGGCCACGACGGCGGCCAACACGCTGGAGGTCTCGGTCTCCTCGGCCGCGTCGGTCTACGACAGCGGCAGCGACACGGAGGCCCTGTGGACTCTCCAGACCCCCGGCCCGACGTTCGTGCAGTACCGCCTGGACGCCGACACCTCGAACGTCACGACCTCGGTCGACCTGGCGCTCCCGTCTCTGTCGAAGAAGACGCTGGTGGCGAGCAAGCGCGTGGTCGTCCCTCACCAGGGGACATTCCACATCACCCGTCCCAACCTGACGGGCTCGGTGACGGACGTGGTGACGACGAACGGGGTCCCCCGTTCGGTGTTCTACCACTTCGAGAACGGCGTGTGGAAGTACGAGGGCGCGACGGAGTGACGGTTCACGGACCCTGTTTTCAAAGAAAAGGCGGAAAACGGGGGGGTGACGAGCCACGGCCTCCATTTGCCGCCATGACATCTCCGTTCTCTGGACTGCTGGAGGACCTGGGCCCCTACTTGCTGGGGGAGGTCCTCGGAAATCTGCCCCGTGGAGATTTGCCCAAGACGTGGGGCACTCTCCGCCGGTGCTGCAAGTACCTGCACCAGGCGGCCGGGGAGGCCGGCAAGCTCATCACCCGTGTCCAATTTACGAAGCGCGGCGCCCCCATGTCGGAGATCACCAGAGGGCTCGCGCAGCTCTGTGGTCCGGCACTTCGGGAGTTCACCTTCGTCGTCTACGAAGACGTCGCGGGCGAGGAGCTCGCGACGCTCCTCGGCGGTCTGCCTCCCGGCCTCCGGAGCCTCTCCCTCCAGTTCACGGAGGGGGACCTCTCTCCCGGCTCCCCGCAAATCTGGGAGAAGATTGGGGAGCTGCGCCTCCTCGAGCGTCTCTCCCTGAGGGGGATCGAGGTCCCGGCCGAGGGGTTCGGGCACATCGCCGGGCTCACCCGGCTCAGGTCCCTCGCCGTGAACGGGTCCGACGTCACGGGCGAAATGCTATCGCAAATCGCCCCGCTCCCCTTGGTAGAGCTCGACGTGTGGTTCCCCCGGAATAACAGGGAGGAGTGCGTCCGTGTCATCGCGTCGATCAAGACGCTCGAGCGTCTCGTTGTGTCTCAGTGCAATCTCACGGACAGAATGGTCGAGAGTCTCTGTTCGCTCTCGAATCTCACTCACCTCGACCTGTCGCACAACTACCTCGTCGCGCTTGGCATTTCTCACACTCGCAGACTCCGCCGTTTGAAGACCCTCGTCATCGGGGGTCTCAAGCACGCCGTCATCGTCGCGGGCGAGAAGACGTCCGTGCTCAAGGAGCTCCAGGAGAATGGCGTCTCCGTCAAGTACTCTCCGGCGGACCCCTGGCTGGCTCCCCGGTCGCTGACGGGGAACCGGTCGAGCGAGCCGTACTGAGTGCGCGAGGCCGCGATTCTGATTTTCAAAAAAGGCGGAGGCGCCCCCCTAGTCGTCCTTGGCGTCTTCGTCGTCGTCTTCGTCTTCGTCGTCTTCGTCGTCGTCGGCGGCGTCTGCGTCGTCGGCGTCGGCGTCGGCGTCGGCGTCGGATTCCGCGACCTCGCCGTCTTCGTCGGCGTCGTCTTCGGCTTCGGCGTCGTCCCCGTCGAAGTCGTCCCCTACGTCGGCGATCTCGAGCTGGCGGACCTGGGGCGGGGACGCGTCTCCGGCGGGGTCGTCGTCGAGCTCCGCGATGTCCGCGATGTCCGCGAGGTCGTCGTCGTCTCCGTCGTCGTCGTCTCCGTGGGCGAAGGAGAAGAGGACGGCGCCGGCCATCATGTCGACCTCGTCGACGACGACCTCGACGGTCTCCTCCCCGTCGTCGACGCGTCCGGTCTGGTCGGCGGCGGCGACCCAGCGGCGCAGGGCCTCGGCGAGCTGGGGCTGCGCGAGGGCGGTGCGGGCGCGGGCGTCGATGAGGACGTGTCCTGGGATCTCCATGGGGGGCTGGACGTCGTCGACTCCGTTGTCCTCGGTTCCGACGGTGACGCAGATGAGTTTCTCGTGCTTGAGGTTGGAGAGGACCTGGCGGACGCGGGCGCGGACGCGTCGGCGGGCGAGGAGTCGGAGGACGCGGTACTTGACGGCGATGCCGCGCCCCGCGTCGGTGACGCGGTAGATGCCGCAGTGGTCGGCGGAGGTCAGTACGGCGCGGGCGTCGAAGTCGCGCGGGTCCCGGACGAGCTCGAGGGAGCCGGGGAGGACGAGTCCGCCTCCCCGCGCGCCGCCCCCGGCCTCCTCGACGGCGGCGAAGGCCTCCATCTTCTCGAGGACGCGCGAGAGGATCCTGGTGCGTTCTTCGGGGAGGTCCGCGGGGACGGTGGGGTAGAGCTTGAGGTCCGGGTCGACCAGCTCCGTGTACCGGAGCTGGAGCTCCTTCCGGACGAGCGTCCCGGTCCGGCACTCCATCGGGCTCGGGTTATCCCTGCGGGAGAAAAGCGCGGGGGCCTTAGAGGGGGTGGGGGCTGGGTCTATGTCGTTTTTCGCGCCGGACCCCCGGGGCTCGGACTCCGGGATACGGGATACGGGATACAGGATACGGGCTCCGTCCGCAGGGTGGCCAGGGGAATCCGTATTCCGTATCCCGTATCCCGTCCCCGTACCCATCTCCGCCCTTCCGCTGGGGGTCTGAAGGAGGAGCTCCAGCCCTCCGCAGGGGGGTTCCCCTGGGAGGCTCATTGGGGACGCGGTTGACAGGACGGACGGAGACGGAGCCCGTACCCCGTCCCCGTACCCATCTCCGTCCGCAGGAGAGCTCCGCAGGATGGTCAGGTGGGTCCCGGGGGGGGCTCATGCGGCTGACGGATACGGGATACGGGATACGGGACGGACGGA
>Ga0181582_10001750_pt1 | contig 17106 bp, 16 predicted proteins | sample 071ome_32_FD_132438 | JGI IMG/M metagenome (GOLD analysis project Ga0181582, IMG submission 132438) | Coastal salt marsh microbial communities from the Groves Creek Marsh, Skidaway Island, Georgia - 071405AT metaG (megahit assembly) | ecosystem: Environmental > Aquatic > Marine > Intertidal...
CGAGAAAAGTCCAGCCTCATGGGCTGCTTTCCAACGCGCCTGGGAACGGGCTGCGAATGCGTCCTGATCTTCGCGACTGATGTCGTAATCTGCGGCCACGTTATCAGCCGTCTGTGGCATCGAATCCGTGCCATACATCTTTTTCATCGTCGGATTCACGAAGCGCCAGCCAATGGTCGTGTCGTAAACCGCATTGGATCGTGTAAATGCAGATGACGCTTTGGGCATCACAAACGGTGCGCGGCTCATGCTTTCCACGCCGCCTGCAATCGCCAAATCGTAATCGCCCGCTTTTATTCCGCGCGAGGCCATGCCAACAGCATCCATGCCCGATGCACAAAGCCGGTTGATCGTTGTGCCCGGTACGCTGGTTGGAAGACCCGCCAGCAAAGCTGCCATGCGCGCAACATTCCGGTTGTCTTCGCCGGCCTGGTTGGCCGAGCCGTAAATCACATCATCAATGCTGGCCCAGTCGACCTGAGGGTTTCGGTCCACCAGCGCCTTAATTGGCAGAGCCGCCAAATCATCTGCACGAATTGACGATAAGGCGCCTCCGTAGCGTCCGATGGGCGTGCGCGTGGCGTCGCAAATGAATGCATGCATGATTGCTTCCTTATTCCTGACCGCACGGTCGGTATAAGGTCGAAAGTTGATTCGGCGCAAGATAAATGTTACGAAAAAATAATTTTTAGCCTTATTTGGTAACGCAATACTGACCTAAAGCGGCATTCCTGACAATTGGGCAACCAGTTCGGCCGTTTTGCGAACCTCGAATTTCGCCAATAACCGCGTTCGGTATATTTCGATTGTTCGATGAGAAAGTCCGAGTTCGCGGCCAATCTCTTTGGAAGAGAGGCCCTGGCACGTCATCGCCGCCACCTGTTTTTCGCGTATTGTTAAATTCACAACCCTGCGTGTTTCTGAAAGGTCCGAAAAGGACCAGATCGACTGTCTAAACGGGTCGTCCGGTGTGAGCGACTGTCCACGCACTCGGCACCAAAACTGCTCACCGCTTAGGCGTTTCATGATCCGCTCATCATCATAACGGCCGGTCCGTCGCATGGTTTCGACACCTACTAAGGCGATACGGTCATAATCGCTCTGTGACGGATACAATTCACGCAATGGGCGGTGGTTGTAATAATCTGTGGTCTCTCCAAACATCTCGGCAAATCGTGAGTTCACACGTTTGAGAATTCTGTTTTCCGCAAATGCCAAACCGATAGGTGCATGCATGAATGAGAGGGTTTCTATGTCCATATTCCTGTTTCTACTCGAATAATGTGCGCGTGAGTAGTTCTACGGATTGTCGCTGGGCAAAAATCCAATCAATCTGTTCCTATCATATTTGTAACGTGAGGGGGGCAGCATGAATCCTGCCAATTGGCTATATCGAAGTGCACGCTTGACACCCGAGGCACCGGCCTTGCTTAAGGGGCAGGCCGTTGTTGCCAACTACCAAGAATTTGACCGTCGCGCAGCCAGAATTGGGTCACATCTTTCTAGGACATTGGGCATAAAATCAGGCGATCGTGTTGCCGTCTTAATGAAGAATTCCACCGAATATTTAGAGGCTCTCTATGGTATCTGGTATTGCGGGGCTGTCGCCGTTCCAATCAACGCAAAGCTACACGTGAAGGAAGCGGCTTGGATCATTGAAAACGCGGGCGCAAAGCTGGCGTTTGTGTCAAACGATATTGCCCTTGAATTGCCGGCTCTAGCGTCAGAAACGCTTGAAGGGGTTGTGGCCATCGAAACCAGTGACTGGATTGCGATGTTTGAAGCAGAGCCTTTTTCCAGTCCCGCCGCTATCGCATCAGACGAGCTGATTTGGCTATTCTATACCTCTGGTACGACTGGCAAGCCGAAAGGTGTTATGATCACAGCCGGAAATTTAACGCATATGACTTTGGCCTATTTTTCGGATGTCGATGAGGTCAGACCCGAAGATGCCATTCTGTATGCAGCCCCCATGAGCCACGGTGCAGGCATTTATAATTTTATGCATGTCATCAAAGGGGCACGGCATGTCGTTCCGGAGAGCGGTGGCTTCGAGCCCACGGAAATTTTTGATCTGGCGTCCAAGGTTCGCAATATTTCGATGTTTGCGGCTCCAACAATGGTCAAACGCTTGGTCGATGTTGCAAGGGTTTCAGGACAGACAGGGGATGGCATCAAAACCGTCACATATGCGGGTGGGCCCATGTACTTGTCGGATATTCAAGAGGCGGTAGACGTCTTGGGGGATCGATTTGTTCAGATATACGGGCAAGGAGAATGCCCGATGGGGATCACGGCTTTGGAGCGAAAATTTGTCTCAAACCGAACACATCCCCGCTGGAGGGAACGTCTTGGATCGGTTGGCGTTGCGCAGTCTCCAGTGCTAGTGGACATCTTTGATGAAATGGGATGTCCGCTGCCTGCTGGAGAAATTGGCGAGATCGTTGTAAAAGGTCCGACCGTTATGAAGGGTTACTGGAACAATCCTGAGGCAACCAAAAAGACGATCAAAGACGGATGGCTCTGGACGGGTGACATGGGCGCGATGGACGAAGATGGCTTTGTCACCATGCATGATCGTTCAAAAGATATGATTATCTCGGGTGGGTCAAACATATACCCGCGTGAAGTTGAGGAGGTTCTTTTAGAGCATGCGGGCGTTTCAGAGGTGGCCGTGGTCGGCAAAAAACACCCCGAATGGGGCGAGGTTGTCGTAGCGTTTGTGGTTCCGTCAGCGCTTGGGGTCGAAGCGGCCACGCTTGATGCCTATTGCGTCGAAAATATCGCACGATTTAAGCGCCCCAAGGAATACAGACTGGTCACCGGCCTACCCAAAAACAATTATGGAAAAGTCCTTAAAACCGAATTGCGTGGATTGCTTTCGGAGGAGGTGGAATAGGATTTTGTCGTAGATCGGCTGTACGGTCTAGTGGCGATCGGGCGTGCCGGTCCGAAGTTCTTGCAGCAAGGCTGCCATTCCGCTTAGCGCGGCATAGTCATCATCAACTGACCAGATTTTGAACTGGTGCATGAAGTCGCTGAAACGACCTTTCGATGAAAAGGCTTCGCAAAAGCCTTGTTCTGCAAGGTAGGGCGTGACAGCTCGTGCAACGCCCCCGACAAGATAGATGCCTCCAAACGGCAATGTGGTTAGTGCAAGGTTGCCGCAGACATTCCCCAAAGTTTTGGAAAAAAAGGCGACCGTTTCCACAGCAAGCGGGTCCTGCCCATTGGCGCAGAATTCCATAATTTCTGGTGCATTCTTGCGCATATTGCTGCCGGAACGTTTGGCCAACCAGCTGTATATATGGCTTAATCCGCGGCCGGACAGTGCATCTTCGACTGAGCAAAAGCCATATTCTGATGCAAAATTGGAGGAGAACTCGCTCGTTAGCGTGTCTGATGTGGGCAGGTTAATATGGCCAGCTTCGCCCGGCGGAACCAGTGTCACGGAAGACGCGCGATACACGGGGGCAGCGTTAAAACCGGTGCCCACGCCTACGACCAATCGTGCCGCTTGGGGCCCCGCGTCTTGGCCGTCTTTTACTAGAATACATTGGGTTTCATTCAGGTGACCCACAGCGTGACCCTGAGCTTGAAGATCGTTGATAACCGAAGCAATCCGCGCCCCCGTCGCACGTGTCAAAAGTTCTCGGTCCACAGTCCAATTAAGGTTGGTCAAAGTACCCTTACCGTCACGCACCGGTCCTGCAATCGCGGCGCAGGCAGCGTCTGGTATCAGATCTGGGTAGCTTTCCAAATATTTTACAAGAACCGCCTCAAGACCCGAATAATCGGCATTCTTGAACCGTTGAATGCTGTCAGCGCGAACCGCAGCGCCATCTGCCAAAGCCACGCGCGTGTTTGTGCCGCCGATATCGGCCATAATTGATAGGCTGCTTTGCTCTGTCATAATCGGATCCCGTGCGGTGTTAGCGCTAAACTTTGCGGCGTGATACGCTGATGTAAAAGATTGAGCAAGATAGACGTGCTTGATTTAGTGAAAATTAAAAGGCCGAGCAGTTTGCTCGGCCAGTTTGTTAATCTAGTCTAGATGGGGGTTAGCCGCGGCGGCGGCGTCCACCTCCTCGACGGCCGCGTCCACCTTCTCCGCCACTGCTTGAGGCGCTGTTAAACGCGATCCAAGCTGCGCCACCGTCGTCGTTGTTGGTCAGGAAGTTTGCCGCGCGGATGGCTTCCATTTCCTTGCCGGCACGGGCTTTGGTCGACCCAAGGCCAAACATGATGCAGAAAGCTTCGTCATCCATATCCGCTGGCAGGATAATGCCAGCCGCTTCGACTTCAGCGCGTTTTTCGGCGATTTTGGTTGGTCCGACGGGCAGGGCGATCGGGTTCATAATCGCCGAGGTCATACCTGTGGCCATTGCCATCGGCAGGAAGGCATTGTTGATGCCATGGCGATTTGGCAGACCGAACGAAATGTTGGATGCGCCGCAGGTGGTGTTGACGCCTAGTTCGTTGCGAAGTCGGCGGTTCAGTTCGAAGACCTGCAGTCCTGCAGTGCCCATGGCGCCAATGGGCATGACCAGAGGGTCAACAACGATGTCGTGAGCGGGAATGCCAAAATCGGCCGCGCGCTCGACGATCTTTTTTGCTACCGCAAAACGAACTTCGGGGTCTTCCGAGATGCCGGTATCGTCGTTCGAAATCGCGACAACCGGTACATTGTATTTCTTCACGAGTGGCAGAACCAGCTCCAAGCGTTCTTCCTCGCCGGTGACCGAGTTCAACAACGGGCGACCTTCGGCTGCTTCAAGGCCAGCCTCAAGTGCACCAGGAACCGAGGAGTCAATGCAAAGTGGCGTGTCGGTCACAGCTTGAACTGTTTTGACCAGTTGGCGCATCAGATCAGGTTCAACAAAGTTGTTGTCAGCGTAGCGGGGGTCCTCGGCCATTTTGTTTGAGAAAACAGCGCCCGAGTTGATGTCCAGAATGCCTGCGCCTGCTGCGACCTGCGCGAGTGCATCAGACTCAACGCGGCTAAAATCGCCTGCTTCAAGTTCAGCGTTCAAGACTTTGCGTCCAGTGGGGTTGATGCGCTCTCCGATAACGGTGAAGGGTTGGTCGAAACCGATAATGGTGGTTTTGGATTTGGACTCGACGATCGTGCGGGTCATAGCAGTTCCTTAGATTTAAGCTGCGGGTACGGCTGAAGAGCCGCCGTTGGCAATGGCCCAGTTGGCATTGGTTTTGATGCCACCAAGTGGGAAGAAATGGACGTTGGTGATGTTGAAATCGGGGTTGGCTGCTTTGTGAGCGGCCAGTTCCGAAATAACGTCGTTGGGTTCATAGGGCAAAAGCAGTTTCGAAACATCCATAGCCCGCTTTTGAAGGACCTTCAACGAAGGGCCGACACCGCAAGCAATTGCGAATTTGATCAAGGTTTGCAATTTTGCCGGTCCGGCAATGCCAATATGGATCGGAAGATCCACTCCCGCGGCTTTAACGCCGTTAGCCCAATCGATAATCGGCTTAGCGTCGAATGCGAATTGGGTTGCAAGAGCCATTTTGGCGTCAGTGCGCTCACTGAATTTTTGTTTCCACTGAAGAGCTTCGTCAACGTTTTTCATGCTTCCATCAGGGTCGATGTCCTTGTTGCCTTCGGGGTGACCTGCGACGTGCAAACGCTCAAATCCTGCTTTGTCAAACAAGCCGGTTTCAAGAAGTTGCATCGAGCTGTGGAAGTCTCCGTGAGGCTTTTCAACGCCACCAGCCAACATCAGCGCCTGCTTTACATCAGCCTCGCCCTGATAGCGGGCGATCCAGTCACCCAGTGTGGCTTCGTCTTTAATAATGCGCGCGGGAAAGTGCGGCATGACGCGGAAGCCATCGTTATTCAGGCGTTTTGCGGTGGCCACCATATCTTCAATCGGGGTGCCTTCGATGTGCGCGATGTAGACGCGAGTGCCTTCGGGAAGCAGCGCGCGAAAGTCTTCGACTTTTTCGGCTGTGCGGGGCATTACTTCGATCGAGTAGTCTTTCAGGAAGGCCTCGACATTCGGGTCAACCGTCTGTGCGGTCGGGGTTTCTTTTTTTCCAAAGCTGAAAAGTGCCATTGCGTGGCCTCCTGGTGAAAACGGGTCAGGCCCGTCCGTCGTTTGCGATCAATTGTTTAATGCGGTCCTGGTCGTATTCCGCGTCGATTCTGGCAGCTTCGCTTTCGGCGATTTCACTAGGGTCACCGTCTACTTCATAGGGGGCGGCTTTCCGCCATTCTGCCAAATATGCGTCTGTATCAGAAGCACCGGTTTTCATGGCCGCGCGGTCGATTGCCTGTTCAAAGCGTTCGGGTAGCTGCTTTTTTGCACCTCGGCGACCTTTGCCGACAATTACCTGTGCCGGGATATCTCTCCAATAGACGATCGTCACATCTGGCATGTCTGATTCCTCATTGAGTGTTGCCTCTAACTAATGGATTGATTTGGGGTGTTGCGATCCAATTTCGACAATTCCACCACTTGCAGCGACCCTGTTACACACTCTTGCAAGTCCACCCTTCTGCACATAGCATGAGGCTAACTTGAAATGGAGGGCGTAACCAATGGCGCCCAAGCGTCCCGAAGGTGCGGGCGCATTCCCAATACCGGTTGAGAGCCCCGCGCCGACCCAACCAGATCCGTCTGCTTTATACGCTGCGCTGGATCTGGGCACGAACAGCTGTCGCATGCTGATTGCCCAACCCAAGGGCAGTCAGTTTCACGTCGTGGACAGCTTCTCAAAAACAGTGCAACTGGGGGCCGGTCTTGAGAAAACTGGTAAACTTAGCCGGTCGTCGATGTACCGGACCGTTCAGGCATTGCGTATTTGTCAGCAAAAGTTGAAGCGCCATAATGTCCAAAGGATGCGGCTTGTTGCGACGGAAGCTTGTCGTCGCGCCAGCAATGCGCGGCAATTTATTCGTCAGGTCAAGCGTGAAGCAGGGCTGCAGCTGGAAATCATCCAACCCGAGGAAGAAGCGCGTTTGGCGGTCATTTCCTGTGCTCCTTTGGTGAGCACTAAGACCGAGCAATTGCTTATTGTTGATATTGGAGGCGGATCGACCGAATTGGTTTGGATAGATCTGACCAATGTGCCGCCTATTGATCGACCATCGGCAATCATGCGCTTGCACGCTGGCTTTCATACGGGCGACAGCCCTTTTCCCAGCGCCAAGGTCGTTGATTGGATCTCGGTGCCCCTGGGGGTTGCGACTTTACGTGATCAATTTCACGACGTGGAAGATGACTCTGCCAGATTTGCTTTAATGAGCTGGTATTTCGAAGAAAATCTGATGAATTTTTCGCCTTATGATCGAGAACAAGTAAAAGACGGGTTCCAGATCATTGGGACATCCGGAACAATCACGACGGTCGCGGCCAGCCACTTGGGGCTAAAGCGGTATGACAGAACAAAAGTTGACGGTTTGCGGATGACCTCTGAACAGATTGACACTGTTATTCGCGATTATTTGACGCTAGGACCTACAGGACGGCGCAAAGACCCGCGCATCGGGCGCGACAGGCAGGCCCTGATTATGTCTGGTTCGGCTATCCTTCAGGCGTTAATGCGGTGTTGGCCGACCGACAGGCTGTCGGTGGCTGATCGCGGACTGCGCGAGGGGTTGCTATACGCACAAATGAGCGCAGACGGCGTTCTTGAACATGGACCGTACTGACGGAACTCTTATGACGAAGAAAAAGAACTCATCAGGTCGCGGACAGCGGGATTTGACGGTCAAAGTAAAGACCGCGCGTGGGCGAAAATTAAGCTCAACCCGCTGGCTGCAAAGGCAATTAAATGATCCCTACGTCGCTCGCGCGAAAGCCGAAGGCTATCGTGGTCGTGCGGCGTTCAAGATCATGGAACTGGATGACAAATTCCGGTTCCTAGTCCCCGGAGCTCGCGTGGTTGACCTTGGCTGTGCACCAGGTGGCTGGCTTCAGATCGCCGTGAAGCGGGTAAATGCTTTGGGCGAGAAGCAGGGTAAAAATATCGGACGTGTTCTGGGCATAGACCTGCAAGAGGTGGAACCCCTAGCAGGTACAGAAGTTTATCAGTTGGATTTCATGGAGGATGATGCAGACCTGAAGGTAAAGGAATGGCTTGGCGGCAATGCTGATGTTGTGATGTCCGACATGGCAGCCGCTTCATCCGGTCACAAGCAAACGGACCACCTTCGGATTATTGCCCTCTGTGAAGCTGCGGCATATTTTGCGTTCGACGTCCTAGAAGAGGGCGGCACGTTTGTTGCCAAGGTTCTTGCTGGGGGTGCCGAAGGTGATTTGCAGAAACTGCTGAAACAGAAGTTTGATAAAGTGGCGAATGTAAAGCCGCCATCTTCGCGTTCTGATAGCTCTGAAAAATTTGTCATCGCCACGGGCTTCAAGGGCAACCTCGACTAAAATAATCGATCTTGAAGCCCATTATAATATTCCGTATATGGAATGTGAAATATTGAAAGGCAGCGAGAATGACCGCACAAAATCCGAATGAAGGCGGGCAACGCTTGCAAAATTTTCCAGTGACGTTCTTTGCTGTGGTTATGGGGCTTTCAGGAATTACGCTCGCATTTCATGCAGGTGCAGTGGAATATCCAGTTCTTGAGCAGGCCAATGTTGTTTCGCTATGGATAACGACCTTAGCGTTTGGCCTGATCTCTCTGGTTTATGCTGTGAAAGCTGCAAAGCATTTCTCTCATGTCAAAGCCGAGTGGCAGCATCCTGTGCGTTTGGCCTTTTTTCCAGCCATCTCAATATCGGCGTTACTTGTCATTCTGGCGTGGTTGGGCCACGTCGGCGACGCTGTTCGCCCATTTTTCTTCGTCGCTGCTGGATTGCAAATTGTGCTGACTTTAGCCGTTATCTCTGGGTGGATCGGTCATAGGGCCTTTCAGCATGGGCAACTTTCGCCTGCTTGGTTCATTCCCGCCGTGGGCAATGTACTTGTGCCGCTTATCGGCATTCCACTGGGCTATGTTGATTTGTCCTGGTTCTTCTTTTCTTTCGGTATGATTTTTTGGATTATTCTTCTCACCCTCGTGGTCAATCGTCTGGTTTTCCACGATCCGTTGCCCGGCAAATTGCAGCCGACGCTTGTTATTCTAATCGCACCGCCAGCAATCGGGTTTGTGGCTTGGATTGCACTTGTTGGTTTTGACCCATTTGCGCGTGTTTTGGCTAATGTGGCATTTGTGTTCGCCTTGATCGTTTCGGTTCAAATTCCAAAGCTTGTCAAACTACCCTTTGCCATGTCTTTCTGGGCGCTGAGCTTCCCGTTGGCTGCATTGACCATTGCCAGCTTCAGATATGGAGCGGCCTCTCAAACGGCGTTGTTCACATACCTAGGAACGGCTCTGTTGTTCCTTTTGACCGGAGTCATCGTGGGGCTTATACTGCGCACGTTGCGCGCGGCACATGCGGGCAAGATCTGTGTGCCAGAATAACAGGGCTGCTTGACATTTGAATTGGAACTCCACCAATTCAACCTATGAAAAGAAAAACCCAAATGGACGCTTTTGGGGCGTCATCAATGGTTGCATTCGCTTTGCTGCTTGCGGCCAATCAAGTGGTCATAAAGCTGACAAACGATGGATTTCAGCCTGTGTTTCAAACAGGCATTCGATCGGTTGTGGGCGCGACAGCTTTGCTTATTTGGATGCGCTTTAAAGGCATTCCCTTGCGCATTGAAACGGGGACATTTGGTTCTGGCTTACTATTGGGCGGACTCTTTGCAGGAGAATTCCTGTGTCTGTTTATAGCGCTTGATCTTACGACAGTGGCGCGAAGCTCGATTATTTTTTATTCGATGCCTGTGTGGCTTTCGTTGCTTGGGCACTTTCTGTTGCCCGCAGAGCGGGTCAGCAAAGTAAAGGGTTTTGGGCTTTTGTTGGCAATGGTTGGCGTCGTTATCGCCGTTGCTGGCAGAGGGGCTGCCGGCGATGAGGCTTCGTTTCTTGGCGATATGTTGGCTCTGATTGCGGCTATGTGCTGGGCGGGAATTGCATTGACAGCGCGCATCACGCCAATCGCCCATGTGCGAATTGAAATGCAATTGATGTGGCAGCTCGTCGTGTCGGCTGTCGTTTTGCTACTTCTATCTCTTTTCTTCGGCCCAATGTTAAGAGACTTTTCAACAATCCATGTGATCTCGGTTTTAGGGCAGGGTGTGGTCGTAGTTTTCGCGGCGTTTCTTTTTTGGTTTTGGCTGATCAAAACCTACCCAGCCTCAAGCGTGGCTTCATTTAGCTTTCTATCGCCGGTCTTTGGCGTGTTGTTGGGCTGGCTGCTGTTGGGCGAAAAAATCGGACCAGGCGCAATTGCCGCGTTGGGTTGCGTGGCCGTAGGGCTTGTTATGATCAACTGGCCCACGAGATCTGGCGGCTAGGTTCCGCAGAAGGTTTCGCGGACGACTTCGTCGGGCGTTGGTTGCTTGCGAAGGTGGGCATTTTTGCTCACGCTTTCAAATGGCGTTGAATAAGCTCTTAACATTTCCTCAAACGCGGACATATCCCCCGCAACCGCGCTTGTTATCATATGTTCGATGCGGTGGTTTCTTGGAATAAGGCAAGGGTTGGCTGAATGCATGAGTTTTACAGGATCAGGTTCGTCTGCAATGCGGGTTTTCCAAGAAACCTCCCATTCGTCATACTGTGTTGGATCTATAAATTGATCCCTTGCACTGCCTTCTGCCAAAGCGCGAAATGTATTCGTGAAGTCTGCCTCCTGTTCGGCCATAATTTGCAGCAGATTTTCCAGCAAGGCTTGATCCTCGGGGCGGTCGGTCGTTATTCCGATTTTAGCCTTGAAAACTCGTTGCCATTCAGCCCGAAGCAATTTCGGCATTGAGTGGACTACTTCCGTGTAGGTTTCAACGGCCGCATCTTGATCCGGTTCTAAAATGAGCAGCGAAGACGCGAGTTGGGCTACATTCCAAACAAGTATTTCGGGTTGCCGCATGTAGGCATAGCGGCCCATTCTGTCGATTGAACTGTAGACCGTTGCGGGATGATAGCTGTCCATAAACGCGCATGGGCCGTAATCAATGGTTTCGCCAGAGATTGAAGTATTGTCAGTGTTCATCACACCGTGAATGAACCCAACGCCCATCCACCGACTGACCAAGGCGACTTGTCGTTCAATGACCCGATGCAAAAACTCAAGCGGCGTTGAAGTGTTAGGGTAATGGCGCGTGACCGCATATTCAAGCAGTGCTCTAACGGCCTCGGCGTCGCCACGCGCTGCGAAGTATTGAAATGTGCCTATCCGAAGATGGCTTGCTGCCACCCGTGTAAGGACTGCCCCCGGAACACCGCCTTCTTGTCGAAGGATCGTTTCGCCGGTTGTCGCTGCCGCCAAAGCGCGCGTTGTGGGAATTCCAAGTGCATGCATCGCTTCGGAAACCACATATTCTCTTAGAACGGGGCCTAGCCAAGCGCGACCGTCGCCTCCCCGCGAAAAGGGCGTTCGACCCGATCCTTTCAATTGAATATCGCGTTGCCTTCCGTTTTGGTCAGTCAATTCCCCCAAAAGAACAGCACGACCATCCCCGAGACTAGGAACGAAATTGCCAAACTGGTGCCCTGCATATGCTTGCGCGATTGGTTCGGCGCCGTCCGGCAGGCTGCTTCCCGAAAAAATTTTTCCAAGCTCAATTGGGTCATCGTACCCTTTTATGCCAAGTTCGTCCGCAAGCGGTGAATTGAAGGCAACCAAATTGGCAGATTGCGCAGGGGCCGGTAGAATCTTGGAAAATAGCCTTTCGGGCAGGGAAACATAGGTATTTTTAAACGGTATATTGAGCGTCATTACAATCGGGCCAATCGTTCCGTCAGAAGATCGAAAAATCCGTTCGCATCAATATCACCAATGAAATGGGCGTTGGCGTTCCGGTCTGTTACCCCCCACCAGTCGGCGACGGTCATCCCGCGTGTCAAAGCCGAGCCAGTCTCGATTTCTACGTTGATCTGGCGTCCTGAAAATAGTTCGGGTTGGATCAAATAGGCCGTGACGCACGGGTCATGCAGGGGCGCGCCATCAGAGCCGTATTTCTCTTTATCGAATCGTTCGAAGAAATCAGTCATCTGTGCAACTGCCCTCCCAACGGGGCTGCCGATTGCGCGAAACGCATCGTTTCGGGCTTTGGTGACCAGCGCCTTGTGGGTAACGTCCAAAGGCATCACAGTAATCGGAGCGCCACAGGCAAACACAACAGCGGCGGCTTCGGGATCAACGTAAATGTTAAACTCCGCAGCGGGAGTTATATTGCCAACTTCGAAATAGGCACCGCCCATCAATACAATCTCTTGAACGCGTGATGCTATGTCAGGGGCTTTACGCAATGCCATTGCAATATTGGTCAACGGTCCCAGAGGACACAGAGTTACCGTGTTACTAGGTTGCTCGCGCACAGTCCGGATAATAAAATCGACGGCGTGATCTGGCTGAAGCGGCATCTTTGGGTCCGGCAAGTCAGGCCCGTCCAGCCCCGTTTTTCCGTGTACGTGTTCTGCCGTTACTAAAGGGTGCACCAGCGGGTGACTGCATCCGGCATAAACTGGAATATCTGTTCTGCCGGCCAGTTCGCAGACGATGCGGGCGTTTTTCTGGGTGAGATCAAGAGGTACATTGCCAGCAACAGCAGTGATCCCAAGCACGTCAATTTCTTCGGGCGAGGCAAGCGCCAGAAGAATGGCCACAGCATCATCTTGCCCTGGGTCGGTATCGATTATGATTTTTCGTGCTGTCATCTGCTTGCGGCCTTCTGCGTCACATTGCCAAGAGAACTTAAGTTGCATTGCAGTGCAAGCAACCATTCAGCAAAAAGATAACCGCCGCAGCCTAAGGGCTACGACGGCTGTCCTTGCGAATTTCGTTTTTAGCCGTCGAAATCGACTTCTTCGGTAAGCCGCAGCGCGGTTGAACGGTGCTGTGCAAGCGTCATGAGGTTCACGTCATCTGCGGTGAATGTTCCCCAGCTTTCCACCAACACATCTGCGTTGCTACCGGGGGCGATGGGGTATTCATAATTTTCTTTTGCGTAGATTCCCTGCGCCTCTGGGGACGTTAAGAATTCCATCAACGTGATGGCGTTGTCGCGGTTGGGGGCGTGTTTTGCCAAGGCGACGCCTGAAATATTCACATGTGTTCCAGCATTTTCGAAAGTCGGGAACAGGACATTTACATAATTCGCCCATTCCGCTTGCTCGGGATCGGACAGCATTTCACCCATGTAATAAGTATTGCCAATTGAGATATCGCACTCGCCTGCCCAAATTGCCTTCACTTGCGCTCGGTCGTTGCCTTGTGGTTTCCGAGCGAGGTTTTCTTTTACGCCTTCCAGCCAAGCTTTGGCACCTTCTTCACCGTGATGGTGTACCATCGCCGAGGTTAAGGCGACGTTGTAAGCGTGTGTGCCCGAGCGTGTGCAAATGCGCCCTTTCCATTTTTCCGATGCGAGATCTTCGTAGGTGGAAACCTCTCCTTCCGCGACACGATCCTTTGAGGCATAGACGATGCGTGCGCGTGTCGTCAGACCGTACCAATTACCGTCTGGGTCGCGGTATTCTGAAGGGACGTTCGCCAGCAATGCTTCGGTTTCAACGGGCTGTGTCAGGCCTTCGTTTACGACAGCTGCAAGGCGAGAGATATCGACGGTAAAGATCAGGTCAGCTGGTGATCGACGTCCTTCAGCCTTTAGGCGCTCCACCATACCTTTTTCAAGATAGGCGACGTTGACATCGATGCCGGTCTTTTCGGTGAATGCATCTGTCAGCGGAGCGATGAGTTCCGGCTGACGGTATGAATATACGTTCACCTCATCCGCAACGGCGGGGGTGGCCAGAACCGTGGCGACGAGAGCGGTTTTAACAATGCGCATTTTGATTCCTCAGCTTTTCAGTACGGCTAATATAAAGCCGACAAAAACAGTCAGGTCAATACCTGATTAAAATATTCAGGTACTTTTCGCGGCATTGTCAACTTGTCTGATTTCATTCCATATGGCGTCCATTTCCTCCAGTGACGACTGGTCCGGAGTTTTTCCACGAAGCCTGAGCTGGTCTTCTATATACTCGAAACGGCGTACAAATTTAGAATTGGCGCGGCGCAATGCTGCCTCGGGATCGATCTTCAGATGCCGCGCAAGATTTGCCATGACAAACAGCAGATCCCCCATTTCCTCTTCGATTTCATCGGCAGTAAGGTGATCTTTGGCTTCGACCAGTTCGTCTGCCTCCTCCTTGATCTTGTCCAGAACCATAGTCGTTTCCGGCCAATCGAACCCGACACGCGCAGCGCGCTTTTGCAGCTTCAACGCCCGCAAAAGGGCAGGCAACCCTTTTGCGACCCCGTCCAATGTGCCCTGCTGTTTCTTTCCTGCCCGTTCCGCTGCCTTGATCGTTTCCCAGTCGCGGGTTTGCTGTTCTGCTGACTTTTCCCGATTTTCATCGCCGAACACATGAGGATGCCGTGCTACCATTTTGTCCGACATTGTATCCGCGACTTCATCAAACTTAAAATATCCGGCTTCTTCGGCCATCTGAGCGTGAAAAACTGATTGGAATAACAAATCCCCAAGTTCACCTTTCAGTTCGTCCCAGTCCTGCCGGTCAATGGCATCCGCGACTTCATAAGCTTCTTCTATTGTATAGGGTGCGATGGTGGCAAAGGTCTGTTCGATATCCCAAGGGCAACCACTTTCTGGATTGCGCAGCCTACGCATGATTTCAAGAAGCCTGGGCATGCCGCCGTGGGGATTGTGTATCAGGTCATTGTTCTGCATTGCTTGCCGTCCATAATTGGGATTGGATGCAGACTGAACACTGCGCGTGAAGGAGTCCACCCATGGCGGTTGTAAATAGAATTGCAGGATTTTCCGACGATCTGAAAGAGTGGCGTCGCCATTTGCACATGAACCCCGAACTTGGGTTGGATTGTCACCGCACCGCATCGTTTGTAGTCGACCGCCTGAAAGAGTTTGGCGTTGACGAAATTCATGAAGGGATAGCTAGCAGCGGCGTCGTTGCCGTGATCCACGGTGTTGGGCATGGGCCGGTAACCGGCCTGCGTGCCGATATGGATGCCCTGCCAATGGAGGAAAAGACCGGTGCAGAATGGGCATCAACGGTGCCGGGGCGCATGCATGCCTGTGGTCATGACGGACATACGACTATGTTGCTCGGGGCTGCTCGGTATCTGTCCGAGACAAGAAACTTCTCGGGCAAAGTTGTTTTGATCTTCCAGCCCGCCGAAGAAACTATCGGTGGCGGGCGGATCATGGTGGAGGAAGGCATCATGGACCGGTTCGGTGTTGAAGAAGTCTATGCGCTTCACACGGACCCGTTTAATGACGAAGGCGTTTTTTCGACTTGTACGGGCGGTCTTATGGCGGCGGTCGATGATTGGACCATCAGAGTCACAGGCGTAGGGGGGCACGGAGCTTATCCCCACGCTTGTGTAGACCCGATTCCTCCGGCTTTGACAATTGCACAAGGACTTCAGACGATTGTCGCGCGCAACACGCCTGCAAGCGAACCCTTAGTGATATCCGTGACACAGTTCCATTCCGGCAGCGCCTCAAACATTATTCCAGATGCCGCTATGATTAATGGAACAACGCGCAGTTTCTCGCCAGAACTTCGTGATATGGCCGAAGAACGGATCAGGGCCATTTCCAGGGCTCAGGCCTCTGCATATGGGGTTCAGGTCGATGTGGACTACGACCGTAGTTATCCCGCGACGGTTAATCATGCTAACCAAACGAACTTTGCTGCGACGATTGCTGCCTCGGTAGTTGGTGAGGCAAAGGTAGACACAAATATGACGCCTGAAATGGGGGCTGAGGATTTCTCTTACATGCTTGAAGCACGCCCAGGTTCATTTCTGTTTTTGGGGCAAGGGAAGGGGGCGTCGGTCCACCATCCCGAGTTTGACTTTAACGATGACGTTGCTCCAGTCGGGGCATCTTTTTTCGCGCGCCTAATCGAAACCAGACATGCTTTAAAGTGATCGCTTGCATTGTTTTGAAAATCTGCGAAATTTGATCAAATTTACCCTGCGAGGAACCAATGTCTCTTGAAGGCGCAAAACATCAAGTTGATCAGGCATTTACACGTGACGATGTAAGAGGGCCTAGCTTTGAAAATACGTTTGGAGGAGCAGTTTCGTTTCTTCGGCGTCGTTACACGAAGGATCTTTCCGAGATTGACATCTGTGTTACTGGGGTGGGTTTTGACCAGTCCGTGACAAACCGCCCCGGGACAAGATTAGGTCCGCGCGCGATCCGCGAGGCAAGCACCCTTCAACCTTTCGATCCGCCTTATGGATGGGATTATGACCCCTTCACCGAGTTGGCGATCGCAGACTACGGCGATCTAGCGTTTGATTATGCAAGGGTCAGCGAGTTTCCAGACGCTTTGACAAACCACATTCGGGGAATTCTGGCGACCGATACGGCGTCGGTCGCGCTGGGAGGAGATCACTATATTTCCTTCCCGATCCTCAAGGCCTATGCCGAGAAATACGGACCCATGGCGTTAATTCATTTCGATGCTCATTCCGACACATGGCAAGATGATGATTTTGACCGCATTGATCATGGGACGATGTTCTATAAGGCGGTGAAGCTTGGTCTGATTGATGTTGAGCGGTCGGTACAAATTGGCATTCGAACCACAAATCCCGACACGATGGGGATAACTACATTGGATGCTCGATTTGTACATGAACACGGTCCAGCTCAGACAGCGCGTCGTGTGAAAGAAATCGTTGGCGATGTACCGGCTTATCTGACCTTCGATATCGATTGTTTAGACCCAGCTTTCGCACCTGGGACCGGAACACCTGTTTGGGGTGGGCTGTCGAGCGGGCAGGCGGCAATCATTCTTCGTGATCTTGCTGGCATTAATTTAAAAGGCGGGGATGTGGTGGAAGTTTCGCCTCCGTTTGATACTACGGGCGCAACCGCCATTGCAGGGGCTCATGTTGCGGTCGAGGTCATCAGCCTTTGGGGTTGGAATAACCGCCAAGCCAGTTAGCTGTTTCCGTAAAAAGTATGCGTTCACATGAAAAACTGAATTGGAGAGCTACGTCTTAGAAAGCCTCCGAGAGA
>Ga0181582_10001752_pt1 | contig 17097 bp, 10 predicted proteins | sample 071ome_32_FD_132438 | JGI IMG/M metagenome (GOLD analysis project Ga0181582, IMG submission 132438) | Coastal salt marsh microbial communities from the Groves Creek Marsh, Skidaway Island, Georgia - 071405AT metaG (megahit assembly) | ecosystem: Environmental > Aquatic > Marine > Intertidal...
CTCCCCCTATACCCTCCGCAGGCCTCTCTGCTCGTCTGCAACGCCGGCGCCATCCTCAACGAGAAGCGCGTCCTCAATAAATGTACGTCGCATGATACGCTACGCCGACCCAGTACGGTTACGGAAACCCGCCCCGCGCCGCCGCCGCTCACGGAACCTCCCCTTCCTTCCTTCCTCCGCAGACGGCTTTGGATTCTCCCAGATCGGCCAGAATTCGATGGGCACGAGCGACGCGGGTCCACTCAAGCAGCAAATCGTCGGCATGCTCCACGCGGCCACGTACATGCGGATGCCGCTCGTCGTCACCAACATAGTCGTCATCGTGCTCAAGCTCCTCATCGGCTGACCAACGTGTTTGCTAAATTCAATGTGAAAAGGTCAACAACAGTGGAAGAATATCAGACGCTGGCCGCGGCGTTCTTGGGGGCATTGCAGATGGTGACAAATGTCTTGCCGTTGAGGCTCGCACCGCCCACCAAGAACCCATCGACATTCGGCTTTTTGCTGAGCTCAACGCAGTTCCCGTCGTTGACAGACCCACCGTACAGGATCCTCAAGTTGGCCGCATTGGCCTGGCCGATGTGCTCCTCCAGCCACTTCCTCACAAACGCGTGCGCCTCGTCGGCCTGCTCCGGGGTCGCTACCACGCCCGTTCCGATGGCCCATACCGGCTCGTACGCAATCACCACGTTCGACCAGTCGTCAACGGCGTTCTGAATCGGGATCAACTGTTTATCCAGCACATTGAACATCTCTCCGCTCTCCCTCTCCTCCAGGGTCTCTCCGATGCACGCAATCACCTTCAGGCCCTGCTCCAGCGCGTACCGGATCTTCGTGCCGACGATCTCCTCGGTCTCCCCGCAGAGCGACCTGCGCTCCGAGTGCCCGAGGATGACCCACGGGACGTTCATGTCCTTGATCATCTCGGCAGAAATCTCGCCTGTGAAGGCCCCGCCCTTCCCGGTCCAACAGTTTTGTGCGGAAATCTCGATCGACTTATTTGTGAGGGTCTGCTTGACCGTCTCCAGGTGTACAAAGGTCGGGGAAATGACCACGTCGACCTCCGACGGCACGCTGCCCTCGTTGAGGTCTTTGACGAGCTGCGCGATGGACTCGGTCGTGCCGTTGCACTTCCAGTTTCCTGCGGGTACGGGGTACGTACGTACACGGGTGTGAGTGGGTGTGCGTGGGTGTGCGTGGGTGTGCGAGGGGGAGCAGACCGACGTCCGTCCCGTGGGTACAACTGGATTCGCCGCGCGGATCGCCCCGGTCGCGACGACGACGATCGACGACGACGATCGACCACAGTGGGGATCGGGACACGAGACGGCGATTCACCGGGCCACGCGACAGAGACGACGGCCACTGACGAATGGTTTTCCGGCCATCTTATCGCGAGCCCGGATAAATTCCGTCTGCGCGTCCGCGTTGGCCCGCATCGGACCGTCTCCACGCACCTCCGACGAAGAACCGGCCGTGTCCAGCCATGGCAGTGACGTTGGGCCTGGCAGACTGACGCCTCAGCGTCAGCGAGCCAATCTTGTTGGCAGGGAGGGTCGTGGACGCGAGCATTGTGTTCTTGTACACGTATGGCCCGCAAAGTGCAGTCTAGACTCGAGATCGGGGGTGTGGAACTGCCTCTCGAGAAATCGGAATGAGTGGGGACGAGCGAGAAAGGCGATCGACCGAAATCTGAGCGACTGGCACCCACCACGACCGGCCCAGCACGACTCGTACGAGTCGTACGATGTACACACAGAGAGCGATTCCTTACATGGCGACGTACTTGTTCTCTCTCTCGTTCAGCATTCAGCATTCAGCATTCAGCATTCAGCATTCAGCATTCAGCATTCAGCATTCAGCATTCAGTTGTACTCGTTCAGCGCCGTCGAGTGGACTTGGCCCCGGATGGCCCAATCGACCAGCTGTCGGGGGGCGTTGAAGTGCGCCTGGATGCCTTGCTCGAGTTCCCTTCTGGTGACCTGGACGAGGACGGGGGCGTAGTGCCTGTCGCGTCTGGAGAGGCTGCCGCCCTTGTTTCTGGGGTGCCGGAGGACGCCCTGGTCGACCAGGCGCTCGAAGGATTTGCTGGCGGCGGCGCGGCTGTAGTTGTCGACGTGGAGGTTGGTCGAGGTGGTGTAGGCCTTGAATTCGTGGTGGATCATCTCGAAGTTGAGGATCTGGCCGTCGGTGCGGCTGGATCTGGCCTTGTAGGCGGCGGCCAGGAGGGAGAGGTCGAGGGGGCAGAGCTTGGAGATGACCGACTCAAAGCCAGCCGCGGTGGTGGCGAGGATGTCGTCCATGGCCTGGATCAGGTGGTGGGCGGTGAAGGCCGCTGCCGTCGGGGGTTGCTGGCCGGGGCCGGCGCCCGTGCCGATCGGGTCGGTCGCGTCGGTGGGGTCGACGGCGCTGCAGCCGGCGTACCAGATGGCCAGGGCCTTCCTGGCGATCCGGGACAGGGTGTGGAGGCTGTTCGAGAACTGGACGATTCTAGAGAGGCGGTCGAGGACGCGGCTGTCTTCCATGGCCAGGCGGACCTGCTGGTTGTGGCTGGGGGCGTGGGCCGCGATGCACGCGGCGCCTCCAGTGATACCAGCGTCGGCAGCATCCGTCGTTTCTGGGAGGGAGAGGATGTCCGCGACGATGGAAGCCACGCCGGAACCTTCGACGTCGCCGTCTTCGAGGGCCGTGGGCGGCGTCAGGGTGACGCTCCGGTGGCTGAACCTCGACTTGACACGCTTCTCGAGGAGGTCGAGGCAGTCGTGGCGGCACGTGGTGCCGACGACGACCGCCTTGGCTTGGCTCTTCTGCAACGAGTCCAGAAGACAGTACAGGAACGTCTGCTTCTGGGTGTGCGCGAAGAGGTCGAACTCCTCGAGGATGAACACCGCGGCCTTGCCGGCCTGGTTGAGCGCCTTGAGGATCTGGAGCAGGAACTGGATGTTGTCGCCGAGCGAGGCGGTCTTCACGTACTCCAGGTTGAGTGTCTCGCATAGCTGACGGGCAATCTCCCTGAACGCGGCCCGCTCGTCCGAGAACTCGACGCCCGACAGTCTGACGATGCCCACGCGGGGATCGGCCGGGTCGGCGTTCCACGCAGCCTGCACCTCGCCGATGACCCTCGACACTGCGAGCGTCTTGCCGGATCCAGGCGCGCCGACGATCAGGATCGAGTTGTTGAACGACTTTTCGATCGTGTCCCGGACGTTTTCGCGGATGAATTCCACGGCCTCCTGGAGCGATGGCCGGAGCTTGGCCAGCTGGGCCTGCTTGCTCAGAGGGTGGGCCAGGCTGGTCGACACCCATCTATAGACAAGTGCGGCACTGTTGTTCTCCCACGGGTCGACCGACGGTTGCGAAGTAGAGGCCTCCTGCACCGCCTGTTCGGCTTCCGGAGGAGGAGCGGCCGGGAACGGGGCTGGACGGGCAGACGCCTCGGGCACGCTCGCTCCCTGGTCTCCCTGGTCTCCCTGGTCTCCCTGGTCTCCCTGGTCTCCCCAAAGAACGGCAGACGCGTCGAGCTGCTGGGGCGCAGCGGGCAGGTTGGCCTCTCGCGGCGCCAGCATCGGCACCAGCTGCTGCAGGGACGGGTTTGGCGACGCAACGTGCGAATCGGGGATGAATTCGTTGGCGACAGACGTGGATGGGTTCCATGCCGTCCCGGCCGCGGCTCCAACGGCTGCCTCGGCCTCTTGAACGTCACCATTGTTGCCATCGTCGCCGTCGTCGCCGTCATAATCGTCGTACCCAAACTCAAACGGCTGGGCGTCGTCCTCGCGGCGGCCTCCATCGTCGCGGCCGTCTTCCGCACGGTCAGCGCAGTCACCGGAGTTCCGCTCCGCGCCAGCATCGCCCATCGCCTCGTCCTCCTGGCTCGGGCTCGGATCTTCCTCGGACTCCTGGGACGCATCCTCATCCTCGTCCTCGTCCCTCTCCTCTCCTGCGACAGCCACGGCTGCCGCCGTCGCAGCGGGAGCATTCGACTTTCGCTGGGCACCCTTCGACCTCTTGACGCGCCCCTTGATGTCGATCAGCGCCACGTCGATCTCGCCGCGCACCAGTTGGTGATCCCCGGGGCGCTCCTCGATGAAGCCGATCCGTCCCTCGGGGATGTACATCAGCGTCGGGTCGATTGTCTCGCTCGTCTTGTCTTTGGCGTAATACAGCTTCACGAACCCCTCATCCTTGTTGTTGAATCCTGTAAGGCTCCGCACGGTCGCCTCGTACCACCCCTTGTACTTCTCGTCCGTCCAAAACACCGCCACGCTCTGGCCCTTGATCCCGCGCACCAGGTCCTGCCTGGTCATCAGGCGCACAACCTCCTTGGTGGCCTCCGGGTCTCCGACCGGCACCTCGTCCTCGACGAGCTTGATACGCGCCTTGGACACCAGGTTGGCGAACTTCTTCGCGTCCACCGTCTCGTGATGGTTGTCCTCCGCATAATAGAGATACGCCTTCTTCGTCTTATCGTCGAATCGCTGCACGGTGGCCCGGAACCAGGCGTTGAACCCCCGTCCCCAGAACACGCTCAGCGTCCGCCCCTGCAGCTCGACGCCAAACTCGTCCTTTGTCACGTACCGAAGCCCCTCCTCCTGGGAAAGCTCCTGAGAGAGGTCCATGTCCTCATCATCATTCGTGTGGTGCGACAGCTGCGATACGAGGTCGTCGTCCTCGTCGTCAGCCACAATCTTGATGTGCCCCCGCTTGATCAGGCTCTGGATCTTCTGCAGGTTCACCGTCTCCTTGAACGCGTCCCCAGGATAATACAGCCTCGCCTTGCCCGCCTTCTTGTTGAACGACTCAACCTCGGCGCTGTACCAATTCTGGAATTTCCGTCCCCAGAACACCGACAGCCTCTTGCCCACGAGCGACGGGCCGAAATCCGTCTCCCGCATCGGCCGCAGCACACCGTTGCCATCGCGTCCATCGTTGGCATCCTCAACGTCATCTGTTGCATCGCCCTGCCGACCGTGGGCGACCTTCTGCTCGCTCGGGCCCCTGCAGGCCCGACAACCCTTGAATCTGCACTTGCTGCATCCAGCCTTCTTTTCCGAGCCCTCGAATGTCGACGGCGTGAACGCCAACGCCATCAAATCCTTCGGAGCCGCCGGCTCGTCCGCCGTCGCCACATCGCACACCTTGATCCACCCTTTTTCGATCAAGCTCTGGACCTTCCTCGTGTCGATCGTATCCTTGAAATTGTCCTTCGGGTAATACAGCGTCATCTTGGCGTTCTTTTTCTCCACCCAGAACCGCTGCACCGTCGCCCTGTACCACGCGTTGTACTTGCCCGCCCAGTACACGACAAGCTCCTTCCCGACAATGGTCGTGCCAAAGTCGTCTTCCTTCATCATCCTGACGTTTTCCTTGTCAATCGAAATGTCCTCATGCTGCTCTTCCTGCACCGTGTCTCTGCCCGTGCCCAGGGCGCCCCCTGGACTCCCAGTCTTGCACTTCTTCCGGCGCCGCTCGAAGGTCGCCGGCGCGCCACCGTCTCCGTCGTCGACGTCACCCGCCCCCTCGCCGTCGGCCAGACGGAGCTTCCGCTTGGCGTCGCCCGGCGTGGCCTCCCTGTCAACCTGGGCGTTCGGACTCGAGCGATCTTCCGGAGAGTTGGCCTCGTCGCCCGCCTCTTCGACCGCCCGCTCGGCGTCCACACGCAACGATCCAAGTCCTACACAATGAGTGAGATGGGCGTGAGGGGACGACGAACGGCGAACGACGAAACCGCCGGACGAGAGGGAAGGATTTCAAATTTCAAATTCGGATCGCGTGGCCGCTCCGCAAATCGGCGCTTGCGAGGAGTCCCTTCCACGGATGAGTGAGTCTGCGCGCTTGACAAACGTTACACGTACCCGTAATGGACAGGTTGTCGTATTCAATCATCATTTGGTTTGGGTCACTCTCGCCCTTCCCCAAGCTCAGATCATCGCCACGAACCTCGCCATGTCGATCAGCCCGGCCAACTCGTACTTCTCGACGAGTTCCGCCTGGATGTCCGCCCACTGCCCATACTCGCCGGCCACGACCTTATTCATCAGGTGCCCCGCTTCGTCAATCCGTTCGTCCTCATTGCTCCGAAACGCCTTCCCAGTCGACATGGCACTCATCCTCGCCTCCTCCTGCTCCTGCAACACTCTAATAACGGTATCTGCGTCACCCTGAAGCCCACTCTTCTCCCGCGCCGCCTCAAACCCGTGCTCCAGCGTCCACCACGGCGTCTTGAGCGACAACCGCGCAATGTCCCGCCCCTCTTCTCGCCGGTTCAGCCGACCGACCATCAGGTCGCTCACGTACTCGTACGGCTTGCCCCAGTTGGGAAACTGACCGTCGCGCATGTACCATTCCGCCGTGATCAGCGCAGACATGTCGTCGCCCTTTTCGAAATGCGCCTGCACCAGCGCTTCCGAGACGTCCAGAAACATGCCCACACGGCGGGCCAGGTACGCATTCAGCGTCGGCAGCTTGCTCGCGGCCACATCCCCCTGCTGATAGAGCCGCACGCCGTACTCCCCGGCCGCCTCGGCAACGGCGCGATACGCGCCCGCGTCGCCAGACGCGTCGGCCTCTGCCAGCATCCGGTGGAGATACTCGTCCGGACTGCGCGCCAGCAGCCGAAGGTAGGTCGAGTTCGTCGCCAAATCCATGGAAACGACCTGTGTCTCACACACGGACGTGCTCTTGGGCAGCCGGAGGAGCCCGACAATTTCTCCAGCCGGACACCGGGCCAACGGGACCACGCAAGGGTGCATCCCGTCGCGCTCGTGCGGATCGACGAGCGTGTTCCCTGTTGCGGCGAGCACTCGCGCAAGTGCGGCACTGCGTGATGGATCGGAAGGAGCGGACGAGGGGCGGTGAGCGGTGAGCGAGGCGCGAGCGCTGTTCTGGTCAAACTCCCCGCCGTTGGCGCACGTACGTAGTCGGCTGGCTATTCGGAAGCGCTGCATTGACTTGGACGTAATGTATTTGCTCGGACACGTCGTCGAGGGAGCTCGAGGACGAAGCCTTCGTTCGGATGCTGACCCTCTTCGATCTCTGGCTTCGTCGGTCGCTGGGTGGCATCTCGCTGCAGCGGGACACGGCGTGCCGCGCCGACACGCCGACGACGACCATTGTCTTCCTGGTGGTGGTTAGTTCGTCAGTTCGTTACTAGAGGAAACGCGAAAAGAACTGGGACGACTCGCCGACTCGCCCAAAACAATCCCTCCCAATGTCTTCGCGTGAAAACTCGGGCGCGTTCGCGTCGCCCTCTCGTCGCCCTGCCACTGGAACGAGAACCCGGAGCAGTCTGCGGCGGCCATGGGGCGCGGGTGTGTACGTACGCACGTGCGCCGCGCGGGGAACACAATACGTTGACAACGACCAAGGGCTCTTCTTCTCGACAGAGGAGAACCGGCCGGTCGTCCTTTTCGACGGCGTGTGCAACCTCTGCAACGGCGGAGTAAACTTGGCGATCGACCTGGACCCGCCGGGCAAGCTTCGGTTCGCGGCACTGCAGTCTGACGCCGGACGCGCGCTGTTGCGGCGAGCGGGGAGGGACCCGGACGACATCTCGTCCATCGTGCTGGTCGAGGAGAATGGCGCGTACGTGAAGTCGGAGGCGGTACTTCGCATTGCAACGTACCTGGAGAATCCGGCGCTGCCGGCGGCGGCGGCACTCGGCATGCTCTTCCCGGGAGCGCTGCGGGATGTGATCTACGACCTCGTGGCGGCCAACAGGTATCAGTTCTTGGGGATGAGGGACGAGTGCAGGGTGGGGGATGCTCGGTACGACGACCGGTTTGTTACGTAACTAAACCATCCTTTGAATATAAACCGTTTGATGACCCGTGCGGCGATTATTCATCGCTCATGTACTCGCTCTCAGACTCGTCGTCGGCAGTCTCGCTCCCCGACTCCTCCGAGCCACTCTCCTCCTCGGACGAACGCTCCTCCTCAATCTCAATGACAACGTCCTGCTCGACGGCCCTTTTCGCGACCTGCGTCGGAACGTTGGTGTCGCGCACCGAGAGCACCTTGGCCGCGACCGGGGCGACTCCCGCCGGCGCCTCTGATCCGCCACCGAGGATCGGGCGGTCGGCCGGGATCTCCTTGCCGGTGACCTTGCAGCTGAACACGAACGACACGTCCTTGGTTCCGCAGAGCTGCATGCACTCGTCGGGCACCGTGTCGGCGCCAGAGTGCAGCCCCCAGTTGCCAAGGTCGTCCTCCTTCGGCTGCCCAGCTTGCTCCTGCAGCACGGGGCCCGACTTGCGCAGCTCGGTGTCGACGTCGTCCGGGATCTTGTCGAGCACCATATGCTCGAAGGTCGTAGAAAGCGTCTCGGGATCGAACGTGAAGAGGTCTTTCAGCTGGTCCCGGCTCATCAGGTTCTCCTCGGCCTGAGCCGAGTCGTCCTGGCCGCCATCGACGACCGACTGGAGCCCCTCCTTGTTGATCTGCCGCTGGAAGATCTTCTCCTCGATGGTGCCCGTGGTCATCATCTTGTAGACGTAGACGCGCTTCTGCTGGCCGTCCCTCCAGACGCGTGCGGCCGCCTGCTTGTCGTCTGCGGGGTTCCACGACATGTCAAACAAGATCAGCCGGTTCCCGCCGATGAGGTTGAGGCCGCAGCCACCGGCCTTGGAGGACAGCAAGAACACAAACTGATCACAGTTGGGATCGTTGAAGTTCTTGACCATCTTCTCGCGCTTGGAGAGCGAGATGCTCCCATCGAGGCGAATGCACGGGTACCGCTTCTCGCGGCACAGCGTCGTGAACAGGTCGAGCGTCTGCGTGAAGTTGGAGACGAGGACCACGCGGTCCTTCGTGTTCTTGCGCAGCAGCTCGAGCATCCTGGCCACCAGGCCGAACTTGCCGCTCATCTGCTCCCAGCCGGCCGGGCCGCCCATCGCCCGCACGCCTCTGGGAGCCTCAAAGTTGGCGGGCGACAGGATCTCCATGCAGCTCTCGAACCCAGTCTTGCCCGTCTTGTTGGACTTGACCATGTCATAGATCAGCCTGGGGTGGTTCATCAGCTTGCGAATGGTGGTGATCGCACTCAGCGCCGTCTGGCCGCCCTTCTTCTTGCCGTCGAGCAGGAGGTTGGTGACGGCTCGGCTCTGCACGTACTGCTCGTAGAGCTGGTACTGGATCGGTGTCATCCTGCAGCAGACGAGTTCGATGACCTTGGGCGGCAGGTGCTTGCTCAGCAGGTCGTTGGTGCGCCGGAGGATGAACCCGTTGACGAAGGCCGAGAGATCCGCCGAGCGCTCCATGCTCTTCTCGCGCTCCTTGTCCGTCGCCATCGGCTCGCGGCCGTTGAGGATGGGGCGCTCGTACTTCTTCCTGAACTCGGCCGGCGTGCCCAAGACGCCCGGGTTGCAAAAGTCGACCATGCTGAAGAACTCCTGCAGCTGGTTCTGCAGCGGGGTGCCGCTGAGCAGCACCCGGCGCTTGCAGTGCATGGCACCCAGGGCCTTGTTCGTGAGTGTCTGATCGTTCTTCAGACGGTGCGCCTCGTCGCACAGCAGGAGGTCGCACGTGTCGGGCTTCTCAAACCTCTCGGCGTGGATCCTGAACGTCTCGTAGCTGATGATGAGCACCTGCGCCGGGTTGGCCCGGGAGCAGAATCGGGTGAGGCTGTCGATCACCTCATCCCTCGACGCATCCACGATCGGCATGGTGTTGACGCGGCCCTGCAGCCACTTGGTGCACTCCGAGTCCCAGTTGGACACGAGCGACGTCGGGCAGCAGATGACGATGCGCTTTGCAATCTTGCCCCCCTCCTCCTGTCCGAGCTCCGGATGTCCATTGTTCAGCAGGGTCCAAAGCAATGTGATCCCCTGCAGGGTCTTGCCCAGACCCATGTCGTCGGCGAGGATGGCGCCGCACCCGTCGTGATCCCGGAGGCCGTTGACGCACTCAAAGAGGAACTGGACGCCCTCGCGCTGATGCGGGCGCAGGAACTTAGTCAGCATGTTGTCGACGCGAACTTGCGAGGAGTCGTCGGACGACTTCCACAGAACGAGCTCTTCGACGCCCGGAGGGAGCTCCGGCTCGACATAGGGGGCCGAGTGCTTCATCATGGCCTCGCACACCTGCAACTCTGGCATCTTGAAGCTGGTTCCCTTGCCACCAGAGAATGGCTTAAACTGCTTTCGGGCCAGCAGCGCCTTCATCAGGCCCTCAGATACGCCCGACGCGTTGGGGAACGGACTCTTGAACGGCTTCTTCAACGTCGTCGTGTCCTTGTCCACCGTCAGCAGCGACGGCATCAGCGAATTGCGCGACACGGTAAGGTCCCCGGCCAGCATCGCCGCAATATTGGCCTGACGGCGCTCCTCGTCCTCCATGGACAGGCCCACGTCCGAGGTGGCGACCGCCGCTGGAGCCCCGCTTCCGGTTTTTGCGATCGACATCGACGTGGTTCCAGTCGATGTCCTGGGAACGGCGGTGGACGTACCTGCGCCCGAAGACGGCACCGTGCCGGCCGTCGCGGTCGCGGTCGTCGCGGCCGCCGACTTGGACTCGGCCTTCTTCGGAGCTCGAGCAGGCGCCTTCTTCGCCGCCGGCGGGGCCCCAGAAGCACCAGCAGAGCCTCCCGAAGAGCGCCGGCTCGAGCCTGCGCTGGCCCTGGACGCCGTGCGCCTGGACTTGGTGGGCTGGTCTCGGTCCGAACCGTTCGTCTTTCGACCTTCAAATGCGAACGATTTCAGCGAGTCCAGGTCCCTTTTCACCGCCTCTTTCGGGGCGACGACAGCATCAGCTTCTTCCTCAAGCTCAAGCTCCATATCAGACCCAGACTCCGACGACGCATCGTCGTCGCTCTCTGAGAACGAGTCCGAGCCATCATCACCGGAGGACGGTTCCGATGCAGATTGCGACGCAGCCTCTGAATTTGACTCGTCGTCGAGACTCAAGGACAACTCCTCACTACTCGACATGTTTGTGCGTGCGCGGAGAGAACTATTACCGCCAACCAAGCACACAGATCGATTTTGAATGATTCCGCTTCAAAAGCTCGAGGCGACAGACGGCTGCCTAATCCTTCTGCTCGGTCTGCTCCCCGCTCCCCTTCCCCAGCGCGACCCGCATGATCGCACTGAACCACCAGAAGTTCAATCCATTCAGCACCAACATCGCCGATCGATACGCCCAAGTCACGGTAGACGAGATACCCGCCCCGTCGCCCCGAGCCAGGTCCCAACCGCTGGCCTGGAAGTACGCCCAGCTCTGCCACGGCCCGCTCACGACGCGACACGCAAAGAACGCCATCGCAAAGAGCACGTTGGACGCGTTCTGCCAGGCTTTCTTCTTCGACTCGCTCCGGAAAAACTTCCCCTTGATCGTTGCCCACCGCAGGTACAGAAACGGCGTCGAACACTCCCAGCAGAGGAAGTTGGCACCTTGATAGTGCATGTTTCCGGTAAACAGCGGATACAGATAGGCCATACAGCACAGCACGGCGTGGACGAGGAAAGGAAAGCCGTTTTCAGCGTACCGAAAAGTGCAGATGTACGTGTCATAGATGAAGTAGGCGGCGGCGACCTGAATGCAGCGGAAACTGTCTTCGCTGGTGTGGTACAGTTCGCTCTCGTGCGAAACTCGCATGGTCGGATCGAGGAGCGTCCGGATGGCCGACGGGAACATCATGGCGAGGAAGACGCAGCCGACCGTCCGGGCCGCAACTTGGCCAACGAGGCGGGTCTGGGCCGCGCGGGTGTTGGACGAGGGGTTGAAGTATTTGAGGATGAGCGAACGGGAGACTGGCAGGTGGATGATGAGCGTGTCGAGGACGATGTACGCCAGGGCTGCACAGGTGGGTGGTAGAGAGATGTCAGGCTGGTCGGGGAAATGCGCGAAGAAGCAACGGTCTGGGGCGAGCCAACGCACCGAGGACGAGTGCCTCTCGCACTGGACCCTCGATATGTAGGTCCATCTGTTTCAGATCAGAATACTGTCGAAAACGCAGTAAATAACGGTGTCTCGTCGGGAGAAAAGGGTCACTGCACTTCGGCGAGTTCGTCGTGGGTGCCCTTCCCGGATAGAGACACCCAGACACCCAGACCCCGCCCACAGCCGTCGGCGTGCACAGTGCATCGGTGGTCATTCTGGAAGTCTTCCCCCTGGGTCCCTGGGTCCCCCCTATGTCACTCTTCCGACCCTCCCGTCCCGCTCCACGGCCAACCTCGCCGCCGCTGCCCACGCCGGCTGCGTTCTCTCCTTGAGGCCACACATGCCTGCTTTGTGAGCGCGCCGGATCGCTCCGTATACGCGAAGCCCCATCGTCGCTCGATCCGCCGGGAGCTGCCCGGCTGAATGGCGTTGACCGCAGCCAGACTCCCACATCATCATTCATTTCTCTCCATTCTTCCACAGTCTGTGCGTGTCGCGTCGGCATCCTACGACGACGCCTGGTACGCACGAACAATACGGACGGATTCCATCCGAGATCCGCGTCGAGCCGCGGAGAAACACGTTCTCTCGTGACCGCGATCGCCAACTGATGAGCCTTCCCACCGTCGACGCCCTGAAACGGCAGGGCAACGCGTCGTTCGCCCAGCGGGACTACGCCAGCGCCATGGAACTCTACACGCAGGCCCTGGATGCAGCTGATGCGAACGAGGCGAACAATGGCAGTGTGCACAAGGTCCGCCTCTACCTCCAGCTCTACGCCAACCGCGCCCTGGCAGCGCTGCGGCTGGGCCAGTGGGCTGCTGCTGCTGCGGACGGGGAGCGAGCAGCGAGCCAGGTGCTCTGTCTGGAGGAGCTTGGAGGCGGCGTGCTCGCTCCGGAGGATCGGGGTCTGGTGTACAAGGCGTTGTATCGTTGGGGGGTGGCGCTGTGTATGCTCGGGGATGTGGCGTCGGGAGCGGCCTGTGTGGCGCGGCTGCAGCGTCTAGAGGGGGGCGGTTCCTCGTCTTCCGTGTTTCCTGGAGACGGCGAAGCCGTGCGGCTGCTGGAACGGGAGTTTGCGGTGTTGAAGGTGCAGCAAGAGGGCCTGGGTCGTCGCTGTGGGCATGGGGCGGTGGTCGTGCGCCGGCTGGTGGCGTTGCTGTGGAAGGACGTGCTGGGCGACGATGTGAGTGATGGCGACGGTGAATGTGACGTTGGCGAAGACGTTCAAGACGATGACGATGGCAGTGCCATCGAGGAGGACTGCGAGCCGGTCGTCATGCTCGAGCGGTTGGCCGAGGTGCTCCAGGATTGCTCTCGGGACGACCGCCAGAGGCTCTTCGACTGTATATATGTCGTGTCGAGCCCTCGGCTCTTGTTGTATCTCATCAGCACGCCGTCGACCTGTCGGGCGGCGTGTCGGGTGCTGGCGGCCACGGCGCCCGTCGGTATCGTCTGGCCGCGGGGCGTATGGAGCTTTCTCGCGGCGTGCGCGTGCGGGAAGAAGAAAGAGGGCGTCACGGAAGATATCGCGGGGGCGTGTATGGGGGTGCTACTTGAGGTGGCGAGGCGGGACGCGTTTGCGAAAGAGTGGTTGCTGGGTCGGTGTTGGGAGGCAACGGGGCTGGACGGGTTGGACGGGTTGGAAGGGACAACCATTGCGCGTCTGGTGTCTGATATGGTCGGTTCGTGTCATTTATGGACGCGACGGGTTGGATCCGAGGCGGTCGCGGCGGGGTGTGGGGTGCTGGCGTGTGCGGGGCACGGGCGGGCGGATGTCGTGATGCCGATGCTGTGTGCGTTTGAGAATGCCTGGGAGATTGTATGGGGAGGCCGTGATGGGATCGAAGGGGGTGTGAGTGGCGAGGAAGTTCGAGTCGGCCGAAGCGGCGAGGAGGGGAGGGATCGAGAGGACGGGGACCTTGACGACGACGACGAGGAGGCAGTTGCCAAGCGGGCCCTGATCAGGAAGCAGCGGGCCGTCTACGATCCGCGGACACTGGATCTCCGGAAGGCAATCGTGGAGCATCTGAAGGCGGTGTTTGCGTCCAAGTCGGCGGTAACATCGGAGCTGGTCGAGTGGAAGGGGGGCCGCCAGGTTGCCTCGCAGGTGCACCACCGGCTCGTGGCCCTGGGGAAGACGCTCGTCGGCAGGTGCCCGAAACGGTCAACCAAAGTGTACGACGGGCTGCTGAACGTGGTATCGTACGAAAAGAGGCCGTACGCGGCCGACTACAACGACAACCCGGCGGGGGACTTCCTGGCCACCATCGACCTCGAGGGGCTGGCGTCGGCGGCAGGCAGGGACTTGTCGGCCTCACCCCTGTTAAACGAGTTTTTACAAGCCATTGTGGTATTGCTGGATCACAAAATTACATTTGTGGCCAGTCTGATGACCAAAGCCGGAGCAATGGCGCTGTGCGAGTCGCTGGCGGCCTTTGTGTCGCCGTCGACGGTGGCGCTCGCCCAGCGGATGTGCGCGCGGATGCTCATCGACGCCAGGGACGCGAAAGAGTCGAACGAGTCACGCGAGTCTCTGATGGCGTCATCCAACGTGGTTTTGTTGGCGGGTTTGGCCGACGAGGCGCACGGCCCAGAGCTGTGCGTGTTTGCGCTCGGCGAGCTCGCCCGCACGGTGCCGTCCTGCAGCGGGAACGACCTGAAGTATCTGATCGACAAGGACAGCAAGCTCCTCGAGTTCCTCAAGGAAGCACTGGAAAAGGCCACGGGGAAGGTCGCCGGAGGCCGTGACGGCGGCGTCGCCCCTGCCGGCGCGGCTCCCGTCGCAGCCGTGGCCGTCCGGCTCACGGGCGAGCTGGCCAAGCGCACCGTCGCCTGCGGCAGCGCCCGCGTTCTGCTCACGGGAAACAAGATTCCCAAAGGGCACGGTTGGGGGTGCTTCGATGCGGAGTTGCTGGAGACTGTCATGTACACGCCGGCGCGGGTGCTGGCAGCCGTCGATGCCTGGGCCGAGTCTCGTGCCCCGGAGCTCGGTGTCGGGCTTTCCCGCGGCTTTCTCCCAAAAGCGCTCGCCGTGACGGACGGCACCATCGATCAGTCGACGCCGGATAGCAAAGAGACCACGCCGTCATCCGCGCGGCGCGAGGTCCTCGATGGTGATGATGCCAATGGCGGCAATGACGACAGCGACGGCAACCCGGAAGCAGCGCAGGAGAAAACCAGGAGCCCGACGACGGCCGCGAGCAGCAGCGCTCCCTCTGCTCCTCCCTCTGCTCCTCCCTCTGCTCCTCCCGCTCCCTCCGTACCCACTGCCGAGTCCGGACTCGACGACGACGACGACGACTGTCCGGTATTCGAGGTCTATGACTCGACGCCCGCCTCCGAAATTCGCGCGGCACGCGCGGCGTGGATGGCCCTGGACCGCGCGGAAAAGATCACATGGGAGCAGACGTCCTCCGACGTCGTGGCCAAGATCCGGGTCCCGAAGGGCACCTCTGCGAAGGACGTCGCGGTCTCATGCACGTCGACAACCATCGCCGTCGACCTGAAATGGTACGGGAAGGTCCTCAACGGTGACCTCTTTGGCGGGATCAAAGCCCACGAGTTCACCTGGTGCCTGAACGACGACAGCGAGGTCTACGTCGTCCTCCCGAAGGACAGCAAGGAGCGTTGGTGGAAGACGCTCATCCAGGGCTGGGAGGAGAAGGGCTACTACGAGCTCCTCAAGGACGCCGTCGACGCCGACGAGCCCCACGTCGCCTACGACGACATGGACGAGGGCGCCAAGGACCTTCTCGACTCGATGCTCGAGCGCCAGGCGTACATCAACGCCGGCATGCTCGACTTAGAGAACGGCTTTGACGACTTCAGGATTGTCCTGAGCGATAACTCCCTCGGAGAGTCGAGTTGAGTAACAACAGAAGTCGAAGAAGACATCCGTCGCATCGACGTCTCGTCAAGTCACGATTGATCAGTCCAGCCGGCGTCACACGGCGCCCATACTCGGGCACCAATACAGGAGCGGGGTCCCGTCGTCGGGAACATCGATCCTGGAGTACGAGCGAAGCGCGCAGCGCGCAGCGCGAGTGAGAGAGAGTCGGGGCGGCCGCGAGCGGCCGACGGCCGACGGGCGAGGTCAGTACCCACCACACGATCCCTTCCCGCATCAGCTTCCCCATGGCGTCCACCACCCGCTCTTCCGCCCACCCCAGCAAATCCATAAACTCACGCCTCGACACGCCCCCATCCGCCTTCGACCGCTCGAAAACCTTGAGAACTTCCAGACACTCCTCGTCCAACAAAAAGTCGCCCGTCGACACATACATGACATCGTTAACCGACACGACACCCACCGAAGAGCCCACGCCCCGCTCCCCGCTCGCATCCAGCCCCGATCGCATCGCCTCCACGGCCCGCACCACGTCCTCTCGCACCGCGGCCTCCCCCCGTGCCGCAAGCCACCGACCGCCCCGTCTTTGCACACGCGAAACGACCTTTTCCAACGCGCACAAGCCACCTGTGAGGTTCTCTTGCGCATCACAAATGTCTAAAATCGCCACAGATAGCGCGTTGAGGTACTTCTGGCGGCACTCGCCGTGGCGCTCTGCGTTCTTGAGCGCCAAGCATTGGTAGAGCAGCAGCGGGTCCAGCCCCGCGCTGCTGCACACCCGACAGAACTTTATCCACGCGTCAGCCGTCTCTGCAGCCGTTTCTGCAGCCGTTTCTGCAGCCGCGCCTGTTGCCGCTGAACTTCGTCCTGCCTCGACCAACGACAACCCGGCCAACCCGAGCGGGCCGTCGCCGCCTCTGTCTCTCCCCGACGCCCCGACGACAAAGTGCTCCTCGCAGAAAGCTTCCAGAGCACACCGCGTCCGCTCCAGAGTCTCGTCGATCTTCGTGTCCATTTCCCGCTCGTGGTCGTCCGCGCGCGCCTGCCGCCGGGCCCTCAATCGACTCGCCCTGCTGTTTTCCCGCCGAAGCCGCTGCTGCTGCCGCTGCTGCTTCCCGTCGCTCTCCGCGTCTGCAGACATACGAGACGACCCACTCGGAGAAGCCTCACGTGCGGCATGCCCCATTGTTGCGTGGATGAGTTGAAAACTGGTCACGGAAAAATTCTGAGCCCCATCGCCCTGCCGACCGGCCGGAGCAGGGGCCGAGCGACCGGTGCCCACCCGGCTCTCGACGCTTCGGACACCGAGACCCCCCGTTGATTGGTTGATAGTGTAACAACTGAGAGGCATGGCATCGCAGTCATCGCAG
>Ga0181582_10001756_pt1 | contig 17081 bp, 12 predicted proteins | sample 071ome_32_FD_132438 | JGI IMG/M metagenome (GOLD analysis project Ga0181582, IMG submission 132438) | Coastal salt marsh microbial communities from the Groves Creek Marsh, Skidaway Island, Georgia - 071405AT metaG (megahit assembly) | ecosystem: Environmental > Aquatic > Marine > Intertidal...
CCGTCCACGACGAGACGCATCTTTCGCCCCGATCGCCCGCGCGTTCGCGCCGAGACGCCCCGACGCGCTCGCGCTCGACGCCCGCATGTGCGCGCGTCACTGCCTCACGCGCGTTCGATCGTTCGCGCGCTCGAGCGCGGGCGTGTGACGCTGCGATGCGCTCGCGACAGACGCGCGCGCGAAACGCATGGAGACGGAGACGAACGCGTACGCCGCGCTCGGCCTGCGGTTCGAGGACGCGCCGGACGAGCGCGCGGTGAAACAGGTGCGCGCGAGAGCGACGGCGCGCGAACGACGCGCGCGCGATGGAGAGGCGAGACGTTCGCGCGGGTGGGAGACGAGACCATCGATGGACGACTGACGACCGCGATGGCGACGCGCGCAGGCGTTCCGACGGTTGGCGCTGAAGAAACATCCGGATAAACGACCGGTGAGCGAGCGAGAGGCGGCGCAGCGGGAGTTTGATGAGCTGCAGAAGGCGTGCGACGCGCTGCTGGACGCGGAGGCGCGGCGGGCGTTGGATGATTATTTACGAGCGACGGTGGCGCGACGGGCCGCGCACGAGGCTCGGGATGCGAAAAGGAAGCGAGCGGTGGAGGATTTAGAGGCGCGGGAGCGAAAGGCGGCGGTCGGGGAGGGGCTTTCGGAGGAGCGAAAGGCGAAGGAGCGGTTGCGCGCGGAGTTGGAGCGGCTGCGTCGAGCGCGGGAGGGAGGGGTTGGACGATCGCCGTTCGGGCAGGACGCGAAGGAAAGCGCGGAGTGCGCGGCGGCGGCTATCCCGGAGCATTTGTATCGGGCGATCAAGGTTGTTTGGAGACGGAACGGCGACACGGATGACGACTCGTACACGGTGAAACAGTTGCGAGAGACGTATGAGCAGTTTGGGATCGTCGAAGATGTCATCATGCGCGAGGGTAAGAAGAAGAAAGGAAGTGCACTCGTCGTCTTCGCGAGCTTGGACGCATGTTCTCGAGCGGCGAGCGCATCTTGTGGACGCACGAGCAATCCTTTGATTTCGACGCGCGCCGCGGTTCCGCCTGCAAAATCGAGTGGCGACGAAGAGCAGATTGCTCGGGGGACGGGTTCGGGGACAGCGACGCAAGTGGACGCGAAGCCCGTTCAGGCGCACGCCGCGAATCTCGATTTCGAGAGTGCCGTGTTGGAGAGGCTCAAACGAGCGCAGGAACGCGCTCGTCTCGGCGCCGAGGCGGAGAAGGAGGATGATTGAGAGTGAATGTGCACCGGCGCCGAGAGTAGACTTTTGATAGGATTGCAGTATAATGTGCTAGATCGTGGAGTAAATGCCGCAAAATTTGAGCGACAGACACTTTGCTTCATCTTCCTTGTCGGCGCTCAACCCCCTAAACTTGCGTCGTCTCCTCCAATCATCACATGGCGTACTTCTGCGTCCAGTCCCGAGCCATCGCGAGCGCGCCTTTTTCATCCGTTTTCCAATGTTCAGCAACATTTTCGCGCAACGGATCGTCCGGATTGGGCGCGCTCATGAGCGCCTGCACGCTCAACAAAATGGTACGTATCTGCAACGCCGGCGACCACTTATCCTTCAACACATCCAAACAGATTCGTCCCAGCTTGTCCGTGTTGGGATGATAAATCTTCGTTCTGAAAAACACCTCCGGCGGCGCCATCGGATAATCCGCGGGCAGGAATAACTCGAGCTTAAACTTCCCTCCCTCGTACGCCGTCCCCATCGGCCCGTCCACCACCACAAAAAAGTGTCGCAAATTCTGCTCGCTCACCTGCACAGAGATCCCAGGAATCGGTTCCTGTTGCAATCGCTGCGCCTCCTGCTCGCATCGTTCGAACCGCGCGCGCGCATCTTCGTCAGTCCTTCGGATCTCTCTCTCTCGCGCGCGCGCGCGTCCGCGCTCGTCCGCGCTCCTTCCACCCCTCCCATCCGCGCCCAACGCGCGATCGCCCCGTCCGAGCGCGTCATCGCACCTTGATGATCCGTCGAGGCAACTGCGACGCGTCCGCCATGACGCGCGCGCGATCGCCTCACGCGACCGCCCGTCGACCGCTCCTCCGCCAATCTCCTCTCCGACGCGTCTCCACGCCTCGTTCACGCGCGCGAACACGCGTCCACCGCGCGCGTTCGACCCTCGCGCGTTCGCGCGTCTGCGCCGTCTCCGACGCGTTCGCGCGTTCGCGCGCGTTCGCACGCGTCTTCGCGACGGATGATGACGCGAGAGACCCGCGCGCGCGGTCGCGTCGCGCATGCGAATTCGCGACGCCGACGTCGCGCTCGCGCTCTGCGCGCTGTTGGCGGCGCAGTACGCGTCCGGGCCGTTTCTGCGCGCGTCGTACGCGCCGCGCGTCGCCGCGAGCGCGCTCGTGCTGGCGACGGAGGCGGTGAAGGCGCCGCTGGCGGTGATGTCGCTCGGACGCGCGGGAACGCGGGCGCTGGCGCGAGCGCGGACGTCGTCGTTCGCGCTCGCGGCGTGCGCGCCGGGGGCGGTGTACGCGGCGCAGAACGTGCTGCTCGCGCGCGGTGCGGCGGTGCTGGACGGGGTGAGCTTTAACTGTTTGAATCAGACGAAATTGGCGAGCGCGGCGGCGTTTTTGTACGCGTTGCGAGGGACGAGGCAGAGTGCGGCGCAGATGGTGGCGCTTGGGATGGTGCTGGTTGCGGGTGTGGCGCTGAGCGCGAGCGAAGGGGATGGGGTGGACGGACGTGGGGCGGCGGACGCGGGCGCGCGGGCGACGGGGGCGGCGTGCGTGCTCGCGGCGTCGGCGTTGAGTGGATTGTCGGGGGCGCTGTGTCAGATTGTTTTGCAGGGAAGCGACGTGGCGCCGGCGGCGTTGACGCTTGCGATGGCGCTCACGGGGATGCCGATGGTGATTCTCGCGGAATGGGTGTCTCGCGGGTCGTTTCCGTTGCGTTCGATGTTCGAGACGTGGACGTCGTGGGCTTGGATACCCGCGTTATCGGGAGCGATCGGAGGGCTACTCGTGGGTGAGATCACGAAACGCCTAGGATCGATCGCGAAGGGATTCGCGGTGGTGTGTGGGCTTGTTCTCACGGGTTTGGTGCAGAGCGCGATGGACGGTCGCAGACCGCCAGCGCTGCACGTGGTGTGTTTAGTCGTCATCGTCTTCGCGACATATCTTCACTCCACGAACCCACCGAGTAAGCCGAAGAAAGAAACAGCGTTAAAGCGCAAAAAAGCGTGAAAACCGCGTGTGTCGTGCCAATAGCTAAGCTAGTAATACATCAAACTGCAGGAAGATCAGACACAGACGCATCTTGTCTCAAAGCGTCTTCTCCAGTCTATGACCGGTAATCCCTCCATGCCTCCCTCGAAATCATCGAACGCATGGCGCTGAGAAGTAACGCGCTAAGTGCGCTCCCCGTTATCGCCGCCACGTTGTACGACATCGAAAAGTCTGGAGTTGGAAGCGGGAAGAGCAGACCATTCATGTACACAGCCTCCGGTCGCGCTCCGCTCTCTCGCGCCGCTTTCACGGGCGTTCCCTCGGCATCTTCAATACTGAAGAAGTCCAGCCGCCCAGGAGGCAAATCGAAACCGCGATTCGCGTCCGGCGGGAACTCGTGCGCTCTGAGGAAACCTTTGTCGTAATCGACGCTCAAGCGCATGGACGATGCGTTATTTGGGATCACGATTTGCATCTCAATCAGAGACGATCTCACGCGGTCCTGCGCGGGAACGTACCTAATTCCTTCCAACGCACCCTTCGGCGCGACGCGTCCGTCGAACTCGATCGACAGGGTGTGCATGTACATGCGAACAAACCATGGAAGCGGCTGGAAGAGACGCACTCGGATGGGTGCCGAAGGCGCGTCCACCTCACTCGTCGCGCGCTCTACATCGATGACGACTCCGCCGTTCTCATTTCCGGATCCCGTCAGGAAGCGCTCAACAAAGAGTTGAGGTTTTCGCACGTGGGTACGCAACGAAGCCACGTCTGAGTCACTCATATCAAACGACGCGGTGTCGAACGTTCGCACGGCGTCTCCGTCAATCACACGCACGAGTGAACGATCGGTCGCGATGCATAAACCCTCCTTAGCGCTGCGAATGATTCCTAGCACGCTCCTAAAGGCTTCGCCATCGCCCGGAAGCACCATCATTAATGTTTGCTCAACGCGAACCAGGTCGCCTTCGGTCCACAGACGCAATCCAAAAGTCAGGTGCGACGCACCGAACACCATATGCGCCGTCTTCAGCGCTTTGGCCAGTCCCGCTCGATCTCTACACGGCAGCTGCTTTAACCACGGCGCGAGATTTTCCACGCACACCGCCTCCGCAGGCAGGCTCGCATGTTTTATGATATCCTCTCCCTCGATCGCTCGACGACCGAGCGCTCCCCCTTCCCAATCCCTAAATGCTAACATGGGCTCTGTTGTCGCTTCGGAATCCATGAGCGTGCTCAGAGACGCGCAAAACACCCCACCCAGCGTCGTCGTCGCCGTCCGCCATCCGCGCTCCGCCTCCGCCCGCGTCCGCCAGCTCCCTCGAACCTCCGCTCCGATCGGTCGCGCGGTGATGCTCGGCGCGCCCCATCTACGGGCATTCCATCGCCCTCGACCGAACCACAGCTCGATCTCGGTTGCACGCGACGCCGCGAGCACGCTCGCGAGCGTTTTGGACGTTTTGGAGCGATGACGAGCCGAGCTCGAGCTGGAGGAATCGAAGCGAAACGTGAGCGCGATCGCACCGTCTGGGAGAGGCGCGACGTCGACGCGCTCTTCGAACGTCTCTGCGGCGACACCGACGATGAGCGCGGCGAACGCGGCGAGGACGAGGGTGATGGGACGCATGGCGCGCGAGGCGCACACTGGCGCGGGCAGTTGACGCGCGCGTGGATTACATTCACAGAGGGAATTCACGCGAGAGGGCGCCGACGTCGCGATTGTCACAGTGATGCAAGAGGTCGAGTCGTCCGATGCATCCGAGGCTGATCCGCACGTATCCCCAAGTCGCGCTCTCAGGGCTCGGATTGAGCGCAAGAGCGCGGACGTAATACGGAAGCGATTCGGCGTAGCGGCCCTGGTTAGCGTACCCGATTCCCATGTTCGACCATGCGCGAACGTAGTTGGGCTTGATATCCAGCGCACGACGATACGCACCGATCGCGTCGGAGCTCTCTGCCCCGTTCGCCTGCGTCGCGCCGATTTTATTCCAGATAGAGTAGTCCGCTGGTCGCAGACTCGCCGCTCTCTGAAACGCGTTGACCGCCTCCTCGTAATTTCTCGTCAAGTGCGCCATGACTCCGAGAACTGTTTGGACGTCGGCATCATTTGGAATCTGTCTAGCCGCTTCTTTGAACATTGCCATGACGCTCTCGGGCGTCGGCGGCCCCTGAGCACTCACAATGTGCTTGAATCGATCCTGCGATGCGAGCCACTCTCGCGCGTGTCCAAGCGCCTCGTCCTGATCAAGCTCGTTCGCGTGACTCACGGCTAGTGCGAGCAAGACATTGGGGTTTTGAGGGTTCGCCTCGTGCGCCTTACTCATCGCAGCGATGGACTGCTGATCGTCATCATTTTCTGCCTGGATGCGACCGAGATGGTACCAAGCCTCGCTGTTGCCCTCATCCTGACGTACCCACGCCTCCGCGGCGAGGATAGCCTCGCTCAGAACGCCATTCTTCGCTAGATCCAGCGTCTTTTCCTGTAATCCGCTCTGTCCCAGGTATGGATTCGGATCCGTAAATCTGTAATTACTTCTCGATGAAAGCGCGTCTCGCTGCATGTCGTCCCACACATTTTGCATCCATTCTGGATTACTGCGCTGCATATCTTCAAACTCACTCGCCCACTCTCGAGGCACGTTCTTAAACTCCTCTGCCCAGTCATCTATGGTTGACTGCCTTTGAAACGACGTTTCACGCTGCGCGTATTGCTCTGCCCATGAGTCGCCGATCGGCGCTTGACGTTGCGCCTGCGCTGCAAATTCGTTCGCCCACGTCGATCGTTGCTCCGTCGCCGACGCGAACTCTTGCGCCCATCTTTCGCCAGTGACGGCGTGCTGCTCGCGCATCGTTTCACCTATCTCGTGCAGCCCATCATCCTTGACCACCACTTGCCCGCTTCCCAACTTTGACATGAGTGCGGCGAACTTGGAATTCGCAAACTTTGGGTCAGCGTTCAGCGTGGCCGCAAGCTCGCTGCTCTGCTTCGCCGTCTGCGCCGCCACATCCATCATCGGCGTCTGTGGCGATTGTTGCTTCGCAAATTCGTCAGCCCACGTGTTCCTATTAAGTGCACTAAACTCTTCTCCCCAGCGAGCACCTTGGTTTGATTGGAATTCCTGTGCCCACTGATCCATGTGCGGTGGCGCGTGCACGGCGCGGGGCGGTAAGTATCTCTGATATTCGTGTGCCCAGTTCCGCTGCGTCGCCGCTTCTAAATTCGCGAACTCGTTCGCCCAAGAGCTCGACGACGCCTGTGAGTACGCCGGCTGCTGAAAGCCTTGAGCCCAGTGCTCTCCATGTTGCATCTCCCGAAGCACCGCCGCGTCTCGAGCCATGCGCGCGCGCGCGCTCATATCCCGCTCATCTACTCTCATGCGCTCGAACGCTGCACCCATGTCTCCCTGAGATTGTAAATGTCTCGCCATGACGGCGCTTCGACTCCGAGCAAACTGTTTCTCCACCGCCGCCGCGCGTGGATCGAACCTAGCGTCCACCAGCGCGCGCGGGGGCGCCATGGACGGCGCAGCGTACGCTCCGTATCCCATATCCGGTGCCCCAAGCAGCCCTTCCCGAGCGAGATCAACGCCGTTCGCCTCCCGCGCTAAAGCGTGCTCGCGGCCGTCTGCGCTCGCGCGTCGAAAGTCAGTCTCCTCTCGTTCTACGTGCGCGCGAATGCGCGAATCACTCGAGGCAGTCGACGCACCCTGCTCTCGCCCGACTTGCAGCTGATTCTCGCGCGCGCCCTTGCCGCGGTCGCCGAGCAGGACGTCGGCGACGCGAGAGATCGGATTTCGTGTCTGACCGCTCGGACCCGCGCCCTCGGCGGGTTCGCACGCGGCGCCTCCGGTCACGAGGTCGCGGGCGAATCGCGACATCGTGCGCGACGAGCGCGGTCGAGTGACGTGATGTGTGACGCGTGGTGTGACGTAGAAATGCGCGAGGAGCAAAGAGCTCCGCGCGCGTGAGTATTGACATTGGTATTTACGTGAGCACGAGTGCGACGTCGCTCGGTTCTAATTCGTTCAGGAGTCTCCAGTTGTAAAGATAATAGTGCAAACTTCCATCGCCCCTGCCAAACTTGAGTGGCTCGAGGAACGTGGAGTTCTCCATCAGATCAAGCGTGTTGAAGACATCGAACTCGTTGCACCTGGCCAAGATGAGCGCGTCCGCCATGAGATCTCGAAGCGGCATGCTCGTTGCGACGTTGTAGTACGCGTACGCAGCCTTGAGCTGCTTATGTTTCGTTCGCTCGTGAATAATCTGCGACGGGAGATTGTAGAAACTGATGAAGTCCGTGATCTTTCTCGTCTTCTCGTCTTCGACGACGTACGAGTACACGACGTCGTCGCGAGGCAAAAGCCAGTGTCGGACTTCGGCCTCTTTCATCACCGGTGCGAGCGGAAACTTGCTCAAATACTTGGAAAGCAGCACGGTCACCTTTGGGACGTCTTGCTCCACCATCCGTCGCAGATTCTCGCACTTGGGTTTCGGATCCAACTTGTACGTTTGAACTGCTCGCGACATTGAGTGGTCTCGTCCGAGGCGCGTGAAGCCGATCTCCACGAGCTTTTTTATGTCCAAACTGCGGTGCCAGTAACGCGCGCGAGCGATAGGTTTGGGGAGAACGATACCGGCGGTATAGGCTGCCTGCCACACGTTGCGACTGTTCACTCGTCGCGTGATTTCTCGAATGAGCGTCGGCGCGATGCGCTTCGAACGAAGCTTCTTGTGAATGCACAAAAAGTTAATTTCCGCCATCTCGATCTCTTCTCCCTTCACCCTGATTCGCGCGGGAATGCCCGTGATGAGAGCTACGAGCGTCTTCGTCACCCGCAGCCGAACTCCCACGTGCCAATCCGCGTGATACCCCGGCGAGCACAGGGCCCAACGCAGGAACTCCTTCGAGTACTGAAACCGAAACATCGCGTCGTCGTCCTCCACGTAATTGTTCGTCAACAGCTCGTACACCTCGTGCTGCGTATCCACATCACTCAAGTCACACGTGCACCACTCATATCCAGGCGGAAGATCCGGCGGCGCGCTGCTCGCGCACGCCTCCGCGCTCCTCGGGACGTCGATCGCGCCCTCCGTCAACCCCTCCCGCGACCGCTCATCCCCGAACTGTCCCACCGGCTGCGTCTCCCAGAACTCGTGCGTCGGCATGCGCGACATCGTGCGATCACTCCTCTCCACCAACTTCGCCCGCACGAGCGCGTCCAGGACGCTCGCGACGCTCGGCGCGTCCGCGGATGTTCCATCCGTCTGCGTCAACGTTCGATCGTCATCTTTTTCACCCTCCACCGCTCGCGGCGCGGCGTTTTCGTCCGAGACGGCGTCGTCGCGCGCGTCGGGCGACATGCGCGACGCGGCGCGTCCGTCCGCGGGCGCGAGCGCGAGCGCGCGAGAGAGAGACCCGCGGCGAAGTGACGCCGCGCGCGTCCCCGGAGACGGCGCGACGGCACACACGCGCGCGCGGACGTCGTCGCGGCGCGCGCGGCGCGGACGAACGCGCGCGCGACGACGCGTCGTTCGGGTGATCGCGCGCGCGCGAGCGAGCGAGCGAGAGACGGGCGAGGCGACGGCGACGCGGGCGCGAACGCGAAGGAGAGAAATCGCCACCTGGATTTGACTTCCACGCGCGGCGGCGACGCTCGGACGTCATGCGGGCGTCCGCGTGGTACGAGGGGTACAAGGTGGCGCATCACGCGACCGGATTCATGGCGTGGACGAGCGCGTGCGTGGCGACGCTGTTGGTGGCGTTACACGCGAAGCATTACACGGTGCCTCGAGTCCAGCGACACATCACGCGAGTGATTTTGATCGTGCCGGTGTTCGCGCTTCTGAGTTGGGCGTCGTTGGTGATGCCGGATGAGGATTCGATTTACTTGGAGAGCGTTCGAGACTGTTACGAGAGTTGGGTGGTGTATAACTTTTTGAATCTGTGTTTGGAGTACGCGGGCGGACCGGGGGCGATTACGAACGCGATGACGGGTAAGGAGATCAAGGCGGGATCTTGGCTGAAGGGGACGTGTTATTTTGAAAGAAATTTGATCGTGGACGGAAATTACATTCGACGATGCAAGCAAGGCTGCTTGCAGTTTGTTTTCATCAAGCCAATTCTGTCGATGCTAGAAATCATTCTGCAGTCGCAGGGTAGACTCGGAGACGGGCAGATCAACTTTCTCAAAGCATACGTGTACATCCTGTTCGTTTACAACATCTCTTATAGTATTGCTCTGTACGCTTTGTGGATGTTTTACATCGGCGCGCACGATTCGTTGGCCAAGTTCAATCCACTGTTGAAGTTTATCATTGTGAAATCTGTCATATTTTTTAGCTTTTGGCAGAACGTCTTCACTGCGTTAGCGGTACGAGCGGGAAGTTTAGAAAACGCTCAGGAGGGTCGAGCCGTGCAAAATGTGTTGATATGCACGGAGATGTTCATCGTTTCCTTCTTGATGTGGGTTGCGTTTCCGTACAAGGATTTTGTCGATCCAAATGGTGCAAGGCGCGGTTTCGTGTCCAACGTCGTCAACTTCGTGTCGGTGCGGGATGTTTTCGACGATACGGTGCACCAGTTTGGAGCGACATACCAGGACTACACCCTCCACGGCGACGGAGATACTCCTGATAGAACGGTTCGAATGCGTACATTTGTTCCAATGGGTCGGTCCAGCGCGCCCGTGGAGAATGAGGAGCGCGACACCGCGAGCCTGGCTGCTAACATGGCTACGGAAAACGCGTTTTTCACAATGGACGAGGAACGCGGAGCTGCAGCTTCGCAGCCGGCTGGCGCTGAGAGCGAGCTGTCCACCTTTTGAGAGGAAAGGTGATGTTTAGTTTTGCGTTTCTAGTTGTCGCGAAGTTGTTTCACATATCAATAGACATAAATTGACATTCGGCGATCTGCCTGACGTTCGCGGTTCGAGACGTCGCGTCGAAGTAATGTACATTCAGATCCGGGGATCAGTCCAGATAGAATAGAGTTACGAGCTTGCGCATTGACTTGGCGTTGCGGCACGTCTCGAGCAAAAGTCGTGAATCATGGAAAGCGAAGACAATGATTTGCTTCACCTTGCCGACGATTACGTCGTTGCAGATTCTCGAAGCTTCAACAAGAGGCATGTCGTCGTTTTCTGGCTTCTCGACAACCTGTTGCACCCCCTCCAGCAGTTCCCGGGACTCACGTGGTTGCTTGGCCAAGCTCTGCGGCAGGACGACAGTGAGAAGCTCGGGTTTCTCGGCGCGAAGCGCCCCTCTGATCACCGCTGCGTTCGTCCCCGTCGCACCAGATGTATAAATGTGGTTACCAGTGAGACACAGCGCATAAGCAAGGATCTCAATCAATTGCTGATGCATGAAACCCATATTTCTCGTCCCGAAGAAGCCGATTTCCTTCGGGCAGTCATCCTGAATCGCTATGAGCTCCTGTAAATAATCGATATCCAGCGTTAACCCGCTTGGTTTATCCTGTACCGCCGCCACACCTTTCACCACAGCCTCGCCCTGCGTCGTGAGTTCGTCGCCAGAGTAATCCGCGCCGAACATGTTTTCCAGATCCTCGCGAGGGCCGTTCGAGATCGACACCCGCGCGTCCTCGTCGTACGCCCCTCCCTCCCAGCGCGCGTCCGTCGCCCGCGCTCGCGCGCGCTCCATCGAACCACGCCTGACGCATCGATCCCACGCCTCACCGACCGTCCGCGCGGACGCGCGCGCGCGCACCGACGTGTCGACCGCCGCGCGACGCACTGCGCCCATCGCCCGCGTTCCCGCGCGCGGACGCGTCACGCGGGCGTCAAATCGCGCGGGCGCGCCCCCGACGGTCCCACGCGTCGCGCCCGCGAGCTTCATGGCGCGCGCGGGTTACGCGCGACGCGCTGCGCCGCGATGTGGCGCGAGCGCGGGCTCGCGCCGCGTGACTCGCGCGGCAGTTTCGGCCGCGCGGCGCGCGCGCGACGCGTCGGGCATGCGGCGACTGACGCGCGTCGCCGAGGTTGCCTCTGCGGTGCGCGCTGGTGTGTCTAACGTGGCGAAGAACGTCGTGTTTGGCGCGCCGGAGGGCGCGTTTGAAGACGATGGCGCGGAGCCGTTGCTCGATTCGCTCGCGAACGGCGCGCTGGCGGACGAACGCACGGGCGCGGCGTGTGCGCTGCGGGATAAGCTGCGGTCATCTGATGTGGCGAAGGATTTCATCGCGGCGCACGCGGAGAAGATGTTTGAGACGCTGCGTGACACGACGGATGAGGACGAACTGGTGCGAGCGACGCTCGAGGCGCTGCACGCGGCGACGAGCGGAAGCGAGGGACGGGGAAGGGAAAAGATGCGACGAGCGATCGCCACGAGTGAGAGGTATGTGGCGCAGCTCGTGAGTGAGCTCCGGGGGACGGACTTTTACTCCAAATTGCACGCGGCGCAAACGCTGCGAGAGGTGAGCGAGACGGCTGGTGAGGAGCTAAGAGCGAGTACGGCGCGGGATCCGACGGCAGTACCTACTCTTATGGACGCGATGAAAGAGAACGAGGTCATTCGGAATGAGGCATTATTACTGTTGGTTGCGTTGACGAAGGGGGACGAAGAGTTGCAAAAGATTGTTGCGTTTGAAGGCGCGTTCGAGCGTGCGCTCTCGGTGATTCGGGAAGAGGGCGGCGTTGATGGCGGCGTTGTCGTTCAAGATTGTCTCGAGCTGTGCAATAACTTGCTCAGAGACAATCCTAGCAATCAGACGCTATTTCGTGAGAACGGTTTCGTGCGAAGTATCCCGGGATTAGCGGCGGTTGAGCGAGAGATTGGAAACGGAGGCATGCGTGGAATTTCAGCGCAAAAAGCAGCGAACGCTCTGTGCGCTCTTGAAACGGTGCATCTGCTGGTGAGTCCGGAAGAGGCAGCGGGAAAACGCAAGCACGTGCGTGCAGACGATCAACTTGAGGAGATGATGAAGGAGCAACGCATCGCAAGCTGCAAAGCAAATCAGAGTGAGTTGGCGAAAACGGGAATGGTAGAAATTCTTGTAAGAGCGTCACTGGGAGACTCGGCGGTGAACGCGGTGAGCGTTCGCATAGCTGCTCTTCGAGCGTTGGCGGCTCTGGTTCGCGATCATGAAGAGAACCAAACGGCGCTTTTCAGCGCCACGGCCGACAGAGCGGGAACAGTAACAGAACCGGCTCTTTTGTCGTGCGGTCGCACAGCGCTGCACAGCTCATCGCCGGCAGAGCGCGCAGCTGCCGGCTTAGTTCTAGGAGCGTCGATGCGAGGCAACCGCGACGGGCAGCTACTGCTCGTGTCGACTCTTGCACCCACGGGACTTGGGAACGACGGTGAAGAAGCTTCACTTGGTGGTTTGATCGCCAGCGCGCTTGCGACCAAGAGTCTGGGAGTCGCTTTCGACCAGGCGAGCGCCGAGGCAGCCAGCATACTGCGCGAGATGCTGCACAAAAACGACCAGGCAAAAACGAAGGCTCTTCGAGTGAATCTCCAGCCGGTTGGTTCGCGCTCAAGTGCATCCGAACTCTTGATGCCGAGATGTGTGCGACAGCTCGCGGTGACGCACACAAACGAGGACGACAAACCCAAAGTGGAAAGGTTACAGTCGATCCTATTGAGGCTTTTGATCGTGTGGCTGTACGGATGTAGACCGGCTGTCGACGCGTTTCTGTCCTCACCCGGACACCTACCCGCGATCGCCGACCTGGCTCGAGCCGGTGGCAGCACAGGATCAACTCACGTCGCGGCGCTCGCCTGCGTCGTTTTAGGATGTTGCTTGCTCGAGAAGGCCGGAGGGGTGCTCGACGTCGTCTCGGCGCGAGTGGGATTGCAGAGCTTCTTCATGAAGTGGGAAGCGATGACCTCATCGAAAGAGTACTTGGAGGTGGCTAAAGCGCCCACTTTACCCAAGCCGCTGACACGCGCGAATGCGTCCAAACTTGCGACGCAAACGGACGGCGCCGAGGATCTGCCGCCGGGAGCTGGCTTGTACGATCATGACATCACACTATTCATTAACGAACTTGAGGAACGCGTCAAGGAGTCGATCATGTCCATGTACGCGAAACCATCAGCAGGAGAAGACGACAGGGTGTCGTCGAGCGTGTCCAAACGAGACGGAGAGGATGATGCGTCCTACTTGAAGCGTCTACAAGATTCTCTTCGCGATTGCGAAAACGAGCTCGCAGACGTGCGCGCGAGTAACGTGGTACTCGCAGAGCAGCTCTTAGGGGTTTCATCCTCGAAAAGTGTCTCGCACGGTGGTGCCGTCGATTCGGCTCCGGTGGAGGATGGCATGCGAGGAGCGCATTCAAATGAAGCCCTTCAAGCTGCCGTCGACGCCGCTAAACGTGCTAGCGCGGGCGAAATAGCATCGCTCAAACGCGATCTCGAAGAGACCAAGAGGCTGGCCGAAGAACGGCAGGAGTCGCTCACATCGCTGAGTTCTGCATACAACGGATTGGAGGCAGAGGTGTATCGTCTGGAATCCGAAGCGGACGGTTTGCGAGCCAAGCTCCACGAATCGGATGCGGGCTCCGTCGCCGCACCCGATACCGCGGCATTAGATGTCGCCCGAGACGCCGGCCGAATAGAGGGTCGTCGAATCGCCGAGGCCGAGGCCGAGGTTAAGCTTCTCGCCGCGGTGGACACCGCGGTGAAGGATGCGGTGAAGGACGCCAACGATGCGCACGAAGCCGAGCTCAACGATCTCCTCGCCTGTCTCGGTCAGGAGGAGGCGTCGAAGGACTATCTCTTCCAGAAACTCCTCGACATGGGCGCCGATGCAGCCCAGCTCGAGGCCGAGCTCGCGAACCTCGTCGTCGACGATCCCGCGTGACAGCCGCGCCAGCTTCAAACGCCCCCGACGAGCAATCGACGCATCCCCACTTCCCATCTCTCACCGACGCCCGAACCGCGCGCGCGCGACGAGACAACGCGCGTCGACCCATGGGAGCCACCTTTGCCAAGCTCCGCGATCGCCGCGCGCGTCCGTTAGACGACGCCCGGTGCGCCGAGCTCGGCCCCGTCTGGGGCCCGTTCGTGGACACCTTCGTCGCGACGTTGCACGCCCAGGGCACGGCCGTGCGCGCGGGCGATGACGCGCGATCGACCGCGGATGACGGCGCGTCGACGTCGTACCGTAAACCCGGGGTGGAGCGTCTGGTGGCCATCGGCGACGTGCACGGCGACCTGGCGAAGACGCGCGAGGCGTTTCGCGCGGCGGGACTCACGAACGAAGCGGACGAGTGGATCGGTGGCGACGCGACGTGCGTGCAGGTTGGAGATCAGTTGGATCGAGGGAAGGATGAGGTGGCGATTCTGCATTTCTTGGAGCGGTTGAGAGGAGAGGCGAGGGACGCCGGCGGCGAGCTCATCGTGATGAATGGAAACCACGAGACGCTAAACGTGAGCGGGCGATTCAGGTATTCGCTGCCGGAGGGCAAAGCAGACTTCGCACGATGGAGAGCGAGGCAGGATATTGGGAAGGCGCTTCGAGCGAACTGTGGACTCGCCGCGGGCGCGTGCGAGGCGCGTGGTGGCGAGGCGGCCAAGGCGAACGTCCTGCCGAGCTTCGTGAAAGAGAACGAGGGAGATCGATGGCGCGCTCTCGCACCAGGATCACCTCTTGCTATGCGGTTCTTAGCCCACCAACCCGTCGTCGTCGCAGTCGGTAGCACGCTCTTCGTCCATGGCGGCGTGTTACCTGAACATGTCAAGTACGGATTGGACACGCTCAACTCGGAAATAGCCGATTGGATGAGACGAGGCAAGATCAAGGCGGCACCACCGCTCAGCGTACAAGGACGAGATTCATTGGTTTGGGCGCGCGATTACTCGCACGTCCAGGAGCACAAGTGCGATTGCGATTTACTCAAAGAGACGCTCGCACTGATACCGGGCGTCGAGCGCGTTGTCGTCGGACACACGATTCAGCACCCGCACGGAATCACCACCGCATGTGATGGTAAAGTCATTAGGGTCGATGTCGGCATGTCGAAGGGTTGCGTTGACGCCAAGCCGGAGGTGTTGGAAATTCTCAAAGACGGCGAAAAGATTTCAAAACTTAAGCTCGCGGAGGACGGCAAGGTTGAAACAGTCTCCATTTAGAAGGCGCTCGCGAACCATGATTGTGTAATCGTATGATCGCGCGCGAAAACACGTACTCTTCGTCGCGATCGATCATCCCGCGTTTTTAAGTATCGAACGGTTGCGGCGCGCACGAGTCAAAAAAAGTTTGTCAGATTTGCGCAGAAACGCCTACATTCATCATGAAAACAACTGGAAAGGAGATCTAAGAGTTCGTGCACAGAGTACCGCAGCCCGACGTGACCGCGTAGCCGATCGCGTTCGCGCTGCTGCTCGACGGCACGCACGTGTCGGAGCCGCCGTTGCTGCTGCACATGATCTTCTTAACCCACGGCATGAGTTTTGGCAAATACGTCGGCACGACGTCCGTCGCGTCGTTGTTTCTGTACGCAAATTGACCGATAAACTTGGGCGGCAAGTGTCGGTACGGGGCGTGCCTCATCGTCGTCGTGATGAAGAGCAACATGGCGTAGAAACCCGTGCAAAACGTCCACAGCGCGAGGACGTACAACACGAGCTTGCCGATGTTCTCACGGTTGTACTCATACCCCGGCGCCGGCGGCACTTTTTCTTCCTGTGAGCGTCGAATCACCGTTCCGCGTCAGTCCTCCGGCTCGCGCCATCGCGTCTCACCGCGACCCGATCGCGATCTTCCTAAAGGTCGCCCCGCCAAACGTCGCGCCGACATCCATCCCCAAGCGCCGCGCGCGACGCCTCCTCCCTCCACCGCGCGCGCGCGATCGACGGATCGAAATCTTTCGCATCCGATCCCGTCCTCACGCGTCGATCGATCGCCTCGCGCGCGCGTCAACGCGCCGAAGTCGCCCTCCGCCCGCGCCGGCGAGGTTTCCTCCCCCGCGCGCGCGATCGCCCTTTTCCCGCGCGCGCGACGCCGCGTTCGACGCCGCGAGCGATCGCGCGCGCGCGCGAATATCGCTCCATCGCGCGTACCTTTTCCTTGGGCGCCTTCGCCATCGTCGCCGCGTTCTGGCGCGCGCGAGGGGACGGCGGCCGCGTGCGCGCGCGCGCGGTCGACCGCGCGCGAGGGGTTGTTGGCGAGTCATGACTGGTCGATGGGGCACGACGAGTCGGTCGACGCGCGCGCGATGTGTCTTCGTTAAAAGAGCGTCTTGGAGAGGATGCCGACGGCGTCGCGGAGGCATCGCTCGTCGCCGGCGGCGATCACCTCGCCTTGGAACGATCCGCTGTCGAGCGATGCGCGATCGGCGATGAAACGGAGCTCTTCGCCTTTCCAGTCGGTCATGTGGCCGCCCGCGCCCGTGACGATGGGGACGAGCGCCATGTAGTCGTACGGCTTGAGGTCGGCCTCGACGACGAGGTCGGCGAAACCCATGGCGAGGAGACCGTACGCGTAGCAGTCGCAGCCAAACATGGGGATTTTAACCTTGCTCGCGAGTGTGTCGTATCTCGCGGCGTTGATGCCCTCGAACATGAGCGGCGTGGTGCTGTACATGTACGCGTCGTCGAGCGATTCGCACGTCTTCGCGCGTATCGGCTTTCCGTTCATCGTCGTCTGCCGTCCCTTGACGCCGATCCACCGCTCCTTGAGAACGGGTTGATCTAAAATCCCCAAAACCGGCTCACCGTTGTGCAAGAGTGCGATCAGCGTCCCCCACAGCGGTTTCCCCGTGATGAAACTCTTCGTCCCGTCGAGCGGGTCGAACACCCACGTCCACTCGCTCGAACCCCCCGAGCCGAGTTCGATTCCGTGCTCCTCGCCAAAAATAGCGTGCGTCGGAAGTTCCTTCGTCACCAAGCGACGCATCGCGCTCTCCGCGTCCCGATCCGCGATCGTCACCGGCGACGCGTCG